>Ga0105092_10001422_pt1 | contig 12869 bp, 11 predicted proteins | sample PPLLak2March2015_FD_87021 | JGI IMG/M metagenome (GOLD analysis project Ga0105092, IMG submission 87021) | Freshwater sediment microbial communities from Prairie Pothole Lake near Jamestown, North Dakota, USA - PPLs Lake P7 Core (1) Depth... | ecosystem: Environmental > Aquatic > Freshwater >... | reverse complement strand
TATTCCTATCCTGATGAGCTTCCACGATCTGGCGAATGACCGGCAATGCCCTCGCCAAAACACTGATGCCAGATTCCCCGTTGACCGGTGCAAACGTGAAGGGATCCGCTTCCCATGCGATGTATTCATCGTAAAACTGCTCTTCCACGTTCTTGCGTGATAATCCCTCCCAATGCCCGTGGCTGATTTCACGCAGTCCATCCTTTGCAATGGGTGTCAGCCGATGAGGCTTTGCGAGGATCACGGCTGTTTCCAGGGTCCGGTCGAGTGGACTGCAATAAATGGCTGAGATACCGTCATCTGCCAGCCGGCGTGCGAGATGTTCCACCTGATCCCGCCCTGCCTCCGAAAGATGAATGTTTGCTGCACCGGAGAAGCGATCTTCCGAGGTGAGCTGCGTGGAGCCATGTCGAACGAGATAAAGACGCGTGGTCATATTCCCTCTCTCACAGATCATGAATTCAATTTAACAAACTGATCGAAGAATTCTATGGTGCGCTGCATGGCTGTACTGAAATAATTGGAAATGTTGTGGTTGTCGCCTTCATACTTATGGAACTCGACATATTGATTTTTTTCGAGCATCTGATAAAAAAGTAATTCCGAAAACTCAAGCGGAACAGATTCGTCGGCTGTGCCGTGATGGAGTTGGATGGGTCCTGAAAGATCGCTGAGATATGAATTGGCTGAGATCGAGTTCCAGAATTCAGGATTTTCCTCCGGTGTGCCATATTGGTCCACCAGTGAAAACCGCCAGGAACGCGGAGAGGGGGTGGAGGTAGCCGCTGAACTGGGTCCCCTGCGCCAGCGCGTCAGCATGTCCGGATAGGATGCGATAACGCCGGCCCAGATCACCCCTGCCTTGATATCTTTGGTGATGACCATCGAACGGAGGGTTATGTATCCACCCATCGAATGCCCCCACATGCCAATACGATTTGAGTCGACATCGGGATGGCGCTTCATGGATGCGACCGCGTTGAGAACATCCACCGTGTAACCGGGGCTGCTGTACGCGCCTCCGGCTTCCCCTTCAGAACGGTCGTGGCCGCGATAATCGGAGCGGAAGACAATATAGCCGCTGCGGGCGAGCAGATCCACGTAGGCGATGTATCGTTCCGTTGTGCGATAGACATCCGGTGGGATAAACCCATGATTGAAAATGATCACGGGCCAGCCGGTTACTGGTTTCTCACCATCGGGAACAGTCATTAATGCGTAAATCTTCAATCCTTCAGAGAGATAGGAAACATAATAACGGCTATAGCCCACGCCCGGGTCAAGGACTGTTTCGATTACGATATCACTGCCGGGATATTCCCGCGCCCGCATCGCTTCGATCTGGAGCGGATGGAGGGTCGGCGTTGCCGTTGGCAGAAGGGTGGGTATTTGGGTCGGAGTTTCGGTGGCGACGGGGACCGGGAGGGGTGTTTCTGAAGCGGAGACAATGAGGGGTGCATCGATCGAGGTGGGTCCACCTGCGGTCCTGCAGGCATTTACGATGAAAGACAATAGTGTGACAAATCCGAACCAGTAATAAGTTGACTTTTTCATTGTTTTACTCTCTTGAACCGTTAAAGAAGATCGTTTTCGTTATTAGGAGGTACGCAGAATCTATGAATCCGGATTTGTACGTTGTGCACTGTGTCACCGACCTGGTGTATTCTTTCCATCTCCATGTCTGGATATTCAGCAAGAATAATTCCCCATTCTAGCCTCCAATCATTAGAGAAAATTTAACTTCATGTGTAAACGATACAGCCGCCTCCTTCAAGTTTCGTGATCCATTTTGGGATTGTCAATGCCTTATTCCAACGCAGGTCAAGCTTTTCGAGATTCTTTTGCCTTCGTATCCCCTCTGGCAGTGAAGTCAATTGATTTGCTCTCAGATCCAGGAATCGCAGCCGCTTCAATTTGCCGATCGATTCCGGGATATGCTTCACGCGGTTATTCCTCAGGTCAAGATCGGTAAGATTTTCCATACCACCCAGTGCATCGGGAAGAGATTCAATTCCATTGCCCTCCAGCATCAGCTTTCGCAGCTGCTTTAGCCTGCCAAGCGACTCGGGCAGCGAAGTCAGTTGATTTCCCATCAGGTGGACTTCCCGAAGACTTTTCAATTGTCCAATCGAATCAGGCAGCGAAGAAAGCTGATTGTTGTACAGCCTGAGTTCGATCAAATTGGATAACTGCCCGATTTCCTCAGGCAGAGTGGTAAGCTGGTTGTCTGTGATATTCAAGTACACAAGGGTTTTGAGTTCCCACAGCGATTGTGGAACGGATCGCAGCTTGTTATTGCTCAGGTAAAGGAATTTAAGTTTTGCAAGGCTGCCAAACGAGTCTGGCAAGGATGACAACCTGTTATGTCCCAGGTCGAGCATGGTCAGGTTAATGAGATTTCCAATCTGCGCAGAAATGGAGGTAAGTTTATTGTCTGCAAGATTTAGCTTTTCCAACTCTGCGTTTTGCCAGACAGATTCTGGTACTCTGCCTAAACCCTGATTGTACAAGTCAAGCGATCTGAGGTTCGCGTTATCTGTCAAGTCCATCCCTGTAACTAACTTTTCGACAGTTTCTGCACGGACGTTGCGATCAGTTCTTTCAAAACTTTTAGATCAACATCTTCAACTTTGCCAATATACAAACAGCCTTTGCCTGTCTTGTACTTTCCAAGTTTCTTCAGTAATTCATGATCAAAGCCGCCCATCATGTATAAGGTCAGGTTTTGCACCCGTGGTGAGAAGCCAGCCATGAACCAATCATTTTCGCGCCCGGATTCGTATTTGTAGTGATAATCACCGAAACCGACGATGCTTGTCCCCCACATTTTGGGTTCAGCTTTCGTGGCTTTCTTCATGATTCCAAGAATTTGATAACAGTCCTCCCGCTTTTTCTCATCCTTGATCCCCTTGAGAAATTGATCCACACTGGCTCTTGTGGCTTTGGTCTTGAGTTCTGCCATGTTCAACTCCTTTTAGCAAAGCAGATGAGATACATTTTGCGAGATTATAAGCACGCTGGAAGTGGACATAAATCCACCGAAAGTTTCATTTTATAAGTAGCTTAACCACCACTTCGTGGGATTGTTTTCCCTGTACTTCTGATACCAGTTGCAAAGCGGATACAGTAACAGGACAACCAGGATCCAGATGACATACACCGCTTCCAGCCCCAGCCCGAAGTTGCTCAATGTTCCCGACATGATTCCCCTGGCTGACAGGATGTACTCCCTCCAATCGCGCCCCGCGTAGACAAGGTAAAGCATGGCAAGCGCATGGATAACATATAAGTGAATAATGTAGAAGAAGAATGGGACTCGACCAAATACGATCACGGGCTTTGCCAGCCGCTCCTTTATCTCTTCGGTCGCGGAAAGAAAGAGCAGAGCCGGTCCTATTGTCATGAGCAGGAATTGCAGGGAGGGCGGATATTTCGTGGTGTTCAGAAATGACATGGCACTGAATAGTAGCGAGTCCTGTATTTGCCAGTCACGCGGTTCGCCATACAGGTTGAATCCGCGCAGCAGGAAGAAGAGTATCGTTGCAGATAATCCTATGATGAGAAGCCAGCGCTTTCTTTGCTCAGCAGGGAAACCCATTTCGTAAAACATCCCGAAACCATATCCGAGCGCCATCAAGCCAATCCACGGTAGGACGGGATAAACAAAGTTGACGAGATTGTCTGGATCAATGAACACGGAGTTGGGTTGGTGGAGAATGTACCAGAGCACATCCAATGCGGAAGTTCCTGAGGCGCGGATCGGATCCAGCAGATTGTGTCCAAACACGAGGATCATGCCGGTCACCAGGATCAGGCTGTTCGGCAGGAATACCAGCACCGATAACACGATCATGCTGATGCCGATTGCCCAAATGACTTGCAGGATGCGGAAACTATACATGATATCGAACGTCCATGCAAAGTTGACGATCACAAGTTCCACGAAGACCAGCCAGAGTCCGCGTGTGAAGAGAAACCAGGCAGTCTCTTTTTTGCTGGCTTTCCTCGTCCCATAAAGAAACGCGGACGTACCTGCCAGGAAGACGAATACTGGCGCGCAGAAATGTGTGATCCAGCGTGTGAAGAATAGCAGAGGTGTGGTCGTTGCCAGATCCGTTGGCTCTGCATACCACGTCCCCAACGCAAAATACATGCGGACGTGATCCAGCGCCATGATAATCATCACCAACCCGCGCAGAAAGTCAATCGATTTGACCCGGAGTGTGCGCGTGCCTGAATCCATAAGTAAGATGGAGCGGGATCATCGTCCCGCTCCACTATTTGAATTATGATTTAGCCCTTGACGAATGCCGTGCCTCACGGAATGGGTGTGTTGGTAGGTGTACCCGTTGGGGTGGCAGTGGTCGCAGCGGGAACTGTCGCCGTGGCTGTTGGGGTGGCAGTTCCACTATCAGTAAGAGTAACATCCAACTGGTAAGACTTGGCTGAGCTTCCAAGCACACTGGCAACAGAAATAATGTGATCTCCAGTGTTGTTGATGGATGTGCTCCAGGTGGGGGTTGGATCCAGTTGTTTGAGCGTCAGTCCCGTTGGTCCGGTAACGCCCAGAGCAACTTCATTGGCAGGAGCCGTCAATTTGATGCTCAACATCTGTCCCTGGTTTGCAGCAAGAACAAACCGGATGGTTTCATTCGGATTGATGATACCGATTTTCGACGCGGTGGTTTTGCCGGGGTCAAAGGTGATGCGCTGGGCTACCGTGTTTGGAACAGTCGTCCATTTGGGGGTGACGCCGGGAACAGCCGTTACACTCACACCGCCTGCTGAATTCAATGGGATCTTGATCACGGTTCCTGGAGATAGTGAAGCGGAATTCACGCGCTGCAAAACAACCAGGTCCGCATTGTATCTTTGTGCGATGGAATTCCATGTGTCACCGCTCTGGACGGTATGAAATGTTACGCAGGGCGGACCATAGATCCTGCCTGCGCTGCCTATGCGTGGCACGGAAACGATCATTGAAGGCAGGATGAAATTCGGGTCGGCGATCTGCCGATTTGCACTGCGGATATCTTCAAACGCAGCACCATAGCAGCGTCCGATCTGGATCAGCCATTCGCCTACCGCCACCTGGTGCGAGATCGTGCTGCCCGGCGTCAGATTCGCTGGAGGAGAGAAGGTCGCGGTTTGTATGGGATTGGGTGTTTGGGTGGGGAAGGTGGTATTCGTGATCGTTGTGGTGACAGCGGCGGAGGTGTGTCCGGCGCCTGAGGCAGTTGCGCTGTTGACTACGCTTGGCTGGGTCATATCCGCCTGGGTGATGAGATAAGGTGAGGAGCAATTTAGGGGTTGGTTGGGGGCAATGGTTGTGTCTGGGGGACCGCAGTTGATCGGCGCGCCAAGCTTATTGTCGCTGACCGTAAACTGTGCGGGACCGAGTGGAGCAGTCCCCACATTGGTAATGACGTAGGTATAGGTGATCGTCTGCCCAACCTGACCATAGGTCTGTGGACTGGCTGTTTTGGTTAATGTTAATACGCTGCTGGGTTGAGGGGTGTTCGTGGCGGCAGCGCGGGTCAGTGTGACGCCTGCCTGATTCGAAGTCACACCTCCGACAGTGGCTGTGGCAACATTGATCACAGACCCGGTATTGATATCAGATTCTGTAATGCTATACGCGGCAGTGCAGGTAACGGTCTCATTGAGATCGAGATCGTTATTCAAATTGCCCACCGTATTAACGTTCGGGCAGGTAACCTGCCGCGAGCCGTCCGTCACAGTCACAGGTCCAGCGAGAGGCGCCGTCCCTGTATTTGTTACGGCATAGTTATAGCTAATGATCTCACCAACCTGGTTGAAGGTGGTAACTCCGTTTGCGGTTTGGACGGTTAATCTTACCCCCTGTGAAAACACCGCCTCAGTGGGAAGTGGGTTAAATAGACTGCATGCAGAGAGAACCAGCAAGATGAGTGATGATAAAAAAGTGCGGATGATCTTATTCATACACGTATCCTTTTCCTTATCTCGCCTTGCGCGCGAAAAAGAGACTGCCCCTGCCAATAAATTGTTATCGCCTGTTTTATTGTGTTCCGTGCTGCTGAGTTAATAGGCAAATGAAAACCGGATATTCCGTTTCGATAGGCATGTTAAATATGCGGTACTTTGTAAATTAGTATAGCATTAAGAAAGCAAAATGTTCACGCGAATTTTTATTTACCCTCATGATTTATGGAAAAAATCGGCGTATTTTCAGCTACACCAAATTCTCCTCCAGCTTTGCTTTGAGCTTTGCAAGTGACTTGTTCATGGAGGGACTGCCGATTAAGGGGTAAATGAAGAAGTGGAATAGGAAGGCTGCGATGGGATTCAAAGATACTGTCATCACACGGCTTATAAGAACTCCTCCCTCTTGCCTTGTAAATGTAAATACATGTGGGACATTACCAAAATCGGGATCGTTAGCAACAAAGCCAAACTTATAGGGAGGATCATATTCTGTGACTCGAACTGTGTTGAGGCGATCTTTTTGTATCGATACCTCGCCGTGCGAAACATATTCCTTGCCCACGGCGATTGGTCCGGGGGCAACTGCTTGGATCTTTAACTCCCCTCCGCTCCACTCAGGATGGCGAGTGAGATCGGAGACATAATCAAAAACTTGTTGCAATGGAGCATGGACGAGAATCTGATGGGAACAGATTACAGTTGTCATCGGAATAATTCGGACTTGGTCTTTTCCAAAGATGATAGTTGGAGAAACAAGACACATAGCCAGCCGGCTATGTGTCTTGCCAGCCATGATTCGTGGAATGATTAAGGGATGTTGTATGAAACCAGTTCAACTGTGTTGTCGAAACCGAACCCAACGGTGTGTGACTTTACCAGACCAACACCTTGAGCATACCAGTTCGTTTCCGTAACATTAAGTGTGTTTTCCGTGGGAGTATCTCCCAGCATGAGGGAAAGCTTCATGGTTGTATGACATTCCACGTGCAGGGTATCGAACGTGCCCGCCTCTACCGTCACAGATTCCAAGCCGATAGCTTTGCAGTCGCTGGTATGCTGGTTGCTCGCCGGATAGGCAGTTCCATTGATGGTTTGGGTGCCTTCGAGGGTGAGCGACTGTGACCAGGTATCTCCGGTATTGATCGTGGCCGGGAGCGTAACGCCGCTCGAGTCTTTTGTTTCGAAATCTGCAGAAACATTATTTTCCGTGCTGACATTGGCAGAAGCACCACTGGGCGGGTTGAGCGCGATCAGGTTGCCGTTCTCACAATTCCATTTGACCTGGCGGGTAACACCCGTGTCGAAAACATCCTGCCCGACAAAGCTGTTGCTTTCCACCGATAAGATCGTATGTGTAAACGTATCCTTGACGGCACCTGTGAGTTTGTAGTTCCAGGTCGCGTTCAGGATCACGGGCAGGTACGGATTGTTGCATGCACCGGATGATTCAGATGAACTGCCTGTATTCGCTGGCGGTTCATTGACTTGAACCTGAACTGTTGGCACACTTACGTTTGGAACGACTATCGGTGGCTGTACAGGGTGGGGGTTGGGATTGGACGTGGAACTGCAAGCTGAAAAAATAACGATGGCGATCACTACAATAAAAGGAATTATTTTATTTGCGTTCATGAGGCACTCTCCTGGATAGAAATAAAGTTGTGCGCTGAGAGTATAGCATCGAATGTACGAATTCCTTTGAATTTAGGAAGAAAAGGGGATGATGCGAAAGCCTCCGTTTTTAACGGCGATTATCTGAAAATATCAGATCAACGCGTTTCTGCTTCTGCGCGGCGCTGAGAGCTCCATTAAACTAATTGCTGGTTGAACCGGATCAACTTCCAGTTCTTGTACTCAGGCTGGTATGTAATTTCCGTTACCCCGCAGAGATCAACATAAAAGTTTCCGCGTTTGTACACAGGAATGTTCACGATGTAACACATCAATTGTCGTATCAATCCCTCATGCGTGACCAGGACAATGTTTTCGTTGGAATGGACTTGGCGCTTTTCTTCGAGAAAGCTCGCAATCCGATGGCACGCTTCCTCGCCGGTTTCGCCACCCGGGAAGCGAAAATCGCCTGTCCTCTCTGTAAAGGCTTTCATAAACTCCGGGAATTTTTCCTGGACTTCTTCGTCGCTCATTGGACCAACGACACCAATGTCAATCTCATTCAGCCGGTCGTCGATGACCGGGGTGATACCCAGTTGCTGGGCAACGTACTCGATCGTCTGACCCGTCCGCTGGTAGACGCTGACGTAGATCGCCGAGATCTGTTTATCGCCTAAATACAGCCACAGTTTGCGTGACTGCTCCCATCCCATCTGGCTGAGAGGCTGATCCTGATGTGGCAAATGAGGAACGCGGAAGTTCCCTTTCGCTTTTTCGGCGTGGCGGATGATGTAAACTTTCATGTGATATTTTCTCCGTAGTCCCTTCCGAGTTGATTTTAACGCAAAGACCTCACTCCATAAAGGAATGAGGTCAAAGCGGGAGTAGTGCTACCAGGCAGGCACTACAAGTGGAAGGTCAGATCAGCGCGAATTGACAAGGTCTACTGTCAATTCGCTGGTCAAGCTATTTCACGATATTCCAACCTTCCAGAATTCCAGCACCAAGCTGGGCCTCTGACATGTCGCTGAGTTGTACTGTGGAAATTGTCACTGTCTCATCTTCATTTCGAAGCGTGTAAGCCAGATAAGCATTATCCGGGGAGAACAAATAATTAACGATCTCGCCAGAAACCTCCTTCTTAACCTTTGCTTCTTTTACATTGTAGATGAACATGATTTGCTTCTGAGTCTTTGCCTCATCCGATTCTTCCCGTTTGAATGTGCTGATCGCCGCGACCCACTGCCCGTCCGCGGAGAAGGCATACTCAACGCTTTGGCTTTCGGGCGTAATGCTTATCGATTCCTTCGTTGCTAAACTCATGAGAACGGCCTGGACTGAATCGGGATCCAATTCTCCCTTGGCGCTCATCAAGAGTAACTGTTCATCCGGAGATATAAATTGGTCGCCATAATTCAGGTCTCCACTAAGAAGCTCCTTTTTGTTGCTCCCATCGACTCCGGAATAGTAAAGGGAGGTTGTATCACCTGAGTAATCACTATAAAGCAAATGAGTGCCATCATCCATGATGCTTCCTGTAGCCACGTCTTCCGGTAGAGTCACTGGCACCACTTCTCCATCTGTAAGCGGACCAAAGAGCTCAACGCTGGGGCTATCATCAAGGGGCATGCCTGTCAGAAGAACATACCCGTTGGAGAAAACGCGGTAATTAGCCCAACTACCCTCGAAAAGCAGCTTTTCTGTTGCGCTCTCGCGATCCATTAGGTAAATCTCTGGGTTGACTTTTCCAACTTGAGTGACCCTGAAAATAACGTATTTGGTCCCCGGTACGAACGAAGCTTGAATGGTTAGTGCGTTTTGGGCAAGGATCTGTGTTCTGCCATCGGGCTCGAGCAGGTAAAGGTTAGGCCAGCCCTGCAAGGGTCCGGCAGTCATGAGAATTGCCCCATCATCACCATGCGTAAGCTTATTAAAAGCGAAGCCTTTGCAAATTTCACTGGCTGTCGACCCATCTGGTTCGGCAAATTTGACGACCAGTTGGTTCTCTTCCCATGCCTGGAACAATACACCGGTACTGGTTTGAGCAGTCTGAATATTTTCCGCAGTGCATTCGACTGGCAGGCGAGATGTGGTGCTTTCAATCGATGAAGAAAGTGAATGAGTAACCTGGTCGCCAAGTTTAAAGGGAAATGGAGGAACTTCCTGATATTGCAGTTTCCATTCCTGGTTGAGCTTGTCTGCATTCACAATGTAAACAAAACGGATTGTTTGACCCGGTGAAATTCCACCGAAAGTGATGTTGTTTTGTGTTAATATCCAACCAGACATACTTTCAGAGCCGACGCTTTGGGAGACGCTGAATGCGCAGCCTGCACACATACTATCGTCTGCCCAGCCGCCTCCATCCGCAGTTTTTATCGTGCCATTCTCATCGATGATGGCCATGTTATCCTGTGTGATGGACACGGAACGTGTGGGGTCAAGATTTCTGATTCTGACATTGACAATCAGGAAGGCAAACCCTTCATTTGGCGTAAACGTCGTTGAATTCCCAAATGTCCCCCCCATTCGTAGAGAGTCAGCCGTGCTGATCTCCTCTACCGTTAATTGCCAGCCTCCTTTGCTGATCGGAATACCCAATCCAGACGCCGGTATGGGCGTAGGCGGTGCCAGTGTGGGAGTTGATGTTGCCAACATTGGGATGATATCCACGATCTCCACTCCCTTACCACCGCAGTTAACAAGGAATAGCATTCCGATAATGAGAAAAAGTGCGACGTAGCCCCATTTCTTATTCATTTTTTCCTCCAACAGTGAATCAAAGTATATTTCTGCAGTGCTTTGCGTTCCTATTGACCGCCATTGCATCGCATTTCATTATCCACCTTTCAAATTCGATAAGAAAGTGTCATATGTCACAATGATAGTTGGTTAGGTGAGTTGACAGGTGAGCACTGGGTTAGATATCGTGTCTCGCCGTGACCATTCTGTTAATCACGCTGAAAGCATCGCCACGGTATCTCCGTGGCGATGAGCTGGTTTTCTCTATCTCTTTCCCCTTATCTCCTTATTCCCTAATTACTACTTCCTATTCCCTGATTTTCTTATTTCGGCTTGTCAATGCAAAAAACACAAGGCTGTAAACTGCCACGACCATACCATATGACAGGATAAAACTGATCGTGCCTTGGCCGAGCGCTGGAAGAAATGCATCCATATTCAGGATCGTAAACGCATTCAAAACGTGGAAACTTTCACGGAAGGCGACAAAGGCGAGGATCAGCAGATGGGTCATCCCAAAAAGAAATATGGTCTTGACCAATGCATCTACATACCGGTTGGATAACAAAGCTGTCATGAGAGGCCTCTTGAGATCGTTCAGTGGAATGTTCATTCATGGAGTGCTGGTTGTTCGGCACGATTGTTCCTTGCCTCGTAGAGGTGTCCGCCCATGATATAGGAAGGCACATGACGGAGGTTTCTTTTTGTCAACAGGACACGCAGGGATGCCTTTGCATATAGGCGTATAAAACGCAGTTTCCCCTCCCTTCGAACCCGGCGCAGGGAAAGCTCGTAGAGCGTTTCGCGCAGAATCTGAAGGGCAATCCCGCGCTCCGCGATTCTGCGGGTTAAGTCGTAGTCTTCACCGAATGTCAGTGCTTCATCATAACCACCGACGAGTTCGAAAACGTCCCGCCTGACGGCTGTAAGAGGACCAGGTGCGATGGGACGACGGAAATAAATGCTGCCCTCGACAAACGAGTTGGCGATCAAAGTAAACAGTGCATCCTCTGATACTTCGCTGTCCGGTCGAAACCATGAGGTGAAAAGCTTTGGCTGCTGCTTTTCGATGAACCATTCGATGCGCTCGACAAAATAAGGGAGCAGTCTGCTATCCGCGTCGATGAAGACGAGCCATTCACCAGTTGTGGCTTTCGCTCCGAGGTTGCGCTGGAGCGGCAAGCCTGCTTTTTCACTTACAATCACTTGCAGTTTTGGAAGTTTTGCATGAAACGATCGGGCTGTTTCAACGGTGCGGTCCTGCGAAGAACCATCCACAACGACAACTTCGAAATCCTGTTTTGTCTGCTTTGTAAGGGACGTAAGCAGATGTGGCAGGAAATTTTCCTCATTCAGGGCTGGGATTACAAGCGATAGTTTCGTCATGGATACCTCCAAGGTTCGGTAAGATACAGCCGTTTTTGTCAATGATTGTCAGTATGTATAACACCGTTTGCGGTGAATTGGGTTGGCAATTTGTTAAAGCTAAAAACCTGCTTGAGAGTGTTTCTTAATTCATCACAAAGAGCACAGAACCCTTAATCCCATTCCTTTCTGCACTCTTCTCTCCACTTTTCTTCTTACTTCCCCGCTCACTTGGTATAATTTCACGATTACAACACTTGGAGTGTGAATGACCAAAAAACTGACCGGCAATGAGATCCGCCAGACCTTTATTGACTTCTTCACTGAACACGGACACACGTTTGTGCCTTCCATGTCACTTGTGCCGGGTGGGGATGCGACCCTGCTCTTCACCAACTCGGGCATGGTGCAATTCAAGGATGTTTTTCTCGGTACCGACAAGCGCCCGTACAAGCGCGCCGTCAATTCGCAGAAGTGTATGCGCGTGGCAGGCAAGCACAACGATCTCGATGACGTGGGCCGCGATGACACACATCACACTTTCTTTGAGATGCTCGGCAACTGGTCATTCGGTGACTACTACAAAAAGGAAGCCATTGCCTGGTCCTGGCAGTTGCTCACCGATGTCTGGGGTTTGCCAAAAGATAAACTCTACGCCACCTGCTTCCAGGATGACAAAGGCAACATCCCTCAAGATGACGAAGCGGCAGATGTTTGGAAGGAACAGCCCGGCTTCGATCCTTCGCACGTTCTTTTCTTCGGGCGCAAGGAAAATTTCTGGCAGATGGCAGAGTTCGGCCCCTGCGGTCCATGTTCGGAAATTCATATTGATCTGGGTGAGGAGCACGATAACCTGCGCGGCACCGATCATGTTTGTGGCGTGAACGGTCAATGTACGCGCTACCTTGAGTTGTGGAATAACGTCTTCATCCAGTACAACCTTTTCGAAGACGGGCGCCTTGAGTCGCTGCCTGCCAAACATGTGGATACCGGCATGGGCTTCGAGCGCATCGTCTCCGTGCTGCAGGGCGTGGACTCGAATTACAAGACCGATCTTTTTAAAGGCTCACTCGATGTTCTGCGTTCACTTACCGGTCATACCGAAAAGGAAATGCTTGCCGATTTCACGCCTTACCGCGTTGTCTGTGACCATGCGCGTTCGGCGGCGTTCCTGATCGCGGATG
>Ga0105092_10001421_pt1 | contig 12876 bp, 11 predicted proteins | sample PPLLak2March2015_FD_87021 | JGI IMG/M metagenome (GOLD analysis project Ga0105092, IMG submission 87021) | Freshwater sediment microbial communities from Prairie Pothole Lake near Jamestown, North Dakota, USA - PPLs Lake P7 Core (1) Depth... | ecosystem: Environmental > Aquatic > Freshwater >... | reverse complement strand
GCAGCTCGCCGGTTCAGGCCGACCCCGGGGGTCGGCTGCCGGATTCTGGAGAGTCCGGCCACGATAAAAGCCCCATTCACCACGGCTGGTTGTACTGACTTCGAAACAAGTAAATGGCATTGGGCGAGACGCCTGCACTCCCAGGGGACGCCCCCACTCTCTCTCCGTTCATCGGCCCCCCCGGTTTCGCAACACGATAACGGTCACGTCGTCGTTGCCTCCAGACTCGTTGGCGGCCGTCACCAGCTGCCGGCACTTCGTCTCCAGATCTCCTTCTTTCCCCAGGATTTCCCGCATTTCATCCGAGGAGACCTGATCGGTAAGGCCGTCCGAGCAAAGAAGCAGATAATCACCGTCCAGCAATGGCAGGCTGCTGACATCGGCCGAAAACGGTTCGCGAGAACCAATTGCGCGTGTGACCAAGCGTCGAAGCGGGTGCATTCGGGCTTGCTCGATAGTGATCAGGCCCCGCCGGACCTGTTCAGCCACCAGCGTGTGATCGCGCGTGAGCAACTCCAGTCGATTGCTTCGAAGCAGGTAGAGCCGGTTGTCGCCGACATGCGCGTAATGGACGGTCCCGTTTCTAATCCAGGTCGCGACAGCGGTCGTACCCATTCCCCAGCAACCCTTCTCCATGGCCATCTCAATGATCCGCTCATTGGCCATCCGAAAGGCCGTTCGAAGAGCATTATGTTCGAAGGGGAGGTCGGCGTCATATCCAAAAGGCCAGCTCAGCCGGGCAGCGGCCAGTTCAAACAACTGCAAAAATCCGTGAATGGTCGCGACGGCTGTCTCTGCGGCTATTGAACCGGCGGCATGTCCTCCCATGCCGTCAGCCAGAATGAACACCCGGGCGTCAGGATCCAGACGGTAGCGGTCTTCGTTGATTTGTCTCCGTCTTCCGACGTCGGTCAGTGCGGCGCTATCGATCACGAGAAGCCCTCGCTTGATTTCACTCCTCACTCCCATACGCGCCTTCTCGAAGCGTTTTCGCTCATGGAAAAGTGAAAATCATCGGTGAGGGACAGAAGGGACAGAAGGGACAGAAGGGACAGAAGGGACAGAAGGGACAGAAGGGACAGAAGGGACAGATGCGACAGAAGGGACAGACGCGGTTTGCGGTCCCTTCTGTCCACTTGCGTCCCTTGTTTTACGGCAACTCCCGAATGCGAATTTCCCTGAATTCAATCGGCGACCCTTCCGCTTCCAGGCAGAGATAGCCGGATGCCGGCTGGCAGTCCGATCCCCCCGAGACCTCTTCACCGTTGACCCAAAGGCGGATCTCACCGTTTATCCCCCGGACGTAGTAATGATTCCACTCTCCGACGCCCTTGCTGAGATTCTTCTTCGGGAAGCTGCGTGATCCGTCGGGCGACGTGGGGGAGAAAGGCTTCATTTTCGAGGTGCCGACCGCAAAGACGTCGCCGTTCGTCGAAAACCAGTCGCCTTTCTTGCCGGAACGCTTCTCGTACTGCTCTTTGAATCCGTGGTCCAGAATCTGGACCTCGATGCCTCCCTTGGGGAGTTTTCCTGGTTCCAATCCGGTCAGGGCCTCTTCGGTCGCCCATGCGAAAATCCCCGAGTTCCCGGCGGAGCGGAGATGACGCCACTGCGCAACGAGCTCGAAATTGGTGTACTGCTTCCTGGTCCGCATCACGCCGATGGGCTCGCCGGTGCAGGTCAGCAGATCTCCCTTCCACGTCCAGGTGTCCGGTTTGCCGTTGACAGGGGCAAAATCCGCCTCACCGAGCTTCTTCCAGTCCGGCCCGTTGCCGTCAATGGACGCTTTGGGCAAGCTCGCCGACTCCTGCGAAAGCGCTATGCCGGCAATCAGCAACGAGCAGATCAATGAGAGTAGGAACAGTCCGCTGGTTCGTCTCTTCATAGGTGCCTCTCCCTGGCTGGTTCAACACTCTCATGATATCAGCACTTGCGAAACCGGTTTAAAATAGGCCTCTATTTTCAGTCAAATCCGGGGTTTGACAGCCTTTCCGACGCCCCCTTATACTCTCCCTTGAACATGCGTTCTCGGAATTAAGGGAGAAGTGTGACCAAAGGAGTTGGGTTTGAATATTCCCTCAGCGACCCCGATTGTTCCTGTCTCTCCGAAGTTGGGATCCTCCCTTACGGCTCTTATAGGAGCTGAGCGTGCTTTTGAACGCATTGTCGAACGGATACGGGAGGCTCGTGACGAGATAGAGATCCGGATGTTCATCTGGCGCAATGACTCCGTCGGAGTGTGGATCGCCGATGAGCTCGCCGCAGCGGCCGACCGGGGCGTCAGGATCAGGATTCGGAAGGACCTGCTTGGGAGTATTCACGAGAGAGCGGAGGAGAATCGAAGAAGCTTCTTTCCGCATCGGCAGCCGGCGCATGTCTGGTTGCTCACCCAGTTCCTGAAAAGGCTGTACTTCCGTCCGGTCTCACCCAGGGTGCTGATCGCCCGGTCACGGCCCACTGCCAACCATCGTTTGCTCACCCATCCCCTCGTCACTTGTCAATACCGGGAACGCCTCTGGGATCACTCCAAATGCTACGTTTTCGACCGCGAAACCCTGATTCTCGGGGGAATGAACCTCGAAGAAAAACTGACGGTCGGGGATGTCTACGGCAAGCAGTGGCGAGACTACATGGTGGAGCTGAGAAACCGGGTCCTGGCTGAAGCTTTCCTGGCCGGGCAATCGGTCAGAGTGACCCTGAACGGAGCATCGGCTCGACTGATACTCCACCCAGGAGACCGGTACGAACCGGAATCCGCTATTAGGACCGAGATTATTTCTCTTCTCAGGAAAGCTCGCACCGAAGTCATCATGGAAATGGCCTATTTCGGCGACGCCTTGATTACTGCGGAAATCGTCAAGGCGTGTCGTCGCGGAGTGGCGGTGAAGATCGTCACATCCGCCAGAGCCAATATTCAGTCGAACCTTAACCTCCATATCCTCCGGCAGATCCTGGATGAGACCAATAACCAGGCTCGAGTGCATCTCTCCCCGAAGATGATCCACTCGAAAATCATGCTTGTCGACAACCGTTACGTTTACCTCGGCTCCGGAAACTTCAACCGTTCGTCCATCAAGTGCGCCGAAGTCGGTGTCGTAATTGATTGCGATGGAACGCCCGGGATGCTCGGTGAGTTCCGAGACAGCCTGCAGGCGGCGATAGCGGAAAGCAAGCAGGTCCGGTCCTGGGCCGATGTAAGATTCCGACGCTTCTTCTCGATGACCGAACAGTTGCTCTCCTCGGCCAGAATCTAGGGATTGATTAACGTTGATTCATGAAGTTGATTGGGGACGGACATGACCGCGTCTGTCGTTCCAGTCGACAAATGATTTGACGATCCAATCATCAATCATCGATCATCAATCGACAATCATGAGGCAGGAGAGACTACCCGAGTTTGGCGTTTACAGCTCGTTTGAAGTCGAGCTCAAGCGCAAGTACACCCGCTGGAGAGGATATCTGCTCTGGCCGTTGGTCTCCCTGCTGGCCTGGATGGGAGTGTACCCCGACTGGGTCAGTTTCTCCGGCTGGGCTTCCGCGCTGCTCTTCTACCTGCTCGGCGGTCATGTCTCCTCCACCGCGCTTGGAGTTGTTTTGGTGGTCTACATCCTGATGGACAACTTGGACGGTGCTCTGGCCGAGGTGCGGGGCAAGAGCGAGTTCGGGCAGATAGTTGACAACTTCTTTGATCTCACCTCGCTCCTGTTGATACTCCTGCTGCTCTGTAAACTGAGCGTCGTTCCCCTGTTGTGGGTGCTGGTATTCCAAGCCGCCTACACGGTGATCCTCGTCGGTGGGTTTATCGCCAATTTCAACGGGCTGAGCGTCCTCATACTGCGCGTTCGAATCCTGGTTGTTGTCCCCTTTCTTGTTGTCAGTTTTGGCGGCCTGTCCGATTCAATCCTCCGGTACGCCCTCGCTCTCGGGCTTTTCCTTCAGCTACTGAGCGTGGTGTCTATTCTCTTCGCTCTTGGGGTGCACGCCCGCGGGCTTCGCATCCCCCACGTTCTGTCCCGTGTGTCCCTGAGCACGCGGGCCCTGGGGTTCCTGGCACTCGTGGTTGACGTGCTCCTCCTGATCGAGGCTTTGATCATCTTCCGAGGCTGAGCGGTCATGATGAAGGTCCTGATTATCGGTGGCACTCGAAATCTGGGCCACCAACTGTGTTTGAGACTCCTCAAAGAAGGCTGGGAAACGACGGTCCTGAACCGTGGCCAGACGCCCGATGAGTTGCCCGCTTCGGTAAAGCGGCTGCGCGCTGACCGCCAGGATCCGGGGCAGCTAAGAGCCGCTCTCCGCGGCCGGGTATTCGATGCCGTCGTCGATTTCGCCCTCTACACCGGTGAGGAGGCTCGCACGACAGTGAAGCTTCTTGGCGGGCAAACGGGCCTCTATGTTTTCGTGAGCTCCGGTCAGGTCTATCTCGTCCGCACTGGTGTCGAGCGGCCTTTCAAAGAGGAGGATTACGACGGACCCGTCATGCCCGCTCCCGAGGAGAGCCCCTCCGACTACCGGAACTGGAAATACGGCGTCGAGAAGAGACAAGTGGAGGACGTTCTCACCGAGGCATGGCAGACGTCCCGTTTCCCCTTCGTGTCGCTGCGCCTTCCCATCGTGAACAGCGAGCGTGACCACTATCACCGGCTCTATGGGTACCTTCTTCGATTCTGGGACCGCGGTCCAATACTGGTTCCGCACGGCCCGCACCTTCCGATCCGGCACGTGTATGGAGCGGATGTCATCGAGACTATCCGCCGGCTTGTAGGCCGCCCGGCCGGTATGGGGCAGGCCTGGAACATCGGCCAGGACGAGACGGTGACTCTGGATGAATTCCTGGGCCTGCTCGCTCAGGTGGACGGGAGCCGTCTTAACGTCAAAAGGATCAGCCGCGAGGCACTGGACAAGGCGGGACTGATTCCTGCCTGCTCGCCTTTCAGCGACCCCTGGATGTCGGAGCTCGACAACACCAAGGGCAAGCGGGAGCTTGCCTTGACGTATACTCCGCTGGCTGTCTGCCTGGAAAAGTTAGTCGCGCACTATCGGTCAAAGCCGCGAAATATCCCGCCCGGCTACGCCAGACGGGCCGAAGAGTTGAAGCTGGCAACGCGCTGTTGACCGGATGCCGGCATCCCTTCTTACTCCTGTTTCAACGCCTTCCCGAACAGCGCCAGGCCCATGAGCGCGAGGGGTAATGGCAGCATGAGGATAACGAATATCTTCCCAAACACCTTGTCCGCTTCCGCTCCGGCGGGCGGGACAAGATGAAAAAAGAACACCGCTGCTATGCTCGCTGCCACGAGAAGAACGCCTATAACCCGCGGCCAACGCTTCGCGAGGAAAGCCGCGATGAAAAATGGCACGGCCACCAATGCGCCTTCAACCATAAGGGCAATCGGCTCATTCCCGTGGCTGAGTACGACGAAGGTCAACCAGATCAACCCGAAGCCGAACAGCACGAGGAACGCCGCCTGACGCGGGTCCCAGAAGCTGAGGCAGTAGCTGACTCCGTAGACAACCAGCATCAGAATGAGCACCAGCGAGGCGGGGACGAAGTCTTCCCCTAAACTCAGCCTCGTCCAGCTTCTCGCCACGGTGACACAAGTCAGGAAAATCCCGCCGGCCAGGTAGGCTCGATGAGCTGCCTGTATGCTCGCCTGTTTCTGGCACTCGTCCAGGTCTTCAATCACACCAAGCTGGCGCAGCAAACCGGGGCCGAAAGCTCCAGGTGCAATGAGGAGGAAGAATGCCATGTGAATGGTGATTCCCAGGAAAAAGCCAAAAAAAACGAGCGCCAGCGCCGTGATACCGATCGGCGAAATGCCCCAACGTTCGAAGAGCGATTTAAGCTTACCTCCCGCCATTTCCATCCTCCTTCCGCTCGTCCAGTTCAAAGAGGCGCTCGACCGGAACACCGAAAAGACGGGCCAGCCGAAGCGCGAGCTGTATCGAAGGCTCGTATTTCCCTTTTTCAATGGAAATGATCGTCTGGCGTGTTACCCCGACCCTTTCTGCCAGTTCCTGTTGCGTCATGTCGCCAGCCTCAAAACGATAACGCCGCAGATTCACCTTCAACTTCTGTCCCGACATCGTAGCGAGTGTAACTAATGCTTTACAAAATGTAAAGTATATTTTACGCGTCGGTCTTGTTGCTGAGCCCAGGATGGCCGGAGGAAAGGACCCCAAGGATCTCAAAGACCCCGAAGGACAAGAGACACTTAGCCGTCGTTGGTTCTTTGGGGTCCTTCCTCCGGCTATCAGGGCCTGGGACCAAAGCGGCACGTCACTCAGCCGGCGTTCAAACGGCGACGTTCAGACGGCGACACTTGACACCCCGTTCCCGGCCTCACTAGGATGGCCCGAACCGGAGGGAACGCATGAGATTTGACAGAATTTTGTTGCTTGGTCTGGTATCCCTGTCACCCGCGGTCGCACAGAGCCCGGCGCAGGACGAGGATCCCTACTTGTGGCTCGAGGAGATCCAGGGTCAGAAGGCTTTAGCCTGGGTCGAACAGCAGAATAAGCTTACCGTGGCGGAGCTGGAAACAGTCCCCGAGTTTAAGGGCAGTGTCCAGCGTTTTCTGGATATTCTCGATTCCCGGGAGAAGATCGCCTTCCCCACCCTTCGCGGGAAATATATCTACAACTTCTGGCAGGATACGGGCCATGTGCGGGGAGTCTGGCGGCGGACCACCGTCGAGGACTACCTGAAACCGCAGCCGAACTGGGAGACCATCCTGGACGTGGACGCCCTGGCAAAGACCGAAAACGAGAACTGGGTCTACAAGGGAAACACCTGCCTCTATCCCGACTATCGGCACTGCATGATTTCCCTGAGCCGGGGAGGCGGCGACGCCGTTGTCCAGCGCGAATTCGACACCCAGATAAAGAGCTTTGTCGCGAATGGCTTCGTCCTTTCCGAGGCGAAATCACGTGTTAACTGGAAGGACCGTGACACTCTCTGGGTGGGAACGGACTTTGGAGAAGGATCGTTGACCAGGTCCGGCTACCCCCGTGTTGCCAAGGAGTGGAAGCGAGGAACGCCGCTCGATCAGGCGCGCCCCGTCTTCGAGGGTAAAGTCGACGATGTTTCGGCGGGTGTCGTCAGCGTTCACACACCTGACGGACGCTACGATCTGGCCGAACGCGCCCCGGATTTCTTCTCGGCCGAGGTTTTCCTGATTCGGGAAGGAAGGTTGGTCAAGCTTGAGATGCCCGGCGATGTCTCCGATTACGACATATTCAAGAAGCAACTCCTTCTGTCGCTGAGGACCGACTGGAAACCGGCCGGCAAGACTTACAAACAAGGCTCGTTGCTGGCGATAGACCTCGAGCGCTTTCTCTCGGGCAATCGGGAATTCAAAGTTCTGTTTGAGCCCACGGAGCGAACCTCGCTGGCGTCGTTCTCCGTGACGAAGGATCTGTTGCTCGTCAGCGTTCTCGACAACATCGCAAGTCGGATCTATGAAGTCCGGTTGGAGCGCGGGAACTGGCCTCAGACCGAAATCCCGGTCCCGCGCATGGGATCAGCTTCGGTATCCGCCACCAGCTCTCTGTCCAACGACTACTTCCTGACGTATACCGACTTCCTGACCCCAACGACGCTTCAGCTGGTCCGGGACGGGGGGAAGGCGCAGACGGTGAAGACGATGCCGGTCTTCTTCAATGCCGAGGGGCTTCAGGTTGAACAGTTGGATGTCCCGTCGCAGGATGGCACCCGCATCCCTTATTTCCTGGTGCGGCGCAAGGATGTGAAACTAGATGGATTGAACCCGACTCTGCTCACCGGATACGGCGGTTTCGAAATTCCGTCGCGGCCGAGCTATCGTTCCCTTGACGGCGCGGGCTGGCTTGAGAAAGGCGGAGTGTTTGCGGTGGCCAATATCCGCGGGGGAGGCGAGTTCGGGCCGCGTTGGCATCAGGCTGCGGTCAAGAAGAACCGGCGCAAAGCCTACGAAGATTTTGCGGCGGTCGCACAGGACCTGATAAATCGCAAAATCACTTCTCGCGAGCACCTCGGTATCGAAGGCGGGAGCAACGGCGGGCTGCTGGTCGGGGCGGCCTTCACGATGCATCCCGAGCTGTTCAAAGCGGTGGTCTGCCAGGCTCCGCTGCTCGACATGAAGCGCTACAGCAAGCTCCTGGCCGGGGCCAGTTGGCAGGCCGAGTACGGGAACCCGGATGAACCGGACATGTGGGACTATATTCGGACTTATTCCCCCTACCACAACGTGGCCAAGGACAAGACTTATCCGAAAGTCCTGTTCACCACCTCGACCCGTGACGATCGTGTCCATCCCGGCCACGCCCGAAAGATGGCCGCGCGCATGCAGGAGATGGGACATCCGTTGTACTTCTACGAGAATACCGAAGGCGGGCACGCGGGTGCTGCCAACAACCGCCAGCGGGCGTTCATGAGCGCTCTGGCCTACGCCTACCTCTGGAAGCAGCTGCGGTGACCGTGAGCCCGCGGATAACGCGGATCCCGCGAGATTCGCGTAGATCCGCGTTATCCGCGGGCCCACTCAACGCGCCGCTCCTCAGCGGCTAGCGAACGCGGTCCAGCCTGGCCGCATTTTCCGGGTCGCGCGTTTTCCCCAGCCCGCCCTCAAGCCACTTCTTTGCCGTCTTTCGAATGGCTTCCAGATCATCTCCGCCGACGCCCATCAATGAATAGAAGTCTTTCCCCTCCACCTGTTCGTTCGGCATTTGCCATAGATCGATTCCGGACGGGGCGAAGTGATTCGGGTAGAGTCGGAAAGATTGTTCGTCGACCTCATGAGATTGCGAGTTCAGCCAGCCGATCGGCCAATGATCCCAGGACAGGGTTCCCCATCCCCAGCCGCCTGTTCCGGGGCGATCGGAGTGCTCCTTGATGCGGGTCTGCTCATGGGGGAACCCGGACGCGTCTCCTATGATGACGAAGGGAGAACCATCCAACAGAGGAGTGACGATCACGGCACCCGCCGAATCATCCAGGCGACGCCAGGGTGGGCCTGTCCGACGGGCTTTCCCTTCGTGCACACGGTCCTTGAACGAAGCGGGATCTGCCTTTTGCCAGCGGATGTCGATCCGGACATCCGAGAACGGATCAAGCCCGACAAACGCCAGGTTCTCCCCGGTCTGCGGGTCTTGTCTCAACACATCAAACCACAGCTTTCCGACCGGGCAGAGGACAATCTGTTCGATTGGCTCCCGCGCATACCCCACCTGCTTCCCTGGCTTGAGCGAATGCATGACCTGGCGCCGCAGGACCAGGCCATTCGGGAAGGCCCAGAAGTCCTCAACCGCCCGGTACGCGGCGTCTCCCGACTCCATGTTGACCCCGGTATAGTGCCAGCGAACCCAGGCGCGGTCGGGTCCGGGGTCAATAATGTCAACGAAGCTGTTTTGCTCTTTTCGCCCCTGCTCGTTGAACAATTCCGCCCAGCCGTCGTTCCCCTCGAACATTTGACAGGAGACCGCGGCACCGGAAGGCATTTCGAACCAGGGGCAGTAACTCGCCTCGTGGGAGAAAACGAAACGGTGGGGAAAATCACGCCAGGCAACGACGATCGCTTTCTTCGGATTAAGATCGGCGTGCGGCGGAGAAGGGAAGTCACCGGCATATCCGCCGAAGACGTAATCATTGACCTCAACCGCCGCCACTCCCCGGGTCGCCGACCGATCAATTTCGCGAACGGAAATCGGTCGGGGTGTTAATTGCAGGCTAATCAGAGCGGCGATGCAGAAAACATGTACCATGCCTCACTCCTGAATCCTGTTATCTTGTCAATCCTGTCAAATGCCTTCTCGACAGGATGAAGAGGATTCAAAGGACATCCACCACCGCTTCCGCGATCTGGCCGAGATACCGGCCGTCTGCCATGATGTCCGCGGCGATCGCTACCCGGGGAAATTTCGACTGCCACCCGGGCGGGATCGTGACCTGGAAAATCGACTTGCCGAGGGCTTTGCCCGGGACGGAGATCCGGGTTCGGGCGGGCGCGGACCGCCATCCGTCGGGAAGCACGAGCGAACAGTCGATAGCCATAGGCCGGCTTCGATGATTGCGAACCCTGAGCTCGATGGGGCGTGCCTCTCCGCGCGCGAGGAGCAGCTGATACGGATACAAGTGAACCCAGGAAGGATCCAGCCCGAAATTGACATCCGGGTCCGCTATGAGCGATTCGAAGTGGACTTTTTGCTGTTCGAGCCGCTTTTCAAAACGCGACAAATCGGTTCGGTTAACCAGAAAGGGCGAACCGTGCCCCGGAGCGATCACATTCGGCTGGAAATCCAGAATGTTACGAAGCGACTTCATGTGGCTGTCGCTGTAGACATCGTTCCGGTAAATCAGGTTGTGGCGAAGCCCATCTTCCGGGTTCGCCGGGGTGTTGAAGAAGGCGTCTCCCGTAAAAGCCACCCGCGTCCCGTCGACGGTTACGAACATCGCCATCTGATACTCGGTATGCCCCGGGGAATGAGCCACCGTGAACTCGAATTCCTCCCAGCGGAAGCTCTCCCGATCACGGAATGTTCGATCAACCTTGATGGCATCCGGCAGGACGCACCCGATGTTCCTCCCGCGCGGGTTCTCGATGATCTCCTTCATGTTTTCGTAACACCAGACTTTGGTGCCGTAGTGGCGGACCAGGTGCGGGAACCCGTTGATGTGGTCGTCGTGCGTGTGGCTGGGCATGACCACGTCAACAGATTTTAGGCCGTACTGGGCACGCAGAGTGTCGATGCTGTGCTCCAGAAAGCGCATGCGGTCATAAACATCGGGCCAGTCCTTGAAAACAAGGAAGGCGGTGTTGCTGGCCGAGCCGTAGTCAAGGAAAAGCGCCTTACCGCTGTCGCTCACGATCGCGTAGAAAGAGGAAACAGGCAGATGATGAGCGACCAGGTGAGGAGAAATCGCAATCGGCCGGTTTCGGACGATCATGGTGGGTCCGCGCCAGTAGTCGTACCAGTCGGAAAGCTTCCGAATCAACTCGTTGATCCCGGGGACCGGGTCTTTGATCGGCTCGCCGTGAGAAGGGCAAACCAACTCCGGGTTCCTCTCGGCCAGCCGAGTCAGCGAGTAGACCGAAAAGTCGACCCCTTCCATGTTGCCATAGTTGTACTGTAGATCGTGCAGCGTCTGGACCTTGCCGGGAGCGAAGATCAGGTCACCCGAAAAGGCGACCAGCTTCCCGTCGATCTTAGCCAAAAGGGTGACCGAGCCGATAGTGTGTCCCGGCGTCGGAAGGATGAAGAATTCGTATGGCCCCCAGCGAAAAGTCTCGTAGTCGTGAAGAAGCGCCGCCGCCGGGACGTTCCGGGTGAGAGTGAAAAAGTCATTGCGAACCGCATACAGGTGATTGACCCGCCGGTTGCGCCAGAAGTTTTCGGCGTCTTCGAAGAGATGTCGTTCGTGCGCCGGAACCGCGATGGGAATGCGTGCCGCTACCGCTTTCCCGTCCCCCTGGGCCTGATCCCGGTGATGGTGAGTGTGCAGGACTTGGCTGATCTTCGATATCCCGAGATCCGGGGCTAGCTCCAGAAGGCGCCCAGACCCGAAATCGATCAGAAGACCGTCTGAACCGTTCTTGACCAGGTAAACATTGCAGGTATCTCGGAAGACATACAGGTTCTCGGAAAGCCGAACCGGTTGCCCGCCGGGGAGCATGGCGGAATCGCCGGCCGGGCGCCGATCCTGAGCAAGGGCCGCCGTTTCCCAGGCTGCCAGGCCGGCGCCGGTCTGCAGGAACCCGCGCCGGGAAAGTCCGGGCGGCCGTTTTGGATGTCCATCGCTCATTTATCGATCTCCGGTCTTTTCCCACAGCTAACACAAAAAGCCAGGTCCTGCGGCCTAGGTGCGGGCCTTCCACTCATCAATGAAGACCTTCACGTTGCGCCAGGTTGCCGCGGTGTCCTCGGTGATGTTGTCGACCGGGGAAAGGATGAAACCCCGTGGCCCCAGAAGGTCGATAGCCTGTCGGACGGCTGTTCGCACCTCCTCCTCGGTTCCTGTTTCCACGGTGATCGCTCCCGAGACTCCGCCCCAGAGGCAGACTCGGCGGCCCAGCTTCTCCTTGAAAGCGCGCAAGTTGGTGTGCGTACCCTGGACAGGATCGACGCCGATCAAAACGTCCAACCCGGCCTCCAGGAAGCAATCGAGCAACGGCCCGGCTCCGCTCGAGCAGATGTAGCCGAACTTCGCGCCTTTTTCATGTGCCAGATTGACCTCCGCTTGAAGACCTGGCAGGACTGCCTTGCGGTAAAAGTCGGGGGTGAGGAAATCGCAGCCTTCGTACCAGGCCCGGCGGATAAAAAGGTCGACCGGGGCGGAGAGGACCACTTCCATTCTCTGCCTGTTCCAGCGATAGATCATCTCGAGGATCTCAGTCACGAAGTCCGGCTGCTCGATGGTCAGGACCATCAGTTCCTGCATGCCGCAGAGCCAGTCGGCCATATCGACTCCGACTCCCCAGCCCCCGGCAAGCAGGACGTCCCGCTCCGAGGCGAAACGGCGGGCCTGATGGGCCTCCTCCGTGAACCTTGCCACGTCCTCCGCGGGAGGAGGGGACAACAGGTAGGCCAGGGCTGCCAGATCTCCCGGCCCGGTGACCAGGGGCTTGAGCGCACGGGGAACCTGAAAATCGTCCACGAACGGAATGTGCTCTCCGTGCGTCCAGTCGTCCGAGAGGCGGATACTGGTGGTCAGCTTGCCTGCCGGCGTGCTGTACTCCTTGTGCAGAATGTCGAAGTCGCCCTTGACCGGTTCCCGCCATTCCTTAGTCTTCACTTTCGGGTGAAATCTTACCGGTAAACCGCGCAGGTCGGGATGGTCCGGGCGCTGCGGCCGAGGCGCCGTAGGGATGAAGAGCATCGAGTCCAGGCCCATCTCAAGCT
>Ga0105092_10001420_pt1 | contig 12879 bp, 9 predicted proteins | sample PPLLak2March2015_FD_87021 | JGI IMG/M metagenome (GOLD analysis project Ga0105092, IMG submission 87021) | Freshwater sediment microbial communities from Prairie Pothole Lake near Jamestown, North Dakota, USA - PPLs Lake P7 Core (1) Depth... | ecosystem: Environmental > Aquatic > Freshwater >... | reverse complement strand
CGCGCAGCGCCCGGTAGGCGGCGTTCACGCGCGCCGACTCCTGTAGCGCCTGCGCTTGCTCGTTCGCAGGCGCGGCCTGGTGAAAATCGGGGTGCCAGCGCCGCGACAGCTCGTAGAAGCGGCGCTGCAGGGCCGCCACGTCGATCGCCAGCCGCCGTTCGAGCCCGAACACCGCGAAGTAGTCACTCATCTGTCCCCGACCCGCCCGGCGGCCGCATCCCGAAACACGAACGGGCCCTCGGCCGGGCCCGTTCGCGGTTGAGCACGCCGGGCTCGGCTATGCCGAAAACGAGGTCCCACAGCCGCAGCTCGATTTGGCCTGGGGGTTGACGAAGGTAAACCCCCCGGTCAGCCCCTGCTGCACGTAGTCGAGCGTCGTGCCGTTCAGGTAGAGATAGCTCTTCTTGTCGACGACCACCTTGATGCCGTCGATCTCGAAGACCTTGTCGTGCGGGCCCATCTCGGAGTCGAACTCCAGGTTGTAGCTCATCCCGGAGCAGCCCCCCCCCTTCACGCCCATGCGCAGGAACACCGTCTCAGGTAGGTTCTGGGCCTGCTTGAGCTGCTTCACCTGCTTGCTCGCGTTCTCCGACAGCGCGACCGCCATGCGTCCTCTCCTCCCTGGCCCCGCTTATTCCGATGCGACCGTGACGGCCGCCGATCCGTGCTTTTCCTTGTAGTCCGACAGCGCCGCCTTGATGGCGTCCTCGGCCAGCACCGAGCAGTGGATCTTCACCGGGGGCAGCTTCAGCTCGTTCACGATGTCGGTGTTCTTGATCTTGGCCGCCTCGTCCACCGTCTTGCCCTTGAGCCACTCGGTGGCCAGGCTGGACGACGCGATGGCGCTTCCACAGCCGAAGGTCTTGAACTTGGCATCCTCGATCACGCCGGTGTCGAGATTCACCTTGATCTGCAGCTTCATGACGTCGCCGCACTCCGGCGCCCCGACCAACCCCGTGCCCACGCCCACGATGTCCTTCCCGAAAGACCCGACGTTACGCGGGTTGTTGTAGTGGTCGACGACCTTGTCACTGTATGCCATCGGCTCTCCCCTTTACTCAGCCTTCCACTTGATCGACTTCAGATCAACGCCTTCCTTGGCCAGCTCGTAGAGCGGCGACATGTCGCGCAACCGCTTGATGACCTCGATGGTGCGCTGGCCGACGTACTCCACCTCTTCATCGGTGTTGAAGCGGTGCAGGCTGAAGCGGATCGACGAATGCGCCAGCTCGGCGCTGGCGCCGAGGGCCGCGATCACGTAGGACGGCTCCAGCGTGGACGAGGTGCAGGCCGAGCCCGACGACAGGGCCGTCTCCTTGTTGAGTCCCATGAGCACCGACTCGCCCTCGACGTAGGCGAACGAGATGTTCAGGTTGCCGGCCAGCCGCCGGTCGGGCCGGCCGTTGAGGAACGCCTCGTCGACGCTCGACAGGATCATGTCCTGGAGCCGATCACGCATCTTGGCCAGTCGCTTCGACTCCTCGACCATGCTCTCCTGACAGATCTCCGCGGCGCGCCCGAACCCCACGATGAGCGGGACCGGTAGCGTTCCCGACCGCATGCCGCGCTCATGGCCGCCGCCGTCCATCTGGGCCGCGATGCGGACCCGGGGCCCCTTGCGCCGCACGTACAGCGCGCCGACGCCCTTGGGACCGTAGATCAGGTGCGCCGTGCACGACAGCACGTCGATCCCCATGGCCTCGACGTCGACGGGGATCTTGCCCACCGCCTGCGTCGCGTCCGCGTGGAAGATGATCCCCTTCTCCTTGGCGAGCTTGCCGATCGCCGCGACGTCCTGGATCGTGCCGATCTCGTTGTTGGCGAACATCACCGAGATCAGGATCGTCTTGTCGGTGATCGCGCGACGGATCTCTTCGACGTCCACCAGGCCGTCGGGCTGGACGGGAACGGACGTCACCTCGAACCCCTGGCGCTCGAGCTTCTTGCAGACGTCGAGGCTCGCCCGCTGCTCGATGACCGTGGTGACGATGTGATTGCCCTTCTCGCGATACATCTCGGCCACGCCTTTGAGGGCGAGGTTGATCGACTCCGTCCCGCCGGAGGTGAAGACCAGCTCCTTGGGGTCGCGCGCGCCGATCAGCTTCGCGAGCCTGGCCCGCGCGGCATCGACGGCTGCCTCGGCCTCCCAGCCGAACGGGTGATTGCGGCTCGCGGGATGGCCGAACTTCTCGGTGAAGTACGGCATCATCGCCTCGACGACCCGTGGATCGCACGGCGTCGTCGACTGCGCATCCATGAAGATCGGAAACTTCAGCGCCATCGCTCTCTGGCTCCTCGTGTACGGGTCACCTGGCCGCCGGGCGGCTCGGCTCGCCCTGCCATCAGGCCCGTATCGTCAGCAGATCCGGCACGTCTTCGCTCGTCAGCTCGGCCAGGCTCATCGTGTCCAGCATCTGGGTGATCGCCGCCTGGATCTTCTTCACCGGCCGGCGCAGGCTACAGCGCTCCATCTGCGGGCAGGCGCTGTGCTCCTCCAGACACGACACGATGCTGATCGGCCCCTCCAGCGCCCGGATCACCTCGCCGATCGAGATCTCGGCCGGCCGCCGAGTCAGCACGTAGCCCCCCTTGGGGCCGTTGTGGCTCACGATCAGCCTTTGCTTGGCCAGCCGCTGGAGGATCTTCGCCAGCAACTCCTGTGGAATCGCGAACTCCTCCGCGATACGCTTGGCGTTGACGGCGCCCAGATCGTCGTGAATGGCGATGTAATGCATCGCCATCAAGCCGTAGTCGGCGCGCTTGGTGAAGCGAAGCATTTCCTTACCCTCTTCCGGCGTTAGCCGACATATTTGATCGCCGACTCTTTCAGTCGGATTCTACACCGTACGAGCGCCGTGTCAACGGAAAGGGCTCTCATGACTGAGAAATCCGACTTCGACTCGCCGATGCTCAGGACCGCCCTGGCCCAGCTCGACCAGGTGGCCGGACGGCTCCGGCTGGACCAGGACATCCACGAGCGCCTGCGCCATCCCCGCCGGGCCCTTGTCGTCTCGATTCCTGTCAGGATGGACGATGGAAACACCGCAGTTTTCACGGGTTACCGCATACATCATAATTCAGTGCTTGGACCTACCAAGGGGGGACTCCGGTACGACACGGAGGTCACCATGGGGGAGGTCTCCGCGCTGGCCATGCTGATGTCCTGGAAGTGTGCGCTGATGGGCCTGCCCTACGGCGGTGCCAAGGGCGGGGTCCGCTGCGACCCCCGCAAGCTTTCCCGGCGAGAGCTGGAAGGCCTGACCCGACGCTACACGGCCGAGATCATCCTGCTGATCGGCCCGGATCTCGATATCCCCGCCCCCGACCTGGGCACAGACGAGCAGACGATGGCGTGGATGATGGACACGTACTCGATGACCCAGGGCCGCACCGTCCCCGGGGTGGTGACCGGCAAGCCGCTCATCATCGGCGGCTCGGCCGGCCGTCGGGAAGCGACGGGCCGGGGGATCGTCTACACGCTCTATCAGGCCGCCCGTCGCCTCGGACAGGAGCTCCGCGGGCGCCGGGTGGTGGTGCAGGGCTTCGGCAACGTCGGATCCGTCGCCGCCCGGCTGCTCTGGCGTGACGGCGGCGTGATCGCGGGCGTCAGCGACATCAAGGGCGGCATCTGGAAACCCGACGGGATCGACATCCGCCAGCTCGAGGCGCACGTGGCAGAGGCCGGGGGCGTGGCAGGCTTCCCGGGCGCCGAGCCGGTGTCCAACATGGATCTGCTCAGCCAGCCCTGCGACGTCCTCATCCCGGCCGCGATCGGCTCAGTGATCCACGCCGACAACGCCGAAAGCATCAAGGCGACGATCATCGCCGAGGGCGCCAACGCGCCGACCACGCCCGAGGCCGACGTGATCCTGCGCGAGCGTGGCGTCACCGTGATCCCGGACATCCTGGCCAACGCCGGCGGTGTCGTGGTCTCCTACTTCGAGTGGGTACAGGGCCTGCAGTACTACTTCTGGCGGGAGAGCGAGATCACCACCCGACTGCAGGAAGTGATGACGCGCGCCTTCAACCGGGTGTGGGCGCTGGCGAGCAAGGAGGGCACCGACCTGCGCACCGCGGCGCTGATGGAGGGCATCCGCCGCGTGGGAGAGGGCTATCGCATCCGCGGCCTCTATCCCTGATCCGCGCCGGTGGACGGGGGCTGATATCAACTGAATTGGCCGCCCGGCCACGCCTCCCGCAGCTCGGCGGCCGTCACTTCGGGCGCCGTCTCGTTGACGAAGATCCCGCCAAGCCGGTTGATCCTCTCCGGCTGCGCCACGATCTCGAGGTGCCAGTGATAGTCGTCGCGGATCGTCGCCCAGTCCCCCTGCAGGATGCGCGACCGGAGATTCGGCGCCGTGTGCAGCGCCATCTCGTAGCCGGGATCGCCGAAGGCGCGGGCCATCGCCGCGAAGCCGTCCGAGAGCAGGCGAGCCAGGTCCCGGGCGGAGTCGGCCGTCAGCGAATCCTCGTAGGAACAGGCGTGCTGGCGCGGGATGATCCACAGCTCGAGCGGGCTGCGGGGCGCGTAGGGCACCACCGCCGCGAAGGACGGCGTCAAGTTGACGATGCGCTCGGCGACGCCGGTCTCCTGGCGGAGAATGTCGCAGTAGAGGCACCGACGCTTGTACTGATAGTACTCGCGCGCCTCCCGCAGCTCCCGCCGCATCTCGTCGAATACGATGGGGATCGCGGTCACCCGTGAGTAGGGGTGATGGGCCGGCACCCCGGGCTTGCGGTGGCGGCGCGAGATGAGGATGTCGCGGATCTGGCCGTCACGCTTGAGGTCGAGCAGACGGTCGCGGTACATCCACAACACCGCCTCCATTTGCTCGATCGGCATCGATGCGGGCGTGTCGTCGTGGCGGGGCGACTCGATGATCAACTCGCTGGCGCCGCGCGAGGTGATCATGTCGAACATCCCCACCCCCTCGCGGATGAGCTCCCGCTCGACCCGGAAGTAGGCGTCCGGCTCCGGGACCACCCGGACGGTCCAGTCGGGACCGTTCGGCGCCGAGCCCTCCTTGCGGTAGGCAGCGATCTCGCTCCCGGTCAAGTGCTCGGCCCCCGGACAGAACGAGCACGACCCCTGAGGGGCCGCCTCGGCCTTGGGCCGGATGAGAACCCAGTGCCCCCGGGTCGGATCCTTGCGAAGCTCGTCCACGATCGGCCTGGGAGCGCTCGGCCCGACTAATCCTTCAGCTGGCTCTTGAGCTTCTTGAGGTGCTGGCGAGCGACGTCGACCCAGTCCTTCTCCGATGGAAGCTGGGAGGCGAGGGCGATGTAGCGCTCCCACTGCACGATGGACTCGCGCGGATCGACACTCTCGTAGACGAGTGCCAGGTTGTACATCGCGCCGGTGTGCTTGCCATCCAGCTCGATCACCCGGCGATACTCGTCGATCGCCTCCTTGTACAGGCCCTTGTCCTCGTAAACTTCGCCAAGGCCCATGCGCGCCTCGACCGAGTTGGGGTCGAGCTCGATCGCCTTCTTGTACGCGGTGACGGACTCGTAGTAGAGTCCCTTTTCCGCGTAGTAGATCTTCCCCAGGCTCATGTGGACCCGCGGATTGACCGGATTGTAAGCGAGCGCCTTCGTATAGGCGGCCACGGCGCCGTCCACGTCGCTCTTGGCCGCCTTGGCGTCACCCAGCCCCACGTAGGCATCGGCGTAGAAGGGTCTCAGCTCGATCGCCTTGTTGTAGGCCTCTACCGCCTGGTCGAACAACCGCCGCGGCGCGGCCATGAACAGGTCCCCGAGGGCCTTATAGGGCTCCGGATAGGCGGCGTCGAGCTGGGTGGAGGCACGGAACTGGGCCGCCGCTTTCCAGCGGTTACCGAGCGACTGGTGCACCCGGCCGAGCGTGTACTGGGCGACCACGAAGTTGGGATCGGCCTCGATGGCCCGGGACAGCAGATCCACGGCCTGCTCGTTGCCCTCCTGGCCTGGGCGCAGCGCGGTGGCGACGGCCGCGCGCGAGTACAGCTCGAAGGCCTTGAGCGAACGCGTTGCCTGCGCCGCCTTCTCCATCCGCCGCGCCTCGGCGTCGGTGAGGGGCACCTTCAATGTGCGCGCGTAGGCAATGGCCAACGGTGCGAGGCGGGCGAGGAGCTCCCCCTCCGACACGCTCACCGGCTCCAGCGCCACCGGATCCACCGGACCCGCCTTGATCTCCACCAGACGAGGCTGCACGACCAGCTCGCCGCCAGCGCGGGTGATGCGCCCGAACACGGCAGCGTCCGCCCGCAGCGTCCGGGCGGCCTGGACGACGACCGGCTCACCCCACGCTTCCGGCCGGCCAATTGCGCGCAACCGCGCGGCGTCGATCTGTACGAACGCCGGGTGCTGGTCGAGGCCGAGCCCGATCACCTCGGCGACTCCTTGCCCCATCCACTGCTCATCGCGCTCGAGCCCCGTGGAGTCGAAGGGCACGATCAGGATCGCGCGCGGCTTCACGTTGGCGTCGGCGTCGACCATCGCCAGCACGACGATCGCCAGGGGCAACAGCACCCATCGGACGAACCGTCCAGCGTCACGCCTCATGTGCTCGCCTCCCCCCCTGCGGCGACCCCGGGGCGACGGCGCCACCGGGACGGCCGCAGCCAGCGGCCCAGCCTGGCGAAGCCGCCAGGGCCGAGGCGCCGCAGCGCCACGTCCGGGATGAGTAGGATTGCCACGACTCCGACGAGCCACGGCCAGATCTCCACGGCGATCCGCGATTGCCGCCGTGCCCTGAGGAAGGCGTCGCGCGGATTCTCGAGCGCGCCGCCACCCGTCAGCTCGGCAAGCTCGCGAAGCAGCGTCTCGTCGACGCCGAGGTCCCGGAGCTCTTGCGCATACGGTACCACCAGTCCCGCCAGCTGGGAGCCGATCACGCGCTCGCCTTTGCGCTGCGCCATACCGACCAGATAGACGCCTTCCTGCGGCGCCGGGAAGCGCCCCCGGTACCGACCGGGCCCGATCTGCTCGAGGTCGATGACGCTGCGTTCGCGGTTGGGCGCCACCACGCCGACCTGGGAGTCCAGGAAGTTGATGAACTCGCCCTTGGGATCGATGGCGTCCACCACGACCTCACCGGTCTGGTCGACGCGCTGCACCATCGCCGTGGTATCGCCCTTGGAGTTGCTGCGGAGCGTCCACCGGGTGAGCTGAGCCCAGAACTTGTTGAAGTCGCGCCACCGCAGCCACAGCACGCCCCACTTGGCCTTGGCGTCGGAGGTGAACGCGACCGCCCGCCCGAGCCCGAACCGCCACGTCGCCAGGATGGGGTCTTCCTGATGACTCATCAGCGCCAGCTCCGCGGTCGGCTTGAGCGTGGTGGCCACGTAGCCGCCCAGCGGGGGCACGCCCTTCCAGTCGATCTCCTGCATCGCCTCGTGCGAAGGTGCGGTGAGCTGTGGCTTGAAGGGTTGCTCGATCAGCGAGGCCTTGGAGGCGAGCTGGGTCTCGAGGGTGAAGATCCGGGGAATGGTCTGCGAATCCTCGGTGTAGTAGAAGCGGCCGCGCCCCCACTTGGCGATGTCTACCATGAGCTGGACGTCGGCATCCTTGCCGATCGCCACCGTGGACACCGTGATCTTGTCCTTGGCCATCCGGCGCAGCAGCCCCTGGAAGTCGCCGCGGGTCATCTGGCCGTCGGAGAGGAAGATGACGTGCTTGAGCAGCGCCGGCCGCTCGAACAGGACCGCGTACGACTCCTTCAGCGCCGGGTAGCCGTCGGTGCCGCCGCCCGCCTTCACCGTCGCGATGGAGTGGTGGATCGCCGACTTGTTCCGGGCCGGGCGCACCGGCGCATCCCAGATGAATTCGGTGTCCCACGACATCACGCCGACCTCGTTCCGCTCGTCGAGCAGGTCGACGACGAGGTGAGCGGCCTCCTTGGCGAGGTCCAGCTTGGTGATCTTCTCGTCGGTGGACATCGCCATCGATCCCGACCGGTCGACGGACAGCACCACGGCCAAGCTCGGGATCTCGACCTTCTGCTTGACGTCCATGGTGACGGGCAAGGCTTCCTCGATCGGCGTGCGGTAGTAGCCGCCCAGGCCGAAGCTCTCCTCGCCGCCGAGCATCATCAGCCCGCCGCCGTGGTCGCGCACGTAGTCACGGATCTGCGCCATCTGCGGTCGCGTCAGCTTGAGCGAGGAGACGTTCGACAGCACCACGCCGTCGTACTTCTGCAGTCCAGCGAGGTCCTTGGGAATCCCCGCAGGCTCGACGACGGTGACGTCGATGTTCTGCGAGCGGAGGGCGGCGGCCAGCGACTGCGCGTGCGCCCGGTCTTTCTCGGCCAACAGCACCTGCGGCCGGCCGCGGACGACCACCGTGCCGACCGCCCGGTTGTTGTCCTCGATCGTGTCGCCGTCGACCTCGATCGCGGCCTGGTACACGTGGATGCCGCTGTTGTCGAGCGACTGGCGGTACGAGAACACGTTCTTGCCCGCGGCCAGCCGCACGATCTGCGAGCCGAGAAACTCGCCGTTACGGAACAGCGAGACGCGGCCCTGGGTGTCCTTGTGGCTCCACGCGACGACCTTGGCCTGGAACGGCTCGCCGAACTTGACCTCCTGTGGAAGGACCATCGCCTCGGCGACGACTTCCTGGCTGAAGGTCAGCGGCGCCGCCACGTAGTGGATGTCGGCGCCGGCGTTCTTGGCGGCCTGGGCACCGGCCAGGGCGTGGCCGGCGTTCTGGCGGCCGTCGGTCAGCAGGACGACGCGGTTCGCGTGGCCGGGCGGCAACGTGGCCAGCGCGAGCTGCAGGCCCTGGAAGATGTTGGTGCCGCGGCCGCCGACCTGAGCCCGGGGCCGGTCGACGGTCGTCTTCGTGGACAGCGGCTGGTCGACGACCGCCTCCTCCCCAAACACGATCACGCTCTGGCGGTCCGACCCCTTCATGGCGGTGGTCGCTTCGGCGATGAAGCGATACGCGCGCTCCCGCGCGGCCAGGCTGATGCTATCGGAGAGATCGAGCAGGAACACGACGTTCTGGCGATCGACCCACCGCGGCACCGTGGGGCGCAGCAGCGTGACCAGCAGGACCACGACCAGCGCGCACCGCATGGCCAGGGCCCAGCGGTCCCCGGGGCTCCCCGGCAAGGCGAGCCGCCCGCCGCTCTGGCGCCTCCAGTAGAGCAACCCCTCCAGCGCCAGCAGCGCGACGGCGATCAGGACGAACAGCGGCCACAGCTCCCGCTGCAACGGCACCGGGGCGGATGCCTCTGGGGACGGAGCGGTCGCGGCGGGTAACGGTTGTGGCTCCAGGTTCGACTCATCGGCGTCCATGAGGTTGACGGCGACCCGCAGGTCGCCGCGGCCCGTGGCCAGCGTATAGAGCCCGACTTCGTCGGTCTCGGTGAAGCTCACGGCCCCCCGTGTGATCGGCGCCTTCACCGTGCGGCCGCTCGGCTTGATGACGGACACCGCGGAGATGCCGTGGGCGACCGGCAGCAGGATCGGCTGGCCCGCCGCCAGCTGTAGACTCGACTGGTCGAGCGCCGCCGGGTGCAGCCAGCGCAGCGTGTTGGACAGGATCAGCGGAAATGCGACCCGCAGCGGGAAGTCGGTCTTGAACAGGTCGAAGCCGACGATGATCGCCTTGCGGTCCTGCTCCTCGAGCGCGTAGATCAGCGGTCCACCGACGGCCTCGACGAGCGCCCGGCCGGCCGATAGCGGCCTCATGCGCATCGCGTCCTCGATGGCGACCTTGGCGAACTCGACGTGGCGCATCACGGGATGCGCGCGGTCCCAGTCCATGATCGTCGGCTGCTCGAGGCGGCCGAGGATCTCCATGGGAACGTCGGGCGGCACCGTATTCACGAAGACGAAGCGGCCGGAGCCGACGCGGGACGGCGACGCCGAGTCCAGCACGACGACGTCGGCGTCGCCCATGCCGCCCTGGTACTGCTCGGGCGTCTTCACGTCCAGTGCGACCTGCGGATCGGTCTTGAGAACCTTCTCCAGGAACAGGTTGCCGGGGCTGACCAGGGTCACCGCGATCTTCCTGGGCGGCGGCAGCACCGCCCAGGCGACGTTGTCGGTGGCCAGGTCGTCGTTGATCCGCACCCGGGCCGCGACCGCTCCCCCGCCGTTGTGGCTGAACGGCTGCACGACCGAGCGCCGCACGCTCGGCTCCAGCGTCACCGAACGCTCGGCCAGCGGCGCGCCGTCGAGCTCGAGCGTGAAGGTGAACGTCTGCGGCTCCGGCGTGTAGTTCACGAGCGACACGTACGCCTGGTAGTCGAAGGAATCGGCGTAGCTCTTCCGCACGGACAGGTTCGTGATGCCGACGTTGTGGCTGCGCCGGCCGACACCGACCCATCGCACGCGCGGATCGTCGCGGTCCCCCGCCCGATCCGGCGCGAAGGCCCCGTCGGTGAAGACGTGGATCTCGGCCCGGGGGTCGGCCCCCACCAGCGCCCGGGCCGTGCGCACCGCCTCGGCCAACCGCGTCGGCAGGTCGCGCGGCACGGCGCTCCAGATGGCCGCCAGCGCGCGGTCGCGGTCGCGCGACAGCGCCGCGGTGACCGTCGGCTGCACGCCGGCCTCGATCACCATCACCTCCGCACCCTCGCCCAGGCGCCGCACCAGCCCGCCGGCCTCGCTGCGGGCGACCTCGAAGCGCGACGGCGACGCGTCCCGGGCCTTCATCGAGGCCGAGGTGTCGAGCACGATCACGACCTTGCGCGAGCCCTCGCCCATGACGGTCGCCACCGGGCGCGCCAGCGCCAGCGTGAGGGCCAGCAGGGCGAGGATCTGCAAGATCAGCAGCGGGTCGCGCTGCAGACGCTGGAAGAATGTGGAGGCCTCCCGGTCGCGCACCACCGCCTGCCAGAGCAGCAGGCTCGAGATCCGCCGCTCGCGGCGCCGGACCTTGAGGAAGTAGAGCAGCACCAGCGGCAGCGACAGCGCGAAGGCGGCGAACGCGATCGGTGTGAGAAAGCTCATCCGAGCATCCGGCCCCGGAGCTGGGCAACCACGAACGCCTCGACCGGGTTGTCGGTGATGACCCGGTGGTAGCCGATCTCGTGCGAGCGGCAGAAGCTCTCGGCCCGCTCCAGGAAGACCCGGAGGCGCTCGCGGTAGCCGCGTAGCGCCTCGCCGTCCACGGTGAGGTCTCGCAGCTCCCCCGTCTCGCTGTCGATCAGCCGGAGGTCTCCGCCCAGCGTGGGGTTCAGCTCCTCGGGGTCGAGCAGGTGCACCATGTGGACGTCGAACCGGCGCTCCAGCAGCGCGCGCACGCCGCGCTCGTAGCCGGCAGGGTCGAGCAGATCGGAAACGACGACGACCAGCCCCGATTCGCGCGCGCGCTTGGCGTAGTTGCCCAGCCCCTCGTCCAGGCTCGTGCCACCGCCCGGCTCGACACCGGCCAGGAAGTCCATCATCGGCAGGATCTGGCCGCGTCCGCGGGTCGGCGGCCACCCCTCGGCGACGCGCTCGCGGAGCAGGCCCAGGCCCACGCGCTCATGGTTGACGAGGCCGACGAAGCCGAGCGCGGCGGCCAGCCGCACGGCGTAGTCGAGCTTGGAGGGCGCGCCGAAGCCCATGGAGGCCGAGGCGTCGACGAGCAGGTGCAGGCAGAGATCTTCCTCGTCGACGAAGAGCTTGACGTGCAGCCGGTCGAGCCGGCCGTAGATATTCCAGTCGACGTAGCGCAGGTCGTCGCCGTGACCATAGGCGCGGTAGTCGGCAAACTCCACGCTCTGGCCCCGGCGCGGGCTGCGCCGCTCGCCCTTGACGCTGCCCCGGAACGCCCGCCGTGACAGCAGCGAGAGCCGCTCGAGCTGGGCGAGGAACTCGGGCGTGAAGAAGCTCGCGCGCGTGGCCGTAGGCACCGCTTATCGCTCGTCCAGGGCCTGGAAGTAGTCCTTGATCTGCGAGTGGAAGTCGCGCGGGATCGACTCCCGGGCGATGGAGTCCTCCATCATCTTGCGGTACTGCCCGACCACGCCGAGATAGTGCAGCCGCGAGCCGGTCTGCCCGCCCCGTCCCGTCATGTTCGTGTCGTAGCCGTCCTTGCGCCCGCGCCGCGACTCCCCCTCGACGCCGACGTCGTAGGGGTTGCCGCGCAGCCGCTGGGTGGCCTCGCCCTTGGGCGAGCTGCTTCTCCCCTTGCCGGGCATCAGCCCTTCGCCCTCGCCGAAGTCCTGGTCCTCGTATGCGCCACCCTCGCCGCCGCGGCGGTCTCGCCCCGCGGAGCCGCCGCGGTTGGCCTCGCGGCCGCCTTTGAGGTTCTTGCCGGACCGCGAGGATTCCTCCTGGGCGCGCATCTTGTCGAGGGCGCGCTGCATCGCCTGGAGCGCGCGATCCGGCTCGCCACCCTCGAGCGCTTCCATGCCTTCGGCAGCGTCGCCCTGCCAGTTGGCACCGCCCTTGCGCCCGAGCCGCTCCATTTCCTCGAGCAGCTCCTTGAGCTTCTGCGGCGAGATCTGGTCAGGTCTCAACCCCCCCGACAACGACTTCGACTTGCGGAACATCATCTTGTACTGGCTGGAGGTGAAGTCCGACTGCAGATCAGGCAGCCGGTCCGCCTGCTCGAGGAGCTTGAGCCGCTCGTCGCCCTTCTTGAGGAAGCTCTGGAAATCGGGCCGCTGGGCCGACAGCGCGGTGTCCTTGAAGACCGCCGCCAGGTCACCGCTCATGGCCGCGCCGGTGCCGCCGGCGCGCGTGGCGAACTCGCGCTCCTCGAACGAGGGGGGCTTGAGTCGGTCCTTGGCCGCGGGGCGCGAGCGCTCGTCCATCAGTGGCGAGCCCGCACGCGCTTCCTGCTGCTCCTCTTCGCCGGCGACCGAGAAATCGGGCAGCCGGCCGGACGGGACGGGAATGGCCGGAGCCAGCATCAGCACCACGACCAGGGCCAGCGGGATCGGCAGGAAGCGCCCGT
>Ga0105092_10001419_pt1 | contig 12881 bp, 9 predicted proteins | sample PPLLak2March2015_FD_87021 | JGI IMG/M metagenome (GOLD analysis project Ga0105092, IMG submission 87021) | Freshwater sediment microbial communities from Prairie Pothole Lake near Jamestown, North Dakota, USA - PPLs Lake P7 Core (1) Depth... | ecosystem: Environmental > Aquatic > Freshwater >... | reverse complement strand
TCTCTTTGGCAATAACCCCCGGTTTATAAAATCGATTAAACCAGAAGGGCAACCGGCTTGCCATGATCCCGCTCAGGTCACCCTCGAAATATTTCTCCATTTTAACCAACGTAGTGCTGCCACCGAGCATGAGGACACTTTTTTCAAAATAGTACGGAGGAAGGTCGAGTTCAGCCAGCGATAAAAGCTGCCTGATCCCAACACGCCGGATTGACCTGATCATATCGCGGGTGAGCGGAACCCTCTTGCTTGCATCATTTGAGGTGCCTGAAGTGAGACCGAAAAACCTGACTTTTCCCGGCCAGGTTATATCTTCTTTCCCCTCCAGCAATTTATACCAGTATTCAGAGAATAACTTTTCATAATCATAAACCGGTACATTCTGTTGAAATTTCTTCAGAAAATCCGGAGAGGAAAAAACTTCAGCAAAATGGTGCTGCATGCCGAATTCAGTATATTTTGCTTTATTAATGAGCTGTCTGAGCGTCGATTCCTGCACATCAAAGCTGATCTGTTTTTTTTCAAGACTGTCCTTTTTCTTCTTGATAACCTCTTGAAGAATAGTTCCTACAATAGCCATAGAATAAAGTGGATTTTGAAAAGTGGAAACAAAAATAACTAATAATACGTCCGGTTATTCACCACGATCAAAAAACTTGGGGGTTTGGCTATGTTAATGACCCGGTACAATATGAACTGCCTTTTCTCCTGCTTCAACCCGTAAGGGCAGTATGTTACTGCGATGCGGGAGTTCACAGGTAGCGTAAGGTGTAAAAGCACAGGGTGGATTATAGGCTTTATTAAAGTCGATGATCACATGGTTATCTTCGTCGGGCGCATCGATTCCAAGATAACGCCCGGCGTCATAGGTCTCCTCTCCGTTGGTCAGGTCTCCAAATACAAGGGACCAGTCTCCGTCAGAGGCTGTCGGGTATAACTTGTGTTTTTTTCCATTCAGTCTGAAGATGAGAACACCCGGAATCGTGTTTTCCATATCCATGCCGATCACAGTATGCACCACCTGCTTTTCAGGAACATGGAATGGCTTAAACTCAGCTACTACCCTGTATTGTACATTAGTTTCAAAACAGGGGATACTCTTCAGGCTGTCGAGAAGGGGGCTTTCGTAATCACGCAGTCTTACACCGAACCGGTTGCCCCTTTTGATTATATTCCAGGCATAGCGGTCAGTTGTCATCCGGGTGGATTTGCCCGACATGTCATCAACCAGCTTCACATGCGAGGCAGGCATACTATCGATCAGCACTGGCTGAACTGTCTCCTGAAGATATACACTGCTGTCCCTGAGTTCAAGTGTTCCAATAAATGCAGGCGCATGCACGGGAAAAACCAGTGTATTTGAAGTATCTGAACCAAAGGTGTTTAATCCTTCATTTAACCAGTAAAGACCGGCCAGCGCCAGCCATCCGTTTTTGTCTTTCAGCCGGCTCAGCCGTTCCGCATGCCCCTGATCCATTTCCTTCACATAGGCATCATTGTCAATGGTTGGTTGCCGGTTGCAGGCTATGAGTACTACGAGCATCAATACAGTAGCAATTCCAATGTTTTTCATTTCTTTAATTTTAGAATAATACCTTCACTGGTAACCCTATCTTCGTTTGTCCTACCATCGTTGAGCCTTACCTTTTATCCACGTTTCCACGACCCTTGTTCCCGCAATGGAATCCTCCGCCACGGTCATAATATCCCTGTCAAGGACAACAAAATCCGCATCCTTGCCCGGTTCGAGACTGCCCCTGGCTTTTTCGCCAAAAGAGGCTTTTGCTGCCCATATGGTCATTGCTTTCAAAGCCTGTTCCCTTGTGAGGGCTTCCTCTTTCCGGTATCCTTCTGCAGGCTTGCCTTGCAGGTCCTTTCGTGCCACGGCGGCATAAAATCCAAATACCGGGTTGATCGATTCCACCGGGAAATCACTTCCGTTGGGCATCCATCCGTTTTGTTCAAGCAGTGACCTGTAAGCATATGCATGGGCAATCCGCACCGGGCCCAGCCGATCCTGGGCCCAATACATATCTGATGTGGCATGGGTAGTTTGCACGCTCGGAATCACCGTATATTGTTTAAAGATTTCAAGGTCGGCAGGATCCACTACCTGGGCATGTTCTATACGCCACCGGAGGTCATTGTGTTCCGAAAGAACGGATGCGTATAAGTGCAGTATAATACTCACCGCCGAATCCCCGATACAATGTGTATTTACCTGATATCCATTATTGAAGGCAAGTGTGCAGATATCATGCAGGTATTTTGTGTCACCTACCTGTAGTCCCCGGTTTGACGGATCATCGGAATAGGGTTCTTTCAGCAGGGCGCCACGCGATCCCAGGGCACCATCGGCAAAAAGCTTTATAGACCTGACCGTTAACCTGTCGGTTTCATAAATTCCCCTGTTGACATAAAAGGTTAAATTTTCCTCCGTTGGATTAAGCATGGCGTTGATATGCATTTGCAGTGAGCCTTTTTTCTGCAATGAATCCATGAGTTCTACAGTTTCTTTGTCAAGTCCGGCATCTCCGACAGAGGTAAGACCCACAGCGAAGCAGTTGCTTTGCGCCTTGAGCAAAGCCTGTACTTTTTCATCCCCGGTTACTGGAGGAATCAATCTTTCCACGAGCGCCATCGCGTTATCAATAAGAACACCTGCGGGCCCGTTGTGATCACATACAATTTCCCCTCCTTCAATATGGGTGTCTTTGCGAATGCCTGCCAGTGAAATCGCCTTGGAATTTACCCAGGCTGCATGTCCGTCGATTCTTACAAGGTAAACGGGAATATCCGGAAACAGGGAATCCAGCAGTTCCCTGCCAGGAAATTTCTTCTGAGACCAGTCATTTTGATCCCACCCTCGTCCCAAAACCCAGCTGGCCGGATTAAAAGTGGCATGCTTTGCGAGCCGGTCTGTTATTTCCTTCAGGGAGGTGGTACCGGAGAGATCTGCCTGCCGAAGGGTGAGTCCGTAATTATAGAAATGACAATGTGGGTCAATGAAACCGGGAAAAACAGTTTTCCTTTCCAGATCGATCTCTTTATGGGTTCGGTAGCTTTCCCTCAGATCAGCCTCGTTCCCTGTTTCGATGATATGCCCCGCACGGACCACCATGGCACTTACAACATCAGAATGATCATTCACCGTATAAATACTGCCGTTGAATAGCAGCAGGTCAGCGTCTTTGCGGCAGCCTACAATCATAACCAGTACTGTTAAACATAAAAGTCTGAACCACCTCATTTGTATAATGCAAAATTAATCTACGTTTTATTCCATCTTTCAGGTAATGAGAAATCAAATATAACGATTAACACCATATGGTGAAATTAGATATGGATCAATATCATTTTTTACGGGGGATAATTGTTTTACCTTTTCTGTTTATTGAAAACCGGCAAACATGAATAAACTGGCAGTAGTCGCTTTGGGAGGCAACGCTCTTCAAAGGGACAATCAACGGGGAACCATTGAGGAACAGGAAAAGAACACCTTCAAAACCCTTGAAAATCTTATATTTCTCTTATCAGATGGATACGACCTGGTTATAACCCACGGAAACGGGCCCCAGGTGGGAGATGCTTTGCAGCGTAATGATGCTGGTGAATTGAATTACGCGATCCCGCAGATGCCACTCGACATATGTGTGGCAGGTACGCAGGGTGAAATCGGATATATGATCGAAAGAATTCTGTTGAATGCATTGCATAAACATGGGATAAAAAAGAATGTGGTTAGTTTGATAAGCCAGGTGGTTGTTGATCGTAAAGGGAAATCTTTTCACAATATGGTAAAACGGGTGGGAAGAATGTATCCGAAGGAGATGGCGGAAAAGCTCAGCAAGGAAAAGGGATGGATGTTTAAGGAAGAAATTAAATCGGGTGGCGGATTCCGCAGGGTTGTGGCCTCTCCGGATCCGATTGATGTGGTGAACAGCAGCATCATCAAACAACTGGTTTCGGAAGGAAATATCGTGATTGCCGGTGGTGGTGGTGGAATTCCGGTATACATCGACAGCAGGGGCCACTACAGGCCTGTGGAAGCGGTTATTGACAAGGACATGGCATCTGCATTGCTTGCTGTGATTATTAATGCCGATGAATTTTACATCCTTACCGATGTTCCTTATGTTTATCTGAATTATAAAAAACCGGGACAGGAAATTGCCGAATTCATCACGCGCGACCAGGCTCGTCACTATCTTGAAATGGGCATGTTCGGTGAAGGAAGCATGGCCCCTAAGATGGAAGCCGCCTTGTATTTTATTGAGCATGGCGGAAAAAAGAGTGTGATTACGGAAGCGACCAAACTCGAAAATAAAAAATACGGATCAAGAATAACAATGGATTGAAAACAATTGGGCGGTGATTATTCGCCGCCCAATTCATGAAGAAATAACCGATAACCCTACCAAACCCTTGGAGCGGAAAAGTGATGCGCATTTTGTCCGTTCCTGTATTTAAGACCATTTCCAGTGCTAATACCCTATCAGGAACCAAAAAAAACAGTAAACACGGGGCAAATGTTGAAAACCTGCGGGTAATTTACAACATCTGCATGTCGTCTGTCGTTATTTTTGCAGATTTAAGGCTGTTTATGAGACGATACCTGCTGTTGTTGCTGTTTAATCTGGTGTTATGTTCATCCTGGTCGCAATCAGGCGGCAAGATGACACGCTGGCAATATTTCGAGAAGTTTCATGAAATGGCGGTGGAAGAAATGCACCGCAGTGGCGTACCTGCCAGTATTACCCTGGCACAGGGGGCCCTTGAATCTGCCGACGGAAACAGCCGCCTGGCACGAGTGGCCAATAACCATTTCGGCATCAAATGCCATGAAGACTGGACCGGTAAAAGGGCTTACCATGATGATGATGCCAGAAATGAATGTTTCAGAAAGTATTCGTCCGTGGAAGATTCCTATCGTGATCATTCCGATTATCTGAAAGCCAAATCGAGATATGCCTTCCTGTTTGAACTTCAACTTTCGGATTATAAAGGATGGGCCAGGGGACTGAAGAAAGCCGGGTATGCAACCAGTCCAACTTATGCCGACCGGTTGATCAAAATAATTGAAGATTTTGAACTCAACCGGTACGATGATATGGTCATTCCGGAAAATACAGTACGCAGAAAGGCCCGGCATACCAAAGAAAAAGTCACCATGCGGGATGTGTGGGAAACAAACCGTGTAAAATTCGTCAGGGCACTTCCTGGTGACAGCTACTCATCGATAACAAAGGAACTGGGCAAACTTGACTGGGAGATTCCCCAATACAATGATGCCTCCATGGGTGATTCAATCATTCCAGGCCAGGTGGTTTATATCCAGCCGAAAAGAAACCGTGCTCAGCCAAGTGATCGTGAACATGTCTTTAAAACAGGTGAGACAATGCGCCAGGTTTCACAACTATATGCCATTAAACTGGAAAGTCTGTATAAGATGAATAATCTTAAAACGGAATCGCAGCCGGAGCCAGGTACCGTACTTCAGTTAAGGAAGGTTGTAAAAACAAGTGCAGCCACACAACCGGCATCAAAGGAAAAAGAGCGCGGCGGATATGAGGAAGAAGATATCAGAATTGACCTGAACCTGGAATAATTCTTTTACTGAAACCGGCAATGGGTCACAGTAAACCCATGCAGGAATTCAGTTGTATTCATTTGTTTTTTTCCTTCAAGCTGAATTCTTTCAATGGCAATCCTGCCTGCGCCAGTGGATACGTGGAGATAATTCCGGTTATCCGTATATACGGTTCCCGGTTGTCCGGCATCCGTAACTGCAGCCTGCCGGGCAAAGAAAATTTTTACCTTCAGCACGTCTCCCCCGCTTGTGATAAGTTCAGTCCAGGCAGCAGGGTAGGGACTCAACCCACGGATAAAGTTAACCAGTGAAAAGGGGTCACGGTTCCAGTCGATTTTACAATCGGCCTTGAAAAGTTTCGGTGCAAGACGAAGCGGCGTTACATTCTCCATTAAGTGCTGCTCAACAGCGCCCGCCTTTCCTGAAGCGATTCCTTTTATTGTTTTTACAACAAGGTCCGCTCCGATGACCATCAGCCTGTCGTGCACATCTCCTGCAGTGTCATCAGGGCCAATGTTAATTTTTTCCTGGAATATTACAGAACCCTTGTCAATTTCATGATTCAGAAAAAAGGTAGTGACACCTGTTTTTGTTTCCCCGTTCATAACAGCCCAGTTGATCGGGGCGGCTCCCCTGTATTGAGGCAGCAGGGAGGCATGCAGGTTGAATGTACCCATAGGGGGCATGCTCCAGACTTCTTCAGGCAGCATGCGAAAAGCCACGATTACCTGCAAATCAGCCTGCCAATTGCGTAAATCTTCCAAGAAGTCAGGATCTTTTAATTTCAGGGGTTGTAAAACCGGGATGTTATGTTCCAGGGCAAATATCTTCACCGGTGAAGAATGTAATTGAAGTCCCCTGCCTGATGGCTTGTCCGGGGAAGTAACCACCCCCTTTACGGGATATCCGTCCCTGACAATAGCCTTCAATGATTCCACCGCAAATTCGGGTGTCCCCATGAAAACAATTCCAGGGCCTGACAGTGCCATTCCTATTCTTCGTTAGTGATTTTAAAATCTTTATCCTCCAGGAGTTCCAGCAGATGACCCATTTTATTCTTCTTGGTCTTCAGATAAAACTCGTTGTGTTCGTTGGGCGGAATGTTGAGCGGTATGTTGTTCACAATCGTAATTCCGTATCCTTCCAGTCCTGCCCTTTTCACGGGGTTATTGGTAATGAGGTTGATCTTGCCCAGTCCCAGTTCATGAAGAATGCTTGCACCAACACCATAGTCGCGTTCATCTTCTTCAAAACCCAGATCCAGATTAGCCTCTACTGTGTCGCGTCCTTTTTCCTGCAGGTTATAGGCACGGATCTTGTTGAACAGTCCGATTCCCCTCCCTTCCTGGTTCAGATAAATGATGACGCCCTGGCCGGCTGTTTCGATCATCTTCATGGCGGCATGTAGTTGTGATCCGCAGTCGCATCGGTAAGAACCGAAAATGTCACCTGTCATACACGATGAATGCACCCTTACCATCACAGGTTCATCCCTGTTCCATGTGCCCTTGATCAGTGCCAGGTGTTCAAGCCTGTTTGATTTCTGAATAAAAGGAATTACGGTGAAGGTGCCGTATTTGGTAGGGAGCCTGGCTTTATCGCCCTTGATAACCAGGCTTTCCTGTTCAAGCATATAGGCGATCAGGCTTTTTATGGTAATGATCTTCAGTTTATGTTTTTTTGCCATAGTGATCAGCTCCGGCAGGCGTGCCATGCTTCCGTCGTCATTCATGATCTCTACCAATGCACCACCCGGCTTGAGCCCTGCCAGGCGGGCGAGGTCAATGGCTGCCTCGGTATGTCCCGGCCGGCGTAATACACCCTTGGTTTTTGCCTTCAGGGGGAATATATGTCCCGGCCGGCCAAGATCCTCGGGCCTGGTATTCGGATCAACAAGTGCCCTGATGGTTTTAGCCCGGTCACTGGCAGATATGCCTGTAGTGCATCCCTGGCCCAGTAGATCCACGGATACCGTAAACGGGGTGGCATGAAAGGATGTATTACTTCTTACCATTAATTCCAGCTCCAGCTGTTCGCATCTTTTTTCAGGGATGGGGGCACAAATCAGGCCACGTCCATAGGTGGCCATAAAATTCACTATTTCCGGCGTGATCAGTTCAGCCGCACAAATAAAATCTCCTTCATTTTCCCGGTCTTCGTCATCCACCACAATCACCACTTTTCCAACCTTGATATCATCAAGGGCATCTTTGATTGTGTTTAATTCCATCAGGATGTTATTTTTCACTTTACCAGGCATAAGCATTATTTCTATATTTTAACAGAAGCCAAAATTACAAATTGTAACCGGAACTGAGGCCGGATATCACGAATTAATCAATTTTCACGCACAAATGCAATGAAAATAATCAGCTTCGTTTGGCTTTCTGCCAATTCACAGAATATTTGCCTGTGATAAAATGGCAAATACCCACTACCACGGCGTAGTTCATGACAAGAAGATAATAAGGGGCAAAAATTGTTTTTACACGCAATCTCACATTATGAAGCATCGCTCCTGCAATGACCAGAAGGTAATAAATGCATTGAAGCACAAAAAAGACAGCATAGAAATCGGGTCTGCCCGGCGTGAAAAGAATGGCGGTATTCAGGAAGAAGATCAGGGGGAAACTAAAAGGAACCACTGTCCATCTCAATACTTTGTGCGATATGTATTTAAATGACAGCAATCCATGGCGGAACGGGTTTAGCAGGGATGTCATCCTGAAAAGGGTTTGCATGCCCCCTGTGGCAATCCTCACCTTTCGCTTCATTTCCTCTGTCACGGAAATGGAGGCAGTTTCTACTCCCCAGGCCCCGGGTGCATATTTAACCTGATAACCTTTGCAGGCAATCTGAAGTGATATGGTAAAATCATCAAGCAGGGTATCTTCAGAAACCGGTTCAAATAGTTCACGTCGGATGGCAAATAGTTCTCCCACGGCCCCCACAGCTGATCCGGTTTCCGATTCCAGCCACTTAATGAGGGATTCATATTTCCAGTAAAGGCCTTCGCCTGCACCTACTGCCTTATCCAGATGCGCTTCGCTGATCCTTTTTTCTCCGGCAACACATCCCACGCGGGAATCAGAGAAAAACTGAACCATTTCCCGTATGGCACGAGGGTTCATCATGGTATTGGCATCAGTGAAAATCACAAAAGAAGTGACAATATGTAATATTCCCCGGTTCATGGCATGGATCTTTCCACGCCGTTCTGCTTCGTGAAAAACAGAAATGCCGTCATAGCGTGCCAGGTATTCCCTCGTCAGGTCCGTTGATCCATCCGTGATCCAGATTACCTTAAGCTTATCCGGCGGATAATCCAGGGTACGGATATTTTCCATTTTCCGGTCAATAAATTCATCTTCATTATAGGCGGGAATAAAGAGGGTAACTGCAGGCTCATAGTTCAATTTGTTACCTGTTGACTTTTTTGAAAACAGCCGGTGAATGCCGGCAAAAAGAAATAATACCAGGGTATATCCGAAGTATGTGTACACCACAATGCCGAGAAAGATCCAAAACAATATGTACAGCGTCATCACAGGTGGGTTTTGTAAAATGCGGCCAAATCCGCTGTAATTTTCATATTGTCAAAATGTTGCCGGATAAACGACAGGGCGTTTGTTCCGATTTTCATGTAAAAATCAGGAAATTTAAGCAGACGGTCAATATAATCCACAAATTCCTGTGAGGAATGGCCGATCAGGATATTTTTTCCATGGACTGCGCCCAGTCCCTCCGCACCAATGGATGTGGTAATTACCGGTTTTCCCTGGGTCATGGCTTCAATGATCTTCACCCGCATGCCTCCGCCTGAAAAACAGGGAGAAACCAATACACCATGTTCCCGGATGAACTGTGGAGCATCCGGAATCTCTCCGTGGAAAAAAACACCATCACCATGAACCTTATCCTTCAGCCAGTCCGGCGCATTTCTGCCGGCAACATGAAATGTAATATCCTTTTCCTGCAATTTTACCTTTGGAAATACCTGATTAATAAACCACAGTAGCCCTTCCTGGTTTGGCTTCCAGTCCAGCGATCCAAGAAAGAACAACGAATTTAACGGCTTAATGGAAACAGGAGTGGTGAGGTCATACCCATCCAGGGTGGCCGGACAAACAAAAGCCGGTTTTTGATTACCCATCCGGTCGAATTCTGCTTTATCTCTTTGGGTAATTGGAACGAGCAGGTCATAGCGGTTTACAGCCTCTTTTTCGAATAACCCGATACGTTCGGCCAGCAAGCTGAAATAATATTTCTTCAACGGGTTGGTTTCTGTTATGGCAATCCTTTTCCAGATCTCCTGTTCAATGTTATGAGCACGCAATACAACCTGAGCAGCACTATGATGGCGTATTGTTTCCACGTACGGCATCAGGTAAAGTCCTTCCAACTGCACAATATCGAATGAGGATGATTGTAATATAAGCTCAAGTTCCTTATTAAAAGCCGGAAACAGGAATCTTTCAGCATTATAGGGTAAACGGGAGAAAAGCAGGTTTTTCAGAAACCTGCCAGTACGCACCGAGGTATCCACATTTACAGTATGCAATTGTACCATGGATGAAAGGGTTTCGCGGTCAGCAGGTCTGAGATTATGCTTAGGCGTGCACATGGTGAGCAACGTTACCCGATGTCCCAGCCGGCTGAACGAACGCATCAGGCTGTAACTGGCCAACGAACCCCCGTCGTGCGGGGGGTAAGGCGGTTTATTACAAACCTGAAGGATATTCATCATGCATATTCAAATTCGATCTTAATAGCCGAGCTGTTTAACAGATTCACCATACCCATTGCCAGTTCATGCACCAGGTGAAGGCTTCTTTTCATGCGCTGAACCTTTATACAGGTAATAATAAAGATAACCATCCAAACCGGAAAAACGATAAGAGAACCCCATTTAATAATTGGCTTTGACAGTTTATTGCCTGTAATCCGGCCGTTCAGAAAAGGAAATTCGGCAAGCCGTTTATTGAAATAAGGTATCCTGAACCATTGGCTGAGAATAATCCGGTCAATCAGGGAGTTGTAATCCACACCAAATTCAATGAGATTAGTAAATCCCTTGTTTGATATTATTTTGCGTGCCACACTGGCAAAGCTGATTTCATTGCGCAGCAATACCCCGCTATGTATAGCCTGCTGGCTGAGGGCCGTAAATTCATCCTGTAATTCCCTACGGGGAATGTCAATTATTTCAAATTTACCGGTGAGATGGGCCTTTCTGTCCAACAGTACGCTTTTTCTCAAGCCCAGCCTGTCGCGCACCCAGTGAATATACGAATCAAAATTCAGGATCGCTGAATCATTCGTAGCCTCGTAGGTAAGAAAGATCCCTGCAGTGATCAGAATCCAGGAAGAAAGCCACATGCCACTGAAAGCGCTGAGAACACTTTCACGAACGAATTTTTCGCCCGTGAGGGACATGATGTAATAAAGTATAAACAGAAGGGTGGAAATAACGGTAGGCATACCCAGTCCTCCTTTCCGGATAATCGCCCCGAGCGGGGCCCCTATAAAAAGGAATATCAGGCAAGCCAGTGAAAGGGTAAATTTCCGGTGCCATTCAATTTCATGCCGCCGGAGATACCTCATGTCATATTTGAGATTGGCTGCCGTGCTCACCACCATATACTGGTTCATGGAAGTATAGTTGAGCGAAGTTCTTACAATGGTATGCTTTTCAGCTGTTGTATAGGAAGCAAAAAGGCTGTCAAAATCATGTACCTTGACCACGGGTGCCAACGCCCTGGTGGAGTCGACAGCAACGATGCGCGGCTTCTTAACGCCGGAAGGGACCCTGTTCGGATCTATACGGCGCGCAGGTTCAATTTCTTTGCCCGGCAGGCTCCTGTTACCCAGAACAGGCGCACCAGTATTGTATGATATAGTGGGAGGCGGTTGATTCTGGCTCATATAAACAGGCCGGTTAAAATTCAGGTTATTCCTTGAATTCATCCTGAAATAGTTATTCCGAATTATGGTATTATAAAACTGCCTGCTTCGCAAATTCAGACCCTGTTGCAAAGAATCCACCGCCTTGTTTAACTGGTCGAGGTTAAGCATGCTGTATGAGTTCCTGAATATGCTTTCATCCGAACGCATGAGTTCAAACCCCGACATCTCAATAATAATGCGTTGCTCACCGAACTTATCCAGTTCATGCGGAAATCTACGTTCCCTTTTTCGCTTCTTTTCATCTATTTCTTCATACTTATATCCATTCCAAAGGGTAACGACAAGATTTCGCCTGTCGGCTGTCATTTTCATCCTTCCCGAATCGGCTATAATCACCACTACATTCCCTTTTCGGGATGAATGGTCGTATATTTTAATATCATACAACAGGTTTGTGTTCGGATCTTTCCGGTTCACACGAATGCTGTAATTGGCAATGCCATTATAAAACACACCTTCCGTAATCTGAACACCCGGCTGCTGATTCCTTACATCATATAAGAGCGATTTCATTTTGAGGTTAGTCACCGGAAGCACATTATTCGCAAAAACAAATGCTCCTGCTGATATGAGCGTGACGAGGATGATCAGGGGGAACATAATTCGCCGTAGCGAGATGCCGGATGACTTCATGGCAGTAAGTTCATAAAATTCACCCATGTTGCCAAAAGTCATAAGCGATGAAAGAAGAATGGCCAGCGGCAGTGCCAGAGGAACAAGGCTGGAAGCGGCGTATAGCATTAGTTCGCCGATTACCTTGATTTCCAGACCTTTTCCAACCAATTCATCGATATACCGCCACAAAAACTGCATGAGCAGAAGGAACAGCACGATGAAAAAGGTCATTACAAAAGGACCCAGAAAGGAGGATATTACCAGCCGATGCAGTCGCTTCACAATAATTAGCAATAAATGATCAATGATAGAAACTACCGCACAAAGCTAAAATATTTTTAACACTGGAAAAAGCACTTTATACACCAATCACATGCCTAAGTTTGGCGATCTGGGAATTCCACAGTTCAATTGTGCTGTCTTTTTCGTCATCCTCTACAAAGTCCGTTATGATGAGGGCGGTATCACCTGTAATATCGTCAGTGTTTATTCGGAATTCAAACCATTGTGAATCAGTATCATCTGCGTCGATCCATCTGAAGCGTACATATTTGTTTTCTTTTCTTTGGAGGACTTCTGCACGTTGTTCCGTTTTTTCCCAGAAAAAGGAAAGAAAGCTCCCATTGATGTTCACATTGTCAGCAAACCATTCCGATAGACCACCCGCCGTACTCAACCGCGGAAAAATCACTTTTGGAGAGGAATTGAG
>Ga0105092_10001418_pt1 | contig 12884 bp, 9 predicted proteins | sample PPLLak2March2015_FD_87021 | JGI IMG/M metagenome (GOLD analysis project Ga0105092, IMG submission 87021) | Freshwater sediment microbial communities from Prairie Pothole Lake near Jamestown, North Dakota, USA - PPLs Lake P7 Core (1) Depth... | ecosystem: Environmental > Aquatic > Freshwater >... | reverse complement strand
GGACGGTTCGAACGAGGCAATCTTTCAGAGCGACAGTTGCTTCTTACGGTTTTGTCCGATCTCCAGGCGCTCACCCTGGAATTCAACCGTCGGCAAGGTGAAAGGCGCCTGTTCTTCACGTCTGTTCGCGAAGGCAAACATCGCTTCCCTGTATTTACAACCCCGTGCATTTCCGCCAAACTCTGGGGCCTGGAACGCTTTTGCAGCACCCGCGCTGCGTGCCTCGCCTCGAGAACATTTGGCCTGGGCTTCGGTTATTCCTCGGCTGGAGGATTCAATCATGGCAACCGACATCGGTCGTATCGTCGAGAACCTTCTTGGTTTCTATGATTTCGGAGGAAAAATAGTAGTATCCGTCGGAGCAGGTGGCGGGCAATTCGTAGAGTTCGGCCGAAAAACGCGAAAGATCATCGCGGTTGACCAAGACGCCGAGGCGCTAAGACAACTGAAAACACGCGTCGCCAGCGAAGGGCTGGCAGATTCCTTTGAATTCGTTCAGTCAGATTTCTACGACACCGCCAAACAAGGCGACGTTGTCCTTTTCGAATTCTCTCTTCACGAGATGCCCGACCCATTACGGGCTCTTCAACACGCTCAGACTCTTGCCCCCGACATTGTTGTCCTGGATCACGCGCCCGGATCCGACTGGACCTACTACATTGTCGAGGAAGACAAGGTGCACAAGAGCACGGAGGCCATGAAGCGGTTTGGCATCCGTTCTCAAGCGGTTTTTCAGGGTGAACAACGCTTCAGTAATCACGACGAACTTCTTGCGAAAGTATCCGTTCAAGGACCCGAAGCCATTGAACGCGTAGGCGTCTTCCGGGGTGCTTCTGGCATCGTCATTCGCCTGGTTTATGCTGCCACCCTGCTGTAGGCGGTCGCACCGTAGTTTCATTTCTTGCTCCGAGATTCTTCGGCGTGGATTTCGGCGAAATACTCGTAGAAAACCTCCCGCATCTGCTCGCCCAGCTGTTCCCATGCCCTGCCGGAAGGGTACTGCTTCAACCCGGCGACCCAATTGCAGTTGAGCTCCAGCACGCAGGCGTTGACTCCGTAGCGCTCCAGCAGCCCCTCGCCGATACTGCCCGGGTTGCGAAAACTCGGGGCGGTGCTGCCCTCGGTAAACCAGGTGTGTTTGCGCAGGAGTTGCTCCAATCGCTTCATCGCGTCCAGGTAACGCTCCAGCTCAATGTTCGGACGTGCGATGTGGAGCCTGCCGCCTTCGTCGTTGTGGAGATCAATCAGGAGGTCCGGCTTGCGGCCTGATTCGACCGCCTTCTTGATCCACATCTCGAGCGCGTGGTTCTCGGGTGCCAGTTTCGGATCGGGCGGCGTGTCCCAGTTGCGGTTGAGGTCTTTGCCCAGCAGGTTAAACCGCGTCCACCCGCGGGCGACACCGTCCTTGTTGGCCATCGGCATTACGTAAACGCAGTAACGGTGCAAACACCGGCGCGACACGCCATCGTCACCGAGCAGGCTGCGGATCAAGCCCTGAATGACCCAGTTGCCACCGGGTTCCCAGGCATGGGCGCGAGCGCGAAGGAACACTCGATGGGGAGCGGTCGGATTGCCGATTCGCACGACCTCCAGGGGTCTCCCCTCGACCGTCCGGCCCATCTCGGTGATCTCGACCAACGGGTGGGGCCGGATCTCCTCAAGGAGTCTCTCCAGGTCGGACAGGCGATACGGCTGAAGCCGCGCCAGATACACGCCCGGCCCGTCCAGATGCACACGCACCCGGATCAGGTTCCCCTCCAGTTTCTCGGCCGGCACCACCGTCCAGTTCTTGCCGTCCGTCGACACATAGCAAATCGTCTTGTCGGAGACGGGCGAGCCGGGAGTCCCGTTCCAAACGTTGTCGAAGTTGTGCAGGACCACGGTGACGTCTGATCCGGGCCGGCCCTCGATCCGAAAATGCCAATGCCCTGCCGCCCGGTTGGGGGAATTCCGCTCGTAGTCATACATGAGATGAACGTGCAGGGTCCCGCCGGTGTCGACGGTCCATTGGACAGGGGAAGCGTTCTCGAAACTCGTGTCGACGAACTCAGTATTCGGCTGCTTCACTTGGACGGCCAGTGTCGAGCCAAGGATCACGGCCAGCAGAGAACCTGCAAACGCCAGGCGCAAGGGATTCACAGCGGCTAACCCTTCACGATCTCGTGTTTCTTAATGAATTCCGGGTCGATTTCGACGCCCAGACCGGGACCAGTCGGGACTTTGATCTCCCCGTTCTCGACCTGTAGGGGCGACGTCGGACACTTGAACTGCACCGGGGTTTTCAACCCCTTGAACTCGTGGTGCGCCATTGCGTTAGGAAGGGCCGAGACGAAGTGCATCATGTAAAGGTATCCAAGCCCCCCACCCGACATGTGTGGGGTGCATTCCTTTCCAAACGCCTGGGCCATCCGGGCCACTTTCATTGACCGGATCATTCCTCCGAAATAGTAGTTGTCCGGCTGAACGATCTGAACACCGTCATTGGCGATCAGCCATCGAAAACCGTGCAGGCTGTATTCCTGCTCGCCTCCGGCGACCGGAATCTTCACGGCATCGGCAACCTGTTTGGTCTCTTCATACCAGTCGAAGGGAACCGGTTCTTCGAAAAAGCGGTAGTCGTATTCCTCCAACAGTTTACCCACTCGGATAGCTTCCTCCACCGAATAGAAGCCGTTCGCATCTGCATACAAAAACATTTGATCGCCAAAGGTCTTGCGGATGAGCGGAATCATGGTTTCGGTCCTTCCAGGCGGACCAACGGCGTTGATGTCCGCCGTCATGAACATGAGGCCTCCGACTTTTATCTTAAGGGCGTGAGCGTTGTACTCCGCCACGTCGCGCTTGATCAGTTCGAGCGACTCGTCCACCGGCTTCTCACGGTACTCGGTCGCCTGGTAGACCTTGACTCTTGGGTGGTGTATTTCTCCGATCAACTGCCCCATGGATTTGCCCGCCACACGTCCGAGCATGTCCAGAATGGCAAATTCAATCGTGGCCAGCGGTATCCCCAGAGCCATGCCGCTCAATCTGAAGTTGAGGTTGTAGATGTACACTTTTTCGAGCAGCAGGTCCAAATCGCGGGCGTCTTTCCCGATGAAGAAGGGCTGCAGCGTGTTATTGAAAATTGGATAGAGAGAACTGAGCCCGCTGTGACCAACCGAAATGCCCTCTGCGCCGTCAGCTGAGCGGACTCGGCACAGGAAACTATTCTGGTGACGAAGCAGTTCCAGGCTCTTGATGATTACGGGGGCGGTGAAGGACTCTCTCTTGAATACCGGCTTCTTGAGGACCTCATCGAGCTTCGCATAGTTTTCCCTGGTCCCTCGACCCAACTGGCCGGCGCCGAAGGCCGAGCGCGACTGCGGCACAGCGACTGCTCCGCCCGCCAAGGCGGCGTTCATGAATCCACGCCGATTCGTTCTTTTCATACGACTCCTGACTTTTGTATTGCTGACTTCTGTATTACTGACTTCGGCAAACGCCACTGCTCACTGCCACGGAATATAGCTCGCGCCGCCGGGGTGAGCAAGTGTCGAGCTGACAGGCGTTGTCTTGCCAGGAGATGTTTCGTAGGTCCGACTTCCAAGTCGGACATTGGCATGCGTCAGCAGGTTCGATGTTGCAGATTGTTTTGAAGTGTCCGACTTGGAAGTCGGGACCTACGTCGGGATCCGCAGGCGCCGGCTGGCTGTCGCATCGCTGCATTTCAGGACTATAATCATCGGTACATTTACCGGTGTTGCCAGGTGCTCGACAGAACGGACTCAAGGAGGCTGCATGAAGCAAGGCTCTGGCTCCCACCTGTTAGGACGGCGAGATCTGTTATTCCGCTCAGCCGCTGGCGTCGCGACTGCCCTGGCGGCTCCCTGGACTTCGGCCAGAGGACACGACCGGGATCTAACACCGGTTCGCTATCCTGATCCCGCAATTGTTGCTTTGGACCCGCGTTTCGAGAAGTACCGCCAAGGCAATGCCGCCGTCGAGCGGCTGTGGACGGGTGCACGCTGGGCCGAAGGTCCAATTTGGTTCGGCGACGGACGTTTTCTGCTTTTCAGTGACATCCCCAACAACCGCATCCTGCGCTGGACGGAGGAGACCGGGAAGGTCAGCGTCTTCCGAAGCCCTTCCAACTATACCAACGGCCATACACGGGATCGGCAGGGACGGCTCATAAGCTGCGAGCATGATACGCGCCGCGTGACGCGCACCGAACCGGACGGCACGGTCGCCGTTCTCGTCGACCGATACCAGGGCAAACGCCTCAACGCGCCAAATGATGTCGTCGTGCATTCGAACGGCGGCATCTGGTTCACCGATCCCGGTTACGGAATCCTGTCGCACTATGAGGGACATGTAGACACGTTCGAATTGCCCACCAGCGTGTACAGGCTTGATCCGGCGAAGGGGGAAGTCGCTGTAGTGACCAGCGAATTGGCCCGTCCAAACGGGCTATGTTTCTCTCCGGATGAAAAGCTGCTTTACGTTGTGGATACCGGCCAGCCGCCCGGGAAACCCCACCCTATCCACGTGTTCGACGTGGTTGACGGCATGAAGCTCGCAAACGGCCGGCTCTTTTGCGACATGGGAAAAGGGGGCTCGGACGGCGTCCGCTGCGATCAGGATGGAAACGTGTGGGCCGCGGCCGGATGGAGCGGAGAGGGCTACGACGGCGTGCATGTTTTCGCGCCGGACGGAAAACTGATCGGACAGATACGTTTGCCGGAGATCTGCGCGAATCTGTGCTTTGGCGGCGCCAAACGCAACAGGCTTTTCATGACTGCCAGCCAGTCACTCTACGCGGTCTACCTCAACACCGAGGGGGCGCAGATGCCCTAAGTCACCGGTTGCTTATCCCTCTCGTATCTCCTTCTTCGCAGGGTCGTAGATCATTCGCTTGCCGGTCTGGATGGACAGGTCGGCGATCAGTGTCGCAATGGAATGTCCCCAGCCGGCATCCAGAGGCGCCAGCGGGCTTTTCCGAGTCCGCACGCAGTTGAAGAAATCAGCCATGTGATGCTCGGGCTGGACAGGGGGAACAGTCGCACTCGAAGCCAGCTTGTCCGGCTCACCGGATCCTTCGGCAATCAGCTTGATCTCTCCGCGCCAGTTTGTGATATCGAGGATCCCGCGCGTGCCGATGACCTTCATGAAGCTGTTTCCGGAATTCCCGAAAACGGTGCTGTAACGGGTTAGAAAACCTTGCTCAGGATATTCGAGCACGATTTCCACCGAGTCGGGCGCAGTTCGTTTGTCTTTCCAGCGATAGGTCCCGGCGAAAGCAACGCCGCGCAACGGGTAAGGCGCACCGGTAAAGTAGTGGACCAAGTCGATGAAATGGACCATGAGGTTGGTCTGAGGGCCACGCGAGAATTCCCGGTAGCCATACCAGGCGGAATATTGATCGGGATCGAAAGGACGATACTTCACCCCCATGAGGAAGGCTTTCCAGTCGACGTCGGCCTCCCTGACCTCGCGATTGCCGGTGCCGTGCCAGTAAGGACGATACGCGTTGCGAGATTGCTCGATCTTCAGGACTTTTCCGAGCCCCCCTGCTTTGATAAATGCGGCGGCCGCGGCGGGTGCCGGCCAGCTCCGAACCTGGGTCCCCATCTGCACGACCCGGTTGTTTCTCTTGACTGCCTCGACGGCCTTCTTGAGCTCGTCCATGGTCATAGCCAGAGGCTTCTCAACGTAAGCATCCTTGCCCGCCTCGGCGGCAGCCTCGAGCTGCGTGCAGTGCTGATGATCCGGAGTCCCGATGATGACCGCATCCACATCTTTGAGTGACAGGACGTCCTCGTAGTGGACAAAGTCCTTCGGCGGCGGTCCACCGGCCTTTTGTACCGCCGCGACGGCCTCCTCCCTGCGGGGTCGCCAGGTGTCGCAGATTGCGACGATCTCGATGTTGGTTCGCCCTGCGACCTCAAGAGCTTCCTTCAGTAGGTCGCGGCCGCCGCAACCTATATTGGCGACTCGGATTCGATCGTTCGCGCCGAGAATTCGGCGGTACGAAGCGGCGCCGACAAGCACTCCGCCGACCGTCTTCCCCACGAACTGTCGCCGATTGAGCTCATCTTCCATTGAAGCCACCTCCTTGATTTCGGATTGCGGATTTCGGATTGCCGATTGACAACGCAAGCGACCTCACCGCTATCGATACCAGTCAGCTGACCAGCTGACTGGAGCATTGACGCCGAGCCGTCAAGCTCGGCAACCGGGCCGAAAAGCGGCGGATTCTGAACAGCGAATCCGCCCTACGACTGACCGCTTCCGCATGGCGAGTGGTCGTAGGGCGGATTCGCTGTTCAGAATCCGCCGCTTTTCGGCCCGGTTGAGGAGTTGAGTCGCTGAATAGTGGTGTTCACGGTGTCCCCATATTAGCACCGCACGAATCTTTTCTCTTACCGGCAGCGGGGGTATGCTTTCGGTCATCCAAGAGCTCAAACGGACCCGGTGTGCCCGTGCTAGTTCTTGAGAAAGGACTGACCCATGAATCGCCGCAAATTTCTGGCTCTTGGGGGTAGTTCACTCGCATCGCTTGTGCTGCCTCGATGGGCTTGGACACAGGACCTTCCCAAGGACATCAGAATCAATCGAATCGTTGGTTTTGACCTCATCAGCCGGCGGCCCAAGTTGGTCGGGAACAACTCCAGGCTCGGGGTCCACGGCGATCATACGACTGACCGAATGGTACGCCTGTTCACGAACGCCGGCATCGAGGGACTCGGCTATTGCCGCGCCGGGGAAGACAAACTGGCTTCGTTGCTCGCGAGGAATCCCTTCGACTTCTTCGTTCGAGCCCAGCCGTCCTTGAAGAGTCCGTTGGGCAGCGGGACGATGCCCCTGTGGGACCTGGTGGGCAAAGCACTTGGTAAACCTGTCTACGAACTGCTCGGCAGCGGGGGAACCGAACGGGTTCGCGTCTACGACGGCTCGATCTACTTCGCTGACCTCCTTCCAGAACATGCGGGGCGGTGGCAGGACCGATTCAGGGAAGAGATCGACATAGGACTCGCCCGCGGCCATCGGGCCTTCAAGATCAAGGTCGGCCGGGGAGCGAAATGGATGCCGGCCGAAGAAGGTTTCCAGCGCGACAAGGAGGTTCTGCAGATCATTCGCCGGCACGGGGGACCGGATGTCCTGCTCGGGGCAGACGCGAACAACGGTTATGACCTTGAACGCACGAAGCGGTTGTTCGCCGATCTGCCGAGTATCGATTTGAAATTCGCCGAGGAAATGTTCCCGGAGCAGGTGGATCAATGCCTGGAGCTCAAGGAGTATTTCGCCCAGCACAAGCTTCAGACACTGATTGCGGACGGTGAAACACAGGACAACCTGGAGGTCTTCAAACCGTTCATAGATGCGCGAGCCATCGACGTCTACCAGGCTGACATGAATCGGTTCGGGATCGAAGGCATTCTAGCCGAGGCGTCGATGGTCAAACCTCAGGGTTTGTTGGTCGGTCCGCACAACTGGGGATCATTGCTGGGTTTCTACGCGATCCTTCACGTCGGTCGCTCGATCCCGAACTTTTACATTGCCGAAAACGATCCGGCAGATACCGATGTGCTGGTGGCGGATGGGTACTCGATCAAAGACGGATGGGCCAGTGTTCCCGAAACGCCGGGTTTTGGATTGAGGATCGACGAATCAAAATTCTCGTCGTCAGTCCGGCCCAGGTTCGAACTCCACGTTTAGCAACCGGTTTGCGCATGAAACAATAGAGGCGCCATCGTCTCGAGCCGAATCTGCGCACAGGGATGATGGCGTCGCCGGGGCCATGTTTCTCCCGTTTCAGACCTCACACTTCATAGACGACTTTGAACTTCAGAAACTTGCTCAACCGCTCTACGGCGGCCGTGTGATCGCCGTAGAAGATAACCCGGTGCAGGCCGTGACGGTACTGCGCCAGCAGCCTTTTCGGATCCTTCACCCGGGTTGTGATCTGGGTCCGGCACCCCCGCTCCGAAATCGGCGTATCGATGATCTCTCCGGTGGATAGCAGCATCGTCTCGCTTCCGACCAGTTTCGCCATTGTGATCGTCTGCCCGACACGCATCCTGACCTGAACGACCGCGCCTTTGTCATCCTCCATGTGACTTCGCAGGACATAAGGTTCTTCCCGACTTCCCAGGCCGTCCATGCAGGTGGGCGCGACGCAGTGCGCGTGGATCACGGTCCCGCTCCCCGTATCAATGACGGGGTCCGTGATGAAACCCGGTTTCCCCGCCATGTACTGAAAAAGTAGCATGGTCAAGGTTGATTCGACATCCGCTTCGCAGGCACCCACCAGGCCGAGGTTGTTCAGTCGTGAGAACCCCAGGCAGGGGTAGGCGGGCAGCTTCCCGGCGTAGAAGAGCCCGAGGCAGTTAATCGTGATCGCCTGGGCCGCCTCCTCGGTCATGATCCGCTTCATAGCCAGATAGAAGCGGGACGATCGAACGATCTCGTCTCGCGACGGTTCCACTATCTTCACTGCCCCATCGATCCACTGCCGCGCCTCGTTTTCCGCCTCTGCCGGATCGGCTGACCGGTACGCGGCCATGAGGCGTTCGTGCTGGAGGGGAACGATTTTCACCCCCAGGCGCTCGGAAGCAGGGGTGGCGTCGGCCTCCGCCTTACTGAGAACGAGGATTTTGCTCTCGGATAGCCGCTTGATCGTGCGAAATGGGCTGATTCCAGCCACGAGATCTCTAAAGTTACTCGAAGCAATGACATCGATTTTCAGTCCAACGTCCTGAAGGTCGGCAATGATGCTCCAGTCATGCCCGCTGTACGGCTGGCAGAAGAGGAGCGTCGGCTTGCCGGATTCGGCAAGTGCTCGGATCATGTGCCCGACTGTCGACGTCAGGTTAAAAATGAGAATTCCATCGACGTCCTTCAGACTGTCCCGGACCTTTGGTACATCGTCGATGACTCGCAGCAGTTCACCTCCCTCGAAGCTCACATCCGGCATGTCCTTCTGCAGATCCGCAAGGATGTTCTCGAGCTTGAGCCGTTCTTCGGCGACGTCCAGGTGAGGAGTCGGCCAGGTCGGCACCGGTTTGGCGAGATACAGTTTCTTCACGCGGATCGGTGCGCGGACGCCGTCTGTTGCTGGAACCAGTGCAGCTGGCGAGTTGACCCCTACCGCTGGCAGCATGCCCGCGGTAGCGGCGGAAGCCTTGATGAAGGTACGACGATTGAGTGTCTCCGGCATTGGGGCCCTCCTTCCCCGGCTCTACGGCCATGACGGGCAGCCTCGGATGGCGGGAGTCTACCCCACTGGTCGCCGAAAGCACAACCTCTGGTACCCTCGATACATTTAAACACGAAGCAGTGGAGCGAGTCAGGTGGTCCGCTTACTCGCTCGCTTCTCTCGCTGTCGTGCGCGGCTCCATTCGATCTCGCCCTCCGCCGGGAACTCGCCGGTCCATCCGCCTATTAAACTCAGGCGGCAGCCGAATACCCCGGAGGAGGCCTGAAGCCGCCCAGTTCTTTGGCCAGGAGAGCGGCGAACGCCAACGGGGTGGCATCCTCCCAATATGGTCCCATGATTTGGATTCCGACAGGCAATCCGGTTTCTGTCACACCGACCGGTACTACCGTGGCCGGACAACCAGTGAGCGTTGCGGGGGCGATCCAGTTCAAGTTGTCCAGGTAGCGCCGGGGACCGTCTTCAGCTGGAATCGTGCGGGACTGAATTGGCGCGCGGTGATCGTGTGGAAACGCGGTTGTGTGTGAGACCGGCGAAAGAAAAACGTCGACACTCTGAAAATACGCCTGCCACTGCGCGCGAAATGCAAGCCTTCGGAAATTCCGTTGTTGCCAGGCGGAAAATGACGGAGTCGCGGCCTCCGCACTATCCACCGACAGGTTTCCAAACTCCGCGCGCATCTGCTTCTGCTCTTCGGGGGGGCTGACACTGTTGAAGAACGCCTGGAGATGGAATGTGTAGTTGGCAACCAGTTCGGCGGGGTTGAAAGAGCCCGGCCAGCCAGGTTTCAATTTGGCGCCGGCGCGCTCCAGAGCCTCAACCGTCTTTTCGAGCGCCTTCCGCACTTCGGCTGTGGGGCGGGTAAACGAGTCGTCGATCACGTAACCGACGCGGAAATCACTGAGTCTTCGTGCCCTCGGCTCCGGCATCTGCCACTTCCACGCTCTGGCATCCCAGCCGGAGGGACCACCCAAGACCTTGAGTGCCGCGAGCAGGTCCTCCGCGCTTCGGGCCATCGGTCCGGCCACGGCCAAAAGGGTCGAAAAGCCCGGAAGATCGCGACCGCCGCCGGGCCCGTGTCCAGACAAGTCAACCAGGTCAAGTGTCGGCTTGTGTCCGAAGACCCCGCAGTAGTGAGCGGGCACGCGAATCGACCCTCCGATGTCGCTTCCGATGCTCAGGAAACCGAGACCGGCGGCCAACGCCGCGGCACTGCCGCCGGAAGATCCGCCTGGCGTCCGTTTGACGTCCCAGGGATTGTTCGTTGTCCCGTAGATCGGATTGTAGGTCTGCCAGTCCATCAGGTTCACCGGGACGTTTGTCCCGCCGATCAGGATTGCACCGGCGCCCAGTAGCCGCTCCACCGCGGCCGAGTTCTGCGGGGCCTTCGAATTGCGCAATCCAGGCAGTCCCCAGGTGCAGGGATAACCGGCCACCCCGAAGCTTTCCTTCACGAACACCGGCACGCCGTGAAACACCCCGCTCGCGGAAGCTTTGCCACGTGCGTTGTCTGCCTTGCCAGCCGCTGCCAGGGCTTCCTCTCGCATTTGATAGGCGAATGCGTTCAGAGCCGGGTTGTAGCGATCGATTCGCTCGAAGACCAACCGGGTGAGCTCAAGCGAAGAGATCTTTTTGCGACGGATTGCCTCGGCCGCCTCCAGGGCAGACATGAATTCGAGGACTGCGCCTCCACGCGCAGTCGCGGACTTCGTGGCTTCAACCGCGCCAGCCGCATGCTGCGACAGACCCGCGCTCGCGCTACTGAAAGCGACGGAGATCCCCATCAGGAAATCACGACGGTTCATTCGACAAGGGTACCGAAGATCCGCAGCTAGTAACAGGTACTCCAAGCCATTGACTGTCGGAGCGGTCATCAATTGCCATCGGCTCGGTTTTGGGGATTGACCGTTTCACCTGCCGGTCATACCATCGGGACGCTTGATTAATCCGTAAACCGGCTCGTGGAAAGGATGGCTTATGCCCGAATATTCATGCAGTCCTGCAGGTGAAAAATTTGAATTACCGACTCGCGCAGACTATGCACCCGAGCTCAGTCGCATAGAGGCTTTGGCCGACTCTGCCCGCAGCCAGGGGCGTGAAGTGGTCGTCGTCATGGGTTTGGGATTCGTCGGCGCCGTCATGGCTGCCATCGTCGCTGACACAACGGACCGCATGACAGGTAAACCGAGCAAGTTCGTCATCGGTTGCCAACGACCCAGTTCCCGAAGTTACTGGAAAACACCGCTCTTGAATCGCGGGGAGTCCCCCGTCAAGGCCGAGGACCCAGAAGTCGAACCAATGATCGCGCGCTGCGTCCTCGAGAAGAAAACGCTCGTCGCGACCTTCAACCCGGCCTGTTTGAAACTGGCCGATTGCGTAGTGGTCGACGTGCAGTGCGACTATTCGAAACGCGCGCTCGGCAACATGTGCGAGGGCGAGGCCGAAATGAGCGCCCTGGAAGCGACCATGAAAACGATCGGCGAGAACATTCAGCCGAACTGCCTGGTGCTCATTGAGACGACAGTGGCACCGGGGACGACCGAGTTCATCGCGTACCCGATCATCAAAAGGGCTTTCGCCGCCCGGGGCATTGAATCCGCACCCCTCCTGGCTCACAGCTTCGAGAGGGTGATGCCCGGCCGTGAGTACGTCAGCTCGATTCGCGACTTCTGGCGCGTCTGTTCAGGTTGCAGCCCCGAGGCGCGCGATCGCGTCGTGAAGTTCCTGAACGAAGTCCTCAATACCGAGAAATATCCTCTGACCGTCATGGACCGGCCGATCGAATCGGAGACGACCAAAATCGTTGAGAATTCTTACCGCGCAACCATTCTCGCCTTCCTGAACGAATGGAGCCTGTTCGCCGAGCGCAACGGCGTGGATCTGATCAAAGTCATCCAGGCGATCAAGATACGGCCGACTCACAGCAATATCATGTTCCCCGGACCGGGAATTGGGGGCTATTGCCTGCCCAAGGATGGCGGCCTGGGCTACTGGGCCTACAAACATATCCTCGGATTTGAGGATGGCCAGCGGGTTTTCAAGATCACCCCGCAGGCGATCGACATCAACGACACACGAGGCCTGCACGTTGCCGAGCTGACCCGTGACGCCCTACGCAACATGGGGCGCTACATTGCCGGCGCCCAGGTGTTGATTGCCGGAGCGAGCTACCGCGAAGACGTCGGCGACACGCGGTACAGCGGCAGCGAGCTGGTGGTCAGAAAACTGAGCGAAATGGGTGCAGAGCTGCGCGTGCACGATCCTTATGTCGACCACTGGTATGAGCTGGAGTCTCAGGATACCTACCCGGCTCCGGGTCATTCGTGGGCGCGTTTCTTCAGGAATCAGTCGGAACTGATGCACGTCCGAGTGCAGAAGGACCTGTCCGAGGCACTCAAGGGGGCGGATGCCCTGGTGATCGCCGTCCGGCATAAGCCTTATCTGGAACTGTGTCCCGATGACGTGGTGCGGTGGGCCGGTGGTCCCCTGGCCGTCATCGACTGTTTCGGCGTGCTGAGCGACGACAAGATCCGCCGCTATTTTGAACTCGGCTGCGAGGTGAAAGCGCTGGGACGCGGGCATATCCAGCGTATCAAGGAGGAAGTTCGCGCTCGCGCGAAAGTGTAAAGAGGCAATCCGCGAACGAGACGAATAGTAGCGTGGCTGCCGATCATACCAGGCTTTTATT
>Ga0105092_10001417_pt1 | contig 12886 bp, 11 predicted proteins | sample PPLLak2March2015_FD_87021 | JGI IMG/M metagenome (GOLD analysis project Ga0105092, IMG submission 87021) | Freshwater sediment microbial communities from Prairie Pothole Lake near Jamestown, North Dakota, USA - PPLs Lake P7 Core (1) Depth... | ecosystem: Environmental > Aquatic > Freshwater >... | reverse complement strand
TGAATGTATGGACGATTACTTAACAAGGGAAATGATATGTGTGGAATTATTGGTGTTTTTGATCTGAAGACAAGCACGCGTGAGCTCAGGCCTAAACTGCTTGAAATGTCCAAAAAGGTTCGTCACAGGGGACCTGATTGGTCAGGAATATATTGCGGTGACAAAGCAATCATTACCCATGAACGTCTATCCATTGTAGATCCGGCTTCAGGGGGTCAACCTTTGTACAGTAAGGATAGGAAACTGATACTGGGTGTGAATGGTGAGATATATAACCACCAGTCCATCAGGGAGAAATATAAAGATTCATATGATTTTCTTACCATGTCCGACTGCGAGGTTATTCTTGCACTTTACCGGGACAAGGGCAAGGATTTCATTGAAGATCTCAATGGCATCTTTGCCTTTGTTTTGTATGACGAAGAAAAAAACAGCTACCTGGTAGCCCGTGACCACATTGGAATAATTCCATTATATATGGGCTGGGATGCATTTGGCAATTATTACTTTGCCTCTGAGCTGAAGGCCCTGGAAGGGACCTGCAATAAAATTGAAGTATTTCCTCCCGGCCATTATTTCTACAGTCAGGAAGGCGAATTGAAAAAGTGGTATACACGCGACTGGATGTCTTTCGACGCAGTGAAAGAAAATACCTCGGATGTGGATGAATTGCGCACTGCCCTTGAAGGGGCAGTACACCGTCAACTAATGTCCGACGTACCCTATGGGGTTTTGCTTTCCGGAGGCCTGGATAGTTCAATCATTTCGGCCATCGCGCGGAAATATGCGGCACACCGTATTGAGACGAATGATGAAAAGGATGCCTGGTGGCCAACATTGCATTCATTTGCTGTGGGACTAATTGGATCACCCGACCTTGCAGCAGCCCAAAAAGTTGCCGAGCATATCGGTACAGTCCATCACGAGATACATTTTACAGTACAGGAAGGACTTGATGCGTTGCGTGATGTAATTTACTTTCTTGAAACCTATGACGTGACCACCGTCAGGGCATCCACCCCCATGTATCTCATGGCCAGGGTAATTAAATCAATGGGTGTTAAAATGGTATTGTCAGGAGAGGGAGCTGATGAGATATTCGGCGGATATCTTTATTTTCATAAGGCACCCAATGCAAGGGAGTTTCATGAGGAGACAATCCGCAAACTGAACAAACTATATTTATACGATTGTCTCCGTGCCAATAAATCTCTGGCTGCATGGGGTGTAGAGGGACGCGTTCCATTTTTGGATAAAGAATTTATGGATGTGGCCATGCGCCTGAATCCTGAAGACAAAATGGCCAAGAATGGGAAAATGGAAAAATGGATCCTGCGAAAAACTTTCGAGGATTATTTACCCGAAAGCGTCGCCTGGCGTCAGAAAGAGCAATTTTCCGATGGAGTAGGATATGGCTGGATCGATATGCTTAAAAAGGTCACTTCGGCGGCTGTAACGGACGATATGTTGAATACGGCAAAGTTCCGTTTTCCCGTCAATACGCCAAGGAACAAGGAAGAGTATTATTATCGTTCCATTTTCAGTGAGCACTTCCCTTCCGATTCAGCTGCCGCCTGCGTGCCTTCAATTCCCTCGGTGGCCTGTAGCACTGCAGAAGCACTTGCATGGGATGAATCGTTCAGGAATCAGAATGACCCATCCGGTCGCGCTGTAAAAAGCGTTCATGAACAGGCTTATAAAGAATAAATGGAAATAATCGGTTTAGTCCCGGCTGCCGGAATTGCCAGCCGGTTAGGTAAACTGCCATACAGCAAAGAGATTATGCCCTTACCAGGCATGAAGGATAAAGCTTCTGTCCTGTCCGGGAATCTGGTCCGTTATTTCAGACAGGCAGGAATTAATAATTTATATTTTATCATACGGAAGGGGAAATGGGATATTCCTGAATATTATGGGGATGGTACTTCATTCGGGGTCAACATCGGATACCTGATGATGAACCTGCCCTTTGGTACACCCTTTACGATCAGCCAGGCCATCCCGTTTATAGGGGATAAAATTGTGGCACTTGGTTTTCCGGATATTCTCTTTGAACCAGAAAATGCTTTTGAAAAGCTGAAAACCCGCTTTCTTGAAACAGATTCCGACCTCATTCTTGGCATTGTTCCTTCAGCGCATTACCTCCGCTCGGATATGATTGAACTGGATGGTTATGGTAAAATAAAGGATATTGTTATCAAGCAAAACAGGCCGGATCTGAATCACAGCTGGTTCATCGCGCTCTGGCGCCCGGCATTTACATTTTTTATGAAAGATCAGCTTGACCGGGTACTTGCCCAAAACCGGGAAGGCCGGATAACGTTGCCGGATGGATCAACAAGGGAACTGTACATGGGCGACATCATCCGTGAAGCCATTGTCATCGGCATGAAGACCGATTACATACTTTTTAGGGAAGGATATTACCGCGATATGGGTACCTGGGAAGAACTGCATAAATTATAGCCAATAAATTTGTACTTTCACCGCTTGCTTTAAATCTGTTGATGAATTAATTATGCAAGCAGTAATTCTTGCCGGCGGCAGGGGCACCCGTTTAGGTGACATGACCCGCGAAATCCCGAAACCCATGTTACTTTTAGGGAAAAAACCCTTGTTGCATCATCAGGTTGATCTGCTGATCAAATACGGAATAAAGGATATCATCATCCTTGTCAACTACCTGAAGGATCCCATCATGGACTATTTCGGCAATGGTTCCGCTTTTGATGCCCGGATAAGGTACTTTGAAGAAATCACCCCTTTGGGAACCGTGGGTGGATTAAAAGAGATTGAAGGATGGCTGACCGGTGACTTCCTGGTATTGTATGGTGATGTTATGATCAATATGGATTTATCCCGGCTGATTGCTTTTCATCAGTTAAAGTACAGTCAATGTACCCTGGTTTTGCATCCCAATGATCATCCTGATGACAGCGACCTGGTGGAAATCAATACCACAGGCAGGATTGTGGCCTTCCATCCCAAACCCCATGATCCGAAGGAAAGCTATCATAACCTGGTAAATGCCGGTGCGTATGTCCTTACTCCTAAAATATTCCCTTTTCTTGAAAAAGGCTTAAAAGCTGATTTTGGAAGCGACGTTTTCCCTCGTATATTCAATCAGTTGCCCATGTTTGGATACAGAACCACAGAATACCTGAAGGATATGGGTACTCCCGGCCGGCTTGATAAGGGCAGACACGATTTGGAAACCGGCCGCATTCGGAATAGCAGCTATGAATTTCCTCAAAAAGCTATATTCCTCGACCGCGATGGGGTACTAAATGTGGAAAGAAGCTATATCAGTAAACCCGAAGAGCTTGAATTATTTAATTTCACACAGTCAGCTGTCCGCAAAATCAACCAGTCGGGTTACCTGTCCATTGTAGTCACCAACCAAAGTGCGATTGCGCGAAATCTTTGCACGGAAGAGGATATTCAGAACATACACCGCAGGATGGAAACCACACTGGGACAAAACGGGGCCTGGCTGGATGGAATTTATTATTGTCCGCATCATCCTGACAAGGGTTTTCCAGAAGAGAATCCAAAGTATAAGATGGATTGTGATTGCCGGAAGCCCCGGACAGGTATGTTCAGGAAGGCAGCAGAAGATTTCAATATCAGCACCGGGGATTCCTATATGGTAGGAGATTCGGAACGTGATATCCAGGCGGGTGTCAATGCGGGTTGCATAACCCTAGGTGTCAGAACCGGGTATGGAGTAAAGAAAACAAAGGTGCTTCCTGATTATATGTTCAACAACCTGGAGGAAGCCGTAGATTTTATTGTCGATGATCGCCTGCGACCCTTTTTCGATAAAATATTCGGATTATACCGGGAATTCAAGGGAAACAGACCCTGGATCGTTTTGATTGGAGGCAATGCAAGAACAGGGAAAAGCACGCTGGCATCGTATCTTCGGTTGGCTTTTAAACGGAAGGGACATATGACATTAAGCGTTTCACTCGATAACTGGCTTTTACCCGAAACTGTGCGAAACCAGGATATGAATGTATATGCCCGATTTCAGTTGCCGCAGATTGTGACCGATCTGAAAAAGCTGATCGCAGGCGATACGCTGTATAATACAACCTATGTGAATCATCCCGAAAGGAATGCACAACCATTGATTCTTAATCCCCAGGGCGTACGCATCATTCTTGTAGAGGGCGTTGTGGCACTGAGTTCCCCTGAGATCCGAGATATAGCGGATCTTCGGCTGTTTACCACCCTTGATCCGAAGGCTTTCATGCAGCGAATGGAAGAATATTATGCCTGGCGCGGCAAATCTGCAGCCGAAACCGCCCTTCTTGTTGAAAAAAGAAAAACCGATGAATATCAACTGATAGAAAAAGAAAGTAAATTCGCGGACATGATCATAAATGCTTACGGCTCATGATAATCACCCGTACACCTTTCCGGATAAGTTTTGTAGGCGGCGGCTCAGACATGGAGGCATTCTACTCCAGGTCTCCCGGTGCTGTGTTAAGTACCAGCATCAACAAATACATGTATATTTCGTCGCATAAGTTTTTTTTCCCCGGACAGATCAGGGTGAAATATTCTGAAACCGAAACCGTAAATCATTTAGATGAGCTTAAACACCCCCTACTGCGCGAATCCATGCGAAAGACAGGAATTACAGGAGGTATTGAGATCAGTTCCATAGCGGATATCCCTTCCGGAACCGGAATGGGTTCCTCCTCGTCTTTTACTGTTGGTTTGCTTCATTGCCTGTATGCAGTTAAAAGGCAGTACGTCACCCATGAACAGCTTGCACGTGAGGCAAGTGAAATAGAAATAGACATCCTAGATGAGCCCATCGGGAAACAGGATCAGTATGCAGAAGCCTTTGGCGGATTGAACATCATCCATTTCCAACCCAATGGAACTGTGCTGGTGGAACCAATGTATATTAAAAATGAAATTTATGAAGCGTTGCAAAATAACCTGCTGATGTTTTACATCGGCAACCAGCGTAAAGCTTCGGATATATTATCGGAACAAAAAAGAAACGTTTCACAGGATGAAAAATTCGGTATACTTAAATCCATGGTGTCACTGGTTTTTAACTTAAGAGACTGTCTTTTCAGTGAAAACCTGATGGATTTTGGACCCATACTCCATGAAAACTGGATCCTGAAACAAAAACTTGCTTCGCAGATCAGCAATTCCGGGATAAATGATATTTATGATGCCGGTATAAGGGCAGGGGCTACCGGTGGCAAACTTTTGGGCGCCGGGGGCGGCGGTTTCATGCTTTTTTATTGTGAAAAGGAAAAGCAGGACCGGTTAATAGAAAGCCTGAAGCCACTTGAGCAATTTTCATTCAAATTTGAACGAGAAGGTTCGAAACTTATATATTTTGCGGATGAAGAATTCTGAATTCAGTGACTATTTTAAACGCCTGGCAGAAACCCTTGACCGGGTAGATACGGATGCCATTGAAATGCTGGCAGATATGCTGATGAAGGCGCGTGAAGAAGGGAATACCATATTTATTTTTGGAAACGGCGGAAGCGGTGCTACCGCATCTCATGTGACGGGCGATTTTCTGAAAGGGATCTCATACCAGCTTGACAAGCGTTTCAGGGTGCAGTGCCTGAATGACAATGATTCGGGGATGATGGCTATTTCAAATGACCTGTCTTACGAGGAGATCTTCATTGAACAGTTAAAGACCTTTCTGAGGAAAGATGATATAGTGATCGGCATTTCAGGTAGCGGTAATAGCACAAATGTAGTAAAGGGCATGCAGTATGCGAAAACAGAAGGTGCAAAAACAGTTGCGTTTTGTGGCTATAAGGGAGGAAAGATCAGGGAACTGGCTGACCATGTGATCCATGCCCCTGTTCAGGATATGGAGATCACAGAGGATGTACATATCATTATTTTTCATGCCCTGAAACAATCGCTGATGCGCCGCCTGAAAGGAGATGATTTTTCCATGGGCAAAACTTACGATGAAAGAGTGAAATAATCTTAAGCCCCTTTAGTAATTTCCGGCTTTTCGCTTTCCTTTTCGCTTTTCAAAACAAACCTCATAAAAATTGCCTTTAACATTCCGAGACCATAGCCGGCCAGCATGATTATTGCTGCAAATACACTCATGAAACCAATAATCACATTTTGATATTGAATGGAAGCATCAATCAGAATGGCAATAGTGTAAGCTGCTAATGAAACAGCCCAATAAATAAATATCAATTTTGAAAATATACTGATTATCATTCCACCCAAAATATACAATACAAATAAGGAGGGTAGCAGGTGTACCGGTTTTAAGGCATCACCATGCCTCTTCTGCAAGTCGATCCTTCCACTGCCAAATGAAAGCACCTGTCTGAAAAATTTGTAAAATGTTGACCGGCGTTTATGAAACACATAGGCACTTTCTATAAGTCCGGATTTATATCCTTTTTTATGCAGTCTGATGCTCAGGTCAATGTCCTCAGATACTTTAAGTCCGCTAAATCCGCCCAGCTCATTAAAGACCTGTCTTCTTATGCCCATATTAAAGCTACGTGGCTGGTATTGGCCCACATGGCTTTTCCTTCCCCTGATACCACCTGTGGTAAAAAGAGAAGTCATGGCATAACTAATGGCTTTTTGATTGTAATTGAAGCTTTCACTTGCTTTGTCAGGTCCCCCGTAGGCATCCAGCGGATGAACCTCCAGGAATTTTTTTACTTCCACAAAATATTGGGAAGGTATAACGCAGTCAGAGTCAAAAAAAACCACAAAATCACCCATGGCGTTTTCTACACCCCAGTTCCTTGATTCGCTGATTCCCAGTGCTTTTTTATAAAGATAGGTTAGCACCAGTTTGTCCCGGAATTTCTCGATTACCTTGCCAACAGAATCATCCAGGCTTCCATCAGCTATGATTACTTCGAAGTTTTTTTCTTGCTGTTCCGCCAGACTGGTTAACAACTCGGATACCTCATCGGTACGTGAAAATGTTGGAACAACTACTGAAAAGTACATTAGATCTCCTTTTCAATGTGATAAACATTCCGGTCTGCGGAGGTTCGGGAAATCAGTTCGCCTAGGAAACCAGCCATGAAGAGCAGGGTGCCGATGATCATGGCCGTGAGACCGATAAAAAAGTACGGGCTTTCCGTTACCAGTCTTGCGGGGATATGCCGGGACACTGCAACCAGCTTGTCAATGCCAAGATAGGCCGCCATACCGAAGCCTATTATGAACATCACGGTCCCCATGGTCCCGAAAAAATGCATCGGGCGCCTGCCAAAACGTGATATAAAGGATATCGTCAGCAAATCGAGGTATCCGTTAATAAACCGTTCCAGACCGAACTTGGTAACACCATACTGCCGTTTCCTGTGCTGTACTATTTTTTCACCAATAGCCTTGAATCCAGCCTTTTTAGCAATGAAAGGTATATACCGGTGCATTTCTCCATACACTTCGATCGATTTCACCACTTCACGCCGATACGCTTTGAGGCCGCAATTGAAGTCATGTATATTTATACCGCTGAACCGGCGTGCGGTCCAGTTGTAAATCCTGCTGGGAAGGTTCTTTGTCAGCGTATTATCATACCTTTTTTTCTTCCATCCCGAGATCAGATCAAATCCTTCACGGATCATCTGATACAGGCCGGGAATTTCATCCGGACTATCCTGCAGATCTGCATCCATTGTAATGATCACGTCACCCCTGGAGGACTGGAAGGCACAATGCAGGGCAGCGGATTTCCCATAATTGCGTTTGAATTTTATTCCTTTTACAGCAGGATTTTCCCTGGCAATTTCTTCAATTACCTGCCACGATCCGTCGTTACTGCCATCATCTACCAGGATCACCTCATAGGTATACTGGTTATCGTTCATCACCTGCCTGATCCACTTCAGCAGTTCAGGAAGCGACTCGGCTTCATTATACAGGGGTATAACAACGGAGATATTGGGTGCTGTCATGGATGGCGTTTAACACTTAAGCAAACGGGGTAGGGTTTTTTTTCAGGAATGCTGATGTGATAAGGGAAATGACAAACCTGATCAGTGTAAAAACGAAAATCTCAATAGGCAAAGACCAAATAGATGTCAGGGATTTACGTGAGCTTTCGAGCGTTGCATCCATCATATCTGGTTGTATAAACCGGTTGTTTTGAAGGGATTCCTCTATGACCGCCATATTCTTATCGATCAGGCCCGGATCGATATATCGCATCATGATGAAGTTAAAGAATACAATTATGATCCCGACGAAAACAGAAATGATCATGCCAAATACCAGTGCCCTGCCGTATTTGATATATCCTCCCAGGGCTTTATCGCGATAGGTTTTGGTTCCCAGGTAAATCCCGATAAAAATAATAATGTATTGTATAAATCCCATCGTTTTATTAAAGTAAAAGTCGGTCAGATACAGTAAAACACTGTAAACAACCAGGACGAGTCCAATAATTGCACCATAGGTCATGGCATACTTTAACTGATTTGAGCTAGTTTCTTCCATTTTGGTAGGATTTTGAATGATTGTAGACAAATATAGGATTTTTCATCACTCATTGATCAAAAAAAACCGGGCAAGCTTATCATATCGCACCGCTACAACCGCCTACCCTTGCTTCCTTCCGGACCTGGGGGGATTCAGCAGGAGCTGGCCGTATGAGACTTACCCGGCGTTGCAAAACTATTAACTTTTATGGTAATTACAAAGGAAATTATGGATAACCGCATTCTACAATACTGCATGCGCTCCGCGTAATCTACAATACAGATTTCGTAAACGTAAATCGTAAACGTAAATGCTAATCGTAAATCGTAAATTGTAACTCGTAAATTCCTATGTCCCTTTCTTCACTTCCTCCGGAGCCTGGACCAGTTCCACCAACACGCCTTCGCTGCAAAGCGGGAATTCTTCATTGCCTTTGGGATGAATGAAGCATACGTCATAGCCTGATGCACCTTTGCGGATTCCACCCGGTGTAAACCTTACGCCTTGTGCAGTAAGCCATTCCACTGCCTTTGGAAGATCATCGATCCACAAACCGATGTGATTCAGTTTGGGATCATGAACACGCGGAGATTTCTCGGCATTCACCGGTTGCATGATATCTATTTCAACGGCATGGGGTCCTTTACCAATACGCAGGATGTCCTCGTCCACATTCTCGCGTTCACTGGTGAATGTGCCTGTTTTTTCAAGGCCCATCATATCAACCCAAAATTTTTGCAGCCTTTCCTTTGATTCATTACCTATGGCAATCTGCTGAATTCCCAGCACCTTAAATGGTCTCATATTAATATGATTTTTTCGGGGACGAAAATAGCTATTTTTTTTCTCCTTACTGTCACTCAGCCCTGAATTAACCGCTGCGATTGCATAAATAAAAATTCTTACATTTGGCTGCCATTTTCGCCAATGAAAAAAATTATTCCACTCTTCATTAATAGTATACCACGTCCCTGGCTGATCAGGGTGAGTATGGTTTTTATGCGTTTAGCCTCTGTGTTTTATCATGGCAACCAGGTGGAATGTCCGGTTTGTGGCGGAAGATTCCGGAAATTTTTACCCTATGGATATAACCAGGTTCGCAAAAATGTGCTTTGTCCAAAATGCCTTTCTTTGGAACGGCACCGCCTCATGTGGCTCTACCTTAAAAACAGGACGGATTTTTTCGCAGCGCCATTAAAGGTTTTGCATGTAGCGCCGGAACAATGCTTTTATAAGATCTTCCGGAAAATGCGCAATCTTACCTATGTCACGGCAGATCTGGAGTCCCCCCTGGCGGATATAAAGCTTGATATCCAAAATATGCCTTTTCCGGAAGGCGAATTTGATATGGTCATCTGCAATCATGTGCTGGAACATGTGCCCGACGATCGCAAGGCGATCCGTGAGATATTCAGGGTACTGAAAAAAGGCGGATCAGCTATTCTGCAGGTTCCCACCAGTTATACAATGGAAATCACCTATGAAGATCCTTCCATAACCAGCCCCGCGGAACGTGAAAAACACTTCAGGCAGAAGGATCATTTCAGGTTATATGGAAAGGATTATCTGCAGCGTTTAACTGAAGCAGGTTTTTTCATTCCGGAAAAAAATTACCTGGATGAATTGACTGCTGCAGAGAAGGAACGGTACAGGTTGCCGACTTACGAATATATGTATGGATATATAAAATAAGTTCTGCAGTTCTGCAGTTCAGAAAAAGTGAAGAGTGACGAGGGACAAGGAGGACGAAGTACTGCGATTCCGCAGTTATGCAGTTTAGAACCTTCGAAATTCGGTGTTCTGTGTTGCTTGTTCGATATTATTTTACGTCAAAAAACACCGAACAAGGAATATCGAACGCCCAATACCGAAGACGTTCCAGCCTACAGCCTAATAGCCTATATCCTACAGCCTGATAAAAAAATTACATATTTTTTCATCAAGACTTTTTTATTATTCACTTTATTATTTATATTTGCCCAAAATAAAAACATGAGAAATATCATTATTAGCGTGAACCTTTTTATTCTTGTATTGGTGCTTAGCCAAACGAGTTGAGAATGGTTTACTCTATACCCAAGATACCGAGCCATTCTTTAGTAAGAATGGCTTTTTTGATTTAAATGTGTACTTAACTGATTATTTGCCACATACAAAATGAAGATAAAATTAAGGAGTGCAGCTACAACGGAAGGTCGTCGCATGGCAGGAGCCCGCAGCTTATGGCGCGCCGCCGGTATGAAGGAAGAGCAGATGGGTAAGCCCATAATTGCTGTGGTGAATTCATTTACGCAGTTTGTTCCAGGTCATACCCATCTTCATGAAATAGGCCAGGAAGTGAAGGCGATCATTGAAAAAGAAGGATGTTATGCTGCAGAGTTCAATACAATAGCCATTGATGATGGAATTGCAATGGGTCATGACGGGATGCTTTATTCCCTTCCATCGCGTGATCTGATTGCGGACAGTGTGGAATATATGGTCAATGCCCATAAGGTGGATGGCATGATATGCATCAGTAACTGCGACAAGATTACGCCGGGTATGCTTATTGCTGCCATGCGTCTGAACATTCCAACGATTTTTGTTTCGGGAGGTCCCATGGAGGCCGGCACCATCGGAACGAAAAAATATGACCTGGTAGATACCATGGTGATGGCTGCTGATGACAATATTTCGGAAGAAGAATTATCGATGGTTGAAAGGGAATCCTGTCCAACCTGCGGATCTTGTTCCGGCATGTTTACAGCCAATTCAATGAATTGTCTGAATGAAGCCATGGGACTTGCGCCGCCGGGAAATGGAACCATTGTGGCAACCCATAAAAACCGCAAGGCATTATTTGAAAAGGCAGCCCGTCAGATTGTAATGCTTACAAAAAAGTATTATGATGAGGGGGATGCCTCGGTTCTTCCCCGTTCCATTGCTACCAGAACTGCTTTCATGAATGCCATGGCACTTGATATCGCCATGGGTGGATCAACCAATACCGTACTCCATTTATTGGCTATTGCCCGTGAGGCTGAGGTGGATTTTACAATGAAAGACATTGACCAGCTGTCGCGCAAAATACCTGTATTGTGCAAGGTAGCACCCAGTTCAAATTATCACGTTGAAGATGTAAACAGGGCAGGGGGTATCCTTGCTATCATGGGTGAACTTGAAAAAGGAGGATTGGTGGACAGGTCGGCCCGTCGCGTGGATTTAATGACACTGGGGGAAGCCATTTCATCCTTTGATATTACCAACAATTCTGTAAATGCCGAAGCTAAAAGTATTTATGCCAGTGCACCGGCTGGAATCAAAAACCTGAAAATGGGCAGCCAGGGTGTTATGTTTAAAGTACCTGATCTTGACCGTGAGCGGGGTTGCATACGTGATATTGCCAATGCGTATTTCAAGGATGGTGGCCTGGCCATATTATATGGAAACATTGCCCGTGATGGTTCCGTGGTTAAAACCGCAGGTGTTGATCCCTCAATATTCAAGTTTAGGGGTGCTGCCCGCGTGTTTGAATCCCAGGATGAAGCCTGTGATGGAATCCTGGAAGGAAAGGTAAAAGCCGGCGATGTGGTGGTGATCAGGTATGAAGGTCCCCGGGGCGGACCCGGTATGCAGGAAATGCTGTATCCCACCTCCTATATTAAATCAAAGGGATTGGGCAAGGATTGTGCTTTGTTTACCGATGGACGCTTTTCAGGGGGGACATCCGGCTTGTCCATTGGCCATGTTTCACCTGAAGCGGCAGCCGGTGGAGAAATTGGGCTGCTCATGGACGGAGATGTAATTGAAATCGATATTCCTGCCCGGAGCGTCAATGTGGTGCTCCCCCCGGGGGAGCTTGAGAAACGCAAACAAAAAAAGGCAAAGGAAGGTTACAATCCTGCACGCCGAAACAGACAAATATCGAAAGCCCTTCAGGCGTATGCCAGCATGGTAACGTCTGCTGACACCGGTGCGGTAAGGGAACTTAAATAGATCAGGTTTGTTTTTATGAACTCTTTATGTTGAAAATGTTTAAACGGTATTAATTTTCTTGTATGAAAGCGACAAAAGAAAATACAGAAATTCTGGATATTCCAAAAAGCATACGTGTAACAGGGGCGGAAGCCATCATGCTGAGCCTGATCAATGAAGGCGTTACCACCATCTTTGGATATCCCGGTGGGGCCATTATGCCAGCCTATGATGCCCTGATGAATTACCCCGATCAGTTGAAACACATACTTACCCGGCACGAACAGGGTGCTATCCATGCGGCCCAGGGGTATGCGAGGGTGACAGGACAGGTAGGAGTGTGTATGGCCACTTCGGGACCGGGCGCTACCAATCTCATCACAGGAATAGCCGACGCGATGATTGATTCAACACCCGTTGTATGCATTACAGGCCAGGTGTCAGCCGGACTTTTGGG
>Ga0105092_10001416_pt1 | contig 12890 bp, 8 predicted proteins | sample PPLLak2March2015_FD_87021 | JGI IMG/M metagenome (GOLD analysis project Ga0105092, IMG submission 87021) | Freshwater sediment microbial communities from Prairie Pothole Lake near Jamestown, North Dakota, USA - PPLs Lake P7 Core (1) Depth... | ecosystem: Environmental > Aquatic > Freshwater >... | reverse complement strand
GCTTGCCCAGGCCGTATTTTTTCATTTTGTAGCGGAGGGTATCCCGGCTGATCGAGAGGAGTCGGGAGGCGTGGGTCTGATTGCCGCGCGCCCGGAGAAGAGCCTGCCGAATCAGCTCCTTTTCGACCTGGTAGAGATCGATGCCATTAGCCGGGATCGCAAGCGTCCCCTGCCCGGGCAGCCCCGACTGTTCGCCAGTGAACTCGGATATGCGCAGAGGAAGCAGGTCCACGTCAATGAAGCCCTGGTCCTGCAAAATCACCGCTCGTTCGATGACATTCTTCAACTCGCGCACATTGCCCGGCCAGGCATAGTTCAGAAGGATCTTTTGGGCTTTCGGGGTAACACCCTTAATCGATTTTTTGAATCGGACGTTATAGTCGGATACGAAGTAATCGACCAGAATCGGTATGTCCTCTTTTCGGTCACGCAACGGGGGCAACACAATTGGAATGACGGACAACCGGTAGAAGAGATCCTCGCGGAACTGTCCGTCGCGAACCATCTTTTCAAGATCCTTGTTGCTGGCGCACAGGACGCGGACATCTGTCTTGATGTCCCGGATACCGCCGATCCGCCGGAACGTCTGATCCTCAAGCACGCGCAGCAGTTTAGCCTGGAGGTTCAGGTACATCTCGCTGATTTCATCGAAGAAGACCGTACCTCCGTCAGCCAGCTCGAACAGGCCTTTTTTCATGGTCTTCGCGTCGGTGAACGCGCCCCGTTCATGACCAAACAGTTCGTTCTCGAGGAGTTGTTCAGGGATGGCGGCGCAGTTCAAGACCATCAACGGCTGCCGCCCTCTCCGGCTCTGGTAGTGAAGCGCCTTGGCCACCATGTCTTTGCCGGTACCGCTCTCACCCTGGATCAGGATGGTATTCGCTTCGCTGTCGGCAACCTTCTTCACCAGTTCCTTGACCTCGCGCAGAGGTTCGGAGCTGCCGACGATGTTGTCGATTGACCAGGTTTCGGCCTGTTCCTTCTTGCTCCGCTCAACTTCGGTCCGCAGAACACTTGTCTCTAGAGCATTTTCCAGCGAATGGAGGAGGCGTTCGAAATTGATCGGTTTCTCCAGGTAATCGTAAGCGCCGATTTGGAGCGCCTTGACAGCATCATCCACCGCCCCATAGGCCGTAATCATGATAATCGGCACAGAAGGAGCATGGCGCTTCATGTCAAGCAGGACCTTCAGACCGTTTGCGTCCGGGAGGCGGATATCGAGCGTCACCAAATCAGGCCCGTTCTCCTGAAAGAGAGTCATCGCCGCCGCAGCGTTGTCGGCTTCCAGGACCTGATAGCCGGCCGACTCCAGCTTCTGGCGAAGCGACCAGCGAACCAGGTTTTCATCGTCCACTACTAAGACAGTCTTCGTACTCATTGCAGATGATGTCGCGGCAGTTTCATGACGAATACCGCTCCTTTTCTGACGTCCGTATCCAGGGTCAACGAGCCGCCGTGCTCGTGCATTATGCGCTGGCAAATCGAAAGTCCAAGACCAGTTCCCGTCTGTTTCGTCGTAAAAAACGGGTCAAAAATCTTGCCTTGCATCCCGATTGGAACACCCGGCCCACTATCGTGGACACGCACCTGAAGCGTATCTTCGTCTTCCTTGAAGGACACTCGGATGGTTCCACGACGGTTCATCGCCTCCAGGGAATTGAGCAGCAGGTTCATGAGAACCTGCTCGAGGTAGTTTCCGTCGCCCTTAACCTGCGCTTGTCGCGCCCCCGGCTTGCCGTCGACCACAAACCGGACATCCTTCCCGCCGGATTCCTTCAGCAGGCCGATCACGTGCCTGACCAGTGGTTCGAGGCATAGAGGTTTCAGTTCCGGTGTCTTCGGTTTGGCATAGTTCAGCAAGTCCCGGACAATCTTGTCTATGCGGCCTACCTCACACAGGACTTCCGAGAGAATTTCGTTTTCGAGTTCACCAGAAGTGCGGTCTTTGATGACCTCGATCGCTCCTTGTATCCCCGCCAGCGGATTCTTGATCTCGTGAGCGAGGCCGGCGGCCAGTCGGCCGATCGACGAAAAATGTTCGGCCTGGCGCACCAGCTCTTCCATCTCCCGTTGACGCGTCACGTCCTTCACCACGAGCGAACTGCCCGCGTAGGCCCCAGCCGCATCTTTGATGGCCGTGCTGGTTAGAAGAACCTGGATTGTCTTGCCCTCGCGGTTGCGCCACTGGGTTAATCGGCTGTTCACGGCTCCAACGCGTCGGGTCTGCTCCTCGATCTGGCGCAGCTCATACTCGCGGCTCGGGGGCAACAGGCGCTGGATGTAATGGCCGACGATATCCTCCTCGCGGTAACCGAAAATGCTTTCCGCGCCTTTGTTCCAGATGATGATCCGTCCTTTGGGGTCGACCGTGATGATCGCGTCGGCGGAATCTTTGAGGATGTGCGCCAGGAACTGCTCGTTTCGGTCAATTGCCGATTGCAGTTCGGTCTGAAGACGGCGCAGCGACTCGACCTCCGGTTTTTCCTGGCAGACCACGCTGCTGTAGCGAGCCACGACCTCGCGGATGGCTTCCTTTACGGGTCCCTGAGCCTCGGGATCGAGTCGTTCGACACGTTGTCGCAGGTCGCGCTCCAAGCGATCAAGGAGGTGGCAGGTTGCCTCTGTCGCCCCCGGCGAGACCGGTAATGTTTCCAGTCTAATTCCCCGGTTATTCATATAATTGATGCCTTGATAGTATAGCAAGGCCGAGGCTTGCCGGGGGGCAGGCGGGGACAGCACCTCAAGGACAACAGTGCCGTAAGCGTAGCGGCGCTGAGTGACCCGGCCCTGACTCGAAAGGACCTCAAGGACCTCAAAGACGATGACTCGCTCTAGTCCTTGAGGTCTTTGAGGTCTTTGAGGTCTTTTCGAGTCAGGGCCGGGTCACTCATCAAAAAACGCTGCGCTTCCGGCTCTGTGCTGCCCGAACGCTTGTGATAGATTGGTTGCAATATGTTTGACATGTCGCCTGCCGGTTTGATTTTTATTCATGTAATCGGCATCATCGCAGTCTTCGTCATGGGCTACCATTTGGGGCAGCGCAAAGCCGAGAACGAACGGCCTCGCCAACCCAGCAAGACTGCCAGGCTGTCGAAAGCCCGATGATCCCTTTCCCGTCCCCGTTCGTGTATCTGGTTATTAAAGCGAGTGCAGAAGACACCCCGGCCGTTGTCCGGCCGGGGTCGTGCCTGAGGCAGGGTTAGCCGCGGAAGGTCCGCAGGGCCTTCATATAGTTGGCCCTTTCAAAAGCAGCGGGGTTGGCCGAAGAACGCTGGCTCAAGCTCCCCTTCATCTGTTTGATGGATTCGTACTCATGCTCCTCCATCCAACGGGTCATCTCGTTCAGAACCGTGGTCAGATGTCCGACACCTTTCTGGAAGAGCGCGGAACAGAGCATGGTGACGTCAGCGCCAGCCATGATCAGTTTCAGAACGTCATCAGCGTTATGGATGCCGCTTGTCGCTGCCAGGCTGATACCTACGCGCCCGTTTAGGATGCCGATCCACCGGAGAGGCAAACGAAGTGCCTGCGGAGTGCTCAGCAAGACATTCGGAACCACCTCCAGAGCCTCGAGATCAATGTCTGGCTGGTAGAAACGGTTGAAAAGGACCAGTCCATCAGCGCCGGCCTGTTCCAGACGCTTCGCCATACTCGCCATCGCGCTGAAAAACGGGCTAAGCTTCACGGCCACAGGAATCGTGACCTGCGCCTTGACGGCCTTCAGGATTTCCAGGTAAACGCGTTCGATTTGCTCGCTCTGGCTCGCAGCATCGGTCGACATGAAGTAGATATTCAGTTCGAGCGCGACCGCACCGGCGTCCTGTATCAGCTTCGCGTACTGCACCCAGCCGCCTTCCGAGCAGCCATTCAAGCTCCCGATGATCGGGATACCCACGGCCGCTTTCGCCTTCCGAATATGCTCAAGATAAAAGTCCGGACCGATAAGGAGCTTGTCCGGCTCCGGAAAATAACTCGTAGCCTCGAAGAAACTCTCGGTACCCTGGTTCAGGCGGTCGTTCAACTCGCGGCTCTCCTGAATTATTTCCTCCTCGAAGAGCGAGTAGCAGACCACCGCCGCGGCACCGGAATCCTCCATCTTTCGCAGGTTGTCGATCTTCTCGGAGAGTGTCGACGCCGAGGGAACCAAGGGGTTCTTCAGCTTCAGTCCCATGTAAGTCGTAGTCAGATCCATACTGTACCTTCCTTCGCGTGAATCCTGTAAATCCTTTAATCCTGGCAGAAAACCTTAGACAGGATTACAGGATTTACAGGATTAACAGTGGTCTACTGCTGCGTACCTTCGGCGCTAAAGGGCCGGCCGGCAAGGTACTCATACAGGCTCCTTCGGTTGTCGACATCCTGCTGAGCCAGTTCCATAAGCCGCTTGGCTTCTTCCGGCTTGGTCTTTGTCAGCATCTTGAACCGGGTTTCGCGATAGCAGTAGTCCTTGACCGGGATCTTCGGCGGACGTGAATCCAACTGCATGGGATTCTTGCCCTCCGCCGCCAACTGCGGGTTGTAGCGGTAAAGGGGCCAGTGACCCGAATCAACGGCCGCTTTCTGCTCCTCGAGCGCCGTCTCCATGTTGATGCCGTGCGCAATACAGTGCGAGTAGGCAATGATCAGGGAGGGGCCGTCGTATGCTTCGGCTTCAAGGAACGCTCTCAGAGTGTGCTCATCCTTGGCCCCGAAGGCGACGCTGGCAACGTATACGTTCCCGTAGCTCATGGCTATCAGCCCCAGGTCCTTCTTCCCAGCCTGCTTGCCGCCTGAGGCAAACTTGGCGACTGCGCCGCGCGGCGTGGACTTTGACGCCTGGCCGCCGGTGTTGGAGTAAACTTCGGTATCAAGCACCAGAAGATTCACGTTCTTACCGGACGCGATCACGTGGTCGAGGCCGCCGAAACCGATGTCATAGGCCCAACCGTCACCTCCGATGATCCAGACACTCTTCTTGACAAGCATGTCGGCTATGGCCAGGAGTTGTCTGGCCTCACTCGTCTGCATTCCCTGGAGCTTCTGCTTCAGGATCTTGACTCGTTCCCGTTGGGCGTAAATATCCGCCTCGTCCTTCTGAACGGCGTTCAGAAGGCCTTCAACCAGCTCGGTTCCGAGGACTGACTCCAGGTTCTTCACCAGTTGCTGGGCGAAACCCGCCTGGGTGTCAATGGAAAGCCGGAAACCCAGGCCGAACTCCGCCGCATCTTCGAACAGCGAGTTGTTCCAGGTCGGGCCGCGCCCGTCGGCGTTCATGGCGTACGGGGTGGTCGGCAGGTTGCCGCCGTAGATCGAGGAGCACCCGGTCGCGTTCGCGCACACCGCCCGGTCGCCGAACAACTGGGTCATCAGCTTCAGATAAGGCGTCTCGCCGCAACCCGCGCAGGCGCCGGAGAACTCAAACAGCGGCTGGAGCAACTGGGCCTGTCGAACCAGGTTCGTACGGACCTTGCTCCGGTCCACCTCCGGGATCCGCTTGAAGAACTCCCAGTTCTCGCTCTCGGGCTCTCTCAAGGGCAACTGCAAGGCCATATTAAGGGCCTTGATCTTGGTCTCAGTCTTGCTACGGGCCGGGCATACATCGACGCATACTCCACAGCCGGTGCAGTCTTCAGGCGCGATCTGGATCGTGTACTTCTGCCCCGCAAACTCCTTGTCTTTCGCGTTGACTGATTTAAACGTGGCAGGCGCCTGATCGAGCAACCGCGAATCGTAGACCTTGATTCGAATGCTCGCGTGAGGACAAACCATCGCGCATTTTCCGCACTGGATGCAGATATCCGAGTTCCACACCGGGATATCCTGGGCGATGTTCCGCCGCTCCCACTGGGTCGTTCCGGTCGGGTAAGTGCCATCCACCGGGAAAGCACTGACCGGCAACTCGTCACCGCGGCCAGCGATGATCATCGCCGTCAGTTTCTGCACGAACTCCGGCGCTTCCTCGGGAACAGGCCGCCGCATGCTGATCTCGCTGCTGGCATTACAGGGGTACTTGACCTCATACATGTTGGCCAGGGCCTGATCCACGGCGTTGAAGTTCATCTTCACAACTTCTTCGCCGCGCTTGCCGTAGGTGTGAACGATCGATTCCTTAATTGCGGCAATCGCCTCTTCCCGCGGTAGCACTCCCGAGATCGCAAAGAAGCAAGTCTGCATGATCGTGTTGATGCGCACGCCCATGTTGGTCTTTCGGCCCACGTCGTAGGCATCGATCACGTAGAACTTTATCTTCTTGCGCATGATCTGTTCCTGCGCAGATCGGGGGATCTTGTCCCACACTTCGTCCGGCCCGTAAGGGGCATTTAGCAGGAACGTGCCACCCTCGACCAGGTTCTTAAGGACGTCGTACTTCTCCATGAACACGAACTGGTGACAGGCCGCAAAATTTGCCTGGCTGATGAGATAGGAGGAACGGATCGGCCGTGGCCCGAAGCGCAGGTGCGACACTGTCAGCGTGCCCGCTTTCTTCGAGTCGTAAACGAAGTAGCCCTGGCCGTAGTTCGGCGTCCCTTCGGCAATGATCTTGATCGAGTTCTTGTTGGCGCTGACCGTGCCGTCCGAACCAAGCCCGAAGAACATGGCGCGGACAACGTCGTCGGGTTCGGTCGAGAACTCCGGATCGTAATCGATGCTGGAGTGAGTGACGTCATCCACGATGCCGACTGTGAAGTGCGTCTTGGGCTGCGGTTTCGCCATCTCGTCGAAAATGCCCTTTACCATCGCTGCGGTGAACTCCTTGGAGGAGAGGCCGTAACGCCCGCCGATAACTTTCGGATGGGGGCCGGAGCCGTTCGACTCAACGAAGGCGTTTACAACGTCCATGTAGAGGGGATCACCCGGGGCCCCCGGTTCCTTCGTCCGATCCATCGCCGCAATGATCTTCACGCTCTTGGGCAAGGCGTCGACGAAATGCTCAATGGAGAACGGCCGATAGAGTCTGACCTTCAGCACTCCCACTTTTTCGCCCCGAGCCACCAGGTACTCGACCGCCTCGTGGGCGATGTCCGCGCCGGAGCCCATGATCACTACGAGTCTGTCCGCGTCAGGGGCACCAACATAGTCGAACAGGTGATAGTGACGACCAGTCAAGCCGGCAAACTTGTCCATCGTCTTCTGAACGATGTCCGGGCACGCGATATAGTACGGGTTGCAGGCCTCACGGCTCTGGAAAAAGACGTCCGGATTCTGAGCTGAACCGCGCAGCACCGGACGGTCGGGTGACATGGCCCTGGCCCGATGGGCGAGGATCAAGTCGTCGGGCAGCATGTCCCTCATCACCGACTCTTCCAGTTCCTCGATTTTGGACACCTCGTGCGAGGTCCGGAATCCATCAAAGAAATGGATGAAAGGAACCCGGGACTCGAGTGTGGCCGCCTGGGCTATGAGGGCGTTGTCCATGGTTTCCTGGACGGAGGCGGAGGCCAACTGCGCCCAGCCGGTCGATCTGACCGCCATCACATCGCTGTGATCGCCGAAAATCGACAAGGCGTGCGCGGCCACGGATCGCGCCGCGATGTGAAACACAGTGGCCGTGAGCTCGCCGGCGATCTTGAACATGTTCGGAATCATCAGGAGGAGCCCTTGGGAGGCCGTGAAAGTGGTGGTCAGGGCGCCGGTTTGCAGGGCGCCATGGACGGCACCCGCGGCTCCCGCCTCACTCTGCATCTCCTGCACGAGCGGGACGATCCCCCAAAGGTTCTTCTCGCCGTTCGCCGACTTTTCATCAGCGTGCTCGCCCATGTTCGAAGACGGGGTGATCGGATAGATGGCGATCACCTCGTTTGTTTTGTGTGCAACGATGCCTACTGCCTCGTTGCCATCAATTGTGACTTGCTTTTTACTCATACCGTTCCCCGTTAGAGATTTATTCCGGCCCGCAATTACCGCTTGCTTGAATGAAGTACCGACCAACGTCGGGCCGCTGTTGGCAAGCTGTTTATTATGCCTCACGAATCGCTTCGACGATAGACCTCGACGAATCGGATTCGAGTTGCTGATATTGCACGAGGCGTGCCTGAGGTAGGAGCGGGGCTAACGCCCAGTATGCTTGGATTCCTGCAAACACCCGGCCGCCTGTCCGACACGCAGAGTGGGGCAGAACCCACCTATCGGGTGATATCGCGCAAGGGGGACTCCGGTGCGGAGTGCGGCGGCAGAAGGGCTCCGAGGCCCATGGGAGGTGAGAACAATCTCTATTGTGAGCATGCCGGCAGGAAGTACGGATCGCCCACCCCGAAGGGGTCACGTAGCAGAGCCCAGGGGTTGGTCGCGGTTTTTGCGACCTACCCCTGCCCTTTACCCATAAATTGGGGCGGAACCGACATCGTCATAGAGTGCGCGCGGCATGTCTTCAGGTCCGTAGGACCGGCACGTCTATAGTTATGTTGCGAGTTTAGTAATGTTCTGAGTTTTTGCTTGGGATCTTCTTCTTTTCCTTCTTCAAGAGGTTTGATGCCTTTCCCTTTTTCTTGCGTTCGGCCCGGCCTTTTCGTACGCCCTCGTGTCTGCGCCAGGAGGTTGCTCATTCCAGCTCTTGTACTTTCTGAAAGCGTGGCTTGATTGTCCTCCGCCGTCTCTGCTTGCATGACCCTCTTGCTTGGTTAGCGGGAGGGCTTGCATGGGGGAGAGACGGAGGTGTCCGCGTTGTAGGCGCCTGTTTGTGGCCGATCCTCGAGTCGGAGATCGACAACGGACCTGCGGCCGCGAGGCGTGCCGGCAGCAACACAAACGGGAGTACGACCGGCGGTGGCGGCGCAAGCATCCGGACTACTTTCGTGGTGGCTACGCTCAGCAGAAGGAAATCCATGGCAGCCGCGCGCAGGACCAGCATCGCTATCGCGAGAACCATCCCGATTACGCCGCCCGTCATGCCTCCTATATGCGCGCCTGGCGCCAGCGCCGGGCCGAAAGAGAGAACGCCCCAGTGAGTTACACAAGTTGTGATCTGCGCGTAACTATCAGTAAACAAAGCCGTTCTCTGGCGATTACTCAGTGAGTTACACAAGTCGTTAGATCTTCGTAAGACTCTGCAAAAACGAGACTTCCTCGACGATTACCGTGTGAGTGACACAAGTTTCGATGGTTCCTGGCGGCCTCGACGCTCTATGTTGATGGTAGATATGAGCAAGCCAGTGCCCCGGCCCCCCCGCCCGGATCGGATTCGCCGCATCCGAGGCTCTTTCAGCTGGATCGATCACCGGTTCCTTCGAGAAGGCTTTGACGAGGGACTGGACCAGCTGGAGAAACTCCTGTATTTCGTGCTGATCGCCGTCTCGAACCGAGACGGGGTGAGCTTCTACTCGGATCAACGTCTGAGCGAGATCCTGGAGGTCCGTTTCCCTCACGAATTGGCCGGAGCCCGCGCGCAGCTGACCGCCCGTGATCTGATCGCTTTCGAGAACGGTGTCTACCAGGTCCTGGCCCTTCCCGCCAGACCTCTGCCGCCAGGCCGGTACTGCTCCGGCTGGGAAACCGACACCAGGGGGACGGCACCAGCTGCGGACCGGCCCGAGCGCCGCGGTTGGCAAAGTCTTCACGACCTGCTCGGCCGCCTGGGAGAGCCCGAAGATGAGTGACCCGAAACCTGGCCAGACGGTCGGATCGCCACCACCCGGCTGGGCCGAGATCCCGGACTACATCGACTTCTGCCGCCAACACCGGGGCCTGTCGGCCAGCCGACTGGCGGCGATTTCCCGATGTCTGGACCGGTTCGCGGGCTTTGTGACGGAACAGCATCTGACCCAGTGGGACGGGCTGACCTGCGAGCACCTGGATCGTTTTCTCCTGTGCATGGTCCCGCCGCCGCCTCCCGAGCGCCAGGCGCGCTGGCGCTATCTCCAGCGTGTCCAATTTCTGCAAAGCATTCTACGTGGTTTCCTGCGTTATCTGTTCAGTCTGGGACTAGTCGACCGGGATTGGGCCCTGGCGCTGCGTTCTCCCCGCCGACACTGGCTGGCCTCCACCCCGCGGGCGCTTTCGGCCGATCAGGTCCTGAGCGTGCTGCGTGGTGTCGACCGGACGCGTCCGGGCGGAAAGCGTGATTTTGCCTTGTTGCTTCTGGCTGCCGGCCTGGGTCTGCGCGTCGGCGAATTGGCCGGCCTGCGCCTGGAGTGCCTGCGCTGGCGTGAACAGATGGTGTGGGTCGAACAGTCCAAGACCGCCAACCTGCTGCGCCTGCCCTTGTCCGCTCCCCTGACGCAGGCGCTCGCCGAGTACCTGCGGGACGAACGGGGGCAAAGCCCCTATCGCGAAGTCTTCCTGCACCGCCGGCCTCCCTACCGGCCCCTCCGTGCACGGGGCATCTCCGTGCTGATACGAAACCGCCTGCGACAAACCGGGGTTAAGGCGACGGCCCATCAACTCCGTCACAGCTTCGCGGGCGCGCTGCTCGAAACCGGCGTGGCCTTTACCACCTTGCAGGAACTGCTCGGGCACCGCAATTTCACGTCGACCCAAATTTATACCAAGATCGATGTGCGCCAACTGCGTGACGTGGCGGACAACGACGCCGAGGATTACTGATGCCTACCCCTGACTTTCAGAGCTTTCTGGCCCCCACCCTGCGCGCATATCTGGACTACCTGGCCGGGCTCGGCTACTCCACCGTGACCCCGTCCTACGATTTGCGCCGGCTGGACCGTTTCTGGGCGCGGCACGGCTTTCGGGAGTTGGACGAGCTGCCGGTCCACTGGGCCCTCGAAATGCAGCAGGAAGCTCCAGAGCTGGCTGGGAACACCTGGCGCGGCCTCAGACACACTTTCCATGGACTGTGCCATTACCTGATACGGGTGGGGCGCCTCAAAAAGGACCTGATTTCCACTTGGCCCCTGCCTCGGGTCGAGCCTTATCATCCTTACGTCTTCTGCCCGGCTGACTTGCGTCGGTTTTTCGATCACCTCCAGGACCGGGCGCGCCAAGCCCGGACACCGGTTCGGTTCTATCAGAATTTCTCTGATTACGCCTTTTATCATTTGCTGTACGCCTGCGGCCTGCGGGTCTCCGAAGCGGTCCATCTGGGTGTGGACGATTACTGCCCCCAGCACACCACGCTCTGGATCCGCCCCTCCAAATTCGGGAAGGACCGCCTGCTTCCCCTCGGGCGCCGGGTCGACTTGAATCTGAGGAACCTCGTGGACCTGCGCCGGCGTTGGTTTCCCCGTGTCGATACCGGCCGCTTGTTCGTGCTGGCTCCCCGAGGACGACCTTACACGCGCGGTCGGGCCAGTGACTATTTCCGCCTCCTTTTGCGCCGGCTGGGGATCTATCAGCCCCGGCGTTCGGAGCAGGCAATCCGCTACGGCACTCCTCATCTGCACGAATTGCGCCGCAGCTTTGCGGTTCACCGGCTGCTCGCCTGGTATCGGCAGGGGGTCGATCTGGACGCCAAGCTCCCGCTGTTGGCGACCTATATGGGGCATGCCCGTTTCGAGTACACCAAGGTCTATTTACCCCTGACCGAGGAACTGCTCCGGGAGGCCGACAAGCGTTTCGCCGGCCGCTTCGACCGACTGGACTGGTGAACCATGGTCCCTCATTCCGATCGCCTGGCGCCCTACCTCGAATATTTCTTCACCCGTTACCTGCCGGGACACAAAGACGTTTCTGCCCACACCCTGGCCGGCTACAAACAGACCTTTGTCCAGTTGCTGCGCTATCACCAAAGCCGCTTCCCCCAGCAGACCGATCCCCTGCTGGCGCACTTCCAAGCCCCCTTTCTGCTCGAGTTCCTCGTCTGGCTGGAAAAACAGCGCCGCAACGGCCCCTCCACCCGCAATACCCGTCTGGCCGCGCTCAAGTCTTTTTTCCGGATGCTGCCCCTGCTGCGGCCGGAAAGCGCCGTTCAGTGCCAACAGGTCCTGCTCATTCCCGCCAAGAGGACGGTTCCTCGGCCGCTCGATTACCTGGACAAGACCGAAGTGGACGCCCTGTTCCGGGCGGTCGATCCCACCGCCTCCGCAGGGTACCGCGATCTGTGCCTGTTGCGCTTGCTCTATAACACCGGCGCGCGGGCCTCGGAATTGTGCGCCTTACGGGTGAGCGATCTCGATCTCGAGGCCAGGCAGGTGCGCTTGTGCGGCAAGGGCCGGAGGCTACGCACCGTCCCGCTCTGGGAAACCACGCTGGCCTTTTTGAAGATCTACCTGAAATCCGAACGGCGCCGACCACAAGCCGCCTACCAGGAGTTTCTGTTCATTAATCAGCGAGGCTCGCGTTTAACCCGAGCGGGTCTGTACACCCTGTGCCGACATTACCTGGAGCGAACCCGGCAGGAGCTCCCTTCGTTGCGCCACAAGCAGCTGCATCCCGTTCATTTGTGGAGATATACGACGGCGACTCACCTGCTCCTGGCCGGGGTGGACCCCACCGTCATTCAAGACTGGTTGGGCCACACCTCGATCAACAGCACGACCCGGTACAAGAAGGTTCCGGTCGAGGTCAAGCGCGAAGCGCTTCGCAAGTTCTACCTGTTCGAAAAGTCCTGGCAGGAGCCGATGTTCGGGTCGGATCAGACTCTTTCGCCAAGTCTACTGGCCTTCTTGGAAGCCCTGTAGACTTCAGACAATTCCGCTTGGACGTCTGTCTGCAGCCTCAAAAAAATGTTCTCAGTTGCGCCGCCCAAACTGACCTAAATTATTTACTTGCCATAATTTGGACGGTATTTGGCGGTTGTTGCTCTAAGCTATTGATTCGATACGTATTACAGCAACTCGCAACATAACTATAGAAACCGGACCGCAAAGCGACCCAGGTCCGTAGGACTGACACGTGTGCAGTCGAGCCCGCGAAACACGTGTCAGTCCTACGGACCTGGGTCGCTTTGCGGTCAGGTTTCTATAGTTATGTTGCGAGTTGCTGTAATACGTATCGAATCAATAGCTTAGAGCAACAACCGC
>Ga0105092_10001414_pt1 | contig 12894 bp, 9 predicted proteins | sample PPLLak2March2015_FD_87021 | JGI IMG/M metagenome (GOLD analysis project Ga0105092, IMG submission 87021) | Freshwater sediment microbial communities from Prairie Pothole Lake near Jamestown, North Dakota, USA - PPLs Lake P7 Core (1) Depth... | ecosystem: Environmental > Aquatic > Freshwater >... | reverse complement strand
CGAGTTCCCCGAGGAAGAGCCGGAAAAACGGCAACTGGCCAGCCGGTCCTTCGAACGTCTGAAAGAGTCGATCTTCCGCGAGCAGGTCCTGCGCGAGAAGCGGCGTCCCGATGGGCGGGCTTTCGACGCCATCCGGTCGATCACGACAGAAGTCGGTCTGCTTCCCAGGACCCATGGTTCCGCTCTCTTCACCAGAGGCGAGACCCAGGCCCTGGTCACCGTCACGTTGGGGACTTCTGACGATATGCAGCGTATGGAGGACCTGGCCGGCGAATCCTCCAAACGCTTCATGCTCCATTACAACTTCCCTCCTTTCAGTGTCGGAGAGACTGGCCCATTGCGTGGACCGGGCCGGCGTGAGATCGGACATGGGGCGCTCGCAGAGCGCGCCATCACCCGCGTTCTCCCCGCCGACGACTTGTTCCCTTACACCATCCGCGTGGTGTCCGACATCCTCGAATCGAACGGATCCTCCTCTATGGCGACCGTGTGCGGTGGAATCCTGGCTCTTCAGGATGCCGGAGTGCCAATAACGGTTCCAATTGCGGGCATCGCGATGGGACTGATAAAGGAAGGTGACGAATTTTGCGTCCTGTCCGACATCGCCGGTTTCGAAGATCATTACGGCGACATGGATTTCAAGGTCGCGGGGAGCTCCGAGGGGATAACCGCGCTGCAGATGGACATCAAGATCACCGGAGTCAACGGGGCGATCCTACGCCAGGCGCTTGAGCAAGCGCGTGTCGGAAGGCTCTTCATCCTCGGCAAGATGGCCGAGACGCTCACCGAACCGCGTGCCGCCATCTCCGTTTTTGCACCGCGGATCCTGACCCTGCGCATTCCGACCGAGAAGATCGGAGCGGTGATTGGCCCGGGCGGGAAAATCATTCGCGGCATCATCGAGCAGACGGGTGTCAAGATCGACATCGAGGACGACGGAACGGTCAAAATCTTCTCGGCCGACAGCGAGGCCGCGGAGCGAGCGACGCGCATGGTGAGCGAACTGGCCGCCGTGGCGGAGATCGGAAAGACCTACCTCGGCAAGGTCACACGTGTGATGGATTTTGGCGCGTTTGTTGAGATCCTGCCTGGTACGGAGGGTCTGCTGCACATTTCGGAGATCGCCGAGCGCCGGATCAATGACATTCGCGAAGAAGTGCATAACGGCGACAAGATCCTGGTCAAGGTGCTGAACATCGATGATCAGAACAAGATCCGACTAAGCCGTCGAGCCGTGCTTCGGGAGCAGCGCGAGCGGGAGTCAAAGGAGAAGGAGAAGCAGCAGCCGCAATGATCCCGGACAATTTGAGAAAAGCCCTCCGCGAGTTCAAGGAGGGCGCAATCGGGGAAGAGCAAATCCTTGACCTTCTCAGGGATCTTCCCTACCAAAACCTCGACTTTGCCAAAGTGGATCATCACCGGGCTCTGCGCCACGGCTTTCCCGAGGTAATTTTCGGCAAAGGAAAGACCGCTGACCAAATCGAGGGAATTGGTGTGGCCCTTCTCGCCAAACACCCGAATTTGTTAGTGACCCGGGCTACCGAAGAAGCCCATGAGCGTTTGAAAAACCGGTTTCCCGAGTGCAGGTATTACCCGAATTGCGGTGCCTTGACGGTCGTACGGGAATTCAAGAACCACGGCCGCGGCAAGATCGGTATTTTTTCGGCTGGTACTGCGGACATTCCCGTGGCGGAAGAAGCCCAAGTCACGGCCGAGGCGATGGGAAATGAGACGCACTGCTGCTACGACGTAGGCGTCGCGGGACTCCATCGGATTCTTAGCCAGCTCGACACCCTTCGCTCCTGCACCGTCGTGATTGTGGCCGCCGGTATGGAGGGGGCGTTACCGAGCGTCGTCGGAGGACTCGTCGATTTGCCTGTCATTGCCGTGCCTACCTCAATTGGGTACGGTGCTTCTTTCAACGGAATCGCGGCCCTGCTTGGCATGCTGAACAGCTGTTCCGCAAATGTGTCGGTCGTTAACATCGACAACGGCTTCGGCGCCGGCTATATCGCCAGTTTGATTAACCGGAAGCAAGACTAACGGTGAAGAAATCACACACGCGGTTCAGGGGTTCGAGGGCCGGAGGAAAGGACCTCAAAGACCTCAAGGACCTCAAGGACTAAGGACAAGGGACTCTCATTCGTCCTTGAGGTCCTTGAGGTCTTTGGGGTCCTTTCCTCCGGCCTCCGAACCCCCTGAACTGCGTCCAGGATTTTTTCGTCAGTACACCCCCATGGACCAGGAAACTCTCACCCTCCTCGAATTCCCTCAGCTCCTCGGCATTGTGGAGTCATATGCTCACAGCCCGCTCGGCAAGGCCGAGATCCGCGATGTGCGGCCCGGGCTGGAAGAAGAGGCGCTCGCGGCGCGGATCGGTCGCATCGAAGAGGCGATCCGATTTACTTCCGGCGGAGGGCGCCCCGACTTTACGCATATCGAGGATCCGGCCGAGCAGCTCAGCCGCCTGGCCGTCACGGGCGAAGTGTTGGAGCCAAAGGCACTGCTTCAGTTGCTCGGTCTCCTGAAGACCTTCGATGGCCTGCAGAAAGGCCTCTCTCCTCAGGAATGGCCGCGGCTTGCCGCCCTGGTGTCCGACATCCCGGCCATCGACAACGAGGTGCGCGAGATCGAGAGGGTCATCGACCCGTCCGGCGAGATCCGTGAAAGCGCGGATCCCGAGCTCGCACAGGCCCGGCGTCTGCAGTCCCGCTACCGGGAACAGGTCCAGGAGCAACTGCGCCGCTACTTTGCCGGCCAGGCGGGTAAGTACCTGGTGGAGGATCCTTACGTCACGCTGCGTAACGGGCGCTACGTGATCCCGGTCAAGATCGAGCATCAGCGGGATTTGCCGGGCGTTGTGCACGGGTCCAGTTCGTCAGGGGCCACCCTGTTCGTCGAACCTTTCCCGGTCGTCGAGCTGAACAACCAGTACTTGTACTATCAGGAACGCGAACAGGAAATCCTCTTACGTATACTCCGCCGGCTGGCCGATCGTCTGAAAGCCAGCGTCCCCGTCTTCCAGGAGATCACGGCGGCGATAGGAGCCGTGGACGCCCTCCTGGCGTGCGCTATCTTCGCGGCCCGCTATCGTTGTGTGGTCCCGCGAATCAGCCCCGGGTGCACCCTGAGATTCGATGCCGCCCGCCACCCGCTTCTGATGCAGCGGATGGGTTCGGAAAAGGTCGTTCCGATCTCCGCCGCTCTGGACCAAGACAAAAGCGTACTCATCATCAGTGGACCCAATGCCGGCGGGAAGACAGTCGCCCTGAAAACAATCGGCCTCTTGGCTCTGATGGGTTCAGCCGGTCTCCCGATTTCGGCGATCGATGCGGAGATGCCGAGATTCGAGACCATCCTTGCCGACATCGGTGATCACCAGTCTCTGGAACAGCAATTGAGCACCTTCTCGGCGCACATTCTCCGGCTCAAGCGCATGCTTGAGTTGCTCAGCTCCCCTGCCCTGATCCTGCTCGATGAAGTCGGCGCCGGAACGGATCCGGCTCACGGCGCGGTCCTGGGGATTTCCGTTGTCGACGTCTTTCGGCGCCGTCGTGCCCTGGTCGTAGCAACTACTCACCATTCCGCTATCAAACAGTTCGCCGCCGCAACACCCGGAGTGCAGAATGCCAGTGTCGAACTGGACGAGAAGACCCTCATGCCAACATACCAGCTGAGGACAGGCGTGGCCGGGGGCAGTAGCGGGCTCGAGATTGCTTCCATGCTCGGTCTTCCCCGCGAAATCGTGAATCAAGCACGGAGCCTGCTCAGTGAACAAGACGTCCAGGCGGAGCGGTACCTGGTCGAATTGAGGCATGAGTTGGGACGGTTGGAACAGGAGCGCGAGGGCATCGCCCAAGAGCGGGAAGGCTTGAAAAATGAAGCCGTCCAACTTCGACAGGAGCATGAGCGCAATGAGCAAGCCCGCCAGGCGGCGGTCGAAGAGTCGCTTGCGCGCTGGGCTGAACAGTTCTACCAGGAGGGAGAACGGTTCGTCAAAGGCGTGAAGGATCGGTTCGAAGCAGCCCGCTTACGGAAAGAGATGAAGCAGCGGCAAGCGGCTCTCAAGGAAGCGTTTCGCCGAAAGATCGCAAGCGAAAGTCGGACGCGCGGAGGTTCTGAAACGGGCCAGGAAGGAATTCAGGCTTCGAACCTCAAGGTGGGGGACCTAGTCTATCATGCCTTCTTCCGAAAGCAAGGCAAGCTCGTTTCGCTATCCGGCGATGCGGCCGTTGTCGAAATCGACGGGAAGAAAGTGTCAACGTCGATCGACCAGCTGGAGATGCCCCAGGAGCAGCCCGAGGCGCCGCCCAAACGTCAGCTTCCGCCCAACGTTCGCCTTGACGCCGTCGAAGAGGCGGAATCCGAGCTGAACGTGATCGGTCAAACGGTCGATGATGCCTTGGAGCAGGCAGACAAATTCCTTGACCGCGCCTTCGTGGGCTCGCTCCACGAAGTGCGGATCATTCACGGTTTTGGAAAGGGACGCCTGAAGTCCGCCTTGGACTCTTTTCTGAAAGGCCACCCACACGTCGCCAAGCACCAGGTGGAGGGCGGGGCGACAGTGGTGGCAATCAAGCAGTGATCCCGCGGAAAAACGCGGAAAACAGACACGCGGAAGGCGCGGAAAAAAGTATCTCACTTCGCGTTCGTCCGCGGGTTATACTTCTCATCATCCTTGGAAGGACCACGGAAGAAGTACCGGGCTTCCGCGTCTTCCGCGATTTCATCCGCGTCCTTCCGCGGGTTCAGGCTGCCTATGCGTTTTGATGAGCAGTTCCTAGAACGGGTCAGGGATAGCACCAGTATTGTCGAGCTGATTGGGAGCTACGTGACTCTGAAGAAACGCGGCAAAGACTACGCCGCGCTTTGTCCCTTCCACAACGAGAAGACCCCGTCGTTTTGGGTCAGCGAGAGCAAGCAGATCTTCAAGTGCTTTGGTTGCGGTGCCGGGGGAGACGCTTACAAGTTCCTCATGCTGATGGAAAACCTCGGGTTCATGGATGCGGTCACCCGGCTGGCTGAGCGACAGGGGATTCCGCTGCCCAAAGCCGGATCTGTGGCCCCGGAAGACGAGGGCCGGCGCCGCCTGTTTGAGACTATGGCGCTGGCGGCGGACTTTTTTCGAGACGCTTTAGCGAATCACGCGAACGCTGCCGAAGCAAGAAGCTACCTGGAAAGACGCAACATATCGCCTGAGACCAGAGAAGCTTTCGCCATCGGCTATGCCCCACCCGGTAGCGAGCTGCTCTCTTTCCTTAAGAGCCGGGGTATCGACAACTCCCAGATTTCAGCCTGTGGGCTGATCATGGAAATGTCCGCAGGCCAGTATCGCGACAAGTTTCGCCATCGGGTGATGTTTCCAATCCGTGATTTAAGCGGCAAGGTGATGGCTTTCGGCGGCCGGGTTCTGGGGGACGGCATCCCCAAATATCTCAATTCCCCGGAGACGGTCCTCTACCACAAGGGCAGTCACCTTTATGGGCTCGACAAGGCCCGGGATGCGATCAGGAAGGTAGATTTCGCGATCCTCGTGGAAGGTTACTTTGACTGCGTCGTCCCCTTCCAGTTCGGCTTTAGAAATACGGTCGCTTCACTTGGGACGAGCCTGACCGAGAACCAGGTGAGGCTCCTCGGCCGTTACACCCGAAACGTCGTCATCAGCTTTGACCCGGACTCGGCCGGTCTTTCGGCCGCACTGAGGTCAATCGATCTCTTTCTTCAGCAGGGGTTCCGGGTGAATGTCGTCTCGCTCCCCGAAGGATACGATCCCGATACGTTCCTTCGAGAAAAAGGCGCCGCCGGGTATCAGGATAAGTTGAAAACTTCGACCCCGTTCATCGAGTTTGCTTTGAGCCGCTTCCTGAAACAAAGGAAAGATCCGTTCAGTCCGAAGGGCAAACAGGAAACCGTTGCACTGATTTTACCGTATCTATTGAAGATACCGGACCGCATTGAAAGGGCTGAGTACGTTTCGTTGGTCGCCGGTCGGCTAAAGATCGACGAGCAGCTGATCCGGGCGGAAATGAGGAAAGCAACCGGGAAGCCGGAGAGCGGGGAGAAGCGCTGGCTCTCGGACCTCGGAAATCTCGGCCTGGATGAACGAACTTTGCTTGCGGCGGTATTTGACGAGCAGTGGAGTCAAGTGGTACTCCCGCTTCTTGAAAGTGAGCTGTTTGCCGGGCTAACGACGGCGCCGATTTTTGAAAAAGTTATCGAACTTCGACAACTAAATCGGAAAATAGACGTCATAACAATGCGGAAGCTGTTAGGGGAGGGTGACTGCCGCGAGCTGCTGGAAAGCATAGCCTGGAACGCCTCGGAGCTCCAACTCACCCAAGAAGCTATCCTCGGTTCGGTACGCACGCTTAAGCAGCGCCAGATTGAACGGGATACGCTCAACAGCCAGGAGGCGATAAAAGAGGCTGGTCCCGATTTGAATTCACCGACCCTCATACAGCTCGTCAAGGAGAAGCATGAATCCGCTCGGCGAAAGCAACATGGCGCTTGATTTGTTGTGCGTCACACAACTAAACTGTGGGTTTCAACCCGAGCAGGGAAGGAGAGGAAGGTTTTGTCAATAGAAGACAAATACGATGGTGTTAAGGAGCTCATCAACCTCGGAAAGGAGAAAGGTTATCTCCTCTACGACGAGGTCAATGATGTGCTGCCGGACGACATCCATTCCTCGGAAGATCTGGATAACATTTTCTACCTTTTTGGAGAGTCGGGTATAGAGTTGATCGACTCGGAGCAGGAATTCGAGTCGGTTCAGAAGAAGATCGGCGCCAAGACGGAAGCAGAGGACGAGGATCAGGATGTCGACCTCGCGAGCGAAAGCCTGGAAAAGACAAATGATCCGGTCCGGATGTATCTCCGCGAGATGGGTACGGTTCCGCTCTTAACCCGCGAAGGCGAAGTCGAGATTGCCAAGAGGATTGAAAAAGGACAGAAGACAGTCCTGAAGGCGCTGTCGCGCTCGCCTGTCGTCGTCGCCGAAATCCTGAGCTACGGCGAGCAGCTGACTCAGGCCAAGATCGGGATCAAAAGCTTCGTCAATTTCAGCGAAGACGAACTGACCGACGAAATCCTCGAAGCCAGGATGGTCGACGTTCTGGCTCGTCTGAGCGAGATCTCCACCCTTGAGGATGAAGCCAGCAAAATCCGTAAGCGCCTGCGCAAGGCGACCAAGGAGTCGCCCGAATACAAACGGATGCTGTCTCAGCTAGCTCGTTACCGGATCCCGATTGCAAGGCACATCCGCGATCTGGATCTGACCGCTGGCACCCACGACAACCTGGTTAACGCGATCAAGCGGACCGTCGACCGCGTCGTGACACTCGAGCGTGAGATCAAGCACCTGAAGAAACTCCAGGAGTCGCCGCTGAAGTTGGAAGAGTCCAAGAAGGTTAAGCTGCGGCTGAGAGAAGCGGAAAAAGAGCTTCGCGAGATTGAAGAGGAAACTCTCACGAGCGCTCTCGAGCTCAAACGGACGCTGGCCACGATCAAGCAGGGCGAGCTCGAAGCGGATATCGCCAAAAAAGAGCTGGTTGAAGCCAACCTGCGACTCGTCGTTTCAATTGCCAAGAAGTACACGAACCGCGGTTTGCAGTTCCTCGACCTGATCCAGGAAGGGAACATCGGTCTCATGAAGGCCGTCGACAAGTTCGAGTACCGCCGGGGATACAAGTTCTCCACGTATGCAACCTGGTGGATCCGGCAGGCCATTACTCGAGCGATTGCCGACCAGGCCCGAACGATCCGCATCCCGGTTCACATGATTGAGACGATCAACAAGTTGATTCGGACGTCTCGCGCGCTCGTTCAGGAATACGGTCGGGAGCCCACTTCCGAGGAAATCGCGAAGAAGATGGATATCCCGGTCAGCAAGGTCCGGAAAATCCTCAAGATCGCACAGGAGCCGATCTCACTTGAGACTCCGATCGGCGAGGAAGAGGACAGCCATCTGGGCGATTTCATCGAGGATCGCGGCGTGGTTTCGCCGGCGGAGGCCGTCATCAACCTGAACCTGAAGGAGCAGACGGCGGCCGTTCTGCAGACGCTGACTCCGAGGGAAGAGCAGGTTATCCGCATGCGCTTCGGCATCGGGGACGGCAGCGAACATACTCTGGAAGAGGTCGGACAGCGTTTCTCGGTAACCCGGGAACGCATACGGCAAATCGAGGCCAAAGCGCTTAGGAAGCTGCGCCACCCCTCCCGGAGCCGGAAGTTGAAAGCCTTCCTGGAGAATACCGGTAAGGAAGGACTCTAGTACCAAGGGCGTGCGCAGGCACGCCCTTTTTTTTTCGCATTGTTGATCGATGATTGTTGATTGTTGATTGAATCGCTGTCTTTCCCAATCGACAGCCATCACTCAACAATCATCAATCGCGCGTGGGCCCATAGCTCAGTTGGTCAGAGCAGCGGTCTCATAAACCGCGGGTCGTAGGTTCAAGTCCTACTGGGCCCACCACCTTTAGCAGAGGGCCATAGATGGAGGCAAAAATAGGGAACCTCGAACTGCAGAGCCTGGTCCAGCTTCAGGATCTGGATCTCGCTCTCAAAGAGTTGCGTGACAAGATCCGGCGAGTGCCTTTGGAAATGACCGCTCTGGAACAGGAATTGGCTGATTTTCGTCGGGCACACCAAACCGCGCTTCAAAAGCAGGAGGAAGGGGACAAAGAGCGGCGGCGCCTGGAGAGTGAAGTCGAGGCGTTTAGACTCAAGCTATCCAAGTACCGCGACCAGCTGATGTCCGTGAAAACTAACAAGGAATACCAAGCCATGCTCGCCGAGATAGCGAACTGCGAAAGGGAAATCTCGGCCAAGGAAGACGAGATCCTCGAGCGAATGATGCTGGCTGATGACTGGTTCAGGCAACAGCGCGCGGCGGCTGCGGAGTTGAGCACGAAAGAAAAAGAGATCCAGGCACGGCGGCACGAGTTGGAGGCATTTCAGACCCGCGCGGAAAGCGAGTTGAACCAGCTGGAAAAACGGCGCGATAGCCTGCGCCAGAAACTAGCACCGGAGCTGATTGCACTGTACGAGAGAATCGCCACCGCTCGGCATGGCGTAGCCGTCGCACCCGCCTTGGATCAGTCCTGCCAAGCCTGCCACGTTCGGCTTCGGCCGCAGCTTTTCAACGAGGTGCGGAGAAATCTCCAGATTATCAGGTGCGAAAGTTGTAGTCGGATTCTCTACTATCCGTCTCCGCAGTAAGCGAGGCGGGGACGAACCGAGCCGAAGCGCCTGACGCTCAGAACATTCATGCCGTTGATCTTCAGCCACATTCACAGCTTCTACTCCGACGCCTACTCCGCGGTCACCGATTTTCAGTTCTACACAGAGATCGGGCACCAAGAGTGGAGGCGCACTCTTCGCTTTCTGCTCTATCTGTCCGCTCACGTGGCCGTCATCCTGTCTGTAACCTTTGCCTGGCACTACAGCTCGGAATTCCGCAGCTTTGCCGCCTGGGCTCAAAATCAGTTCCCCGCTCTCACAGTGAAGAACGGCGAGTTGACGGTTAAAGCCGCTCAGCCGCTCGTGCGCCGGTACGAAGGAGGACTGGGTTTGACTTTCGTCTTCGACACCACCGGGCATTTTCAGAGCCCGGACGGTTTTGCTCAGCCGGCTTTCCTTTTTACCAAAAGGAATCTTCTGCTCCGGTACCGCGGGCAGACGGAAATTCACGCCTGGGAGCAGATCGGGTCCTTCGAGTTGCAGAGAGCGGATATTAAGACATTGGAAAATCTGATAGCCTGGTCCTACTTTCCGGTCAGCTATTCCTTTTTCCTGGTCTACACCCTGTTCGCCAAGTCGCTCACCGCGTTGTTCCTCACGGGTTTTGCCGTCGCTGCCGCCGCCCGATACCGGACCCGAATGAGCTTTCGGTCTTCTTTCGCGATCGCGCTTTACGCTCTCACCCCGGCCATTGTCATCGGTTTGGCCGTTAATCTCACCGGGCTGTCTATTTCATATTTCCAGATTATCTACTTTGGGATAGGAGCCGTGTACACTTATATGGCGGCCCAGAAGTTTGTCGCCCCGGGGAGCGAATAGGGAAAGTCGTATTTCGAACTAATGAAGAAACTGAAGTTTTTCATAACACTGGGTTTGCTGTTCATTTCTGCGCCTGCTCTCCGCTCGCAGCAGCAAAAGGACCAGCGTCCGGTCATTCGTACACGCGTTGATGTCGTAAACGTTCTCTGCACCGTCCGAGAGGACAGCGGCAAGGGGAAGTACGTCGAAGGTCTGAAGAAAGAAGACTTCGAGGTCTACGAAGACGGTGTAAAGCAGAACCTGCAATATTTCAACCACGGGATGGGTGAAGAGGCGGATCCCCTTAGCATTGCATTGTTGATCGACACTTCCGGCAGCGTCAAATCCAAGTTGAGTTTCGAACAGCGAGCGGCTGTTGACTTCCTTAAATCGACGCTGCGCAAGAACAAGGATCTGTCGGCAGTCGTTCAGTTTCATGAGGAAGTGGAGCTGTTGCAGGATTTTACCTATGAGCTTGGTCTACTTCAGACGGCCATAACGAACACCCGCGCCGGCGGGGGCACCAAACTCTATGACGCGATCTTTGCCGCCTCCGAGGATCTTCTCAAGAAGGAAGTGGGCAGACGAGTCATCGTCGTCTTGTCCGATGGCGACGACACCTTGAGCGTGCTCCCCAAGAAGGACGCGATAAAGGCCGCGCAGGAACAGGACATCGTCATATTCGGCTTGGGAATCAGGAGCGCAGATACGAACTACGGAGCGTTGAAGGATTTCGCCCAGGATACCGGAGGCCTCTTCGTCGACTCAGAAATCGAGCCGAACCGGCTCCGCGAAGCCTTCGGGAAAATCAATGGTGAAATTAAGAACCAGTACAGCCTGGGCTATGTGAGCCAGAATAAAGCGCGTGACGGAGCTTTCCGGGAGATCAAGATCAAGCTCAGGAAGCGTGGGTTGAAAATAAAGCACCGTAAGGGCTATTATGCTCCCCAAGCTGAATCATGAAGAGCAAAATGCCTGATTTTGATGATTTGTTACCAATAGAACTGAAGCTTCGTCTGCTCGAGGCCGAGTTGGAGCGACTTAGTTCGGATCTCATGTGGCTTGAGCAACGACGAAGTGAAGTCTCAAAGGAAATTGCATACTACGAGAAGTTGCTGCACCGCGGCCGCCGCCGAAGCGTGCTGCGCCGCGTGAAGTAGGTTTGCCCGTTCAGCGTTCAGCGTTCACCGTTCAGCATTCAGCGCTAAACGGGTCAGGGTTCAACGCTTGAACGGTGAACGGTGAACGGTGAACGGTGAACGCTGAACCGTTCAAGACGTCTTTCCCGTCAGCTTGGCCACTACGTGGAGCTCGACCCACTTGGCATCCCACCATTCGACCGGGTTAACCTGAATTCCCTGCAGAGTCATGCTGAAGTGCAAGTGATCGCCACCCGCCAGGCCCGTCTGGCCAGTTCTCCCGAGGGTCTGACCGACCGTTACCTTCTGCCCCTTCTCCACGTCGATCGAGCTGAGATGTCCGTAAAGGGACTGCAAACCGAGCCCGTGGTCAACGATGACGCAGTTCCCGTAGATCCCGAGATAGTCGGCGTAGACAACCACGCCGTCATTGGATGCCTCCACGGGATTTTGGGCAGACGTGGCAAGATCAAAGCCGAGATGGGTCTGCCTGTCTATCTGCTTTCCGTTATAAAAATAGGTTCTCTGATCGGCGAAGACCGCCTCGACCTGCGAGTTGGTCAGCTGCAAAAACGGCTTCGACCAGAGACGCTGCGGGGCGCTCTCCCGCCCGAGCTTGGTGATCTGAGCATTATTCAGCTGTCGAAGCTTTCGGTTGATCTCCAGGTATGACTCGAGGAGGGTAGGCTGCTCGGTCACTTCTTCTGTGTTACCCAGGATTTCTGGCACAACGGCTTGCATGAAAGCATCCGTCACAGGCATTTCGCGCTTGCGGAAGGCGGAGCCGAAGACTTTCTTCCAGAAATTCGTCTGTGCCCGGTTGCCAGCCTGGTCTTCTGCAAAGAGGAACATGGGTGTGTCTTCCGGCTGGTCATAGGAGAGGGCAAATATGCAGATACGCGTGTCCGGGGCCGCTCCAGGCACCGGATAGCCGACAAAAACATTGTCTCCAACCCGGACTCCCGACTGCTTGGCGTCGGCAGATACCCGGTACAGAATTCCTTCCGAACCGCCTTGCCGAATGTAATGCTGCTGGGAAAGAACGGCCAACTGCGGAGGACGGCTATCGAACTGCAGCGTATTCGTCGACACCGTCTTCCGGTCAAAAAAGAACAAATTCGGTTGGTCTACCGCAGTGATCTGGAACTGCACCGGCCCTTGTTTCAGCCCGGGCTTCTTCAACAGCTCTTCCATTGCAAATGCGAGCCGTTCTCGTGCCTGACCCTTCTGCCATGGCCATCGGATCTCGGCATATTGCTTTTCGAAAATCACTTTCTCGACGGATCCTTGCTTGATTGAGACCTGCACGGATCGTAACCCCCGCCCCGGGTCCTGCACGACCGCCTCGATCCGGCCTTTCTTCCCTATCTGGCCGGGGACATTCCAGGTTACGGCCGGAGTCGTCCCGTCCCAGGTCCAGACGAGATATCCAACCAGCCCGACAATAAGCACGACGAGTACTACCAACTTCTTCATGACCCGCCATCCTATCAAAGCCGCCGGGCAGAAACGAAGGGAGAAAGCTGACAAGGTGACAAGGTGAGAAGGTGAGAAGTGTTTCATCCACGAACCAACACGAACGAACACGAACCAAAGCGTCTTTGGTTCGTGTTCGTTCGTGTTGGTTCGTGGATGAAACACTTCTCACCTTCTCACCTTGTCACCTTGTCAGCTTTCTCCCTTCGTTTCTGCCCGGCGGCTTTGATAGGATGGCGGG
>Ga0105092_10001413_pt1 | contig 12899 bp, 9 predicted proteins | sample PPLLak2March2015_FD_87021 | JGI IMG/M metagenome (GOLD analysis project Ga0105092, IMG submission 87021) | Freshwater sediment microbial communities from Prairie Pothole Lake near Jamestown, North Dakota, USA - PPLs Lake P7 Core (1) Depth... | ecosystem: Environmental > Aquatic > Freshwater >... | reverse complement strand
GTGACCCGTTCGGCATTCCGGAGGCATGGAAATGGTCGAATTACCAGGACGCCTGGGTTAACGCCAAAATGGGTACCTATTTTCTAAACAGTATATTTATCACCATCCTATCTACAGTGGTAGTGCTGTTTTTATCCTCTACTTTTGCTTATGTACTGGCACGCTTTGACTTTAAATTCAAAGGGGTGATATGGGCTTATGTACTCTTTGGTTTCCTTATCCCTCATTCAATCCTATTGATACCCCTGGCAATCCTGACCCGAACGCTGAATATATATAATACGCTTTGGGGGCTCGCGTTGGTTTATGCTGGTGTCAGTATCCCATGGAATACGTTCTTCCTCAGAGCTTTTATGGAGACCATTCCCAGCGAGCTGGAAGAAGCTGCTGTTTTGGACGGCGCAGGGATGTGGGGTGTCTACTGGCATGTCATTCTGCCGCTCTCGCAGCCTGCCATGGCAACGATGACTACCTTCCACGTATTGGCTTCGTGGAGTGAATACATTCTGGCACTGGTGCTGACCGGTACTACCGCTTCGCGGACGCTGCCTGTCGGGATCAGCCTCCTGGAGGGACATTTCACGTCCAATGAGCCAGGTGTTGCCGCAGGGATGGTGATCACCATTATCCCTGCCGTCATAGCATTCGCCTTTTTGCAGAGGTATGTGATTAAGGGCATTACAGCAGGAGCTATCAAAGCATAATATGAGCAACTACGACCTTCCTATTCGTTATTATCGATTTTTCCCGGGTGATAAACCGTTGGGGTTCACTGATCAATCGGTAGCTCTAGATTCCGGTGAGACGGCTTTATTGTTAGTCGATGTCTATCACGCGGCTGAAAAACCGGAAGCAAAAGAGCTGGTCAATCCAACCTGGGACAGTGTCTGGTGGGAAATCGTCGATAGCAAGCTCGTTCCTTTGATTCAAGTTGCCCGTGAGATGAAGCTGCCAATTATCTATGTGACCAACAGCAGCCCGCGAATTGAGATTCTCCGCTCGCCATTTGGCAGCCGCCTGACGAATAGTTTAGGTTTCGATCCCACGATTGATTTTCGAGAGAAAACGGTGGACCCGATCGAGTTTGATGCAGGTAACCCGGTTCAACTTTGTATTCCTCCCCAAATCGCACCGGAGCCAGGTGATTATTTCATACGGAAACATACGTACAGCGGATTCTACGAGACCCGCCTCGACAGCCTGCTGCGCAATCTTGGGGTGAAAACACTTCTGATAGCAGGTTTTGTCGCAGATTGCTGCGTTTTATTCACAATGGCAGATGCAGTCTTCAGAGGTTATACATCGATATTGGTACGGGATTGCACTCTAGCTGCCGAGCACCCACATGAAGTAAATTCATTGGCGCAAACTCAAAGAACGATTATTTGGATAGAGAGTTTTCTTGGACCCAGTACAACGACTCAAGAAATATTAAATCTTTGTAAGGCTGATCTTTGACGATCAAGGGGAGACAAGTTCGACATGCCAGTCATAACCATGAAGGATATTGCCAGGAGCGCCGGAGTATCCATTGCAACTGTATCATATGTTGTAAATAACACCCGTTATGTAAGCCCTGAATTGGAAACCAGGGTACGGCATGCAATCGAAGAATTGGGCTACTCTCCAAATGCAGTGGCTCGCAGCTTAAGGCAAAAAAATACCCGTATGATCGGCTTGATCGTTCCTGACAGCTCCAACCCATTTTTTGCAGAAATCGCAAAGGGGATTGAGGATGCCGGGTATGAGCAAGGGTACAGCGTTATCCTGTGCAATTCGAACGCACAGATCGAACGTGAGCTCGTTTATCTGGACTTACTCCGGTCGAAAAGAGTGGATGGAATCATTTTCATCGCAACCAGCATGCGAGTCGATCATATACGCTCGTTCGTCCAGGCAGGAATACCGGCAGTCGTTTTCTACCGGGATAACCCGGGATTGGATATCGATACTTTTCGTATAGACAATTTCCAGGCTGGTTATGTCGCAACCCGATATTTAATCGGGCTTGGACATCGTGAGATCGCCTGTATCCAGCCAGCTTCCGCAAAAACGCCAAGCGGTCAGCGGGTAGAAGGATACAAAAAAGCCATGCAGGAGAGCGGTTTGGTGTGGGATGATGCCATTATGCCCCGCGGAGATAATCGGGTGGGAGGTGGCAAAGATGCAGCCCAGGCACTCGCTGCAAGCGGGAGATCATTCACTGCCATCTTTTCTACCAATGATGCAATGGCAGTTGGCGCCATGCGCGTCCTGCGAAACCTTGGTTACCAGATTCCGCAAACGGTGAGCATCGTTGGCGTCGATGATATCATCCTTGCGTCCTATACGGAACCGCCCCTGACGACAGTTGCTCAACCCAAATATGAGGCTGGTTGCCAGGCAGTTGAATTTCTGATCCAGCGTATCGAAGGCGGTCACGACCAGGGACCGCGAGAAATTATGCTGGAATTAAACCTGGTCGAGCGTGAGTCTGCTGTACAATACCCCGCCAAATCATAAAAACATTAGGAGCGTTATGATCACTTATTCCAGGCAGCAATTAATCGAAGTATGCAGATTGGTCTATGATCGGTATCTTACCAATGCAGCAGGCAGCAATTTTAGCGTGCGTGCCTCAGAAAATACTGTTTACCTGACACCTACCAATAATGCGAAAAACAACCGGCTGCGGACAAGTCCGGATGACCTCTTACTGGTAACAATGGAAGGACAGATAATGGATGGGAAGGGTCAGCTCAGCCGGAGCTGGCCGACTCACCGGCGCATCTACCAGGAATTTGACTATATAAACGCTGTCATTCATGCACATCCGAAGATGGGGACTGTTTTCGCATGCAGGCAGGAACCGATGGAACCGTTATTAGATGCGATGAAGAAGTACGGTGCGATCCCCGTCTTACCTCGCCACCTGGAGGTAGATGGACCAGAATTTGGGGAAGCAATTGTGGAAATTTTCAAAAATTGTGAGCCCAGCTTCAAGAAACATGGTCATGCCGTTTTATACCCTTATCACGGAGTTCTGGTTGCTGCACCAACCCTGGAAGATGCCTATGATTTGCTAGAACGTATCGAGTTCAATGCGACTGCAATCATCTACAGCCGGTTGTTGGCAAATTAATTATGACAACGAGCGGGAAACCGGTGAAAAATCAATTTGATCTCATCGTCGCATCTCCGAATGCTGCACTCGATTCTTATTACATCGTCTCACAATTTCAGGTTGGTAATGTTAACCGGGCAGAGCGTTCTCTGCATACCGCTGGCGGGAAAGGGATCAATTTATCCAGGGCAGTTTTATCGATGGGCGGGCGTGTGCTCAGTTTAGGGATAATTGGCGGGTACTCGGGTCGTTTTATTTCCAGCGAGCTGGAGCGAGAAAATATTCCCTTCGATATGGTGTTAACATCGAACGAAACCCGGCGCTCTGCCACTTTTATCTCCTCCGAACAGATGCAAGCTACCGTGATCCTCGATCCGGGCAGTTGGATCGAACCAGCAGCAGGCGACCAGCTCGTGCAAAAGGTTAAAAGCTTTGCCCCTCAAGCTCCTTACCTGGTGTTGACAGGCAGCCTGCCGCCGTCCTTCCCTTCCAGTTACTATGCCCAAATCGTCCGGGAAGTGAGAGACACCAACAGCCTGAAAATCTGCCTGGATTGCAGCGGGGTAACTTTGAGGTTAGCCGTAGAGAACGGCGCCCATGTGATAAAGGTCAACTTGAAGGAGTTCCAGGAGACTTTCGCAAGGAATGGGCAAGGGAATTTACAGATAGTCCGAGATGTGTTCCCCAGCCTGGCTCAAAGCGGTGTGGAACTGTTAATCGTTACCGATGGCCCGAACGGAGCTTACATATTTCCGGCAGGAAGCGAGCCATTCCGGGTATATACTGAAGTCAAGAAGTGGGTAAGCACCATAGGGGCGGGCGATACCTACCTTGCCGGGCTTTTGCTCGCTTTCAATCGCGGGTTAGCCTTAGAGGAGGCTACATGCTACGCGTCAGCAGCAGCTTCAGCTAAGCTTCAGCAGGTAGTTTGCGGCAGCCTGCTGCTGGAAGATTTACAATCTTACCTTCCATTGACCCAAATTGAACGTTTATAAAACCGCAGAATCCATGATCATTCAGGATAAGTTATGACACAAAAGCCTGCTCATGATAGATCACTAGCTTTAGGCATCGATGTGGGCGGCACGAATATCAAAGCGGCAGTCATCACACGCGGTGGAGAAATGACTGCACTGGTGCGTCGGGAAACCCCGGCGAAATCACCTCCACATGTCGTCATAGACCAGATGCTTTCGATCGCTCGCGAGCTCATCGATCTAAGCAGGATCAATCCTGGCATGCTGACCGGGATCGGGATTTCGATTGCGGGTTTTGTTACATCAGATGGGAAAGTAACTGCAACAGCACATTTATCGCGGGATTTCATCGGATATAACCTCTACACAGCGCTACACGACAAACTTCCTCAAAACTATTACTTTTCCCTTGATACACCAGCACCTACATTAGGTGAAGCTTATTTTGGTGCAGGACGGGGAATCGATGATTTTGCATACGTAACGGTATCCACGGGAATTGGGGCAGGAATTATGGTGAGGGGCAAGTATTTCACAGGCGGTCTTGGTTGGGCGGGCGGTGTAGGCCATACCATCATCGACGAGAATTCTGAGAGAGTTTGTGAAGGATGCGGCAACCACGGCTGCCTTGAAACCTTCGCCGCGAAACAAGGGATTATCACAACTGCTCGCGAGCTTCTCGTCCAACATCCGGACAGCCTCATCATAAAGTTAACCGGTGGAAAGCAAGAAAATATCACGCCTGAGCTGATCTATGAGGCTGCGAAAGCTGGGGACCCTGCTGCATGCGAGGTGTTCGAACGAGCTGGTCATGCTTTAGGTTTGGCTCTTGTAAGCCTGGCGGATATCGTAGCTCCGCCCCGCATTATTATTGGCGGAGGTATCGCTCAGTCAGGCGATTTCCTGTTAGAACCAGCCCGTAAAGTAATCCGAGAACGGGCATTCCCGCCCCGAATCCGGCAGACGGAGATCGTGCAAGCAGCGCTGGGCGACTTATCAGCGGTTTACGGTGCTGCCGCCATGGTTTTCTTTGACCTGCGGATCAACAACCCGATGGAATGACTTTCCCTCTCAAATACGACAACTCCTTTACTCAGGTAAGATCCCATGAAACCCATCATGCTAACCTCACGAGAACGAGTGCTGCGGACGTTGAACCACCAGGAGCCTGATCGCGTCCCTTTTAACCTTTCCCTCACCGCAGAAATCTATCACCGGCTGAGGCAGTATCTGGGGTTGCCGCCTGACCCGGATAAGAAGATCGGGCTCTGGACGGAAGTTTCGCCTGCCCTGGATCTGCTCGATGCAATGCAGGTGGATTTTTTTTATGTCGGACTGAACCCTGCTCGCGGTTGGAAAGCTCCTCAAACTCAGGACGGACTGCTGTACGATGAGTGGGGTATTGGCAGATCAAAGATCGATCGCGGCGACGGCAGTTACTATTTTGAAATGACGAAACATCCACTTGCCAACGCCACGCTTGAACAGATCGAGAATTATCCCTGGCCTGATCCTTTTGATCCCGGTCGTGTGGAAGGCCTGCGAGAGAAAGTCCTGGAAATTCGGGCTCAGACAGATAAAGCCATCATGGCGAAGTTTTCAAATTCGATATGGGAACAATCCTGGTGGCTTTATGGTATGCAGTCCTGGATGATCGATCTGATCGAAAAGCCACACATTGTCTCAGCCATCATGGATAAAGTCACCGGTGTAGCGGTGGGCAGGATGGAAGCCGGGATGGATGCGATTGGAGACCTGGTGGATATCGTGCGATTAAGCGGCGAGGATATGGGGACTCAGCTTGCGCCGATGATCTCGCCTAAATTATTCAACCAACTTGTCAAGCCAAGGTTTGCTCGTTTATGGGATATGGCCAAAGAAAAACTGGGAGAAAAAAATCCTGCGGGGAAAATTATGCTGCACTCCTGCGGTAACATCCGCCCGTTTATCCCAACCTGGATTGAAATGGGCCTGGACATCCTCGATCCCATCCAACCTCGTGCCAGGGGTATGGAGCCTGAAGGTCTGAAGCGTGATTTTGGCGAAATCTTGGTCTTTCATGGAGGCCTCGATATCCAGTCCACGCTGCCTTTTGGCACAACTGAAGAGGTAGCCGAGGAAGTAAAGCGCTACATCAAAGCATTGGCTCCGGGCGGTGGGTATATTATCGCTCCGGCGCATAACGTACAAAGCGATGTCCCGCCGCAAAATCTGGTCGCTGTCCGAGACGCGATTCGCGATCATGGGACTTACCCCATCAAACTGGAGCCTTGATTATATCGGTCCTGATATTTTCATTGCATAGAAATTGGGGGAGAAAAGGGGTTTACCTGCCGGTTTTCCTATCTAACCGGAATCTCGAAAGGCCTGAGGTGAGAGGCCGTTTTGCTGGCGGAAAACTCGACTGAAATAGGCCTGGTCTTTAAAACCGACTGCGTGGGCAATTGTGCCAATGCTTTGATCGGTCTCACGCAACAATGTCATGGACTGCAGGATGCGGTAGCGATTGAGATAATCCCAGGGTGAAATTTCGAGTTCGCGATTGAATACACGGGTGAGGTAATCTTCACTCACCCCGATTGTCTCTGCAACTTCCCAACGTGAGAACGAGCGAGAGTAATTTTGGTGCATGTAAGAGATTGCGCCTTTGACGAGAGCACTGGTGTGGGCAGGCAGTGTGTCGGTGCCAAATAAGGCGCGGTTCAACGCGGAAATTGTTTCGGCTTCCGTCCAAACCCCCTTACTTTGGAAGATGACTCGGGCATGATGTTCCAGACGCCTGACGTCCTCCTGAGTCAGTGATTTTCTGCTCAAGATCACCACCGGCACCTGCCGCAGGCGAGGGTCTGCACGCATCTGGTCGAGCACATCTGCTCCACTCAAACCAGGCATCACCATATCCAGTAGCACCAGGGCGGGCACTTCGTGCTCCATGAAAGCCAGGGCCATCTCCCCATCACCTGCCTGGTGAATTGTGCACCCGGGTAAGCCTTGCTCTGCCAGGGATTGAAGTGATTGGCGCGCCTCCGGATCGTCGTCAACGATCAACAATGCGCCGGTAGAATTGGCCGGACAAAGTGTGTTGAGTGTATCAAGCATAGTTTGCCGGTTCGGGGATTTCACCACAAAACTGGTTAATCCCAATGCCAATGAACTTCCGTGAGGCTGCTGCCCATATACGATAAATGGAGCCTGACTGATGGAAGGATGGTGGCGTAACCGGCGCACTAAATCCCAATCACCCGGCCTGGCGCCTGTCAGGTCCCAGGCAACAGCCAGAGGACGGGTGTTCGAAAAAGCTGCTTCCAGTTCAGCCAGGTTGGTAACCAGGCAGATTTGCAGCTCCTGGCGGCGGCAGATAGCCTGGATCTCCTCGGCTGGGCGTCCGGATGAGGAGAGCAGCAGCAGTACAGGCTGGGTGTTTTCAATGTTAACCTTATCCTGTTCGAGAGCTGGGAGTGGGATATGGAAGTTGAATTTGCTTCCCTTTCCAATTTCGCTTTCGAGGTTCATCTTGCCGCCATGCAAGGCGACCAGATGGCGCGTGATTGATAGTCCCAGGCCAATCCCTCCGGCAATACGCTGGTCTTGCTCAATGGCTACAAACGGCTCAAAAATCCGTTCTTGCTGTTCGGGAGGTATGCCCAGGCCTGTATCACTGGTCCAAAAGTGGACGTAAGGTGGGGCAACTTCAGCACCCAATATCACATGGCCGGCGGTTGTGAATTTTCGGGCGTTGCTGAGCAGGTTGAGCAATATCTGGCGCAGGCGGACTGCATCGGCGCGGATCAGCGGCAAACGTTCTGGCAGATCTAAACGCCAGTCTATCTCGGGATTGGTACTGTGATCGGCGATGGCATGAAAAGCTTCGTGGAGCAGCGGGAGTGGATCGATCAGCTCGAGTGATAGATCGAGCTCATCGATCTCCGCACGAGATAGATCGAGCAAGTCATTGATGACCCGCAGTTGGTGCTCGGCATGATCCTGGATACTCTGAATATCGTTCTGAAAAGCTGGAACTGCTGGCAGTGGCTGAAGAACTGTGGATGGCTCCAGCATTGACTGGGTGATGCCGATTATTATATTCAGCGGTGTACGCAGCTCATGGCTGACGTTCGCCAGCAGGCGAGTTTTGATCCGGTCGCCCTTTTCAGCCAGCAGGCGAGCCTTTTGGATTTCTTCAAAAAGTCGTGCTCCCTGGATGGCGCTGCTCAGGTTCCCGCGCACCAATTCATAAATATTCCCATCGCGCGGCCCATTTTCGAATACCGCATAACCGAGCGGTTTTTCCTGAAAATATAACGGCTCGACCACCATACTGTAGCGGCGTTGCTGCGGCAAAAACTCTCGCGGGACGAGCTGGCTGGTCGGAAAACGCCACCCGCTTGGATCGATGGAAGCGCGCCCTTGTTCGGTATAGGCCATCATCAGGCGAGAATATCCCGCCGGTTCGGAGGGGTTCTCGTACAAAACGAGATACGCACTTGCGATACCCAAACCTGGTAAATGCTCGAAAAGAACATCGCAAAGTTGATCTATATCGAAAGTCGTAAGCAGTGCCCGATTGATCTCACGAAGAATATCGGTCTGACGTTCGGCTTGCCACTGCCAGTAAGCCTGTGATCGGAGGATCGCCTCACTGATCATAACCCGAGCCTGACCCAACAGGGTTTCTAAGGCTGGGTGCTGCTCAATTGCCATGCCAGGAAGGACCCAAAATCGAAGAACTGAGATCACACCATTCCAAAGGTTGAGGTCCTGGCGTCTCTGGGTGGCATCATCCAGCGCTTCCCCCATCTTTTGTAAGAAAATACTGCTGTAGGTTTTATTGTTTGGAGCACCCTGGAGATCGCCAAGCAATCCATCCAGTAGATCACTGAACATCGCTGTGTTTTGATCCGAGTCCCTCCCGGCGGCCTCAGCCATTTGTTCAAGACAAAATTGGCGCCAAAATTGTTCATGAAGCTGCTGCCCTGGTTTTTCGAGTGTGGCCGGTTCAGCCCTGGGCAAGTACGCTGCCATCTGCACGGCTTTTGAAGCACAGCCGCATGATTGGCGCACCACCAGGCTGGAAGGCAAGGTAATCAATGCCGGGATCGTTTCGCCGCTCAATTGGGCAGACAACAGATCGATAGCTTTCGCTCCCTGATCATAAAACGGGAGGTTAACAGTGGTGAGGGGAGGCGTCGCCAGGCGTTCTTCAATCGAGTCGTTGAATCCTGTCACAGCCACATCACCAGGTACTTCGAACCCACGCGACTGCAAGGATTTCAGCGCCCACAATGCCAGCATATCACTGACCGCTACCACTGCCTGGAAATCAGCGCCTGGTACCAAACCGCGTTCGTCTAGCAGAATCTGCACAGCTTCGACCCCCGACTCCCAGCGTAGAGGCCGGGTTATCAACTCGGGCACGAGCGGCAGGTTATAGGCTTGTAGCGTGTCCAGGTAGGCACGATAACGTTCCTGTGCGTAGTAATGCTCTTCAGGACCGCGAATAAAAGCGAGTCGTTCAAATCCATGAACTTCAATGAGGTGCTTCAGGAGCGACCGCATGCCCTGGTAACTGTCCAATGCCACCGTGGGCAATCCTTCCATGAACTGTGCAAGGCTGACCATTGGCAAGCCCTGGTATCGCTGGTGGAAAGCGCTGGTTTCACTCGGGCTTAAAACGCCTCCCAAGCTGGAGGCCCAGGTCACCAGACCATCAATGCTTTCGCTGTTAGCCAGGTCGAAAACCAGATTTCTCTGGCTTTCATAAGCTATCGATGCATTCAGCCTGCCTCCAGGAAAGCTGATCAGGTTGACGTTGTGACGTTCAGCAGCGTCCAGTAAGCCTGGCCAGAGTGCTCGACTAGAGCCGGTGTGGAGGCTGGCTAGCAAAAAACCGAGAGTTGGCCGGTCTTCATGAGATTCAAATAACCGAACGGACATATGAAAAGTTTACTATACTTTTGCTGTGGACGGTATTCTCCATAAGCTGTGCGGAAAAGTCCAAAGACTTATCGTTATAATCAAAGACATAAGCTTGTCCCCTAGCTATCAATGAGGTAACCCCTATATGAGTGAAGCTATTTTGGTACCACCCAAAAAGAAAGCCTCGGTCGTGTCAAAGAAAAGGCTGCTTCGCACGTGGAAGTCCGTCATGAAACACCGCGTACTGTATTTCATGATGATCCCAGGCTTAATCTACTTCCTGGTATTTCGATATTTACCTCTTTGGAACGCTCAGATTGCCTTTAAAAATTTCCAGCCGCTTCTGGGGATTGAAGCAAGTCCATTCATGGAGAACCTGTTCGAACATTTCGAGACTTTCATTAATTCCTTTTATTTCTCTCAGTTAATCGGCAACACATTGATTTTGAGCCTGATGAAGCTAAGCATGGGGATGCCAATTGCTATCATCCTGGCATTATGTATTTACGAATCAATGTACAAACGGCTTGCCCGGTTTGTGCAGACAATATCCTATGTGCCCCACTTCCTTTCGTGGGTCATTATGTTCGGTATCTTGTTAGTGATGCTCTCGCCAGGTGAAGGGCTTATTAATGAAGTAATCAAATCCACTGGTAATGAGCCTATACCATTCATGCTCTCGCCGCAGTGGTTTCGATGGGTGGTGGTCTGGTCAGATATCTGGAAGGAGACCGGTTGGGGTACGATTTTTTACCTGGCGGCGTTAATGGCAATCGATCCAACCTTGTTCGAAGCTGCGGCTGTAGACGGTGCATCCCGCTTGCAGCGGATATGGTTCATCTCGCTCCCCGGAATTTTGCCAACGATTGTGGTCGTTACACTGCTGCGGCTGGGCAGTATTCTTGATGCAGGTTTTTATCAGATCTTCGTGCTGTATTCGCTGCCCGTATACAGCGTCAGCGATATTATCGACACCTGGGTTTACCGGCAGGGCGTCCTTGAATTCCAGTTCAGCATGGCTACTGCTGTGGGTCTATTCAAAGGAGCGATCGGTCTGGCATTGGTGCTCGTTGCTAACCGGCTGGCAAAGCGAATCACTGGATCTGGTCTGTATTAATTTGGAGTGTCTCAGATGATGAACAAAGCCAAATCCTTCGACGACATTACGTTCCAAATACTGGTCAACGGGATGCTAATCTCCATACTGGTAGCAGTACTCATACCCATGTGGAAAGTATTGGTGGAATCAGTCACGCCTCTCAACTATAACCAGGTGCAGGCTTACGGGTTGTGGCTGCCGTTTTCAAAATGGGACTTCGAGGCCTATAAACAACTGCTCAGCCACCCATTTTTCCTGCGTGCAGTCACGAATAGCAGCATCATTACCGTCGGGGGTACGATCATAAACATGCTGCTCACGGTCCCGTTTGCATATGCACTGTCCAATCGTACTTTACCAGGGCGAAAGTTCTTTATCATCATGGTTATGGTCCCGTTCCTTTTCAATGCAGGTCTGATTCCCACCTACCTGGTCGTTCAAAAACTGGATTTGATAGATAAATATTGGGCTGTCATCTTACCTGGAGGCATTAATATTACCAATCTCCTGGTAATGAAGGCATTTTTCGAAGGAATACCCGAGGAGCTCACGGAAGCCGCTCGATTGGACGGTGCTAATGAGTTCCATGTGCTGATGCGAGTGGTGATGCCGCTTTCCAAACCGATCCTGCTGACGATTGGCCTATTTTATGCGGTGGGGCATTGGAACGAATTCTTCAGCGCCATCTTGTATCTCAATGACGCCAGCCTACAACCGCTGCCGGTTCTGCTGCGAAATATCTTGTTAGCTGCAAACATGAATGAATATGTAGAATATGACGCTTTCAGCTCAGCATCCGTTCAAGCTATCAAAGCTGCAAGTGTATTTTTGACGGCGCTGCCCATGGTGATTATCTATCCGTTTATACAACAATACTTCACCAAAGGCACTCTTCTTGGCTCAATCAAATAATCTTCTTATGGAGGTGAAATCTAGACTTGCGAGTGATCATTTTGCCGCCTATCCGAATCAACCAACTATTTAGATGGAGAGAGAGGTCCTAAATGAAAAAAATACTGTTCAAGATTATGCTGATAACGATGCTTTTTACGATGCTTATCAGCGCCTGCGCCCAACCGGCTGCGCCTGAGGCTGAACCCGAGGACGAGCCTGTGGCTGTGGTGGAGACCGAAGCCGAAACTGAGGCTGAGGCTGAGCCAGAGGAGGAAGCCCCTGTTGTGGAAGAGCCTGCAGCCGAACCGATAGATATCGAGTTGTGGGCAGGTGGACGTGTTTCTGAAGCCGGTCCACCGCCAGATGACTGGATAGCTTACCAGAAGATCCAAGATGAGCTCAATATCAACCTGAAGCTGGTACTGCTACCCTCTACACAGACAGACCAGGACACCAAGATCAACGCAGCCGGAGCCAGCAACTCACTGCCTGACTTGTTCATGGTGAGCCGCGATGTCTGGTACAAGCTTGTCCAGGCTGGTTTGGTCGCCCCTGTGGATGACCTGCTGCCCCTCATGCCAGTTCGCACTGCAACCCATTACTATGACGCAGATCGAAATAAGCTTGCAACACTGGGTGGAGTCATGTACGGATTACCCGATCCCGGTGCCCTGCCTCAGACGGATTCGCTTGTGATCCGGCAGGACTGGCTCGACGCTCTGGGTCTCACATCACCTAAGACCCTGGATGAATTCATGGACGTTGCTAAAGCCTTTACCTTCGAAGATCCTGATGGGAATGGACAGGATGACACCTATGGATTCTGCACCTTTATCGATGGCTCTGGCCTGACTGGAGCCGGAATCGGCCCGCGCTTCGAGTTCATTTACGGTGCTTATGGTGTAGCTGG
>Ga0105092_10001412_pt1 | contig 12899 bp, 12 predicted proteins | sample PPLLak2March2015_FD_87021 | JGI IMG/M metagenome (GOLD analysis project Ga0105092, IMG submission 87021) | Freshwater sediment microbial communities from Prairie Pothole Lake near Jamestown, North Dakota, USA - PPLs Lake P7 Core (1) Depth... | ecosystem: Environmental > Aquatic > Freshwater >... | reverse complement strand
TGCTTTCGGTGCCAATATTTTTGCTGCTTTAATGATCAATTATGGGATGCGGAAATTCTTCATTTTCAAGGGATGAAAATAGCGTCAATCTTTATGGGATGAAGCAATGGCCACGGGCCAGTCTTGTTACCGCGACGAGGTTGGCTTAAGAGTGAACTTGTCAGTTGCCGTACAGTGTATGCGGCAAGCGCGGGGGATCTTGGCCGGGGAAATTTACGAAGACGAGAACAGGGGGCTAAACATGGTGGAACTTAAAGGCCTTGTCATAGACAATCCTAAAGAAGGCATCTTCCGAGTCCATCGCTCCGCTATGACATCATCTGAAATTCTGCAGATGGAGCAAGAGCGGATTTTTAACAAGTGCTGGCTGTATGTGTGCCACGAGTCCGAGGTAGAGAACCCAGGCGACTACCGGCGCCGCAACGTGGCTGGGAGACCCCTTTTTTTCGTGCGCGGCAGCGATGGCAAAGTGCGTGTCTTTTGGAATACCTGCACGCACAGGGGCGCGCTTATTTGCCGGCGCGAAGCCGGAAATGCTGAGGTCTTGCAGTGCTTCTATCATGCGTGGAGCTTCAACAACCGGGGCGACCTGATCGGCGTACCGGACGAGGCGGGCTATGGCGCCGGGTTCAACCGAGCGGAAATGGGCCTTAAGTCGCCACCTCGAGTGGACAATTACCGAGGCTTCATTTTCGTCAGCTTCAATCCGGATGTCGAAGACTTGGTGACCTATCTAGCGGGCGCGAGGGATTATATCGACCTTGTTGTTGACCAAGCAGAAGAAGGCATGAGGATGATTTCGGGTTCTAATCGGTACTCCATCAAGGCCAACTGGAAGCTGCTGGTCGAGAACAGCCTGGATGGATACCACGTCAAGCCCACTCACAAGACCTACTTTGAATATGTAACCAGCCTGGGGATCAAAACCGGTGCCGTCCAAACCGCATTCGGTAGGCCGGCCCGGGCGCTGGGCAATGGTCATGCGGTCGAGGAACATGAAGGGGTACGAGGGCGGCCCATAGCCCGTTGGAGTCCTCTTTTTGGTGAAGAGACCAAGGAGGAGATCGCTAGAATTCGTGCACGATTGGTCGAGAAGTTCGGCGAGCAAAGAACTCGTCTCATGGCCGATGTAAGCCGAAACCTCTTAGTCTATCCAAATCTGATCATCATCGACTCTATCGACATCACCGTCAGAATCTTCTGGCCCATAACTCCGGAGCTGATGGAAGTAACGGCTTGGCAACTAGCCCCGCAGGAAGAAAAAGGCGAACTCCTCGCCCGCCGGCTAGACAACTTCCTTACCTTTCATGGTCCGGGAGGATTCGCTACGCCGGACGACGTGGAAGCGATCGAATCATGCCAGGCGGGCTATAAGGCTGAAGGGGTGGAATGGTCCGAACTATCCAGAGGCATGCACCGAGAAGCCATTGCTGAGGACGAGCTGCAACTGCGGGCGTTTTGGCGCCAGTGGTACGGTTATATGTTGGGACTAGGGAAAGTTGACACAAAGGACCCGCTAGTAAGAGAGCGGCAACCGGTAGCCAGCTAAGGGAGAAGCACAATGCCAGAAGCACGTTCCAGAGGAAACGATAAGAGCGTGCCTAGTCTCCGAGAGGAAGTCGAGGACTTTCTTTACCAAGAGGCTGCCCTTTTGGATGAATGGCGTCTCGATGAGTGGTTGACCCTTTTTACCGCAGATGCCAGATATGTAGTCCCTACCACAGACCTTCCGGAAGGGGACCCCAAAAAGGACCTGGTGTTCATCGACGATGACATGGTACGGCTTCGGGCTCGGGTCGAAAGGCTGAAAAGCCGTCATGGTCACAGAGAATATCCTTGGTCTCGTACCAGGCGCTTCATTACCAATGTACGCATCAAGTTAGCAGGGCAGGAGTTTCTTGTGACTTCCTCCTTCCTCGTGTACCGGTTCCGTATGGGGGACACTAGCCCTTATGTCGGGTGGTATGAGCATAGGTTGAAACAGGTAGACAGGGAGTTAAAAATCCACTACAAGAGGACCGTGCTGGACATGGAAGCGTTGCGAGAGCACGGCGCGGTGAGCATCATCCTGTAATGACATGCCCGGTGCTACTCGTGAGGCACCGAAACTTCGTGCGCAGACCTCGTTCGGGTTCAGCGCGACAAATAGTACAAGGAGGAGAACCGAAATGCTGTCACAAGTTCGTATCTACACGATCAACAAGGGCGAAATGGATGCCTTCCTCAAGCACTTCAAAGAGGAAGTCATGGCGGTGCACGAGCGGATCGGCGTGCCGATCGTCGGAACGTGGGTCAATCGTGCGCAAAACGAGTTTATTTGGGTCAGGACTTACAAAGACAAAGCGGACGTTGAAGCCAAGACCAAGGCGTTCCAGTCGGAAGTCGCGAAGGCCGGGATCAAGCTGGGAGCGAACGTCGCGAAGATGGAAGTACGCGAAGTCGAGACGGCGTTCGCCTAGGCGGCGACGAGCGTCGATTCCCGTTTAGCCGGGTTGCAAGAGGCGTCGCACAAATATGCTTGGTGGGCGTGGCGCTCGCACTCACACCAGCTTGCGGTGGGTGAGCGCCGGCAGCTCGGCGCGCACTTTGGCGAGATAGTCGAGGTCGATTTCGGCCACGACGATGCCAGGGCCGTCCGGGAGCTCGCCGAGAATTTTTCCCCAGGGGTCGACAATCATCGAGTGACCATAGGTCTCAAAGCTCTTCGTCGTTTTCCCGAACTGACCCGGCGCAATAACGTAGACTTGATTCTCGATGGCGCGGGCGCGTAGCAGCGGTTCCCAATGGGCTTGACCCGTGTAAGCTGTAAAGGCCGACGGGACAAAAATCAACTGCGCGCCCTGGGTTACGAGACCACGGTAGAGTTCGGGAAAACGGAGATCATAACATACCGTCAGGCCCATCCGGCATAGCTCGGTTTCGGCAACGACGATGGAAGAGCCGAACGCCCGGGTGGCGGATTCCCGCAGGGAAACGCCTTGCGCCAGATCGACGTCAAACAAGTGAATCTTGCGGTAGCTCGCCAGCAGGTCTCCCTCGGGTCCAAACAAAAGGCTCGTGTTGTAAGCCTTCTCGCTGTCAGGAATCTCCTCGAGAATCGAGCCGCCGAGCAGATAAATGCCGAACTCGCGCGCCAGACGCGCCAGTTCCTGAGAGGTGGGTCCGGGAATCGGCTCTGCGGATTTTTTTTCCTCGCTCTTGTTGCCGCGCCAGATGAAGACCTCGGGTAGAGCGACGAGGCGAGCGCCCTGCGCGGCAGCGGCACGAACCCATCGCCCGGCTTCGTCCAGATTGGCCGCTTTGTCACTCGACGCCAACATTTGCACCGCAGCCGCCAAAAATTTCATCGACTTGCCTTTAGGTGACTAGCGATTCAAGAAAACCGGGCATGGGCTTTTTCTCAGGACGTATTCGGTGGTGCTGCCCAAAACCATTTCGATGATGCGCCGGTGCCCATAGGCGCCGATGAAGAGTAAATCATAATCGAACTTGGTTAGGTAATCGATGATTTTTTGCTCCGGATAGCCGCGGTCGGTCTCGTAGCGGGTCTCGACGGAGTAGGAGCTCAAATAGGATTTCGCCTGTTGCACGACGATTTCGGCTGGCTTTTGTTCCTTTGCGATCGTAAGAACGGTCAAGGGGAGACCCAGCACCGCGCAAAATTCCGCGGCTGACTCCATGGCCGCGCTGGCTCGCTGACTGCCGTCGTAAGCCAGCAAGGGCCGCTCGATCGCTTTGAACTTCTTGGTCGAGACAAAGACCGGCCGAGGGCACTTGCGCGTTATGCTTTCCGCGGTCGTCCCTAAGAGGCCGGTGGAAAATTCTTCGTTGATGCCGCGATGGCCGATGATAACCAGATCGGCAACTTTGGAGCGCTCGCAGATTTCGTTGGCGATCAGACCCATGTCGAGAAAGAGCTGATGTTTGATCCCCCGCTCACGGCAGCGCTCGGAAAAATCTTCGAGGATCGCCTTGCCGCGCTCCTCCAAAACCTCACGCATTTTGGTCGAAAAATCCAGGTAAGGTTCGAAGCCGAGAGAACCGGAAATATCGTGAAAGAATGTCCCTTCGATGGAAATAGTATCGATGACGTGCTGCCCCAACAGGGTGCCCTTAAATTGATCCGCCATCCACATACCGTAATCGAGCGCGGCGGTGGAATGCTGCGAACCGTCGAGAGGAATCAAAATGTTTTTGATCATCGTCCCCTCCTAACCTTCGACGTGTCGGGGCCCTGGCAGCCACCGTGGCGCCGGACGAGTATCCGCGATTCATGGCGGCGGATGAACGCCGCTACGATAGCAACCTGCGATGATTTTGCAAGCTGGCCGGAAATCGCCGATTTTACAAACACGCCCCGATGAGAGATACTGAAGGCGCTTTGGGAGTTGAGCCATGGCGCAAGCAAAACAGAAATATGAATCACGGTTGAACGAATTGATCGAGGCCGCTAAGACACTGAACATCGAGGTGCGAACGGAAAAGCTACTTCGAGAAGTTGGCTACCGGGCTCGGAGCGGGCGGTGCCGTCTCAACGGGAGAGAGCTGATCTTGGTGGACCGCGATTCATCGATCAGCGATCAGATCGATTTTCTATCGACGGAGTTAAGCCAACGGCAGCACGAAACCCTCCACCCCGACCACCGGCCTGACCAAACCACCGAGGCGTAATTACCAGGCAGCTAATCGTCTAGCCGCGTCTTATATTTATTTTACTGGACGCGAATCTTCTTTGCGGCTTCGATGCCAAGGGAAAATTCCTCTTGGCCGACTTTCAGGCTCATCATTCCCAGCGATGGCGCGACGTCGAGTACCTGAACCTTAGCGCCCGGTCGCAACCCGTGCTTCTCCAGAAAACTCAACAAACGCACATCCCGCTCGCCGCCTTCGGTAATGTAGTGAAGCTCGACTTGCTGCCCATTGACGGCTTCGCTCAGCGGAATCGTCTTTGGTGGCGGACCCAAAGTCGACCCGGGAATTGGATTACCGTGAGGGCAAGTCGTCGGATTTTTGAGCAATTTGGCTAGGCGCTCCTCTACCTCCTGAGAGATTGCATGTTCGAGTCGGTGCGCCTCCTGGTGCGCCTTGACCCAATCCAGTCCCAGCAGATCGGTCAAAAACCGTTCGGTCAAGAAATGCCGCCGGACGATGTTTTCCGCCACCTTCTTGCCATCATTGGTTAGATGAATCTCTTTACGCCGGTTGATCGTCACATAGCCCTCCTTGGCCAGACGGCGTAGGGTGGCGAAGATCGTCGACGGCGAAACCCCAGTTTCGTCAGCGAGCCTGGCGGCAATGACCGGCTTCGTTTCTTCTGAAAGCTGATAGATCGCTTTCAAATAGTCTTCAAGCGCGTGGGAAACTTTAGGAGCTTCCATATTTTTGGGCTAAGGTTCGGCGCAGCTAAGCTTGGAAGTTTGTCGCTCCGAAGATCATTCCTGATATCATTAAAAGTGGTGGATCTGCTGTGCAGTGCATCCTATTTCAGGAATTGGCGAAGTTCAAGATAGCCAAAAAACCAAGGTGAATCCTCTTAGCTTACCCTCGGCGGCGGGTCTGGCGCTGCCGTGTCTCGCCGAGGTGACAGGCGATCTTCATCAGTTGTATCATGGAAAATTACCAACGTTTCAGCTATCTATTCCGGTAGGGCAAACACGTGGTCGCAATCGATGTCAAACAGGTCTGTAAGCGTTTCAACCAGACGATTGCGGTGCAGAGTTGCGACTTGCAGGTCGGGGCCGCCGAAATTCTCGCCCTTCTGGGGCCATCCGGTTCCGGCAAGACGACACTGCTCAGACTCATCGCCGGATTCGAGAAGCCCGATGAAGGGCTCATTCTAATCAGTGGCCGCATGGTTGTCGACGTTGCCAACTCAGTCTGGGTGGGCGCTGAGGATCGTGGCGTGGGAATGGTCTTTCAAGACTACGCCTTATTCCCGCATTTGACCGCAGCGCAAAACATCCGCTTCGGCCTGCGCCGCACCAGCAAAAAAGAGCGCCAAACCCGCGTTGAAGAGCTGCTCAGACTGACCGAACTCGTTGGTTTCGGCGACCGTTATCCGCACGAACTATCAGGCGGCCAGCAGCAGCGCGTCGCTCTTGCACGTGCTCTAGCCCCGCATCCCCGGGTAGTGCTTCTCGATGAGCCTTTTAACGGGCTGGACCCGGACTTCCGTCCGCAGATGCGCCGTGAAGTCGCGCACATTCTGCGCCATCTGGGCACCGCAGCGATCTTGGTAACCCACGACCAGGAAGAAGCCTTAGGCATGGCTGATCGCGTGGCGGTAATCCGCAACGGAGAGCTGCAACAAATCGGCTCCCCGGAAGAAATCTACCATTCCCCGACCACAGCTTTCGTTGCCAACTTTGTCGGACACGCTGATTTTATCCCCGGGGTTGCTGCCGGTACGGAGATCCGTACCGAGATCGGGGTTTTTGCCCGTCCGCCCCATCTCCCGGCGGGCCCGGTGAAAGTGATGATCCGCCACGAAGCAGTGAGTGCAAAGCCAGGGGGAGTTTTGGCCACGGTCGAGGAGCGAGAGTTTCTCGGCGGGGAGATACTTTACCGGCTGCGCCTTCCTTCGGGAGCAACCGTTCACCTGGAACAGCGAAAGCCAGAGCATTGGGACGTCGGGTACCAAATACCCATCGAAGTTCTTCTTCCCAATGTGGTGGCTTTCCCTACGCTTTCTGCCAGTGAAGATTCAAAATAGGCACCCCTCGCGGCTGGCGCTCTGCTGAGTCATCCCAAAACGCTTTCAGGTCGTAGGAATTGCAGTACCCATCCTTCGCCCCGGTTCGAAGTGCACCAAAATCCTCTCCGTTCCCCGAGTCGAACCGGTTCCGAGACACTGGATCTCTAAGCCGATAGCACCGTAAGACCGTCGCAACGTAAAGAAACTAGCTATTTGACAAAGCTGTCAAATTTGAGTATTCGAATGTTCGAGATTGGGTGACTCGAATTGTTTGTCACAAACGAATGATATTTATCTTATAAGCAGACGCGATCTTGTAGCAATAGAGCAAAGGAGGAACAAACAAATGCAATTAACTCCGCGCAGCGACCTCTGCCTAAGAGCAATTCTGTCTGGATTATTTTTAGGAACTTTTTTGATCGGCGAAGCGCTCGCCCAAGACAAAGTTCTCAACCTCTACACGGCACGTCACTACTCTACTGACGAGGCCTTCTATACAGGGTACACCAAGGCCACCGGCATCAAGATCAATCGTATTGAGGGGGGCGAGGATGCCCTCTTCGAGCGCATCAAGGCCGAAGGCGCAAACGGTCCAGCCGACGTGTTCTTGACAGTGGACGTCGCGCGTTTGTGGCGCGCCGAGCAAGCCGGAATCTTCGCACCGCTAAAATCAGCCTCACTCAGCAAACGGATTCCCGCCCACTATAGGGATGCCGAGGGCCATTGGTTTGGCTTCTCCTCTCGCGCCCGCGTTGTTGCCTACGACAAGAACAAGATAAAACCTGATGAGCTTGCGCGCTATGAAGATCTAGCGAACTCAAAGTGGAAAGGCGAAATTTGCACGCGGCCGAGTAGTCACCCCTACAATCTGTCGCTCATTTCGAGCATGATCATCCATCTCGGCGAGGAGAAGGCTGCCGGGTGGGCTCGCGGGGTCGCAGCCAATCTGGCTCGTCCCCCCAGGGGCGGCGACACCGACCAGTTGCGTGCCGTCGATGTCGGTGAGTGCGCCATCGCGATCTCCAACCATTATTATTACGTGCGGATCATGCGTTCGGACAAACCCGAGGACCGCTCCTTGGTCGAAAAAGTCAAGCTCGTGTGGCCCAATCAGGGCGATCGCGGCACCCACGTGAACATTTCCGGCGGCGGCATGCTCCAGAATGCCCCCAATCGTGACGCCGCTGTCAAATTCCTCGAATATCTTGCGAGCGATACAGCGCAGACCTACTTCGCCAACGGTAACAACGAGTGGCCTACGGTTCCCGGAGTGAAGCTCGCGAACCCGCAGCTCGAGTCGTTCGGCAAGTTCAAGACCGACTCGATACCCCTGGCTGAACTTGGAAAGACTCAGGCCGCGGCGCAACGCATCGCCGACCAGGTAGGTTGGAAATAAGCCCCGCTCGGTTTGAGCCTCAGGAGCAATGACCGGCGCCATCGCGCTTCGCGCTCGAATTTCCGCCGCCCACATTTTTACCCGGCTGGGCTGGCTCGGCTGGGTGTCCATCGCCACCGCCGCGCTGGTGCTCGCGCCCATCGTGGCGGTAGTATCAAACGTTTTCCAGTCCAGCGAAACAACCTGGTCGCACCTCGTATCCACAGTCCTGCCGGACTACATCTGGAACACGTTGCTGCTGGTTCTTCTGGTGGCAGCGGGCGTCGCGTTTTTCGGCGTGTTATCGGCATGGCTGGTGACTGCTTACTCGTTCCCCGGACAACGTCTTCTCGAGTGGGCGCTGGTCTTGCCGCTGGCTATGCCGGCCTACGTCATGGCGTATGCTTATACCGATTGGCTACAGGCTGCCGGACCGGTACAGACGGCGCTCCGAGAAATCACCGGCCTGCGAGTACGTGAGTATTGGTTCCCGGAAATTCGCTCTCTACCCGGCGCCGCCGCGATGCTGTCGTTTGCCCTTTATCCCTATGTTTATCTCCTCTCCCGCACCGCTTTTCTTGATCAGTCGCGCACCACCATGGAGGCAGCCCGCCTCGCCGGCTATGGATCCTGGGGCAGATTCTGGCACGTGGCTCTGCCGCTCGCCCGCACGGCAATTGTCGCCGGCACAGCCCTGGCGCTAATGGAAACGCTCGCCGATTTCGGCACAGTTTCTTACTTCGCGGTAAATACCTTCACCACAGGCATCTACCGTGCCTGGCTTTCGCTTGGCGACCCGGTGGCAGCCGGACAGCTGGCGACCTGCTTGCTCGTATTCGTGCTGGTGATGCTTTTCGTGGAACGTCTCCATCGTGGCAGAGCGCTCTACGCCGGAAAGCGCACGCCCATGCCACCACAAAGCCTGCGCGGTTGGCGCGCTCTGGCGGCCTGCGCCTTCTGCGCAACGCCAGTCGTGTTCGGTTTCTTACTGCCGGCCGGCATTTTGCTCGCGCTTGCGGCCAATGAACCGGAAGCCAGACTTGGCCCGCGAGTCTATTCCCTCGTTACAAATACTTTTACCTTGGCGGGCGTCGCGGCGGTGGCGGCGGTGCTGGTAGCCCTGCTGCTTGCCTACGCGGCGCGGAGCGTGAAAAGTCCGGTGGTGGAGGGCGCCAACCGGCTGGCCGTACTGGGTTACGCCCTGCCTGGCGCGGTGCTCGCGGTGGGAATTCTTCTACCGCTGGGAAAGATCGACAACGCGATCGCCACCTGGATGCACACACAGTTTGGCGTGAAGACCGGTTTGCTCCTGACCGGCTCGATGACCGGCTTGATCTACGCCTACCTGGTGCGTTTTCTCGCGGTCGGGTTCCAGACCGTCGAGGCAGGGCTCAGCCGGGTAACGACCTCGATGGACGACGCCGCACGAAGTCTCGGCCTCTCCCCGGCTCGCACGCTGGCACGGGTGCATGTTCCGATCATGTCCGGGAGTATCGCCACCGCGGCGCTGCTCGTCTTCGTCGACGTGATGAAAGAGCTACCCGCGACCTTCGCGATGCGGCCATTCAATTTCGACACCCTGGCGGTCGAAGCATACAATCTGGCCAAGGATGAACGGATCGCCGAGGCCGCCATCCCCTCACTGGTGATGATCGGCATTGCTTTGCTGCCCTTGATCTTGCTTTTGCGCCAGATCGCCTGTTCAAGGCTTAACAAGTAAACAGCCGCAACTCTGTGACTCCGACGAAACCTTGATCCCAACGAAGGGTTTCGTGGATATTGCCGCATCAACCAAAAACTTTCTTTTCCAAGCTCAAGCTTGGTCCCGTCGAGCGATAAAGCGAGCCGCTACCGGCCAAAGTTCAGAGGTTTCATTGATGTATACTGGCGGGTTGAAACGGCCTAATCCTGAGCCCGGATCAGACCAGATAAACGGCTTGACAAACTTTTTTTATTTGCATATACGAAGACCGTGAGTTTAACGACACCAAAAAGATGCTTCGGCGTTGCCTACAGAGGTATATTAATTGGTGTCTTGTTACTTTTGGCAAATAGCCCTCCGTTATGGGCTTCCGATGAAGCAAAAAGGGTCTTGGCGTTAATCGACTACATCGGCGGCGACTATCGTAACGCCGTCCAGGCGGGCAAGATCATCAACCAGGACGAGTACCAGGAAATGACCGAGTTTTCCGCGCGCAGCCTGGAGCTTTTCGAACGGCTCAAGGAAAGCGAGGGACGAGACCGCGCAGGCGTCGAAAAAGATCTGCGCGCCGTGGCACTCCTTATCAAAGAAAAGTCCGGTGAAGATTTAGTTCCGCAACTGGCTCAGCAAATTAAGGACCGGCTCATCGCGACGTACAAGATCGTTACCCATCCCAAGGCTCTGCCAAACCTGGAAACGGCCAAGGCGGTTTATATTCAGAACTGCGCTCAGTGCCATGGAGAAACTGGACGCGGAGATGGTCCAGCCGCCGAGACCATGCAACCCAAAGAGCCAAAACCAGCAAATTTTCTCGATGCCGATTTGATGAACGGTCTATCGGCCTTTAAAGCCTTCAATACGACAAGCTTCGGCATAGAAGGCACGGGTATGCCGAATTTCTCGGCGCTCAGCGATGAAGCGAGATGGGAGGTGGGCTTTTACGTCTTGGCGCTTCGTTTTTCGCCGCAACAATCCGCCGCAGGCAAAAAACTCTACACCGCCAAAAAGCTCCCTGTGGAGCTTACGGATATCGCCATTCTGGCGACGATCACCGACGGCGAGTTGCGCGAAAAACTGCGGTCTTCCTTCCCACGCGCAGAAGACGCGGAAGCCGTGTTGGCCTACTTGAGAACGGGTCTATTGGCAGAGCGAAAGCCTGATCCCTTAATGACGGCCCGCACCTATCTCCGGGAAGCCGTAGATCTTCATCGGCAGGGCAAGAAGCAAGAAGCCTATCAAAAATCCGTGGACGCCTACCTGGACGGCTTCGAATTGGCCGAACCGGCTCTGTTCGCGAAGGACGCGTCGCTTGGACGGGAACTGGAAACGCAGTTCACGGAATTCCGCGGCGCCATCAGAAGCGGCGCCGACGTCAGCCGAATCAACGAACTTTATGGCCGCCTGGATAAGAGACTTGCGGAAGTCCAAGAGTTGCTGGGCAGTGATGATGCGGGGAGCGGAGCCTACACGCTTTTTAATGCGGCCCTCATCATTATTAGGGAAGGCGTGGAAGCGGCGTTGGTCGTCGCGGCCATCATCGGCGTCCTTAAGGCCACGGGCGCTCTCGAAGCCATCCCTTATGTGCATCTCGGATGGGTTCTCGCTCTGGTCTTTGGTATTCTCACCTGGGTCCTGGCGCAGACCGTGTTGACGGTTAGCGGCGCCCATCGGGAAGCCATCGAAGCGTTTACCGCTCTGTTGGCGGCCGCGGTGCTTTTTTGGGTAAGTTTCTGGCTCATCTCGAAAGCCGAAGCCAAGAAGTGGCAGCGCTATATTCAGCAAAAAGTCCAGGAAGCCTTGAGCACCCGCAGGGTCGCCGCTTTAGTGGGAGTCTCTTTTCTGGCGGTCTACCGGGAAGCTTTCGAAACGGTGTTGTTTTATCAGGCGTTGTGGCTGCAAAGCCAAACCACGCAGAAATTCGTCATCTGGGGATTCTTCGTTGGCATCGCCCTGCTCACGGTGACCGTCTGGATTATTTTCAAGCTCGGGATGAAAATTCCGCTGCGGCTTTTCTTCGGTGTGAGTAGCGTCCTGCTTTACCTCCTGGCTTTCGTTTTTGCGGGGGAAGGAATCAAAAATCTGCAAGCCACCGGCTGGTTCAGCGAAACCCCGCTACAGCACGGCCCCTATCTCCCAACGTTGGGAATCTATCCGACGATCGAAACACTAGTCACGCAGGGAATGATGGTACTGGCGATGATCGGCGCTCTATGGTGGCTCGCCCGCGGGAACCGTAGCGCCGCTTGAGGAATTGAAATTTGAAACAACGTAACCACGATAAGCCGGACCAGCAACACGAGCCGATCAAGCCCTTCCGCTGCCTGTGCGGCAGTATGCTGGCGCGTTTGGTGCCCGGTGGGGTCGAGCTCAAGTGCCGGCGATGCAAAAGACAGGTCGTCGTCCCTTTGGAAGAAAAAAGCGTGGAAAATTTATGAATGAAATCTAGCCGACGACTCGATTTCGGATCTTGAGCGGCCAGAGGTTAGAACCCCGAGCCCGATCCCCCGCCACAACGTGGCCGGGCGTCGGGCTCTTTTTTGGAGGATTGCAATGCAAAAAAATCGGCGATGGGAAATTGCTCTTTGCGACAGAGGAACCGTGCATCTGCACTACGGCACGGGCTCGCTGCACATTCTCAAGGAAGATTTTCTCGATTTAGCTGGCGAACTGCAACAACTGGCGAATCGATTGGCGATCACGGTTGAAACACATCGAATTCAAAACAAGAAAGGACTCTTGCAGTAGCCATGTCTGACATCGTTGCCATTATTATCAAAGGGGGGCTGGTCATGATCCCCCTGCTTTTGTGCTCCGTGATCGCACTCGCCGTTACCATCGAACGCGTTCTCTATTGGCGCCAGATCAGCTCCAAAAAACCGGTCGAGCAAATGCTGCTATCAGTGGAGCAGGGCAAATTCTCCGAGGCGCTCTCCCAGGGCAAAGAGTCGCCATTGCCCGCAGCCCGAGTTCTTGCCGCCGGTTTGAAGCATCGCAATCCCTCTTATTCCAAGGCCATGGAAGTGGCGGCACAGGCCGAGATGCCGATCCTTAAACGCCGTCTGGTGATTCTCGATACCATCATCACCCTGGCGCCTCTGCTGGGACTGCTCGGCACGATCACCGGTATG
>Ga0105092_10001411_pt1 | contig 12902 bp, 11 predicted proteins | sample PPLLak2March2015_FD_87021 | JGI IMG/M metagenome (GOLD analysis project Ga0105092, IMG submission 87021) | Freshwater sediment microbial communities from Prairie Pothole Lake near Jamestown, North Dakota, USA - PPLs Lake P7 Core (1) Depth... | ecosystem: Environmental > Aquatic > Freshwater >... | reverse complement strand
CCACGAACGGATAAGAATGCTGATGAAACGCAGCAAGCCCACATCAGTGATGGTGAAGTCCCACATCAGAAAATGAAAGGAGGTGAGAGGTTTCCCCGGCATTGAAAAGAGAACCGTGATGGCAATGAGCGCAAAAGGTAACGCAACCAGGGATCGTTTAAAGGTGAACCCAATGCCAAGGTTTGAAAACACATTGGCAAGCAGCAGGAACAGCCACGAGAACCCAAAGGCGATCCACGCGCCATCGGGCAGGAGCGCATTCGATAGAATGAATGCAACCGTCAACGCGACCTTCACACGCGGGTCAAGGCGATGGAGAAAACTTTCAGATTCCTGGTATCGATCAAAAGCGTCGAAATGCATCTTATTATTTACGATTTACGATTTTGGATTTGCGATTGTCCGGTGGTCTCAATACAAGCGTAGCCGGCCTGCGGACCAGCAGAAGAACACTCGCTCTACTCGACCACCAGACTACGTGACTATCAAACTAACCAACTACAAAACTACTACGATTTCGCTCTCATGCCCTGACCAAGCAGAACAATGATCGCTCCAACGACAGCCAATCCGATGATCCCTGCAAAAATAGTGGAAAGAGGTGTATTTCCCAGGAAGGGCAATGTGTAATCGGGGATGACCTGAAACGGTGCAGAGGAACCCTTCCCTAGAAAACCGAGATCCCCAGCCACCCGCTCGAGCCCATCCGGGTCTGCAGATGCGAGAGGCGAGAGCAGGACAACAGCGAGTGAGACCAACACACCTGCCACCACCCAGCCACGGCTTCCCCTGGCCGAGGCAGAGTTTTCGCCAAGCAGGTCCGGCCGCGTTTGAAGGATAAACGTCAATGCCGCGACGGTGATCAGCGCCTCTCCCAACCCGATCAATGCATGAACAGTCAGCATCGCAGGGATGACGATCTGTAATTGCGAAGTTCCGCTCAACCACAATTGCAGCGAAGTAAAAAGAGCACCTGCCATCACCGAGAGCCAGGCAGCGATCCCTGCCACCGTTAACTTAAGTGTGTGGCTTCCCCTGGAAACACCTCGATAGAGACCATATCCAATTGCAACAGTAATGAGTCCCATGTTCAGAATATTTGCGCCCATCACGAGAAGTCCGCCATCCTGGAAGAGCAAAGCCTGCACAGCGATGACAGCGGTCATCACCAGCATCCCTGCCCAGGGACCCAAAGTCATCGCAGCTAACGCACCGCCCAGCAAGTGACCGGAGGTCCCGCCCGCGACCGGGAAGTTGATCATCTGCGCGGCGAAGATAAATGCAGCCATCACGCCCATCAATGGGACTTGTCTATCACCCAGTGACTTGTTCGAACGTGAGATTGCCACACTTAATGTAATGGCGGTGATCACCCAACAGACGATTGAAACGGTAAAACTCAGAAATCCATCGGGAATGTGAAGGGGAAGGGGTGCATAATGCATATTAAAACTCCTTCTGCTCCCCGCCCGTCCTCGGCGGCGAATCCTGCGCCGAGGACGGCAGCGTGAGCGAGTTTATATTCATTGACAACCTGGACATATACCGAAAAAGGTCATGTGACTATCAATACGCAAATATCCGCTGCTCGATTCCAATTTGCGGTAAAGATTTTCAAGTAACGTATGCTCAACCTCCATCTCAGCGCCACAGATTCGGCAAACAATATGATGATGATCGTCACCAGCGATTTCATACCTTAAATGGCCATTGCTGGTATGAGCCGGGCGCGCAAAACCATTCTCCACGAGAAACTCAAGCGTGCGATAAACAGTTGGCTCGGTAAGTCTAGAAAATTCCTGTTTTGCCTGCTTGTAAACTTCACGCGGGGAAAGATGTGTCCCTGCGCGACGAAGGACATGCAAGATCGCCATACGCTGGGGTGTCATTCGGAATCCGCGGGCGCGGAGTTGGGGAACATACTCGGAAGCACAGGACATAGTCATACTTATTGCAAGTTTTTGCAATAACCATAGATATAGTATACAACAAGCGGGATTTTCTTACCTAAGAAATGGTCAGAACGAGTGGATAATGGTGTGGGCTTGCCGAACAACTTCACCACGGAGAGCACTGTACTCTTCGAGTATGCTTCGCGAAGAACACGGAGAAAACCTTTAATAATCTCCGTGCGCTAGCGCAGTCCGTGTTCTCAGTGGTGAGCAGATACTTAGCCCATTCTTTTAACCACTCCCTGGTTAAATACAGCGTCCCGAAGGTTTGACGTTTGACTAGCTCAACAACGTTTTCCAGGGAAACCTTCGGGACGTTTTGCATCAAGTGAATTACTGAGAAAAGTTTACGGCTCCCAGAAGAATTGCATTAAGGCATAAATATACGGCTTGCCATCCACATATTCAATTCCTATCACCCATGTATGCCAATCGAGATTGCCGTTGGCTTCCGTACCCGGAAAGTACACGGAATAGAATTCTCCCTCATACGGCCAATCAAGTTCATAGGTCGCGCCGCCGTGTTTGAGTTCATTGCAATGAAGTGTATAGGGTTCGTTGAATATTTTCACCAGCTCAGGCACGACCACATCATGGAATGAGCCTTTCTTTGCAGCGCCACTCCCAGGTTCTGTTCCCCAATCCACTTCAAAGGTCGTCTCGAAGAGAAACTTTGCATGTTCCTGGTCATACGTAATAACTGTACCATCGCGGAAGAAAGCCACATCCATGGCACGTGTGGGACTGACGAGCGAACTCAAGAGCAATCCATCTGAGGTAAGTACAGCTGACTTAAATGAATCAATCAATGTTGTCACTTGAGGATCAGTGCAAATGCTGGATGTGCTTGTAGGAGGTATACCTGTCACATCTGGTAGAGGCGTAATAGCTCCCGGTGTTAGTGCAGCAGTCAGCGGAAACGGAGTATCAGTGGCAATAAACAACGTTGAGGTCGCCGTAGCAAGCGGAGGCTGAGTGGGAGTCGCGGGCGAGGTACAACCCACCAGCAGGACAAATCCAATAAGTAGAATCGATAGAGTTTTGGTTTTCATTCTCATCTCCTCTTTCAGCAATTATATCCCGCGTGTCGATGTACGATTTACGAATTTGGATTTATGATTTTTTCGCGCTGAGCGGAGTGAGTTGACAGGCGAATGCAGACGAAATGTGCGATTTACGCTTCCCCGAAAGCAACCACAACGATGTGCTGATTTAATAACTGCGGCGCCCCCCCGGTTCCCGTGTCTTTTCCGGGGACGACCTGTCCCAATGTATATCCACCTGCAATGGGAACATCCTTTCCAAGGATATCCTGTGCTGCGGCAATCTCAGTGCCGGGGTGAGATTTGAGCAACATCTCCCAGGCAACATCCACAAGAATGAGGACAAAGACAGGCTTACTCCCCTCCAGTTGCTGCAATGCCTGTTGAGCAGCTTGTTGCGCGGCATTTTCACAAGAGACACGGCTTCCAACGAGAAGATAAGCATCTACGCCATCGCGTACAGGGGCATTCATACGGAAGCTGCCATCGGCTTCCACGCGGATCGGTGCGCGGATAACAAGTTGATCTCCCTGCTCTATGCCAAGCGGATACAAACGCGCCAGATGACTCAGTGGTGGGAACGCCCATTCACGCGCGGGATAACCAAAGAGCTGCGCGTACGTTTCAGAGGCAGGCCGACCATCCAGGGTGCGCAGCCAAAAGCCGCGCGAACGCGTCACGCGGAACTGACTGCCGACCGGGTTCCAGCCATGCGCCGCACCAATCCCCACGCGCAAGTCGCCGCGCAGAAATGCCGCAGTCAGCGCGCCGGTTCCGTTCTGCGGGCCAGCGATCTGATAGGAATGACCCGTATGCAAATCCCCGGAAGAAAGACCACCTGCAAGCGGAACAGATCCAACGGAAAGAGCACTGCACAGTTGGTCCGCATCCCCGTTGAAACCATCTGCAAAGAAGAAGAGTGCGCGTGTATCGGTTTGATCAGCAACTTGTTTCGAAAGTTGTGCGCCGGTCTCACGACCGCTTTGAGCGTATCCGGGCATCCAACGCGTTTCGGCTTGCATATCGCCACCCAACAGCCCAACCAGCACCGAATTGGGATGTAAGCCATCTCCCGCTAAACAAACTGAACTACTGAAGCCGATCATTGGAGTATCGCCGAGCAGGCTGGACACACCACCGACAACTTCGCGCGCCTGATATTGATGCGATGCAATCACAAAGCCGAACTTTGGTGTACCGGAACCGAGCCTGTTCAATGCTTGATGCGTTGCCTGCAAACCCGCTTCGCGGCCGTTCAAGGCCTGTGCATAACCGATGGAGGCTGTCAGAGTCATCTTGATTATCCTTCCGCGACCGGAATGGTGAAGTGGAAGGTCGTCCCATTTCTAAACTCACTGTCGAACCAAATGCGGCCTCCCTGCATTTCGACCAGACTCTTGGTAATGTTCAGGCCAAGACCTGTGCCGGGTACTTCACGGGCCTTCGAATCGTCTGAACGGAAAAACTTCTGGAATATCTTTGCCTGATCTTCTATGCTGATGCCAATACCATTGTCCTTTACCCAGAGATGCACAACCTGCCTGGCGCCTTCAGGATCCCACTGGTTATTTGTTGCTTCAGCGCCGACCAGAATCTTACCGCCTTCAGGTGTGTACTTGTGCGCGTTGCTGACAAGGTTTGTAAGCACTTGTCCAACACGGATACGATCCGCCCAGACCTCCGGCAATTGTGACGGAAGCTGGAGTTCAATATTCTGGCGTTTATCTTCCACCTGCCGCTTGGTGGATCTCACCACCTCATCCACAACGTCTGCAACCTCCACCGGTTTATAGTCAAGACGCAATCGCCCTGCTTCGATCTTCGCATTATCGTTGAGATCTGAAACAAGTGCAGACATACGCTCGACGTTCGACCGGATCGTATTCAGGAAATTGGCCTGCATCTCGTTAATCTGGCCCACGGACCCCGCTGCGAGCAGTTCCGTATAACCTTTGATGGATGTCATCGGGTTCTTCAGTTCGTGTGCAACGAATGAAACGAAATCACTCTTCGCCAGGTTGGCGCGCTGGACTGCATCATATAACTGGGCATTCGAGATGGCGATCGCCGCATTATCGCTGAGACGGTTAAGGAAAGCCAGATTGCCCTGTGAGTCGCTTGTACTTTCAAGAAGGATCAAACCGATCACTTGTGCTTCACGACGAATAGGGATAATGATCTGCGTGTGTGCGCTTGGCAAAATACCCTTCGCGCCATTGCTTACCAGGGAAACCTGATTCGACTGTCCACTTTGAATGACAGAACTGATCGCGGGCAGCTCAAGCGGCATCCGTGAAATTGACTGTTCAGGCAATATCTCTTCATAGCCCAGTTGAGCCATGACGCGGAGATCGTTTTCCTCCAACATGCCAATCAGACCTGCCTCGGCATTCGACTGACGCATTGCCCATTCTAGCGTAATACGCATGGCGCGATCTACTTCCAGGCTGGCATTGAGTTCACGAACGATGCGACCCATTACCTGAAGTTCTTCCACACTCTTGGCGAGTTCCTGGTCGGTCAGGGCGAGCAGGCGGGCATTTTCCATGGCGACTGCCGCCTGACCCGCAAAAGCGGTAAGCAGATTCTGGTCATCATCCACAAATGGCAGACCATCGCGACGGTTGATGACTTCGATCACGCCGAGCATACGATCCTTGATCTGCATGGGAACAGCAAGAAGCGCGCGCGAGACAAAACCTGTTTGTTTGTCAGCAGCTTCATAGCGGGTCGCTGAGTGTTGGCCATCATTCTCGATCACAGGCGCGCGCAACTGCACTGCCCTTCCTACAATGCCTGTCCCTGCGGGGAGACGCTGCCCTAAAAGATTACTTGCTACCGGTCCAACAGTCACACGGAAGATCAAATCACCGGTCTGGTCATCCATCAGGAACAATGTTCCGGCTTCGCAATTCAAAATGTTGACAGCATTCTCCAGGATGTTCCGAAGAAGCGGCTCCTGCTCCAGCGTGGATGTAAGTTGACGTGTAATTTCATTCAGTGTCGAAAGTTGATGGGCACGTTGTTGCGTCTCTTGTAAGAGGCGGGCCTTTACGATCGCGCCGATCGTTTGGTCTGCAATTGCCTGCAACAGGTCAAGCTGGGCGCGTGTATAAGTGACTGTGGTATCGCCACTACCTACACTCAACGAGCCCATGGTCTCAGCACCGGAATTGAGAGGGACACCCATCCAGGCATATACGCCTTGAGTAGAAGGAGTGATATTTCTCGCCTGACATTCACGCACATAATCCTGAGTAAGGATGGGACGTCCCTTACGAATGATCTCCTGTCCAAGCCCCAGGCTCGATGGCAGCGGCTGGTTCTCGCGGCTGATGATGCGTTCGTTGTCATCCACGCGAAAAGCGTAGTAGAAGTAATTGGCGGCTTTGTTATAAAGCGTGATATGGAAAAGGGATGATGGAATGATCTGAGATGTCTGCGCAAAGATCAATTCAAGGACATCGTCAAAAGTGAGAGTGACGTTCACGCCCTGTGAGACACGCGTCAACGCGTTCATTTCCTGCACGCGGCGTTCAAGGTCTACAACAGTTTGGACGCGTGAGATGGCAACTGATGACTGGTCAGAGAGACGATCCAGGAAATCCAAATCCTTCGGCGTATAAACACCCCCCGAAAGCGGAGTGCCTAACGCGAGCCAGCCAACAGGCCGTTCCTCACCCGGTAAAGCAACAAAGAGACGCGCACCCAGCAATGAAAGGCGGGCTTCATCACCTCGCATGGCAACAGGCGGGTTGATCGTATCGAGATAAAGCGGGATTTTCTCTTTCTGGAAGTACTGAACGAGCGAACTGGTCGATGAAAACCGAATGTCACTTGTTGGGCGTCCATCACCATTTGCCAGCGCCGAATACTGATCGTTCAAGGAATCATAAGTATAAATATGGAAGCGGTCAGGAACCAGACTGCTGGCAATCTGTTCACGTAACACACGGCCAATGGTATTCAAGTCAAGCGCATTCGTCAGTTGATGGCTAAAACTGCGAAGACGCTCCTCATAGGCGCGTTGACCACGGAAGAAGGTGCTATCTACAAGGACTTGTAAACGTGTGCGCAATGGATCGAGGAATACCGCGATAACAAAGACAAGCGTGCCGATCAAATACGGATTGTCATATGGCATATTGATCGAGAAGATAAAAGCGATACCCGTCACCAATAATCCATACGCCGCGACGACGAGAATCGTCAGCAGGGAATAAACCATTCCCTGGCGCACCCAATAATCGGTGCGTAAGAGCCGGAAGCGCAGGATCACATATCCATTGGCCAGCGGGAAAATGATCAATGGAACAAAGAGATACGGGCTAAATGGAACAGGATCTGCCAATCCCCGGATCGCATTTTTTCCTGATGAATATAACAACCAAAAAATGATCGGACCGAATGCAAGCAGAGCCCCAAACAAAATTGTTCTCGCCTGACTTTTTACAACCGGCGAGAGAGATAAGAACGCGTGATATGCCAACGCGCCGAAATAGAACAAACCCGAAAGGCCTACAAAGATATAAATGATCCGCCACGCAGCGAAGTAAGCGGTCGGGTTCGCGAAATCATATAATTTGAAGTAGGCATTAATAGCCAAACCAATGCAAATTGCATACCCACACCAGCGCAAGTAGGGACGGCGGAACAAAAAGCGCGCTTCCTGTGGAAAGCAAAGACCAAGATCGATCAAAGCACCGCCAGACAGGGCAGCAGCCATTGTCCAAAAATAAGTGAAGTGATGAGAAGTATACAGGTCGAAAAGGGCGCCGGTCACAATCGCCACCGAGGTGGACATCATGGAAAATGCACGCCCAGCAGATTCCGTACGGCGTAAGCCAAAAATCCACAAACTGATGACAAGGAATCCCAGACTCAAGACTGCCGGTACTATAAAGTATGAAATTCGATCAGCAGCCGGGAATGACTGTAACATGATATCAACCGTACGGACTTCTCCCTCTGTTGTACGCATAACAATGGGGATAGTCTGGCCGATTGTCAAAGCACTCAGGGCATTGCTCAAATCCTCGGCATTTGAAATCGAACTTCCATTTACTGAGACCAGTTGGTCGCCTATCTTAAATCCCTCTGCATATAGTGACCAAGGTCTGCCAGTTTCGCTTGTATCCGAACCATTCAGTACCATGGTCTGCTCGAAGAATCCCCCAATGAATGGATTTCTCAGCCAGTTATAGCTTATTAACAAGGACGCGATAAAGATCACGACAGCGATGCCCTGGTAAACCAGAACAATGGATTGCGTGATTTTGCTCAGGACCGTATTCAAACGAAAAGATTCGTTCATAATCTTAAGTTGTCCAGTAGTCCCGCAGGGATACTTCGTAATTGACCTGCTGGACATCCTGGTGGAGGTACGACAGCATTTTACACTACACCCCCATGCCTAACTATGGTACTTTCATAACAAAGAAGTAAGGCGGAACATCCCTTAAACAAGCGTCCCGAAGGTTTGGATGGCACAACAGCGCCTTTCCCGGAAACCTTCGGGACGTTCGATCAAACTATACATCCAGATTTCTGACCGTCTTCGCATGCGTCTGGATAAATTTGCGGCGCGGATCCACTGCATCGCCCATCAGCATGTCGAAGGTGCGATCGGACTCAGCCGCGTCCTCCACCGTGACAAGGAGCAGGGTCCTGTTTTCGGGGTTCATCGTTGTCTCCCATTACTGGGTTGGATTCATTTCACCGAGACCCTTATATCGCTGGAGGCTTGCCTTCTCACCTACTTCTTTAACGATCTTATCTTTTTCTTTATCGCTATAGGCATACTTAATTTGATTCTTATATGCAACGCGATACAACGGAGGCTGGGCAATGTACAGATGCCCATCTTCGATCAATTGCGGCATATAACGGAAGAAGAATGTCAGCAACAGCGTACGGATGTGACTACCGTCTACGTCAGCGTCGGTCATGATGATGACGCGTCCATAGCGCAGGCCATTGACTTCGAAGTTGTCGCCGATGCCAGTTCCCAAAGCAGAGATCAATGCCCTGATTTCATTACTCGACAGGATCTTATCGAGACGGGCACGTTCAGTATTCATGATCTTGCCACGTAAGGGAAGGATAGCCTGGAAGTGCCGGTCACGTCCCTGCTTGGCAGAACCGCCTGCCGAGTCACCTTCCACAATGTAGAGTTCGGTCTTCGACGAATCACGTTCGGAGCAATCCGCCAGTTTACCGGGTAGAGTCAATGACTCGAGCGCTGATTTACGGATGACCAGGTCGCGTGCCTTGCGCGCTGCGTCGCGAGCCCGAGCCGAGGTGAGACACTTGGCAATGATCGCCTTCGCGGCCTGTGGGTTCTCCTCAAGGAATGTATAAAATGCTTCTCCCACCACCTGAGTCACGTAAGTCTGCACCTCAGGGTTCATCAACTTCACTTTGGTCTGCGATTCAAATTGCGGGTCAGGATGTTTGATCGAGACAATCGCGGTCAAACCTTCACGTGTATCATCACCCGAGAAGTTCGGATCGGCGTCCTTGAGCAAGCCGTTCTTGCGTGCATAATCATTGACCACGCGCGTTAGCGAGGAGCGCAGACCAGTGAGATGTGTGCCGCCGTCAATCGTGTTAATCGTATTCGCGAACGAATAGACCGATTCTGTGTAAGCATCCGTGTACTGGATGGCGGCTTCAATGCCAATCGATTCGATGTCCTTTTCCACATGCACAACAGGATGCAGGTTTTCACGGTTGCGGTTCAGGTAACGGACAAAAGAGGTGATCCCGCCTTCGAAGTAAAAAGTCATCTCACGATCATTGCGCTCATCAATGAAATCGATCGTAACGCCGCGCGTGACAAACGCCATCTCACGGAAACGTTGAACCAAGGTATCGAAGCGATAATCGAGGTTATCTTCCTTGAAGATCTGCGGATCAAATTTGAACGTGACTTTGGTGCCGGTATCATCAGCCTTTGTTTTACCGATGACTTTGACTGGCGCCTTTGGGTAACCGCGTTCATAGCGCTGAAAATGGATCTGCCCACCGAGGCGCACTTCCACTTCACACCATTCAGAGAGTGCATTGACCGCGCTGACACCTACACCATGCAAACCACCCGAGACTTTATACCCGCCTCCGCCAAATTTACCGCCTGCATGAAGGGTGGTCATGACCACTTCCAATGCAGACTTCTTCATCTGCGGGTGCATTCCAACCGGGATACCACGTCCGTCATCTTGCACGGAAACACTCGAGTCAGGATGGATGGTAATGTCAATCCGTGTGCAGACTCCTGCCAGAGCCTCATCAACCGCGTTATCTACAACTTCATAGACAAGATGATGCAGCGCTTTGATGTCAGTACCGCCCACGTACATGCCTGGGCGTCTGCGAACAGCTTCAAGACCTTCCAAAACCTGGATACTGCTGGCATCATAATTGGTGTTATTTTCTTTCGCCACAAAAGCCTCCAAATAGTAGGTAAAAATCACACTCGTTGTGTAGGTCTACTTTGTTTCTGTTGCAATCGCTCAAAAACGGTCTGTAGCCACACGTTCATATCTCGATAATATACAAAACTCGCCGCGAGCAATGCGGTTGTGATAAACGCATGTCCGCCAATCCCCACCAGGGTCATCCACGAATTCTCTGGTGGAACGCTCCACAAGTAATTCAAACCGGTCGAAAGGAGAAACCAGCATAATACGAACAAACCGCTTGTCGGGAGGGCGAAGCGTGCCATCCGCAAGCTGGTGAATATCGAATGAAAAGCATTCTGCTTGCGTACAAAGATCCCGTGCGGGGTAAAGAACAATGGCACGATCAGCCAAAAAGACAGAAGAAGGATTACAAATAATGCGCCGCCTGCCAGTGCGGGGCTGAGCATCGTCAGAAATGTAAGAACGAGCATGACCGGTATAAAAAACAGCATCAAGCCGATCAGCCAAATGAATGACAGGATTAAGGCCTGGGCGATTGCCCGCATGGAAGCGATGCCCGCTTCCCGCTCCGCGTCGCCCAAAGCTGTTCCCGATACCCAGTGGAAGTACAAGCCTCCAAAAACCCAGCCTGCCAGGATCAGCAGGAACGCCAGCCCGATCAACCCCGGAACGGATGACACCTGCACAACCTGCTGTGAACCGAACGGGGTTTCAACCGGCATCGTTTGCGCCAGCAGGCTCGAAATACCAATAGGGAAAGTTTGCAGTTTACCGAGCAGACTGAGCAAATTAAAGCGCTCTATTACTTCGCGGAACACGGACTGAAACTCCGCAAATCGGCTCACATCTGCAGAAGAGGTCAGTGTCAGCCGCGCCTGGTTGAATATAATGTTGAGAAACGGGTTGATCAGTCCGTCAACGCTCAAACGAGGTCCCAACCACAGAAAGACGTCCAGCAACACGGGTAGGAGAATAAGACCTACGTGACTGGAAACTGCATCAAAACCAGCTCTTAATGAACCTATTATGCCCGGAGGTGGGGGGAATTCTTCAAGTTTCTGCGAGTACATAACCAATTGATTCTACCATATCGACCCCATCTTGGCATCCAACTATGAGACAGGTACAATGCATATATGGATGAACAGAGGTATCTGCCTGATCCTGACCGCGTTGGCGTGCTAACGTCCACGGTCTTACTGGCTTTTGCCCTCACACACCTCATCCAGGCGCCGGAATTCAACCTCGAGATCCAGTTGCCAGGCTTCTTTCTCCTCATTCCCTTAAACTTATCCACTGCCATGGGCGTGCTTACGGCAGGTCTTACTGCCACTGGCATGGACTGGCTCCTGCACAGCCATCCATCTTTGAATGGCCGAGCGACCTATCAGTGGTGGCTGCTCCCCACGCTTACCACCTTTGTGATCGGTGTACCGCTTTCCATCCTGCCGGGTGGGATCGCATGGTGGGTCGGCTTTGCGGTCGCTGGCACATTTCTCTTTTTTGTCTTCATTGCTGAGTATATTGTTGTAGACCCGGGCGCTCCCTACTATGCCATCTCCATGGCCGGGCTGACCGCCATTTCATACACGCTTTTCTTTATTCTCGCAGTTGCCCTGCGCTATAGCACTGCACGTCTCTACCTCCTCGTCCCAGCTTTATTCCTCGCTGCGCTCCTTGCCAGCCTGCGCATTTTGCACCTGCGCCTGAGCGGCCGCTGGGAATACGCATGGTCGGTTGGCATCGCGTTCGTTTGTGTTCAAATTGCGTCGGGATTGCACTACTGGCCCCTTTCGCCGATTCAGTTTGGGTTGATGCTCATCGGCTCGTTGTATGGAGTGACCAATCTTGCCATTAACCTTGATGAAGACCAGCCGGCACGCCGTGCTGTGCTTGAGCCTGCGATCATCATCGGATTATGCTGGGGATTGGCAGTCTTTATTCAGTAATTAATAATGAAGCGTCAACTGACCCTCAGCAAAAACCATTGGCAGGAAATGCTCGATCACGTTGACCGGCAAGTCTCTTTGGAAGGTTGCGGTCTGCTGGCCGGGAAAAATGATCGGGTGGAGAAAGTGATTTTTGTACGGAATCAGGCGCAAAGTCCCGCGCGATTCGTGATGGACCCTTATGAGCAACTCCAGGCCTTCGATTGGATTGAATCCAATGGGCTGGACCTCCTGGGCATCTTCCACTCGCATCCCGCGGGACCTGAAACTGCTTCCGTCACCGACATCGCTGAGGCGGCTTATGAGGTTGTCCACCTGATCTGGTTCCGGGATCAAAGCCGCTGGCAGGCACGCGGTTTTTGGATCGAAAACGGTTACGCAACCGAAGTATCATTGCAAATTGTAGAGTAGAGAAACCTTATTGCTCTGATTGTGTTTCAATTTTTACACTCATCTCGGAGGCTCGAAGGTTATGCAGATACTGCTTGGCATCGGGATTATCATCATGGGGTATATTATCGGTTCCATTCCATT
>Ga0105092_10001410_pt1 | contig 12905 bp, 12 predicted proteins | sample PPLLak2March2015_FD_87021 | JGI IMG/M metagenome (GOLD analysis project Ga0105092, IMG submission 87021) | Freshwater sediment microbial communities from Prairie Pothole Lake near Jamestown, North Dakota, USA - PPLs Lake P7 Core (1) Depth... | ecosystem: Environmental > Aquatic > Freshwater >... | reverse complement strand
TTGTTGCTCATACCCATCCGACACGGCGTGGTTTCATATCAGCCTAGCAAGCAGGAACTTCACATCTAAAGATTTACCCAGTAGTTACTGATCCCAGCATAAAGCCGATTTCCGGTTTGGGGTACGGCTAACACCCCAATCCTACCTACTACCGCGAAAAATATTACACGATTTAGATATATTTGTGTATCCTGTTAACAAAAACATAATCAGATTGTTTGGTAAAGACAAAACTTATTGCAATAACTAATTACTCCTTGTTTACGTTAACAATACTAATTTCAAGGAATTGATTGGTGCCTATCCGGTGAAGAAAGCACCAATCAATTGACTATCCTGACAATGAATTCAAGATAGACTATACGATTAGTCGCCAGAATTTTATTTAAGACTTCTAATACAAATAACTAACTACGTGACTCACCTACGTAAAGTTTTCTTTACTTGTGTGTTCAAACAAAATCGCATTGATAGAGAGAAAGTAGGCTCTAATTCCCTTTAACTAACAAATTCAATGTGCGACAGACTGAGCATACTGTGTTAGAAGAGTCTCTATTGCATACCAAACATCGTCTATGTTCCTGCTGAATAGCATTATTTACATTTGTAGTATTGATTGTACTTGTGTTTGCGGATTTTACCTTCCTTGCAATTTTCAAGATTGAATTGTATGCATTGTATTTTATGCCCGGATGTATTTTCTCAAGATTATTTAAATGACTCCTAAAGGCACTTCTTATACTTTCGTCTTTATATGGGCACTCTTCTGTTTGGAATGGAATATTTGTATGAATAGCGTACGTTACAATTTCTCTTTCATATATTTCCATTAACGGCTTGACTTTCCTTAAGCTACTACTCCCATACTCTACTGGTTCTGGATATGTCCATCCGATTCTTTCCACATCGCCGGCAAACAAATTGATAAGAAATGTCTGGATGTAATCATCCAAGTTATGCCCGGTAGCAATAACATTTGCTCCACAAGATTCTGCAAGGAGATCTATTGCCCTTCTCCGAAAAGTTCCACACATGGAACATGATGAAATTTTCTCTGAGGGTCTAACCTCCATGGCTTTATCCATTGATAATCCAAAAAGTTCATTAAAACTCATTACCTTGTTTTCAACGCCTATGCTGGAACAAAAATTCTTTACAATGCTTAATGATTCATCTCGATAACCCTTAATTCCCTCATCAACAGTTATGGCTACTAGCTCAGGACGTGGACCACTGAATGTGTTTTTTAGTATATTCAGGAGCACAAGACTGTCTTTACCTCCCGAGACTGCAACTGCCACAATATCACCATGTTTTAACATTGAATATTTTGATATTGTCCTTTTTGCTTTGTATTCTATCGATTTGATAAAGCATTTTTTACACAAAAATTCTCCAGAATAATGCCTTAAATAAATGGAATTATTTTTCTTGCATTTACTACACACTTTGGACATCGGAATTGTTATTGCTTGGGGGCATTGATCATTAATACCTTCTATCGTCAATCGCACGGTCCAGGAAATTATCGCTGGTCCTCAAGGAAACTATTTCTAAAAGCATTTAAGTATATAACTACAAAGTAATTTTTGATTTGACGACTAGCCATGGTGTTATTGATGAAATTAATCTCAAAATCATAAATATATTGAATAAAGACTCCTCACTACCCTTTGTTGAAATTGCAAAACAAATCGGAATATCTGATGCTACTGTTCATATTAGAGTCAGGCGACTAATTGCCGCGGGTATTATTAAGAAATTCACCATATCCTTGGACAACAATAAACTCGGCTATGATCACCTGGCATTCATGGGCATAAACATCGAACCTGGAACCGCTGATGAAGTAACAAATAGCCTTTCATCCATAGAAGAGGTTCTCGAAATTCATGAAATGCATGGAAGATTTGATCTTCTCTTAAAAATAAGAGCAAAAGACTTGGAAGAAATGCGCGACATAGTTGTAAACAAAATAAGAAAATTGCCCAGAATTATTGAGACGGAACTCATGACGGCATTAAAGACTAGAAAGGAAGATCATATGGTACCAATGGACGCTGCTCCGTAACAAGGGCTCCTTGCAGGATTTTCTATCTACATTCTTTGCTTGTCTTTCTTTGATGAAGTCCACCAATCAAGATAGTCATCATGATATTTTTTCCTATCATTGCCTTCATCCCTAAAGGTTTTATCCCTTAACTCATCCATTTTTTCCCTGGAAGCAAAAAGACCGCAGCTTTTGCAGATGAAATTCTTGGTAGCAGTATCCAACTTTAATTCCCCACCACATTCAGGGCAAAAATTAGACAATTTGTTTATTATTAGTGAGACCTCATAAAAAATGTTACGTGAATTTCATAACAATTTCGCGATCTAGCGCGAAATAGACTATCAATATGACGAAATAAAATCAGCCAACTCCTTTACCATAGGTCCCATGCGGTAAGTAGTCGGCATAACATCTACTAGAACATGAAATGTCGCAAGCATTTTTGAAGTAGACGGCCCTACAGACACAACAAGTAGATTGTGGTTTAGCCTCTCTTTTAACACATGAATCTGGTTGTTTCTTTTTGCGAATTCAAAGAACTCTTTAACTGCAGGCGGACTCGTAAAGGTGATTGTGTCTATGGTACCTGCCATTATGTCTTCTATGAGCCTTCCAATTTTCTCTTCGCTAGGGGGTACGTAGTCATATCCCATTTCCTTTAACATGGCGGCATTCGTTTTTTCAAGACTTGTAGAATAAGTATACGATGAAAATTCGAACACTTTTGAACCTAAAGATTCAAGCTTTTCCCTAAATGAATGTGAGTAATTACCATGCCATAATATCCCTATGTTCTTGTTTTTAATATCAAAGTTTCCTAGAAGGTTCAATATCCCTTCAATCGTATTGATATCGGGAACAAGGTTGGTTCTAATGCCAAATTTTCTTAGTTCCATTTCTGGCTTGTTACTTCTTGCTACGACTACAGTATCTCGTAACTTTTCGATCACGGTCTCTAACTGGTGTAATTTTTGAATATTTTGAAATAGATTGAATACACCAACACCAGTCATAAATACGAAAAATTGCATTCTCTCATTTCTGATGGTTTCTATAAATTTAATACACTCAGAATTTAGCGGATTGTTATTTCTAATTCCTATAGTTGGTGCTATATATGGAATACCTCCAAACTTTCGAACTAAGCTTGCAAGTTCAGAAGCTCTCCGGCTTGATGTAATTGCTACGGTAACTCCGCATAATGACATGCAACAATCTTGGAATCTTAGAATAATTAAAACTTGAGTTTATAACGATTGAGCAGGCGAGCCCAAATATATTCAGCTAATTTTTATAAATTCTGATTATTTACAGTCTACGACAAAGTTAGTCTCCATATTGCAAAACCTAAACGGTGCATGGACTTTTCTCTTCATATCCTTTGTTTGGATCTGGTCGCCCGTCAAATGCCATGCACCTTTTAAAATAAATTAACCAAATTAAATTAAACCTTTTTGATTTGCAGGATTCCCGAGATACCATCTACTGTTCCTTCACTGAAATTCTCGATTTCTGGAATTTCTTGATCTTTAGAGAGTTCTAGCAATGGTATATTTGCAATTGCACATCCCGAAGCCGTAGTAATATCAGTCTTTAAAGTGCATATTATTCCAGATGGTGATACCCCATTGGATTTCAGCGCAAAAATCGAGTAAGCGCCTACACTACTTCCGACGGCGTATGGAAAAACCAAAAGGTTGTCCTTGAGGAATTCTCCACACAATTCATGATTCTTATCGGTTATCAATCCGGTCAAATGATCCACTGAAGACAAAAAGTTGATAGGTTGCTTTGTTGACAGAATTCTTCCTTTTGCCCTCCCTCCTACAATTACTTTACATCTTAGAGAATAATCCATGGCATATCTATTATTTTGTATAATTCCTTATAATGGATTTTATATCCGTCAGGCATACTGATACCCCATTAGATTTGTTGAGATAGTGGGCCGCTTTGACACTATTTGTAATTACACCATCGTATTCCTCACGTGATAACAGAGGCGATAAACATGTACATGCATCACAAATTATACTCGCACCCGCATTTTTAAGTCTCTGGGCTATTCCGGATTTGCAAGATTTTTCGTAGATTGGTCGAGGACAAAAGATCATGCATTTTTTGGAGAATTTATTCCCGCCAATCATATTTGATATCAACTCCAATTCGTACATTCCTAGCTGAGGACTCCCCAATGCTATTACATCTCCAGAATCGGTGGTGTTGAGTTCATCTACTACTGATTTTTCTTCCTCTTTTCCATAAGATATACTCTCATCATATACTTCCTTGCTAGAGAACATTCCACATGCACCTGAAGTACCCAAGGCAGCAGCTAGAGCCTTGGTCTTATACATGTCTATGTTACTAATTTGATGACCAAAAGAAACACAGCTTTCTTTTACCGAATTACCAGAAAAATATCCCAATATTCCATAATCCAATTCCGTCTTGAGATCTTTCTCTATCTTAATTTTGATTTTTGGATCTCTTATACTGTTAATTCTGAGATCTGAGTAGGGAGCCTTACCAGTTATGGCACTAGCTAAAGCGCTAAGAGAACTTTCTTTGTTTGTGTGTAAACCGAATACTGAATTTGCCATTACTGCGGCATTACTTTCTGCAAAGCTGACGTTATGTCCCCTATCTGGTAATTGAAATAGTTCATAAGGGATACATGAAAATGAAGGCACAGAACCCATTTTCTCATATGCGTTGGTTATGTGGCCCTGTTGTTTCTTGAAATTGCTGGACAGGTTATTCTGTTTATGACTATCATATCCCATTGGATTTATTGTTGTGGGAACTAAAAATCGCGCTTCTTGACTATACTCGGTGAGAAAATTTACTCCTGCATCGCCAATTGTGTTATAATTGACGCCAGAAAGGTGAACCCATTCTACAGGAATTAATTTTTCTGCATTGGTTGCTTTACCTATAGATAACAATATCTTATATGCGGTTGAGATGGCTGTACCTTGTTTTTCATCCAGCGCATCCTCTTCTTCTCTCGTTAAGTGCACAAACATTATGAAATCGCCGGGCCTATAATAATTATGATTGTGCATAAAGAAGAATCATTTTTTGCATGTATTGAATAGAATAAATAGCGACTGTTGGTACCCTACTGACATGGAATGTGCAGTATATGATACATATGTAACAAAAAAAGATGGAAAGATTATGCACTTTGACGTTATAGTGGAATCTTCAACTCCACATGAAAAAGCAATAGAATTCGGAAAGGATTACCTAAAGGATGCTGGTCAAGAAGGTCAGACGATGACTCAAGAGGAATGCCAATTTTGTCATGTTCAAGAAGCTCCAAAGGTAGTCGAAGACGGCATACAACAGAACGGTTACTTCATACAAAAGATGGAAGGATGTCCTTAAAAAATTAGGCCGATATCCATTCTTAGAAATAAAAACACATTCGTTCGTTTTTATTTTTTTTGTTACCTATATGTCGAGCTGATTTAACTTGATATTAAGTTCTAATTGATATTCATCAATTTGAATTATACAGTTTTTTATTCTTCTTTATCTTTAGCTTTCATTTTTTCTCGTAAAGAAAGCAAGATACATCATGTTCTTGTTCTTTCATTTCTAGTTCTGGGTCCTTTTTACATATTTCCATGCTGTAAGGACATCTGTTGAAAAATTTACAACCACTCTCTGCAGGTGCTGAATCAAAATTTTTGATTCTAATTGCCTTCTCTTTGTCAATATTGTCAAACTTTGGTTCTGAGATGGCGTCTAATAATGCCTGGGTATATGGATGCAGTGGATTTGATAACACCCTGTCTATCGATCCACTCTCAACTATCTTGCCAGCATACATAACAGAGATCTCGTCTCCAATGTATCTTGATGTTGCCAAATCATGAGTAATGTAGAACACCGTTATGTTGCGACTAACACTTAATTGCTTTACTATCTGGAGTATCTGTGCTCTAATTGAGACATCAAGCATTGAAACGGGTTCATCTGCTATAATTAATCTAGGCTCAATAACTAGTGATCTGGCAATAGCAACTCTTTGTCTTTCACCCCCAGATAACATATGAGGATACTTTTCAGCGAATTCTGCCGACGGCTTAAGGTTTACATCATCCAATACAGTAAGGATTTTATTAATACGTTCCTCATTGGAATCATCTTTAAAAAAAATATCAATTGGTTCTTTTATTATGTCAAATACTTTCATTAATGGATTTAGTGAACTATACGGATCTTGATGGATCATTTGAGCTTGCTTGCGATAATTCCAAAGATCTTTACCACTTTTTCTGGTTATATTACTTCCATTGAAAATAATTGAACCTGAATCTGGATCAATCGCTCGTAGAATTATTCTAGCCAGTGTAGTTTTACCAGAACCTGATTCCCCCACCAAAACGGAAACACGTCCTTCTGGAATATTTAGACTGACACCGTCTAATGCCTTTTTATAATATTTTTTTCTTGGACTCACAAAAGAAAAAAGGCTCGTATTGATTGGGAAATATTTTTTAACATCTCGTACTTCTAAAATGTTCTTCAAGAACTGTGGATAATGATAACAAAATGTAATTTAAACGATTTGTAGATACAAATTTACATCTGTTTGTCTAACTCTTGTTGAGAGGTCTTGGCAGTCTCAACGAAGTTACCATGACCAATATATGTTTTATCTATTTTCCCATCCTCCATTACTATCTTTCCTCTCACAATAGTCATAATTGGCCATCCCTTGAGCTTCCAACCATCGTAAATAGTATAGTCTGAATGAGAATTTAATATATCAGGAGTTACCGTTTGTTCTTTTTCCATATCCACTAAAGTTAAATCGGCATCTGATCCTTCCATAATAGTCCCTTTTTTTGGAAATAATCCGAAGATCCTGGATGCATTGGCACTGCATATTTCAGATAATCTGATAAGGTCAATTCTTTTTTTATTTACTCCTTCACTTAACATTACCGGAAGCATTGTTGCTAAGCCTGAAAATCCTGACGGTGCGTTCCAAAAATTCCCCTCAGCTTTTTTCCTTTTTAACTCATTCGCAACATGATCTGTTCCAATAGTATCAATAATTCCAGATTTTATAGCATTCCATAACTTTTCAAGGTTATTTTTTGATCTTAGTGGTGGGACTACTTTACCCTTAATATCATCAAAATCGGTGCTATGTGTTAAATAATGAGGACATGTTTCAATCCAAATTCTGAGGTTTTTATGCAATCTTTTATGTCTGTGAATTTCACGCAAAGCTTCTGATGAACCAATGTGAACAAAGTACAGATTAGGCTCATAATTTAATGCAATTTTCATAATTTTTCTAATAGAACTAACTTCTGACGCTTCTGGCCTTAATGATGACCATAACTTGAGAATATTTGAATTGACTTGCTCATACTTGTTACGCACTTCTAGTATATTCCTGGAACATACTTCAGGGTCCTCCGCATGGACTAATACAATAGAATTCAAGGATGAACCAACCTTAATGATCTCTGTGAGTAGATTATCTGTCATATCAACCTCAATTTCTTTTAGCGAAGATGAACCTGGATCGAGATCTGCAAGAATTTTTTTAAGATGGGATCCTAAATTCATATAGATTTTAAAAGAATTAATACCGATACTTTTGAGGTAACTCATATCCTTAATTTGCTCAGGTTCCAGAATTGATGCATGTATTCCATAATCGGTAATGTGAGTATCCTTGCTTACGTCCAGATGATTGACAATTTTTCTATAGCTACCTTCCAACCTAATCATTCGCATTATTGTCGTTACCCCTCCAGTCGCAGCGGAGATAGATTCAGTAATTGCAGCATTATCTATTGGAGTATAAACCCCATAATGGACATGGGGGTCAATGACTCCTGGTAAGATATACCTGTTCTTTGCATTAATTATCGTATCCGTACTAACATTTCCGATTGTTTTTTCTAGGGCTTTTATCTTTCCATTTTCAATTAAAATATTGGTATTGACAATACCACTAAAGGGAATAATTGCATTTACATTTTTAATTATAATGTCGCAAGTATTACTCAAAATATCCTGAATATGGCAATTAATATTAATTTAATCCTTTGTAACTTATAAGATGAGCTTAAAGTTCATCCAAAATGGTCCAATTACTAAAATGATTTCGAATTGGTTCAATTACTTTATTCAGATAAATGGAAACTGAGTCCTTCAGATCTTTAGGGTGAATCTTTTTCTGATTGTAATCATTTTCAAGTCTCATATAATTATCATAGACTATATTTCCACCATACTTGCTCTGCCTATCAATCTGAAATTCCGAAAAATTATGGAAGATCACATATCTGATGATCTCTAATATAGGATTATTTTCTGAAATGCCAATAGGACAATAAGCTTTTGATATCTTATTCTTAATTGTACTATCGTCATCGTGGATCAGTATACCGCCTAATGGATTAGTTTTGCTCATTTTACTTGATAATCGATTGTCTTCTTCGTCTCTCCCATTGGGAGCAAATTTTGTCGGTTCGTTGAGTCCAGGGAGTAAATGATGATGAACGGATACTGGTACTTTCCATTCCAACTTTGGGAAAATTTCTCTTACGAGCATGTGAATTTTTCTTTGATCCATTCCAGCGTGAACGATATCCAAATCTAATGCCTTGATATCTGCTGATTGCATTGAAGGGTACATCAATTGGGAGAAATCAAGTTTCTCCTTTTCTGACCTACCCATAATAGTTAATGCTCTTAAGGTTCGTGACAACGTCATATGTTTACTAAAGATCATAAAATTCTTCCAATAATCATCATAATTATCATACAAAGTTGATCCTAAAATGATATTTACTCCTGGACAAAAAAATTTGAAGGCCTCAGCATAGTATTTGGAAACCTCAATTATCTTTTGCCAATCATTATCTAACTTATTATTTATGTACGTGTGCCAGTCTGCAAGAAACACATTACTATGTATGCCCGCCTCGATGAAATCATTTATCTTGTAACCGGTCAAAATTAGACTTCCCAAATGAAGTTTCCCAGAAATTTCTAAACCAATGTAATGACGAGGTTTGGCATTAGTTTCAAATATTTCCCTTAATTCTTGCGTCTCAACAACCTCTTCAGTAGGTTCTCGTAATACAAGGCCAATTCTGCTTTCAACATCCATTAACTAGGTAAAAATGTAAATGGGAATTATTATTTTTACCTCCATAAACACAGTGGAAACATAGTAAAGTGTCTCAATATTAATAAGTGATAGAGCTGCATATGGTAAGATGAACATTAAAGATCTTTTCGGTGGTGAAATAGTCGGTACGGGATCTGATTTTATAGTGATTCTTAAAGGTAAAAACAGGATATTGTTAGAATTCAGTTCTCATAAAATAATAGTACTGAAAAAAGAGGCAACTCCTTACGGGTCTTCAATATAAGGATATTTTATCCATTTTCACAACAATCCGACTATTTTTGATAAAAAGTTAAATCTAGTAACGTACAAACTTTGTCAATTGACATCAAAAGTTACAACTGAAGTCTTAGAGAAAGGAACAAAACAGACCAAAACTATTTTGCAAATCCCTCAAAAACAAAAATCAAAAATCTATTATAATAAAAAAGCAGAATCAGAATTTTTTGTCGATAATTCTGCATTGGCAGGTTTTACTGGAGAACGGATTCTCTATATGTCGGTGAGAGAGTTGATAGAAAATTCATTGGATTCCTGCGAAATTAATCACATACTACCAGTTATTCATTTAAGCCTAAAACTCCTAGATCCACTTAATGATCTGTGGACCATATCTTGTAAGGATAACGGAATTGGAATACCTTCAGATAAAGTTCCTGTTGCAGTTTGTTCATTCTTAACTTCTGGCAAATACGTCGAGAAGCAACAAAGGGGTCTTTTTGGAGTTGGATTGAAGATGATAGCAGCATTTTCTACAAAGGATACGGATCATCCTCTAAAAGTATGGTCCAAATCAGAAGAAGAATCAGAATATTATTTTGATCTCAGGACGGATATTGGAACAAATAAACCAATCACTCTCTTTAAAAAGAGTGTGAAAAATGATGAATCGCAAATAGAAGGTGAATCTGGTTTCAAAGTTGAAGCTATATTGCGTGCAAAATTATCACCTGTGACCAAAAACAAAATCTATGACTATATTAGTCAAACAAGCATTGTTAATCCATATGCGATCATTATATTTGAAACAGATGAAGGAAAGGTAACGTTCAAAAGAAGAACACAGATAATGCCAAATCCTTCAAGGGAAGTATTGCCACATCCCTCTGATATGGATCTTAAAACTCTAAAGAAGGCCATTTTTAATTTTATGAATCAGAAGACAACTCTGCAAGGGATACTCTCCAATTCATTCCAAAAAATGTCAAACGATAAGGCTAAAGATATAATTAATAGGGCAGGATTGACCGTAAAACCTGCAGACCAATATGACGAACACGAGTTGATTAAGGTCGTAAATATTTGCAAGCATACGAAATTTCAGTCTCCAAATACAGACCATTTGAGTCCAATAGGGGAAAAAATCCTGACTGTCGGAATGACATCTGAATATTCAATTATTCAAAATAAGGAGACATCCACCTCTGGAAGTCAAACTCATTTGTCTGCCAAGATATTAAAACCATCGTTGACAGCTTATTCTTCAAGAATTTGCGTTGTGAATAATAGGCCGACAATTGTTGAATGTGGAATTGCTTACGGAGGGGATATTCATTCATTCAAACTGTATAGATTTGCTAATAAAATCCCACTTCTATACGATGAAGGTTCTGATGTTGCACGAGAAGTAATTTCTGAAGTAGGAATAAACAAGATGGGGATTTCAAAAAAAGAGGTTAAGGAACAGTTTTCTAATGTAGAAACAAGATCCGATAGAACAGTAGAATATCTTCCAATCCACATTTTCTTTCATATATGTTCCACAAAGATACCATATAAGACTGCAGGAAAGGAGAGCATTGCTTCCGAAGGCGATCTAAAAAAGTACATGAAATCATGTCTTTCAGATCTTTATAGAAAAGTAAGTGCACAAATAAGAAGGGAACTGAAGATAAAGGAGGACGAAAACAAATTAAGGCTCTATAAGCACTATATACCCTTTATAGTAAATGCAATATCAGAATCAATTAAAATTGACTCAAAAAAACTTTCCAAAGCATTTCAAAACTTGGCAGAGAAATATGTTAGCGGGGAATTATCAAACATTACTAAAAAAATCTTTCCAGATTCGGACCCAAAAAGAGTTGAACCAGGCAATAAGAAGAACACAGTGAATAACGATAATGGGAATGAAAATAAGTTGAGTAAATTTGATACCCGATCTAGTGTATCAGTATCAAAACAGAGTAACAAAATTAAGCCAGCTAAAATTAATATTCCTCGTAAAATTACTAAAAAATAAAGTGTAAAGGATCATGGCACTAAAAGATAAGCGACATCAAGAAATAACTAATAAAATCAGGAAAATAATGAAAAATGTCGGAGACGATATTCTTGTTGAAGGTATTATGCCAAGTCTTGAAATTCCAAAAGTGGGATATGATAATACTGTCTGGTCAGATGAGAAGAGGATGCTTACTATAGGAGAGAAGACTGTTCAGGTTGGTCCTAATAGCTCAAAGAAGATACCAACTTTTGCGCAATATTTGGTCATGGCAAATGCCATAAGAAAATTGTTAGACGAAGAAATGGAAAGTACCATAAGAGGTATGTATTACGCCACTTTAAGCACGGTTGGAGATGAAAAAAATCAACAAAAATTCTGGAACGGGCAGGATGACTCTGATGATGCAATAAAGGCAATTGAACTCTTGACAAATGTTCCTCGAGAGGAATTTTCTGTGACTTCCAAACCCAAAGGAATGATTTCAGGACCAATAACGCTTAGCGTGGGTGGAGATCTGATTGATTGTAATCTAGGAAGCAGGGCTACGTCCCAATTAATACCTACCAACATCCGAGATCTTGAAATTGTGAAGGTAAAGGCGGATTTTGTTATGGTGGTCGAGAAAGATACAGTACTCAATAATATAAGAAAATCGGGCTTCATACAAAAATATAATGCGATACTATTGACAGGATCGGGAGAACCAGATCGAGCAACTAGAATGATGGTCAAGATGTTGAATGAAAAGTGGAAAATGCCGGTTGTTATTTTTGCTGATGCCGATCCGTGGGGCCTGGGTATTGCACTACGTTACAAAATAGGAAGTGAATCATTAAGTTATGATAGTGACAGGTTGGTAACACCAAACTCAAAGGTACTAGGTATGATGTTTTCTGATATTTATGAATATAATATACCAAAGGTTGCCAGACTTGGAGCTACTCCGGAGGATTTAAACAGGGCAAACGATATGAAGAAAAAACCATGGCTTCAGGATAAACGTTGGAAGAAGGAATTGAATCTATTTCTTGAACGAAAAGAGAAATGTGAATTGGACGCATTTTTCAAATATGGATTCAAGTATTTGGCTGATACTTATTTACCCAATAAATTAAGAGAAGCCGGAGTCATCTAGGCCTGCATGTCAACTGACTGCATATGTTAGTCAACATACAAACAATATCAAGTCAACGGATCATTAGCTCTTACATCTTGTAAATTATATTCAGTTGATGATCCCAAATAGAGACTTGTCTTGTTCTTAATATTTCTGGATTGAATTATGCTGAGGTACGCTACGTAAATAAATCCTATTGTTTGTATGGCAATAAGAGGTACAAATATGGGGTTTCCAGATAACAAAGATATGGCAATTGTAAAGCAACCATAGGCGCTAAAAAAGATTTCCAACAAAGTGGTCTTTGTAAATGGTAAAGCATATTTGTTATTAC
>Ga0105092_10001409_pt1 | contig 12914 bp, 11 predicted proteins | sample PPLLak2March2015_FD_87021 | JGI IMG/M metagenome (GOLD analysis project Ga0105092, IMG submission 87021) | Freshwater sediment microbial communities from Prairie Pothole Lake near Jamestown, North Dakota, USA - PPLs Lake P7 Core (1) Depth... | ecosystem: Environmental > Aquatic > Freshwater >... | reverse complement strand
TCAACCTCTACGGCGTTCGGGAGGAAACGATCTCCCTCATCAAGGAGCGCGAGGTCTCGAAGCAAAAGAAGGAGCTGCCCTTCCTGGCCGAGTACAGCCGCGACCTCACGCAGCTCGCCGGGACCGGCACGTTCGACCCCTTGATCGGGCGCGACAAGGAGGTCGAGCGGATCATCCAGATCCTCTCCCGGCGGACCAAGAACAATCCGATCCTCCTGGGCGAGCCCGGGGTCGGCAAGACCGCCATCGTCGAGGGCCTCGCCACCCGCATCGTCGAGGGCGCGGTCCCGATGTTTCTGTCATCCAAGAAGATCCTGGCCCTCGACCTCTCGCTCATCGTGGCCGGGACGAAGTACCGCGGCCAGTTCGAGGAGCGCCTGAAGGGCATCATCCGGGAGCTCCGCGAGAACCCCGACCTGATCATCTTCATCGACGAGATTCACTCGCTCATCGGTGCGGGCTCGGCCGAAGGCTCGCTCGATGCCGCGAACATCCTCAAGCCCGCGCTCTCCCGCGGCGAGGTCTCCTGCATCGGCGCGACGACGCTCAAGGAGTACCGCAAGTACATCGAAAAGGACCGGAGCCTCCTGCGCCGCTTTCAGGCGATCCACGTCACGGCCCCGTCGGAGAACGAGACCTTCGAGATCCTCGAGGGGGTCAAGGACCGCTACGAGCAGTTCCACAAGGTCCGTTACTCCGCCGAGGCGATCAAGACCGCGGTCTACCAGTCCAACCGTTACATCACGGACCGTTTCTTCCCCGACAAGGCGATCGACATCCTCGACGAGGCCGGCGCCAAGGTGAAGCTGAAGCGAGTGGCGGACACGCAGAACCTCCGGAAGCTCGAGCTCGAGATCCGGCAGATCGTCAAGGAGATGAAGAAGGCGATCTCCGACAAGGACTTCGAGAAGGCCGTGTTCCTGCGCGAGCGCGAGATCGAGCTCAAGGAAGAGATCGAGCGCGCCAAGGCGCAATCGGCCGAGAAGAGCGACGCCACGCAGGAAGTCACCCGGCGCGACATCGAGGAGATCATCTCCTCGTGGACGGGTATCCCGGTCGCCTCCCTGGAGATGGAGGAGGCCGAGAAGCTCCTCCACATGGAGGACGCGCTTCGCACCCGGATCGTGGGCCAGGACGCCGCGATCATCGGCGTCTCCAAGGCGATCCGGCGCTCGCGCCTCGGCGTGAAGAACCCGAACCGTCCGATGGGATCCTTCATCTTCCTCGGGCCCTCGGGTGTCGGGAAGACCGAGGTCGCCCGGCGGCTCGCCGAATTCATGTTCGAGAACCAGAAGTCGCTCGTGCGGTTCGACATGTCGGAATACATGGAGAAGCACGCCGTCTCGAAGCTCATCGGCTCGCCTCCGGGATATGTCGGACACGAGGAGGGCGGCCAGCTGACGGAGCGGATCCGGCGCAATCCCTACAGCGTCATCCTCTTCGACGAAATCGAGAAGGCGCACCCCGACATCGCCAACCTGCTCCTCCAGATCCTCGAGGACGGCATCCTCACGGACGCCTACGGCAACCTCGTCGACTTCAAGAACACGCTCATCATCATGACGTCCAACATCGGGACCAAGCACCTCGTCAACCGCACGCGCGTCGGGTTCGGCGGCAACAAGGACACGCAGACCAACAAGGAGATCGAGGACATGGTCCTCAAGGAGCTCCGCCGGGACTTCTCGCCGGAATTCATCAACCGCATCGACGACATCATCGTCTTCCATCCGCTCGGCCGTCCCGAGCTCGCCCGGATCTGCCGGCTGCTCATCGACGACGTGAACACCACGCTCGCCCCCAAGGGGGCGGTGATCGACGTCGACGACGCGGCGATCGAGTGGCTGCTCGCCCAGAGCGGCGAGGACCCGAACATGGGAGCGCGGCCCCTGCGCCGCGCCATTCAGAAGCACGTCGAGGACCCGGTGTCGGAGCTCCTGATCGCGGCCCGCGAGGAGCGGCTCGAGGCGATCGAGGTTCGCGTCGGGCCCGAGGGATTGCGCGTGACGGCCCGCGAGATCGAGCCGATTCCCCAGGGGCGCTGAGCGCTTGCGGCGGGCGATGGGACTGGCCGCGGTCGTCGCCGCGGCTTTCGCGAGTTTTGGGGCGGCCTTCACCTTCGCCCAGGAGGCGGCTCCGCCGCCGACCCCGACGCCCTCGGCCGAGCCCGCTCCGGCGCTGAGCCTGCCGTCGCAGCTGCTCGCGCCCCCCGGGACCCCGCCGGCGGCGCCGGCGCCCGAAGCGGCGCCCGACGGCGCCCCGGCCTCCGGCACGGACCGCATTCTCGGTATCCGGGTCGTCGGCTATCAGACGGTTTCGCCCGACACGATCGCGCATTACCTCGGGATCAAGATCGGAGACGTCTACGACCCGGAGAAGATCCGGCAGAACTTTCACGCGCTCTGGGAAGTGGGCCTCCTCGAGAACGTCCACATCGAAGCCGAGCGCGAGGTCGGGGGCGTCACCCTCGTCGTGACGATCGAGGAGCGCCCGGTCATCAAGGAGGTCGAGTTCACCGGAAACAAAAAGCTGTCGGGCTCCCAGATCCGCGACGTGCTGAAGGAGATGAAGGCGGAGGTCAAAGTCGGGGCGCCCCTCTCCCTTCGCGACATCGCCCGGGCCCGCGCGATCATCGCCGAGGCCTACATCACGCAGGGGTTCCGCAGCGCGACGGTGGACTACAAGATCGAGGATCTCTCGAAGACCGAGAAGAAGGTCATCTTCACGATCGACGAGGGCGACAAGGTCAAGATCGAGTCGATCTCGTTCACCGGCAACGCGAACGTCTCCGCCCAGACCCTGCGCAACGCGATGTCCAAGACGAAGGTCGCGGTGTTCTGGCGGATTCTTTCGGACTACACCGTCTACAGCCAGGCGAACTACGAGGCCGACGTCGAGAGCCTCAAGGCGGCCTACCAGGCGAGGGGCTACAAGGACATCGTGATCAAGGACCCGATCCTCGACGTCTACGTCGTCAATCCCGACGCGAAGCCCAACAAGATCAAGCGCCGCGTGCGGCTGACGATCCCGGTCGTCGAGGGCGACAAGTTCTTCACGAACGAGATCACGGTCGTGGCCGTCCGCCAGAACGGACAGCCGACGGAATCGGGGCAGACCGAGGTCTTCCCGCCCGAACAGCTGAGGAAACAGTTCTACGACCTCAGCCCCGGCTCGGTCCTGAACCGCGACCGCATCATCGAGGGCCTCTCGCTGATCGAGACGATGTACAAGTCGCGGGGCTTCATCTTTTCCTACCCGAACCCGGTGTTCAAGGAGCTCCCCGACCACCGCGTGGACATCGAGATCCAGATGTTTGAGGGCGACAAGTTCTATCTCGGGCGCCTCGAGGTGCAGGGAAACACGATGACCCGCGACAAGGTCATCCGCCGGGAGTTCGCGCTCGACGAGGGCGACGTCTTCGACATGGAAGCCGTGAAGAAGAGCATCACGAAGATCCAGCAGCTCGGCTACTTCAAGATGACCGAGGAGCCGGCGTTCAGCCCCCTCCAGGAGGAAAAGAAGGTCGACGTCGTCATCAAGGGGCAGGAAACGTCCCGCAACGAGATCCAGTTCGGCGCGGGCTACTCCGGCTTCGACGGCTTCTTCGGACAGTTCTCGTTCCAGACGCGCAACTTTCTGGGCCGCGGCGAGATCATCGGCGCCTCTGCGCAGCTGGGCAAGGTCTCCAACTTCTTCGACGTCTCCTACACGGTTCCCTGGTTCCTGGACCGGAATCAGTCCGTCGGCGGCGCGCTCTTCCGTCGGAACGTCGACTACCTCTCGCAGGAAGAGAAGCGCCTGGGTGGCTCGGTCTTCTACGCCAAGGGCCTTTCCCTCTTCGACTCGGTCTCGATGCTCTACGCCTACGAGGACATCACGGCGAATTTCCCGGTGCGCTCGGCGCCCACGCCGCCCGGCCAGCCGGAGCCGCCCCAGAAGTTCACCGAGACGACCGGCACGACCTCCTCGCTGGCGCCGGCTTACCGCTACGACAGCCGCAATGATCCGTTCGACCCCACGCGAGGCTTCCGCCTGTCGGCGTCGGTCCAGGTCGCACCCGCCTTCCTGGGGGGCACGAGCGACTTCATCAAGGCGATCGGCGGCTCCACGATCTATCTGCCGGTGCGCCTCCCACGCGGGGCCATCCTCGCCCTGAATGTCGAGGCGGGCTACGTCGCTCCCCTCAACGACATCGAGATTCCGATCTTCGAGCGCTTCCAGCTCGGCGGCGAGCAGAGCCTCCGCGGTTTCCAGCAGGGCGCGGCCGTGCCGGTCGACCCGGACACGCTGCAGGTGTTCACGGACCCCTTCGGGCGGATCCTCGGCGGCAACAAGTTCTTCGTCTTGAACGTCGAGTACCAGTTCCTCACGATCGGGCCGGCGAAGCTCCTCGCCTTCTTCGACGTCGGTCAGAACTACTTCGACACGCAGAGCATCGGCATCGGCAACGTCCGGGCCTCGGCCGGGGCCGAGCTGCGGATCTTTCTTCCGATTTTCCAGGCCCCGCTGCGGTTCATCTACGCCTTCAACCTCAACCCCATCACACCGGTGGACCAGTTCGGCTTCCCGATCAGCTACCTGGCGGAGAAGCCGTCGGGCTTCACGTTCTCGATCGGTCGAACGTTCTGAGCGGGCCTCGACGGCCCGAAGGGAGAGAGGCGGTCGGCGAAGGCCTCAGATAGGCGCTTGCGTGACGTGGGAGTTCGGCCTGCCGGAGAGTGTCTCGCCTCGGAATGAGGCCCCTCGGGGCCCTGTTGTCCAAGCCATGGTTTTTGCTACACTTCCGCGTTTTCGCGAAGACCCGAATTAAGGAGAGGGAATGAAACGCATTGTACTGACGGTGGCGGCGGCGTTCGTCGCGGCGGCCGTCCATGCCCAGGGAACCACGGCCGCGCCTCCGCCCGCGTCGGCGTCCTCCTTGCGGATCGGCGTAATCAACGTGGAGCGGCTCGTTCAGGAGTCGGCGCTCGGCAAGGAAGCGTTCAACCGCGTGAAGAGGCTGAACGACCAGAAGAAGGACGAGGGGGACAAGCTTCAGAAGGAGCTCCGGGATCTCGAGCAGAAGCTCGCGGATCAGGGCTCGGCCCTCGCCGACGACAAGCGCGAGACGATCCAGAAGTCCTACCAGGAGAAGGCGATCGCCTTCAAGCGTTTCCAGGACGACGCCACCCGCGAGCTCGACACGGCCCAGAAGAAGGAGCTCGGAGAGCTCGAGCGTCGCGTCTTCCCGGTGATCAACCAGGTCGGCAAGGACAAGGGCTACACCATGATCTTCAACAAGTTTCAGGCCGGTCTGCTCTATGCCGACGACGCCGTGGATCTGACGGACGAAGTGTTGAAGGTCTTCAACACGACCGTCGCCGTTCCGGCGGCGGCGAAGCCCGCCGACGCGTCGGCGAGCGCCAAGCCCGCGCCCCAGGGCGCCAAGTCTCCGGCCCCCGCGCCGGCTCCGACCAAGAAGCCGTAGACGCGGTTCGGACGGAATCCGAAGCGCCGTGGCCCGCTCCAAGAACCCGATCCGGGGTAAGGGCAGGCCACGGCGTTCCGCCGTCCTCCGGCGCGCTTCCCGAACGGCCCCGCGGAAGTCACCGCGGGGCTTTTTCACGCTTGCCGACGTCGCGGCCGCGGTCGGCGGCCGCGCGCTGGGCTCGGCCACGCTGACGGGGGTCGCGACCCTCGAGACGGCGGGCCGCTCGGATCTATCCTGGGTCGCCGACGAGCGCCGGGCGGCCGATGCCGCGCGAAGCGCGGCGGGAGCGTTGCTCGCCGTGGACGAAAAGGCGGCGGCCGGCAAGCCCTGCGTTCTCGTCGCGAAGCCGCAGCTCGCTCTGGCCGTCTGGCTGGAGGCCTTCCGGCCGCGGCCCCGGAGCAAGAGGGGCGTCCAGCGAGGCGCCTTCGTGCATCCTTCGGCCCGGTTGGGGCCCGGCGTCGCGGTCGCCCCCGGAGCCACGGTGTCCGCGGGAGCCCGGATCGGCTCCCGCACGGTCCTCGCGGCCGGCGCCTTCGTGGGCGAGAATGCTTCGATCGGGGAGGACTGCATCCTGCATCCCAACGCGGCGGTTCTCGACGGCTGCCGGATCGGCGCGCGCTGCGTCCTTCAGGCGGGTGCCGTGGTCGGCGCGGACGGCTTCGGGTACGTCTGGGACGGAGAGGCCCACCGCAAGGTGCCGCAGGTCGGCACCGTGCGCGTCGAGGACGACGTCGAGATCGGGGCCAATGCCACGATCGACCGGGCGACGCTGGGCGAGACCGTCGTCGGCCGGGGCACCAAGATCGACAACCTGGTGCAGATCGGTCACAACGTGATCGTCGGCGAGCACTCGCTGCTGTGCGGCCAGGCGGGCATCGGCGGCTCCTCAAAGCTCGGCCGCCGTGTGACGCTCGCTGGCCAGGTCGGGATCTCCGACCATGTGACGATCGGCGACGGCGCGGTGCTCACCGGCCAGGCCGGAATCGCGAGGCAGGGGAGAGTGGAGGCCGGAGCGGTTCTCTCGGGGATGCCCGCCCTCCCGCACCGCGAGTTTCTGAGGCGGGCCGCGTTGCTCGGGCGGCTCGAGAAGGCGCTCGAGCGGCTGGCGGTGCTCGAAAAGAAACTGGGTTAGGAGGACGCGTGGAAATCCGGATCGGCGAGATCATGAAGATTCTCCCTCACCGCTACCCGTTCCTGCTCGTGGACCGGATCCTCGAGCTCGAGCCCGGCAAGCGAGTCGTCGGGATCAAGAACGTGACGTTCAACGAGGAGTTCTTCCAAGGGCACTTTCCCGGCAACCCGGTGATGCCCGGGGTCCTCGTGCTCGAAGCGATGGCCCAGGTCGCCGGCGTCGCCCTGCTGGGGGTCGTGCCCGACAAAGAGAAGAAGCTTTTGTACCTGTCGGGGGTCGACCGCTGCAAGTTTCGCCGGCCGGTCGTGCCGGGCGATCAGCTCCGCATCGAGGCCGAGCTCGTCTCCCTGAAGATGCGAGTCTGCAAGTGCCGCACGACGGCGACGGTGGACGGCAACGTGTGCGCCGAGGCGGAGCTCCTCTCCGTGCTGGTGGACCGGCCATGACGAACGTGATCCATCCCACCGCCGTCGTCGCGGACGGCGCGGTCCTCGAAGAAGGCGTCGAGATCGGGCCGTACGCTGTCATCGGCGACGGCGTCGTGCTCGGGGCCCGCACGCGCGTCGGCGCAAACGCGTCCATCCAGGGCCCCGCCATCTTCGGCGTCGAGAACCGGATCTACCCGCACGCGGCGCTGGGCTCCGATCCGCAGGACCTGAAGTACCGCGGCGAGCCGACCCGTCTGGTCGTGGGGTCCCACAACACGTTCCGCGAGTTCATGACGGTCCATCGCGGCACGCCGGGGGGGCTCGGCGAGACCGTGATCGGCGACGGGAACTACTTCATGAACTTCTCCCACGTCGCCCACGACAACCGCATCGGCTCGCGGGTCGTGCTCGCCAACGGCGCTGTCCTCGCCGGGCACGTGGAGGTCGGGGACTACGCGATTCTCTCGGCCTACTCGGGCGCGCACCAGTTCATCCGGATCGGCAAGTACGCCTTCGTCGGCGCCTATTCGCCTCTGCGCCGCGACGTGCTCCCGTACTGCCGCACCGACGGCGCGGAGGGCGAAGTCAAGACGTACGGCCTCAACACGGTCGGCCTGAAGCGCCACGGATTCTCGGACGAGCGTATCGACGCGCTCCAGAAGGCCTACCGTATCCTCGTGAAGTCCAAGCTCAACACGAGTCAGGCCCTCGAGCGGATCGCCGAGGAGCTCCCCGGACAGCCGGACGTGGAAGAGCTGGTCCGATTCATCAAGTCGACCGAGCGGGGTTTCATCAAGTGACGGGCGCTCCCGCGCCCGTCCGTCTCGACCCCGTGCGCCTCGCCCCGGTGCGCCTCGCAATTGTCGGCGTCGGGCACCTGGGCCGCCATCACGCCCGGGTGGCCGCGGAGCTGCCGGGGATCACGCTCGTCGGCGTGCACGACCACCACGAGGGCCGGGCCGAAGAAGTGGCGCGCGAGCGGGGCCTCCGGGTCCTCTCCTGTCCGGAGGAAGTGGCCGAGACGGCGGAGGCGGTCGTCGTCGCCACGCCGACCAGCTCTCACGGCGAGCTGGGCCGTTTCTTCCTCGAGCGCGGTCTCGACGTTCTGGTCGAAAAGCCGCTGGCGCCGGCGGTCGAGGAGGCCTCCGCGCTCGTGGCCCTGGCGCGTTCCCGCTCCCGGGTTCTCGCGGTCGGGCACGTGGAGCGCTACAACCCGGCGGTCCAGGCGCTGCTCGCGTGGACCGAGCCGCCGCTGTTCATCGATGCGCTTCGGCTCGCGCCTTTCACGCCCCGGAGCCTCGACGTGGACGTCGTCCTGGACCTGATGATCCACGACCTGCAGATCGTGGCCGATCTCGTCCGGCGGCCCGTCCGCGACGTCCGCGCCGTCGGCATGCCGGTCGTCACTTCCCGGATCGACATCGCGAACGCCCGGCTGGAGTTCGAGGGCGGGTGCGTAGCGACGCTGACCGCCTCCCGCGTGTCGGCCGAGAGGATGCGCAAGCTCCGCGTCTTCGGTCCGTCCCTCTACTGTTCGGTCGACATGCACGCGCGCACGATCCGCGCTCGCCGCCTGGCCGACGGCGTGGGGAGGCCGGAGATCGTCGCCGTGGACGTGCCGGTCGAGGCGGGGGACCCGCTGGCCCGGGAGCTCGAGGACTTCGCCGGAGCCGTGCGCGAGAGGCGGGATCCGATCGTCTCCGGAGAGGTCGGGCGCGACGCGCTCGTCCTGGCGCACCAGGTGCTTTCCGCCATCGCGGAACATCGGGCGACGTCCGGCGCAGCCGCGAGCGGTGCCCGGCTTTGAGCGCGCGGGGACGCGTCGGGTTGATCGGGGGCAGCGGGGTCTACGATCTCGCCGCGGTGGAGAACCTTTCCGAGACGGCGCTCGATACGCCTTTCGGCCGGCCCTCGGACGCCTACTTCACCGGAACGCTCTCCGGCGTCCCGGTCGCGTTTCTCTCGCGCCACGGCCGGGGCCACCGCCTCTCGCCGACCGAGATCAACTATCGGGCAAACATCTGCGGCTTCAAGATGCTGGGTTGCGACGCGCTGCTTTCGGCGTCCGCGTGTGGCAGCCTCCGCGAGGAGCTCGCTCCGCGCCAGGCCGTCGTTCCCGACCAGTTCATCGATCGGACACGGCACCGGGCGGACACCTTCTTCGAGGGCGGCCTCGTAGGGCACGCGAGCCTGGCCGACCCGGTTTGTCCGGCGCTCTCCGGCGCGCTCGTCGAGGGCGGGACGCGCAGCGGCCTCACGGTGCGCCGCGGCGGAACCTACCTGTGCATGGAGGGTCCACAGTTCTCGACGCGGGCGGAATCGAATCTCTACCGAGCCTGGGGCGCGGACATCATCGGGATGACCAACCTGACCGAGGCCCGCCTCGCCCGCGAGGCCGAGATGTGCTACGCGAGCCTCGCCCTCGTGACGGACTACGACTGTTGGAGGGAGTCGACCGAAGACGTCTCCGTCGAGTCGATCCTGGCCGTTCTCGCGGAGAATTCCGCCGCCGCGCGCCGGGCGCTCGCCGAGGCGGTCCGGCGCGTCGATCCCGCGCGGGGCTGCGGCTGCCGGGACGCCATGCGCTTCGGGATCATCACCGACCGCTCGGCCATCCGGGACGAGGCGAAGAAGCGCCTCGAACCCATCGTCGGGAAGTACCTGTGAGGGCGGACGGACGCATCGTCGTCACGGGCTCGGTCGCCTTCGACTACCTGATGACGTTTCCGGGCCGGTTCACCGAGCACCTGATCCCGGACCGCATGGCGCGCCTCTCGGTCTCCTTTCTCGTCGACGAGATGCGGCGGGTGCCGGGCGGCTGCGGGCCCAACATCGCCTATGGCCTGGCCCTGCTCGGCGAGCGGCCCGTGCTGCTGGCCACGGCCGGCGCCGACGCCGCCGAGTATCGCGAGCGCCTCGCGCGCGAGGGTGTCGACGTTTCGGGCCTCCGCCTCGAGGACGACCTCTTCACCGCCTCCTTCTTCGTCTCGACCGACCAGGACCAGAATCAGCTGGCCTCCTTCTACACGGGAGCGATGGCCCGGGCGCGGGAGCTCCCGCTGTCTTCGCTCGATTCCGCCACGATCGCGTTCGTCGTCATCTCCCCCAACGATCCGCCGGCCATGGCGGCGCACGCCGCGGACTGCCGGCGACTCGGAATCCCGTATCTCTACGACCCGAGCCAGCAGGTCACGCGGCTCTCCGGCGAGGAGATGCGGGAAGGCTTCCGAGGCGCGGCGATCCTGATCGTCAACGACTACGAGTCGGGCATCCTCGGACAGAAGACCGGCCTCGGGCTCGAGGCGCTGCAGGCGGAGGTCCCCGTCCTGATCGTGACGCACGGGCCGGACGGTTCGACGATCCACGCGCGGAGCGCGACGGGAGACGTCGAGACGCATGCGATTCCGGCCGCGCGCGTCGAGGGGGACGCCGTGGACCCGACCGGCGTCGGCGACATGTACCGGGCGGGTCTCCTGCGGGGCCGGCGCATCGGCGCGCCCTGGCCCGTGGCCGGCCGCATCGGCAGCATCAATGCCGTCTTCGGTCTGGAGGCCCTGGGTCCGCAGCCGCCCCGTTACACGCCCGGCGAGTTCCTCGATCGCTACCGGCGCAACTTCGGCGACACACCCGAGCTCGCCCGCCTGTTCGGCTGAGATCCCGGTTCGGTTACAATTCCCTTTCTTCAACGAGAGGGCAGTCCTTTGAGCATGCGCGTCCCGCGCCGTGTGGCGGCCTCGTTCACGCCGAGGCAGTTCGAGGGGAACCTCGACGCCGGAGGTCTGCGGTTCGGCGTCGTATGCGCCCGCTGGAACCCCACGGTCACCGATGCGCTGCTCGCGGCGGCCCTCGAGACCCTGAAACGCCGCGGCGCACGGGCACAGGACGTTTCGGTCGCCCGCGTCCCGGGCGCGTTCGAGCTGCCGGCCGGAGCGCGGGCGCTCGCCGAGGCGGCGAAACCCCACGCGCTCGTCGTGCTCGCGGCGATCGTCCGCGGGGAGACGACCCACCACGAGGTTCTCGGGCACGCCGTCGCGTCGGCCCTGGCCGCGTTTACGGTCGATACGGGGATGCCGATCGGGTTCGGCGTCCTCACCTGCGACACGATGGAGCAGGCGCGGCAGCGCTCGGAGAAGGGCGTCGAGGCGGCCGAGGCGGCGATCGAAATGGCCAACCTGCGTCGCCATCTCAAGAACGGCCGGCGCTGATGGGCGCCCGGCGCAAGGCGCGCGAGCTCGCGCTCCAGATGCTCTACGAGTTCGACGTGTCGGGCACCGAGCCGCAGGAGATGTTCCGGCGTTCCGACGACCTGAAGAACGCGCCCGAGGGGATCCAGGACTTCACCCGCCGTCTGGTCTCGGGCACTCTTCTCCACCGAGAGGACCTCGACGCCCTGATCTCGCGTCAGGCGGACCACTGGCGGCTGGCCCGGATGCCGGTCGTCGACCGGAACATCCTGCGGCTCGCCCTCTTCGAGCTCCTCCACGAGCCTGAGACTCCGCGCCCGGTCGTCATCGACGAGGCCCTCGAGATCGCGAAGCGGTTCTCCACCCCCAAGTCTTCGCAGTTCATCAACGGCATTCTCGACGGCGTCCTGAAGTCGCGCCGGGGCGAGGTCCCGCGCTCGTGAGCGGACGGTGCAAGCGCCTCGCCGTCGCCGTGGCCGCCGGCGCGATGGCGCTCGCCGCCGCCGACCTGCGGGCGGATGAGCGGGCGGTCTACCGGGCCTCCGGGCCGGACGCGCGGCTGTTCGACCAGTACGACAACGACGGCTACTCGCTCGCGGTGGCGCCGCGGAGCGACGGCAGCCTCGAGCTGTATGTGCGGGTCAGCGGGGGGCCGCTCGAGAGCCGCGCCCCGTTCCCGGTGGCCGGCGGCCGCGACGGCGCGCTCGCCGCCTCGCCCGAGCGCGATGCCTTCGCGCGCACGCTCGCGGGGGACGCCGCGACGCAGGCCGAAGCGGTCGAACGCATCCTCTCGGGAGTCGCCTCGGCCGTGCGCTACGACCCCGACCGTTCCCGGCGCCAGGATCCGACCTCCGTGTTTGCGTCGCGCCGGGCCCACTGCGTGGGCTACTCCGAGCTCGCGGTCGATCTCCTCCGGCGCGTCGGCATCGCGGCCCGGACGGTGCAGGGCATCCTCCGCTCCAAACCGGGCAGCGAGGGTTACGACTCCCGGATCGGCGGGGTGTATCACCGCTGGATCGAGGTCTATTACCCCGACCGCGGCTTCGTGTTCTCGGATCCGCCGGCCTCGATCAACGCCGTCGATGCGCGCTACGTGCCCTTCGGGCGGCGTGCGTTCGAGAAGCCGAAGGACCTGACGGTCGTCGGCGTCGAGACGTCGGGGCGTCTCGACTTCCCCGTGCGGCGGCTGCCGGAAGCGACGCTCCGCGTCCGGACTCGGACTCTGGGCGGCCCGCTTCGCGGGCCGACGGAAATGAGAGGGGAAGTCGCTCCCGCTCCCTCTCCCTGACGAGCAGCTCGAGGGCGAGGGTGTCAGCGCCCGTTCGGTTATATTCGCGCCGGAAATGAGCGACCGGTACGCGCCCGGCGAGATCGAAACGAAGTGGCAGCGCCGCTGGGCGGAGGCACGTGTGGCCTGCGTGGACACTGCGGTGTCCGGCGACGAGTACTACATGCTCAACATGTACCCGTACCCCTCGGGCAGCCGGCTGCACGTGGGACACGGGCGGAACTACATCCTCGGCGACGCGCTCTACCGGCGCCAGCGCATGGCCGGGCGGAAGGCCCTGAACCCGATGGGCTGGGACGCGTTCGGCCTGCCCGCCGAGAACGCGGCGATCCAGAGCGGCGTCCCTCCCCGGGAGTACACGCTGGCCAACATCGGCCGCATGAAAGAGCAGCTCTTCTCGCTGGGCTGCCTC
>Ga0105092_10001408_pt1 | contig 12916 bp, 6 predicted proteins | sample PPLLak2March2015_FD_87021 | JGI IMG/M metagenome (GOLD analysis project Ga0105092, IMG submission 87021) | Freshwater sediment microbial communities from Prairie Pothole Lake near Jamestown, North Dakota, USA - PPLs Lake P7 Core (1) Depth... | ecosystem: Environmental > Aquatic > Freshwater >... | reverse complement strand
TGCGCATAAACCTGCTGGATACCATCCTGAAACTGAGCGCGTCAAAAAGCAGCGATGCAGGGGTAAGCGATAAGCCAGAAATCCCCGTCCATGAAGAGCTCAGCCAGGAGTCGGGCAGGGAAGAGAACCCTGCCATGACCGAGTGGCTCACCAGGAACAACCTGTCTGCGAACCCGTTCAAGCACTATCTGGCCGAAAATGAAGAAGAACTGGTGAAATACTACGTCCCATTCAAAGGCTTTTCACTCATCTCCAATGAGATCATGTCCAGCAATAAGAACTGGCTGTTCTTCGGCGTGGAGGGAAGCGGGAAGACTGCATTGAAGCAATTTATTTCCTCGCGATGCGCTCCTGCCCGAAGAACCAGCACCTTGGCAATCCCCTACGAAACGAGCGACTTTCTGGAGGCTCTGACACACTCACATGATGTGAATGACATTCAGTTATTTGTCTCGCAGCAGATCTTTCAGCATGCCCTGAAAATCACGGATCTACAGGCAAAATACGGTCCGGAGATCAAAGATCTGCAGGAATCGGCAGCAATATTTCTCAGATTGGGTAAACTGCTGGAAAAGGAAGCAGGATACCAGCGGGCGCTATGCCTGTTGGACCTTGACCCCGAGGTCGGCGAGGAAGCTCTGTCGAAAATGATCGACGTGCTGGCTCAACTGATGGCTTTGCCATCAGACAAGGTGAGCTTCCGGCTCTTCTTACTCAAAAGCCTGCAAAGCAAACTTATGAGGCAGGGCAGATCACTGGGGAGATGCGAATTCCAGGAGATCCACTGGGAGGAAAAAGAACTGAAGGAACTCATCAAACGAAGGATGATCTATTATTCCATAAACCAGTCAAACCCAAACCAGGCGCTCGGCCTCTTATATGAGTCAAAGGGGAGAACAGTGCCCATCGACGACGAGATCGTCAGGCTTGCGGAAGGCAATCCGCGGGCGGTGATCTGGCTGGCACACAGGTTGTTCATGGAGCACTGCCAGAATGAACCCGTGCCGCTCAAGATCGAGTCCCGCACCTGGGATAGAGTCCAGCTCGATTGGTTGACCACCGGTAGGAACCTGATCCTGGGAGCAGCTGGAAGGGCCGAGACCTTCTTTGCGATTGGCATTGATGTGTATTTCAACAATAAGCCGCTGAAATTATCCAAACGATCCAGGGCATTGCTCAGGAGCCTTGTCGACGCAGACGGCCAGACCTGCACGAAGGAAGAGCTGATCCGGACAGGCTGGCCGGATGTACGCAGTGAAGGGGTGACCGAAGCCGCCCTGCGCGAATCGATACGGCGTCTGAAAAGCGAGCTCAAAGACAAGAACAAGATCGATCCTGCCTGGGTTGAGACCCAACATGACCAGGGCTATCGCCTGCTGGAGCCCGAAAGTGGGAATGAGGAGGGCTAACATGCCCAAGACTTTATTTCACACAGAACGGTTGGCGTCCCGCCAAACACTACTCAACGAAATCTCCGAGGCAATGAGCAGTATGGGCAAGCCAATAACCCCTGACAAGCCAATCCCCCCCTTGTTGTTTGTCTTTTGGGGAAGCCAGGGGGCAGGCAAGACCATTTTCCTGAAAGAAGCAGAAAAGCAGTTAGCGGGCGAGCCCGATGTGGGGATTGCCGGTTTTTGGACCATTGAGAAACATAACTTCGCCGAACTGCCGACGCTGATTCTCGGCGCCGTCCAGGCTCTACCAACCCAACAGAAAGTTGTGATCCTGGATAATCTTGAAGTCCTGTTGGAGGCTGTGACCGGGGAAGACTTTTTCGATTTCGAGAACAAGGCCATTCTGCCCCTGATCGAGCGCGGGGATACGTTGATCCTGGCGGGCAGCCAGATCGAGTTGAAGCAATGGCAGGAATATGATGTGCGGTTCCGGCAGTGCAACTACCATCTGGCCTCATTAAGTCTGGATGAAGTGAAGCAAATGCTGGAGGGAACCGAATTCGACCCGAATGTGGCTTATCGCCTCACGTTCGGCCAACCGAAAATGCTCTCTGTACATATGAAAGAACCACAGTGGACGGAAAAGGAAATCTCCCGTGAGGCGACGGACTATTTTTTGAAGGGTCTCAAAGCAGAGGTAAGGGAAATTGCTCGAATTGCCAGCCTGGTGCCAGCTTTTAATATCTATGTTCTTCGCAAGATCAGGAGGGAAGATCAAAGCGAGGATGATGGTCTTTTGAGCCAATATCACGATCATGTCAATGAATTGACCCTCAGAGGCATGATCCAATATGACGCGGACCTGGGCGCCTATCGTTTTACCGATGATGCGGTACGCCGTCTGCTGGCCCTGGATTATCATTTATCCAACCCAAAGCATTATGATGAAGCCCAGGGGATCGCGGCAGAGTACTTCGAGGAAGAAGCCAAAGGCGCTGCGTTTCTTCCACGGTTGATCGTCAGCGCCGTATACCACCAGGCACAGAGAAACCGTAAATTAAGCCAGGCAAAACGCGGCGATCTCTGCATTCGCTGGATCAGGCGCATGCGAGATTCCTGGAACGGTGCGAACTGGGAACAGGTATTGAGCGTGTGGGAGTCGGGTTTGAACAGCAGCGAGTTAAGAGATGAGCTTGTTTCGTTGATCGGCGATAAGACGTTCAAAAAAATCACGCAAATGTTTCTCGGCTATCAAGCCGAGATGGAGGTGTAGCCATGACTCAGCCCCAATCATGGATCAATCGCAGACTGGCCGATGAAATCCACGCTGCCATCCTGGCGCAAAAAGAGGCAGAAGAAAACGGCGTCAACATCTTTTATGTCAAAGCCCTGGGTGGGGCGGGCAAGACCTTTCTGGCGCGCGATCTCGGCACCCGGCTGGGGAGTCAGGGCGGCTATCGGCCCGGAAACAGGGATGGCATCTTCTGGTCCGGGATCCTCGACCTGTATGACCCGGATACCAACAACAACCGCGGCATCGAGCAATTACTCATCCACGCCTTTTCGGACCACCCGAACGTGGACTTTAAGGATTATTCTGACCAGCGGGCTGTGTATGTGAAGTTATCACAGGGTGGCACCGGCGGCCCTCCGCTCGAAGAGCAGCGCAAGAAGGTAGAGGAGACGTTTTCAAAGGAGATCTGTGGAATTGCAGGTGAGAAACAGCTCGTCTGGGTGTTCGATGCCGTGGAACGGATTCAAAGCGCCCAGGACCCTACCCAGGCCCGCTTGGGCGAACTGGGTCAGCCGGAAGACACAGCCTCGGTCATGGGCTGGCTCCTCTTTCAAATCTCGCGCCTGCCGAGGGCAACCATCCTGTTGTTTGGAAGGCCCGAGGGGAAGTTTGAAAATCGCCTGCATCTTGCCATTGACAAAACGGACCGCCCTCGATCACTGGGATCCATTCACTTTGAGGTCAGGGATCTTTCCACCCTCAGTAACGAAGAAGTACAGGACTTCTTTGAATTTCAGCAGGCGAAATACCCGCCTCTTGCAAAGATTCTGTCTCCTGATGTAAAGAAACTTTTATCCAGCAGTACCGGATCCAACCCGCTCCTGCTGGATATTGCTCTGCAGACAATCCTCGAAACAGGAAGGCTCAATGAGGTGCGCGAGGCGCTAAAGAAAAAAGACAATATGTCCGAGGTCGGCAGGAAGTTGATCGATGCCTATATGAATTCTGGCAAACCGGAAAGGAAGAGGTTACTGGAATATTTGGCGCTGGCAAGGAATGGGCTTTTTCCGGAACTGCTCGATCTCCTGAAGCGTAACGACGAAGATCTCGCAGTCTTGCAGCGAGAGCTGGAAAGAATGGCAGGCCTACCATTTGTAAAAACCAGGCATATTTTTACAGGCTCCCAAGATTTCCAGAGCTGGCGCCCCACCTATTTTCTGCACGATGCGATGTACGAGATCTGTGATGCGGCGCTTTTGTTGCCAGTTGAAGCCGGTGAGGCGTCAGGGAAAATCGTTGAGTGGTATGAGAAGGAGATCGACAAGCGCCTCTCCGAGCTCAAATCCAAGGATGTACAGCTCGCACAGGATCAAATGGGGGAACGGCGTGACAATCTGGTTATAGACCTGCTGGTCGAATCGCTGTTCTACCGGCTCAGAGCGAATCCCGAAGATGGCTATAGATGGTACCTGCAGGAAGCGGAGGCTGCCTTCCGTTCCGTCAGGCCCGGCTACGAGATGCGGCTGGGGGACAGCATGGCCCAGTTTTCTGTCAATGCAGATCCTGAGAAAGCAAGCAGTTCTGCCCGAAGCGTGATTGACGAAGCAAATATCAAACGCCTCATGCCCAATCTTTGGGACCAATTCAGCATCGATAGCGCCATGATGTGGGTCCGGCGCCTTTCGTTCCGGGCACGTCACAAAGAGGCAATACGGGTAGCCGAAGATGCGACCTGGGCAGAAGAAACCTTTAGGAAGAACCCGGACAAATACTGTCTTTCGTTCTCTGAATTAAAGATCTGGCAGGCGCAATCGCTTATGTATTTGGGAAGAGTAAAAGAGGCGGCCCAAATTTATCAGGAAAACCTGGCCCGCCTTGAGAACTACAGCCTGGAAGACCTGCGCGCAAACAATCAGAACCACAGTGAATCTGAATTGAAACGCATTTGCTTCATAAAAGGCAGGACTCTTAATAATCTGGGTTACACCTCCTGGATGTATTTTGGTAAGTACAACGCCGCCCTCACGCAACTCTTAGAGGCCATTGACTATTTCAAGGTGGCGGGGCTGGCGGAAGAAGAAGCCACCTCACTGGACAATGTTGGACGCATCCACGCTGTGTTGTGGGACCAACCGGCCGCCAAACGAAAGATCAGGGAAGGACTTGACAAGAGGGAGAGCGAGGGGGAAAAGGCAAGGTACCGCCTGGCATTAAGTCTGATCTCGCTGGCAAGCATGCAACATCGCTTCGGCAATTCCCAGCTGGCGCTTGATAGTGTCAACAGGGCCTACGATATCTTCAACACCATGGATGTGAAACGAGGGCGTGGACTGGCATATTTGACACGCGCCATGATCTACAGGAGCATGGCTGAGGCCAGAGATGAAAACCGGCTGAGCCTCGAACAGGCCGTGGAACATACCAACTTAGCCATTGAGGATCTTGCAAATGCCATCCGCATTTTTAGGGAGTCGGTTCAGGAGACGATTCGTTCTGTATTTGCCCTGAATGAAATGGGGTCCTGCTATCGCTGTCTGTACATGTTGCGCGCGGCTGGCAACGCCGACGATGATGAAAAAATTTCGATTTTGGACAACGCAGTCGATTATTACAGCCAGGCCATAACAAACGCCCGGAAATATGATTATTTTATAGAGGAGCTGGATAGCAGACAGGACCTGGCAGTGCTGTACGCACGGGCACATCAGTATCAGCAGGCGTCGAGTGAGCTGGATACGACCGACAATATGATTCCCTCTGCCTATAAGATCAAACCTGGCTCAGGGCTGGACGAACTCCCGGAGGCGGACGCGGTAGATGCCTATTACAAACTCATGGGACAGATCGAATTGCTGAGAGGCGCCATGATCTTCGACCAGATGGATGGGCAAAAAGCATCCATGGAGGAGGTCTTAAGGGCTACCGAGCATTATGTCCTGGGCATTGCCTATTACTATCGTTTTTCGGGTATTTACTTCAACACGTATGTCTCGGCCGTCGACCGGATCTCTCGAAGGTTGGAACGATGTGACAAGTCTGTCAATACCGCCATCAAGAAGATCCACTTGAAGCAATGGATAGAGAAATACAAGATTCCCGCTGAATGGGTGCAGCCTCTATTCGACAAGATCTTTAAGACGCTAGGAATTTAATAGACCGACTGGATGTGCCCTCCATCCACACAATCTAATACTTGAATGGGGTTGCCCAGGCATTCCAGCTCATGCTGGAGATGTTTGGCCACTTGCCGCGCCATATCGGCGAGAATATGAACCGGGGTTTCTTCTGCCTCCAACATGACCCGATAGGATGGTTCCGTACTGGCGGGACGACACTCCAAACGGGACAGGTCAGGAACCTGTTGTTTGACCCTCTCAAGCAAGTCTGACAGGCCCGGGATCTGATGTGCCAAAAGCGTGGTTCGTTTGCTCAGATAGGCTGAGGTATTCACTTGTGGCCATTTTCTTAGTCCACCCATTAGATCACTTATGTCTGAGACGGAAGAGTTCCCAAGTTTATTTAGGATCCATAGAGCGGTGCGCAAGCCATCGCCCGTTATTCTTTTCCTGCTGGTTCGGATAATAACATGGCCTATCTGTTCACCGCCTAAAATCAGATCATCCTTGAGCAGGGCCTCTGTAATATATTTATCTCCATTTCTCACTATCTTGATATTTATGTCGTGGTTCCTCAAATGATGTTCGAGGCCTGTATTGCTCATTTGAGTGATAACAACAGTATTGTTTCTCAGCTTTTCGGTCCGTTTCAGATCAAGCGCCAGCATGGCAAGGATCATATCGCCGTCAAAGAATTTCCCATTCCGGTCGATAAATGCCACCCGATCTCCATCACCATCGAAAGCAATGCCAATCTCACAGCCATATCGCCCAAACTCTCGAGCGAACTCCTTCGGTGAGTGTCTGACATATTCAGAGCCAGACCTTAGGTTAATGTTCGTGCCATTGGGCGAAATATTCACCGAGAGCGGCTTTATACCTATTCGGGCAAATACTTTTCCCCCAATGATCGAGGCAGCGCCATTAGCATAATCAATGGCAACCCTTTTGTCCAACTTGAGAGATGGATATTCCGCGACCAGTTCATCGATATAGGCGTCCGCAAGATGATGCATCTTGATGACTCGAGCCGGCAAAGAGTTTACCTGATTGGGAAGACAGCCCGAAAAAAGTTCATCAATACACAATTCGGTGGCGTCATCAATTTTGGCTCCGGATCTATCAAATATCTTGATGCCATTTTCAATGACAGGTAAATGAGATCCGGAAATCGAAATGCCCCCACAGAACCCTCCTGTGTGAAGGATCAAAAAAGAGATAGCCGGTGTGGTTAAAATGCCTGCATCGATAACTTTTACGCCCCCGCGTGTTAATCCCACCACAAGACGTTGCTTGATTCTTTCACTGGATTCACGTGTGTCGCTACCAATGAGTATTTCAGGTGTAGATGCCGATTCTTTCCACCAAATGGCAAGCACCATTCCTAACCGTTCAAGAGATTCAGGTGATAGAATCCCATAATCGGTCTTTCCACGTATTCCATCGGCGCTGAATAGTTTTTCCATCTTGCTCTCAAAATTCATTATACAGTCCTTTTGTTATGATGCGACCCGGCAGCAAGTCAATTTCTTCCAGTGACCTAGACAAGGGTGTTCCGCTCTCGGGGCAGGTACTACCCACAAACGGTGCAAAGAAGGCCGTTTTCCTTGACAGAGATGGAACCATCAATGTTGAAAAAGGCTATATTACTGATCCACAAGAAATTGAACTTGTCCCGCTGGCGGGTGCATCGATCTCTTCTCTCAATCGTCAAGGAATTCCGGTCATCGTGATAACTAATCAGGCCGCAATAGAAAAGAGATTGCTTACGGTTGAAACATTCGAAAAGATCAATGAGAAACTATGGAATGACCTGCAAGCCTCTAATGCTCATTACGACGCGCTCTATTATTGCCCCCATAGCCCCGAAATCACTACTGATTGCCTGTGCAGAAAACCGAAATCAGGTCTATTTCTGGAGGCCGCAGGAGACTTCAATATTGATTTGCCCGCGTCTTTCATGATCGGCGATAAATTGACGGATGTAAAAGCCGGGCGCTTAAGCGGCTGCAAGACGGTGCTCCTTATGAACAGGCCTGGAATCAAGCCCGGCACCTTACAGTTCGAAGATGGCCTCCCTTCCCCAGACTTCATTTGCGACACGCTCTCCCAGGCGATAGACTGGATACTGCCCCAAATTCTGGACAATAATAGCCGATAATACTCGCGCTGAGTATAATGAAAGCCTGGCTTTAGGCAACTCATTGCAGGGTTGCCGTGTACTCACAAGGTCATAATGGTTCGGTACTTAAAGATGAGACTCTATATTATATTTACCCTGATTGACGTGCTAATCATATTAGCTTATCCTATTCTGTATGTAGTACAGCTTGTTCGCAAGATGATAAACTCAAAGCAATAGGCTTGTATCCGTTTCCAGGAGTCGCCATGCCATCAATGAACGATATTCTGGGTGTCATCATGGGAGGTGGGCGCGGATCGCGTTTGCATCCGTTGACTAAGCCGCGTTCGAAGCCGGCGGTGCCGATCGCGGGAAAGTATCGTCTGATTGACATCCCCATCAGCAACTGTATCAATTCGGGGATTTACCGCGTCGCGATCCTGACCCAGTTCAATTCGGTTTCCCTCCACCGGCACATTGCCCAAACCTATAACTTCGACGTCTTCCATACCGGCTGGGTACAGATCTGGGCGGCGGAACAGACGCCTCAAAGCACTGCCTGGTATCAGGGCACGGCAGATGCTGTTCGCAAGCAGTTGTTCGAGATCAAGTCAACCGGCGCGGAATATGTACTGATCCTGGCCGGGGACCACCTCTATCGCATGGATTACTCCGCGATGGCCGAATATCACTGGGAGAAAAATGCCGATATAACGGTAGCCGTTCAGCCGGTCGCGAAGAGCGAAGCCTCCCGTCTGGGGATCTTGAAGCGCGAGGCGGATGGTCAAATTTCCGACTTCGTCGAAAAGCCCAGGGACCCCAATGTCCAGGACCGGTTTGTGAGCCGCGACGATCCCGCGCGGCCCCTGCTGGGTTCCATGGGGAATTACCTGTTCAAAACCTCGGTGTTGACCGAACTGCTCATGTACCATCTGCGCCATGACGACTTTGGCGGCGAAATCATTCCTGAAGCGATCAATTCGCATGAGGTCTATGGCTTTGATTTTGATGGCTATTGGGAGGATATCGGGACGATCCGGTCATTTTATGAGACGAATCTGCAATTGACAGGTCCAAACCCGCCGTTCAGTTTTTATGAGCCAAAGGCTCCCATCTATACGCACGCACGTTTTCTGCCAGGTTCGACGGTGGAAGACAGCGAATTGAAAGACGTGTTGATCGCCGAAGGCTGCCGCGTCCGCAAAGCGGAGATCACACATTCGATCGTTGGCATTCGCAGCCAGATCGCGGAGGGAACAGTCATCAAGGACAGTATCCTCATGGGTTCGGATTATTACAATGCAGAGAAACCGCGCGGGAACCTGCCGATCGGCATTGGGAGGAACTGCTACATCGAATGCGCGATCCTCGATAAGAACGTGCGCATTGGCGACGATGTGGTCATCCGCCCATTCCCACGCGGGCAGGATATTGACAGCGAGCTTTATTTCGTGCGCGATGGAATTGTGGTGATTGCCAAGGATACCGAGATTCCCACAGGCACAAAGATCGCGCCAGCCTGATCCAGCAGTCAACAATCGAATTTGTTGGGAGGCTACCTTGACATTCTCTGGGCGGGAGAATACACTAGGCAACGATTGGGGAGTAGCCATGGCGTCTCGAACGCCAACGAGTTGTCGTCAAGACATGACCGCATACGGGCCATCGGTGACTCGAAACGCAGTCAGAAGCGTTTGGCGAGACCATCACGGAGGTGTGGTGGTCTCGTTTTAATTTGTCTGATCACCGGCTCCCAATACTCATTTAGGAGATGTGTGCATGACCCCTGAACAGAACGACAAACCGGAAGAATCGCCCGCCATCGAGCCGCATGAATGGCACGCACTCAATACGGAACAAATCCTCAAGCATTTTGAAGTTCAGGACAATGGGTTGACTTCAGAGGAAGTGAAAAAGCGTCTGGAGCATTACGGGCCCAACCAATTAAAGGAAGCGCCTCGCCCGACGTTTCTGAAAATGTTGTGGGAACAATTAAATAGTTTTGTAGTGATCCTGCTGATCGTTGCCTCCCTCATCTCGGCCCTGCTGGGAGATTTTGTCGAAGCGGCGGCGATCATGGCAATCGTGGTTTTGAATGCCGTACTGGGAATTGTCCAGGAACGCCGCGCAGAAGAGGCGCTGGCAGCCCTGAAAAAACTGGCTGCGCCGGAGGCGCAAGTGATGCGGGATGGGCACAGGAGTTCCGTTCCTTCCTACGAACTTGTGCCGGGAGATCTGGTTTTTCTGGAGGCAGGGAATTTTATTCCCGCCGACATACGCTTACTGGAGGCGGTCAATCTGCGTATCGAAGAGGCTTCGCTGACCGGCGAATCCCTCGCGGTACAAAAGAACGCTTCGACAGTCCTCGAAAAAAATGTCCCGCTCGGTGACCGTAAGAACACAGCCTTTATGGGGACAGTCGTCGCCTATGGGCGCGGACGCGGTGTGGTCACGAGCACGGGCATGCGCACCCAGCTGGGTCTCATCGCCACGATGCTTCAGACGGTGGACACCGAAGAGACCCCTCTGCAGCGCCGGCTGGACCAGCTTGGAAAATCGTTGAGCATCGCGGCGCTCCTTCTTGTGGCAATCGTTTTTATTGTTGCGCTGATCAACTCCACGGACATCAATCAACTCTTCACAGGCCCGCTGGCCTATTTCAGCGAGTATGCAGCCGATATCACGGAAGTCTTCATCATTGCCATCAGCCTGGCGATCGCAGCCGTCCCGGAAGGCCTCCCCGCCGTGGTGACCATTTCCCTCGCCCTGGGCATGCGCGAGATGATCAAACGCCACGCGCTCATCCGCAAGCTGTCTTCCGTTGAGACGCTTGGGTCGGCCACCGTCATTTGTTCCGATAAGACCGGCACCCTGACCCAGAACGAAATGACCGTCACGCGCCTGTGGGTGGATGGACAGTTCATCAGCGTGACCGGGGCTGGTTATATACCCAAAGGTGATTTCGTCATCGATGGTCAAAAGGCGGTCATCTCGAAATACCCGGCCGCATTGACTGCGCTCTGGCTGGGCATTCTGAACAATGACGCCTCCCTTGAAACCACCGGCGAGGAAGATTCCCAAAAAACGTATCGAATTGTCGGCGACCCGACCGAAGGGTCGCTGCTGGTTGCGGCCGCAAAAGCCGGCGCCACGTATGTGGATATCAAAGAAGCTTATCCGCGTGAGAGCGAAGTTCCTTTTGACTCCGAGCGGAAGCGCATGATCACCATCCATGAGGTGGCGGCACCGCGCGCCGAGGACCCCTCTCCGTTCACAAACGATAGACACAAAGACTGGGGCGTGATCGCTGTGAAAGGCGCGCCCGATGTTGTGCTGGAACTCTGTACGCAATACCAGGACCTCAACGACAAACCTAAACCGATGGATGAGAAGGCACGCCAAAGGATCCTGGCGGCAAATGATGAAATGACGAAAGATGCGCTGCGCGTCCTGGGCCTCGCCTATCGCGTGACCCGGGAGGTCCCCGACGATCCCGAACAGATCAAAGCGGAGGAGCTTGAAAAGGACCTGGTCTTTGTGGGTTTGATCGGAATGATCGACCCGGCGCGCGAGGAAGTCAAGCCTGCGCTTGAAAACGCACGCGCTGCCGGCATCCGGACCGTCATGATCACAGGCGATTATCCCAACACCGCGCGCGCCATTGCTGAAGCCATCCACCTGCTGCGGCCCGGGAAAAAAGTGATGACGGGTGCGCAGCTCGACGGGACCAGCGACGAGGAGCTTAAGCAAATCATCGAAGATACCGATGTCTTTGCCCGCGTGTCACCCGAACACAAGATGCGCATCGTAGATGCTCTCCAGGCGAACGACGAAGTGGTTGCAATGACAGGCGACGGCGTCAACGACGCGCCGGCCATCAAGCGCGCCGACATCGGCGTTGCCATGGGAATTACCGGCACGGACGTTGCCAAGGAAACCGCCGACATGGTGCTCACCGACGATAACTACGCGAGTATCGTTGCGGCGGTGGAACAAGGCCGCATCATCTACAGCAACATCCGCAAATTCGTGTTCTTCCTGCTCTCATCCAATGTGGCCGAGATCATGATCATCTTCCTCGCCACGCTGGCCGGACTCCCCGCGCCGCTGACAGCCATCCAATTGCTCTGGCTCAACCTGATCACCGATGGCGCACCGGCGCTCGCGCTCGCCGTCGAAAAGGGCGACCCCGATATTATGGAGCAGAAGCCCCGCGCAAAGTCGGAGCCGATTGTCAACCGCAGTATGATGGTGGGATTGATCGTTCAAACCATCGCACAGACCGCGGCCGTATTGACCGCATTCGGACTTGGTTTGATCTGGCATCTTGAAGCAGGCGCAACCAGTGTTGGAAACCCGATCACGTATTTGATCCAGCATGATTGGAACAACGTTGACGTCCAAACCGCGGAGACCATGGCATTCGTCACGCTGTCCTTGTGCGAACTGTTCCGTGCCTATACGGTGCGGTCAGAACGTGCCTCGCTGTTCAAGATCGGCATATTCTCGAACCGTTACATGCAGTACGCCGTCGGACTTTCCATCACGTTGCTCGTGCTGGTCGTATCTGTGCCGTTCCTGCAGCCGATCTTCAATACCCACTTCCCATCGCTGCGTGAATGGAGCGTGGTGATCGGGTTGGCACTTGTCCCGGCAACGGCCGAAGAGATCACGAAGTTCTTTTTGCGTAGAAGTAAAAAATAAAACGTAGGGGCGGGGTCACCCCGCCCTTACATGGAAGGATTTACGGTGAATGGCGGAGAAGCCCAGCCGCGCCAGCGCGGACCGATGGGCCTGCGTGCCGTACCCTTTGTGTTGTCCCAGCCCGTAGCCCTGGTAGCATAGATCCAACTCGCACATCAATCGATCGCGGGCGGTCTTCGCCAGCACCGAGGCAGCCGCAATACTCAGGCAGAGTGCGTCGCCTTTGACCAGCGCGGTCTGCGAAATGTCCAGCTGCGGGAGCTCCAGCCGGAAGTCTGTGAGCAGATATTGAGGGCAGAGTGACAAGCCGTCCAGGGCACGTAAGGCAGCTAACCGTGTCGCACAG
>Ga0105092_10001406_pt1 | contig 12934 bp, 7 predicted proteins | sample PPLLak2March2015_FD_87021 | JGI IMG/M metagenome (GOLD analysis project Ga0105092, IMG submission 87021) | Freshwater sediment microbial communities from Prairie Pothole Lake near Jamestown, North Dakota, USA - PPLs Lake P7 Core (1) Depth... | ecosystem: Environmental > Aquatic > Freshwater >... | reverse complement strand
GTGATCCGCTGATCAGCGTTGTTTCCACAGATCCTTCACTCGGGTATGCTTTGACATTAAATACGGTTCCCAATACTTTAATTGTGATATCAGTGGTTCTCACAATAAAAGGTTTGTGCTTATCATGAATAACATCAAAATAAGCTTCCCCTTCAATGGTTACTTCCCGTTCCTGCAAGTTAAACTGGTTATCGTATCTGACTATTGATCCCGAATTAAGGGTAACCTTCGATCCATCCGGCAAAAGAATTTTGGATTTTGAACCCATGGGGACAGAAATTTCAGTGATGGTATCTGAACGTGTTCCTTTGGTTTTACTGGCCACCACATAAGCTATAACACCCGAGGCCATAACCAGCACAATTATGGCTGCCACCCTGAGGAAGGCATAAATATCCCGCTTACGATGATTTTGGCTTTTTGCCGGGGGATAATTATATATTCGTCCTTTAACCCGGTTTAAGGCCTCGGGCGAATCGAAACCGTTTCCTGAAGAAGCATTCCAGATATCACTGATTTCATCAAAAAGGCGTAAATTCTCAGGATTGGACCTGAGCCATTCCGATAAATTCCCAATTTCATGGTTCTCACAATGGCCTTTAAGGAATTTTACGATTAACGCCACCTGATTTTCATTGTTTGCTTTCAAAGTTTTGCATCTGAATTTGATACAAGACAGTCAAATAATGAAAACGGGTGACAACCCCAGGGGAAAAATGACAGTTTTTTAGCAGGTCGCACCTCCGGAGCTCTGCCATTAAATGAAAGGCATATTGCAATTAGAAGAGCCACAGCGTGGCGGCCTGTTTGTAGATAAGGCATCTAAGACAATGACCAAGCCGCGTAGTGGCGACCTGCTGATCATTGTATATGTTTCCAGATAGTTATATTTTATTTTTCGAAAAATATACAGATGAAAAAGTAAATCAGGATTGGAAGAAATTCTTTAAGTTTTTCCCTCAATTTATTCATTGCCCGTTGTAACTGAGTTTTTAATGTATTGACAGAAATACCCAGTTTGTCAGCTGCTTCGGAATAAGTCAGCTCCTCATACCTTACTGATAAAAAAACTTCGCGACACTGATCAGGGAGATCATCGATAGCTTTTTTAACTCTATCTTCCAGATCATTTACGATAAGGTTTGCAATGGGATAATCTGCAGAAAGGGGCGATATTAAATCTTTATGGCTATTCAGTGATGCGTTGAAATATTTCTTTTCAACCTGAGCATGAGCCAGATAATTTATGCATTGATTGTGAATTGAATGGTACAGAAATGATTTAATTGAGACTTGAATATGTACTTTTTTCCTGCATTCCCAAAATTTAACAAAAAAATCCTGGACAATATCTTCAGCTACGGACTTATCCCTGATAATTCCGGCTGCATACGCACTTAACCGACTGTAATAATTAAGAAAAATAAACTCAAACGCACAAACACTTTCTGAAGTCAGCCCGTTAATAAGCCATTCTTCGTTATTATCCATTGTTGAACTTCTTTCAGGAAAAGTTACAACACATAATTTCCCGTATTTTGGGTAAGCAGGCTAAACCTGCCATTTGAACAGTATCAGGTTCCTCAGTTATATGTACAATAAACCAGGTTAATCAGCAATTTAATCAAAATAATCTGAATAACCAGTATCCAACGGTTACAATAATACTCCCGTCTTTAATCTTCCCTCTTCCGACTTCCGTCTTCTGTCTTCCAGCATCTTTCTCATTCCCTTTTCCCTTCATAAGTCATGCCCACGACCTCAACGCGAACAGTATCCACTTTTTCATCCGCATTCCGCTGAAATGTTACTACATTGCCATTGGCATCCGTGAATCTGTCAGCCTCTCCCTGCACCGGATAAAGCTCTCCCTTGTTGCTGTATACCGAAAGTATGAGCTTTCCCTCCTGAAGTGTCACTTCAATTACATCCACCATTCCGCCTTCCACTTTATACCTGCCGACGTACGAAGAATAGTCTCCGGAGTCCTCTGATATTTCACGCCTGGCAGAGAAATGCCATGATCCTGATCCGAGCTCCGCAATAATATATCCCTCTTCGGATCCTGATACACGGATACCTGTGACCTGCGAAAGCGGTTTCCCGCCTTCGGTCACATCCCCGGCACGTTCGGCCGGTATATAAACAGTGGACATTGTATTGGCTGGTACTTCAATATCCATCAGTATCCTATCCTTTTCAACCTTCCATTGGTTGCTCAGTGTTCCGTAATAGGTTCCCAGGCTGGCAAGTACATTGGAGAACCCGCCTCCGATATGGGGCTTGATCCTGCTATGCCTGTAACCAACACCGTCCTCATAGGTATCCAATCCGGCCATTACCCTGTACATCCAATCCCCGATGGCACCATAGGAATAATGGTTCAATGAGTTCATGGTTGGGGTCTGGAAGGTACTGTCGGGCTTAATGCCGTCCCATCTTTCCCAGATCGTAGTTGCACCCATTTTAACCGGATACAGCCAGGAAGGATAGGTATCCTGCAGCAACAGTTTAAAGGCAAGCGGGGTATAACCGAACCGGGTTAGTACATGGCATAGATAGGGTGTTCCCAGGAAACCGGTTGTAAGGTGGTTGCCGTAGGAAGTTATATTTTCAACCAGTCGTGCTGCCGCTTGTTCCCGAAGAGCTACAGGCAGCATATCGAAATTAAGCGCGAGGACATATGCAGTCTGGGTCCCCGAAACAAGCCGGCCGGAGGGGGTGACATATTCCTTCAGAAAGGCTTCTTTTATCTTGTGCAAAAGGAGGGTATAAAAGGCCACATCCTCCTTTTTATTGAGCAGTTCTCCGGCTTTGATCAGCAGTTGGGTCGAATGCGCATAAAAGCACTGGGCAATGAGGTATTTGTCTGTAACAGCCGACCTTCCGTCGTTATCATCGAAAGGGCGGTAAAAAAGCCAGTCCCCGAAATGAAAGCCCGTGTTCCATAGGTCGTTTTTCGCGATATGTCGGACGCTCTCCACATATGCCTTCATTGAATTATATTGCTGCTCAAGTAATTTTTTGTCCCCGTATGCCAGGTACATATTCCAGGGGGCGATCGTAGCCACGTCAGCCCATCCTGTGCTGTTCACCGCGCTTCCCAGAACATTCGGAACGACATAAGGCACCACGCCGTTAACCTGGTCAGCCTCCACATCCCTTAACCATTTGCTGAAAAAACTGTTTACATTCATATTAAATGCGGCAGTCCGCGAAAATACCTGGGCATCACCCGTCCATCCCAGCCTTTCATCGCGCTGTGGGCAATCCGTCGGAACATCCAGGAAGTTTCCCTTCTGGCCCCATTGAATATTATGCTGCAATTGATTGATCAAGGCATTTGAGGTAATAAATGTCCCCGTAGGCGTCATATCAGAATACAAGGCGACGGCGGTGAAATTTTCCGGCTTTATTTCACCGGGATACCCTTCTATCCTGAGGAATCGGAAGCCATGCCAGGTGAAATGCGGTTCAAAAATCTCCTCGGATCCGCCTTTCAGGATATACGTGTCAAGGGCTCTGGCTTCCCTGAGGTTTTCGGTGTAAAAGTTGCCTTTCTTGTCCAGGGCTTCGGCATGGGACAATATTATTCTGTCGCCTGAACTGCCGGTGACCTTCATCTGCACCCATCCGACAAGATTCTGACCAAAGTCAATCACCTTTTCTCCCTTTGGTGTTGTCAGTATTTCTACTGGCGTAAAGGTTTCATGCTTCCGGACAGGCTCATTGGCTGTTGCAACAAGAATATGCATGGGATGATCAGCCACCTTTACAGGGCTCCAGTCTGCATCGTTGTAATCGGGCTGCATCCATCCGGCCTTTTCCAGTCTTGCATCGATGGTTTCACCATTGTAAATATCTGAATACCGGACAGCTCCGGTAGATGATTTCCAGGTTTCATCCGAAATTAGAGACTCTGTCGTCCCGTCAGTGTATGTAATATCAACCTGACACAGGAGTGCAATATCCTTACCATATACATTTATATTATTGGCAAAACCTATAATACCACGGTACCAACCGCTTCCCAGCATAATGCCGATTGCATTGGCGCCTGATTTAAGCAACGGGGTCACATCATACACCTGGTACTGTAACCTGTATTTGTAGGCTGTCCATCCGGGGGTGAGATAGGAATCACCGATCCTTTGCCCGTTGATATGTGCCTCATACATTCCATGTGCTGTAATAAAGGCGGTAGCGGTGGATACCTTCCTGGAAACCGTGAACTGTTTTCTCATCAGTGGACTTGGGCGCATTACCGGATCCTCCTTATATCCGGGTTCAATCCATTTTGCCTTCCAGTCTGCCGCCTTCAGGAATGCCGTTTGAAAAAAGGCCTGATCGCTCCATGGAGACACATTTCCTTTATTATCCCAGACCCGGACCTGCCAAATATATTTTTTGCCCGACTGAAGGGGTTGCCCGGCATACGGCATGTGAACCGACTGATCCGAAGGAACCTTTCCGGTTGACCATACAACAGTTTTGCCCAGGCTGACTTTCAGCTCATAAGCGGTCTGCAGCACATTTCTTTTTTCCGAAACCAGCTGCCAGGTGAAGCGGGGCCCGGTTGCATCAATACCGACAGGATTGATGCGATTTTCCGTAAGAAGTCCTTTTACACCTGCCTGAGCGATAATGGCCAAACATACCATTTGTAATACTGTAACAAATAGAAGTGATTTTTTCATTGGTTTAAAGAGTATATGGTTTTTATACAAGGCACCTGTGTAAGGCGCGAAATTTATGTTCTGCCGGCCGGATTCCCCGGAATGGATTATGCTGTTGAAATACAGATGTCTGTTGCCTTTTCATTTACTGGGAAGACTTAAAATTATAAGTACCCGATCGCACATTAAATAATGCATAGCCTTCCTGCATTTCCCCGAACACAATATTTTTGTCCTTTCCGATCCTTTGACCGCTTTCAGTAATTTCTTCCCGGTTTGATGCCGGCACAAAAACCGTGGCAGAGCATCCCACCGGGACTGTGATGTTCATTTTAAAGGTGTTTTTCTCCTTTTCCCAGTTTATCGCTGCTTCGCCATAAGGTGTCCGGTTTGAATAGCTTGTATGGGAAATTTCCCTTGCAGGCTGCGGCCGGAAAATGATATGACGGTAGCCGGGCTGTTCCTCGTCAGCATTCAGGCCTGCCAGTTTCCTGTAAAACCACACAATTCCTCCGCCGAACATGGGATGATTGCGCGAACCCTCTCCGTTCCATTCTTCCCAGGTGGTTGTGGCACCCTGCTCAATCCACCAGCCAAAACCAGGCTGGGTTTTCTTGTTCATGGCCTCATAGGCCATCTCATGCAAACCATTTTCAGACAGCACTTCAAAAAAGAACTGGGTGCCGAAAATGCCGGTATCCAGGTGGCCACCGTTGGCCATGATATCGGATTTCAATGCTGAGATCACCTTTTCTTTCTGTTTATCCGGGACTCCCATCCTCAATGCAAATATATTTCCCCCGTGGGGTCCATAGGATCCCTTTTCCGGATCATAGAATTTCTTTTGAAATGCCTGTTTCGTTTTTTCAGCCAGCATGTGATAATATTGTGCATCCTCATTTTTATCAAGCACTGTGGCAACACTTGCGGTAATATCGGCACAACGCCACAGATAAAATGTATGAACCATATCCGCCGGCGGCAGCGAATCCGGGGCTACCCAATCCCCGAGGTTCAACCACTCATTGGGCTTTGATTTATCAGGGGCTTGTGAATGCATAATTCCGTTTTCATCTGTCCAGGTCAGCATGTATTTAATATATCCCCTCATGCCTTCATAATTATTTTTAAGCATATCCAGGTCGCCATACTGCCTGTAAAACTCCCAGGGCATGATGTTCATGGCCGCACCCCATGCCACTCCTCCGCCGCAACCCGGTTGCCATGGAGCACCGTTGGGCACATATCCTGTTTTCGGATTCTGGGCGCCCAGGATATCCTGGATCCATTTGGTATAGAAAGCCCTTGCATCAAAATTATGCATGACCGTAACACAGGCTACCTGGCCGTCCCCGGTATAGGGTGAACGCTCGCGATGGGGGCAATCGCTGGCTATTCCCCCGTGCATATTGTCGGTCTGGCTCCTCCACCAGATGGTGTTAATGGTATTGAACAGGGAATTGGAACATTCAAATTTCCCGGTGGTTTCGATATCGGTATACACTGCTTCGGCCCTGAGCTGTTCCTGTTTTAACGATCCGGGCCAGTTGGTAATCTCAGCCTTCCTGAAAACAAACCATGTAAACCGGGCTGCATAGGATTCAGGACCTCCTCCTTTCAGGATATACGAATTATCGCCAACGAGCGACTCACAGATATATTTGATCGAGATTTTGGTTCCGGCCTTACCGGACACATTCTTCAGGTGAAGCCAGCCTGAAATTTCCTGGCCGAAATCAACCAGATAATGCCCTTCCCCAAGCTGCTCTATTTTTTGCGGAGCGAGGCTTTCCATAACCTTATCCGGGGGTGACATATGTGCTTTCATTTTACCTTCCGGGGCTTTCCTGAGAACTGCCGGCTGCCATGCTGAATCATCAAATCCCGGTGTGCTCCAGCCCGGCTGCTCCAGCCTGGCATCATAGTATTCACCATCATAGATCAGATCCATCACAATCGGACTTTTTGAAACTTTCCAGGTGGGATCACTGACAATTACCTGCTCGGTTCCATCAGCATAGGTGATGTGAATCTGACTTAGAAACCGTGGTGATCCGTAGGAATGGGTCCAGTTCCGGGGAGCATTGTAGAATCCGTTGCCAAGTATGGCTCCGATTGTATTGTTCCCCTTTTTTAACATGTCTTTCAGATCATAACAGAGATACATGACACGGTATTCCGAGAAGTTGTCCTCCAGCGAAATATAATTATTTTCCAGTCCGGGACGTTTTCCATAAAGGGTCAGATTTGGAACCATTACATCCTGGCTTACCTTGCTTCCATTAACATACAGCTCAAAAAATCCGAGTCCGGTAACATAAGCGCGCGCAGACCTGATCTCTTTGTCAATCTGAATGCTTTTGCGAAGCAATGGTGCAGGTGGCGGCAATTCATCTGCCCGTTTGGGCATTCCTTCCATTCCCTGCGGTGTTCTGGGCAGAGCTTCCTCGCCCTGCCAGGGGGCGCCGATCCACAGGGCTTTCCATTCCCCGGGATTTAAAATGCCCATACTCCAGAATGCGGGTTCACTCCATGCTGAGGCATTTCCATCGCGGTCCCACACCCTCACTTGCCACCAGCAATCCTGCCTTGATTTCAAAGCTTCCCCATCATAACCAATATTTACGGAAGCATCCGAATTTATTTTTCCGCTGTTCCAAAGATCGGCCTTTCCCGCCATCAGCTTTTCCATGGATCCGGCGACCCTGATCTCCCAGGCAGTCTGAGCCTGTCCCCGTTCATGCTCATCCGCCAGGTTTATCCATGACAGCCTGGGATTGAGAACATCAACAACCATGGGATCGGTAAGGTACTCACAGGTTAACTGCACCGGTTTGATCGCGCCAAAGAGCAGTCCGGTGAACAGAAATACGCAAAAAGAAAAAGTAAATAATTTCTTCATATCGGGTAAATGTTATTTAAGGGTCTTACGGTCTTGCGGCTTCGTCCGACGAAGCTTCAGCGGAGTTGGGTCACCAATTTTAAACCAATATCCACGGAAGGCATCCGGGTTCCGAACGCCTCCTCCCAAACCACCATTGCAGCACCCAGTGCCGTGGAATTATCAACTTCGGAGGTATATACCTTCTTATCCGGCATGCGGGAAGCAAGCAATTGAGTAAATATTTCATTCCGGGCGAATCCCCCGGATATGTACACAATCCCTGTGCGGTCTTCAGCCGGCACAATAAGTGCGAACGATTCCATGCACAGGTTAACCAGATCATACATGAACCTGTGATATGCCTCACCAAATCCGCTGAATTTATTCAGATCTGCTGTCCTGTCAATAAAATCGGGGGCCAGTCCGTTTCTGAAAAAGGAAAATCCTGCTTTATCGTGCCTGAATCCGGACATAATCTGCCTGTCGGCTTTAACTTTCTTATATTGATCAGCAGGAACACCATAGTGTGCACTCAGGTATTCCGCATTCACATCATGAATGTGCCCCAGGAAGAACCGTGATGATTTCACCTGCTGCTGGTTGATGCTCAAATAACAAAGGGTGTCCTTTCTCAGCTGATCTGCCGTGAGGGGTTCCGGATTGAAAGGATTCATGGTTATGCACCATGTACCTGTTGACATGAGAATAAAACCTTCGTTTGATGCTTTAAAATAGGGTACCAGGGATGCAGAGCTGTCGTGTATACCGATTCCGGCCTTAATCACCCGGTTCGAAACTACGGCATCGAAGACCGTTGAATTCGGGACAGGCCCGGGCAGGTGGATATTCTCATCTGTGAGCCAGGGATGGTATACATGCCTGTCAAAGTCCCACATGGCAGTATGACAACCAATTGAAGTGAATTCGGAAACCCTTTTTCCAGTAAAAATAAAGCTGAGATACTGCGGGAAATGCAGGATGTCACTGACCCTGGAAAAGACTTCAGGCCTTTTTCTTTTTAGCCATAAAGCCTGGAGGCCTGAATTCAGCATCCCCAATTTCGGGGACGCCGTATTCCGGCAAAATTCCTCCATTCCACCGTACCTTTCATAAAATCCCTCAATGACATCCTCAGGCATTGGTTTTAAATAGTTATATACAGGGGTCAGCGGGATACCCGATTTGTCAATATGCACCAGGCTGGCACCGTAAGTAGTGAAGTTCAAAGCTTTGATCCGGTATTCATCCCGGGATAAGACATCCGACATGGTTTCCTTCATCCAGGTCTCAATCTTCCTGAGATCATCGCATTCAAATCCTTCTTCGTCCCTGATTTCAGTAAACTTCTGTTCCTCCTGGTGCACCAGGTTCAATAAAGAATCAAAAAGGAGAAACTTCTTATTGGTCTTTCCGATATCAAAAACAGCAATAACTTCAGCCGGCATGTCCCTTGAATTAACCCCGTTTATTTAAAACATTCTTCTCATACTGCAGGATCTCCGTTATATAATCTTCCCCTGCGGGTATATTATTGATCAGGCAATAATAATTGTAAACGGCACCAAAAGGTTTTGTTTTCATGATCTCAAGCAGGGCAAGACGTTCAAAATTCCTGCCGGCTTCTTCGTATGACCTGAGCTTTTCAACCGGCTCAAGCAATGCATACAGGAATGCCAGTTGTGCTGCCCGGGTACCTATCACATAGGCACCGATGCGGTTTATGCTCGCGTCAAAGTAATCAAGTGCAACATTAACACGGCTGAGGGCATTTGATCTCACGGTTTCCTGCGCAATAAGCAGGATGTCGTCGTTGAACGTTACCACATGATCGCTGTCCCAACGGACCCCGCGACTGACATGCAGCAAAAGCTCCTCAAGGTACAACAACATGGATGAGATCTTATCGCCAACTTGTTCTGTTGGATGGAAATGGCCGCTATCCAGGCAAATGATCTTGTTATTTTTAATGGCATATCCCATGTAGAACTCATGGGATCCCACTACCATGGCTTCCGATCCTATTCCGAACAGTTTACTTTCAATGGCGTCTTTCAGGTACTGTTTGGGATATTCCACCGCAAAGATCTCATCGAGCGATTTCATGAGTAAAGCCCTGTGCGTATAGCGGTCAACGGGTATATCTTTTGATCCGTCCGGAATCCAGATGTTATTTACCGAAGGGGTACCGAGCTGCTTTCCCATTTCAGCGGCTATGGAGCGTGTGCGTTTTACATGTTCGATCCAGAATTTCCGGTATTTCTCATTCTTGCTTGATAAAGTAAATCCTTCGTCGGCATAGGGATGTGAAAAGCAGGTGGGGTTGAAGTCAAGGCCTATCTTGTTTTTCTTTGCCCAGTCAATCCAGCCCTGGAAATGCCTGGCCTCTATCTGGTCGCGGTCTACCTTTTTCCCTCCGAAATCGCCATACATGGCATGCAGGTTCAACCGCTGTTTGCCGGGCAAGAGGCTCATCACTTTTTCTATATCTTCCTGGAGCTGCGAAATTGTACGGGCTTTCCCGGGATAATTTCCGGTCACCATTATACCGCCGCCCCCCAGTTCAGCATCCGGTTTTTCGAATCCCCCCACATCATCTGTCTGCCAGCAGTGAAGGCTGATTTTTAACTGATCCAGCTTCTTGATTGCCTCATCCGAACTTACACCCAGGCTGGCGTATTGTTCCTGGGCATTTTCGTATGCCTGAAGAATTTGACCTTTATCCATTTTGTTTATTGGTTTGATGATTTGTCAATTTGAAAATTTGAAAATTTGAAAATGTAAAGAACTAATGGAACCCTGCCTGCCGGCAGGCCTGAAACATACAAGTATTTACAGTTTAATAACAAAAGTCGACATTACGAGTATTATAATACCCGTTACCAGCACAACAATGGTTTTCGTTCCGGCCCCCCTCCATTCATTCAGAATTATGCCCCAGATATTGCTAAAGGCAATATTCATAGACATCAGGATGCTCCAGGCAAAGGCCACCATGGTGGCAGGAAGCATGCTTTCGCCCATCCCCATGAAGAAAAACTGAAAATACCACAATGTACCCCCGATGGCTGAGAATAAGAGGTTATTCAGCAGCACGGGCGGGGAGACGGAAAGATAATCTCGCCCTGTACCATTCTTTATATTCAGAAAAACGCAATAAATGAAATTCGTGAAAAATCCCCCGAGCGTAACGAACATGATCACGGTGTTCTTGGCAAACAAAGCCTTTGCACCCATATTTAAGGCAACCAGCCGGATGGGTTCGCCTTTTGACAGTCCAAAGCTGAAACATGCACTCATCACACCGGCCAGTATGGCAATGAGAATTCCCTTTTTCAGGGCAAATTCCTTCACCGCCGCCTTTTTTTCCGCTTCCGTGAGATTCTTGCCTTTCAGACCTGCGGCGTACCCTATGATTGCAATGCCTGCCAGGCTGATCGATACTCCCGCAAGCATGAGCAGGCCCGACCTGTCGGCGAACAGATTCTGACCGCTCATGAGGGGCGGCACCAGGGTTCCGATAGCGGCACACAATCCCAATGCGATCGACTGACCCAGGGCAACCCCCAGGTACCGCATACTTAATCCGAATGTCAGGCCTCCTACTCCCCATAAAGCTCCATAGAAAACCGCCCACCATTTTGAGGAAGCCGGTGACTGGTCTATGATTGATCCCAGGCTTCCGGCAGGAACCGTAAGCCATGCAAAAAGGACCGGGACAATGATCCAGGAAAAGACACCCTGGACAATCCAGTAGGATTCCCATGACCATCCTTTTATTTTTTTAATTGGTACGTAGAAACTGGCGGCACACATACTGCCAATGGCCATAAGAACTATACTCAGCATGGAATTCATGGAAGGAGTTTTAAAAGTCGGTCCTATAAAATATCAAATATATTAAAATGAGTGACTCGTGACTCGTGACTCGTGACTTTTTTCCTAAATTTATCGTGATAAACCAACCCTTCAGGCACAATATGGAAACCATTGAAAATCCCGAATTACAGCTGGCATTCGACTTTATCGAGTTTACAAACCGGCATGTTTTTCTCACCGGGAAGGCAGGAACCGGCAAAACAACATTTCTCCACAATCTCAAGAAATTATCCCCTAAAAGAATGATCGTGGTGGCCCCCACCGGCGTGGCTGCTATCAATGCGGGTGGTGTAACCATCCACTCTTTTTTTCAGCTCCCCTTTTATCCCTTCATTCCGGTCCAGTACGTGAACGTGGGGATGCAGGCTTCACCGGACAACCGGGAGGCCCGTAACTTTAAAATGAGCCGCGATAAGATCAATATTATACGCAGCCTTGACCTCCTTGTAATTGATGAAATCAGCATGGTCAGATCAGATCTGCTGGATGCAGTGGATTCCGTACTGAGGCGTTTAAAAAATCACCACCAGCCTTTTGGAGGTGTTCAGCTCCTGATGATTGGTGATATTCAGCAGCTGGCCCCCGTGGTAAAAGAAGACGACTGGGATATTCTGGGGAAGTATTATGATTCTGCATTTTTTTTCGGAAGCCTGGCATTGAGGCAAACCGATTACGTTACAATCGAATTGCAGCATGTTTACAGGCAGAAGGACCTGTCCTTTATAACGTTGCTGAATAAGATCCGGGATAACCAAATGGATATGAACACCCTGAATGAAATCAATGCAAGGTTTAACCCTCATTTTGATGCTGTTAAGGAAGAAGGATACATAACCCTTACAACGCACAATTCCCAGGCACAGGCTATTAATGATTCCCGTCTTCAAAAGCTCCCGGGTAAGGTCCATCCTTTTAAAGCCGTTGTGAAGGATGATTTCCCTGATTACGCCTACCCGACAACCTATGAACTACAGCTTAAAACCGGTGCACAGGTTATGTTCGTCAAAAATGATCTGTCGGGGGCAAAACTGTATTTCAACGGAAAAATTGGCAGAATTGAGGATTTTGACGGTGAAAGTATTACCGTTCAATGCCCCGAAGACAATTCCCCCATTGAAGTGGAAAGGGTGGAATGGCAGAACATGAAATATACCCTGGATGAGACAACAAAGGAGATCGGAGAAACAGTAATAGGCACGTTTACACAATATCCGCTGAAGCTGGCCTGGGCCATTACCATCCATAAAAGCCAGGGACTCACGTTCGACAGGGCCATCATTGATGCCCGGGCAGCATTTGCCCACGGACAGGTCTATGTTGCACTGAGCCGCTGCCGAACGCTCGAAGGAATCGTATTAAGCACACCTGTTTCAAAGCATGGTATCATAACAGATCCGGGCGTATCCGGATTTGTAAGGGAAACGGTACTGAATAAACCCGACGGGAAAGAATTATCCAGGTCGAGGAAAAATTACGAGCACATTTTGGTGACCGAACT
>Ga0105092_10001405_pt1 | contig 12941 bp, 9 predicted proteins | sample PPLLak2March2015_FD_87021 | JGI IMG/M metagenome (GOLD analysis project Ga0105092, IMG submission 87021) | Freshwater sediment microbial communities from Prairie Pothole Lake near Jamestown, North Dakota, USA - PPLs Lake P7 Core (1) Depth... | ecosystem: Environmental > Aquatic > Freshwater >... | reverse complement strand
TGTGAGGCTTTCGCGGGATTTGAATTTGCCTAGAGCGGCCCCGGCTTTTCCTCCAAGGCCATGGAAAGCCTGTATGACCTGTTCACAGCCGACAACCTCAGGTATCATTCCCACGGTTTCGGCATCGGGCTTGCCACCGTGAAGATCATTCTCGACACCCTGATGGCCAAGCTTGAGATCAACAACATCCCCGAAGGGGGAGCCATGGTGAGGATTATGTTTGAAAACGGAAAAGAAACCCCACCACTATAATTTCCGTATTACCGGAAAATCACTTTTCACCATGCCCCGGTTTCGAACCCTGACCGTATTATTAATTCTTTTTATCCCTGCAATTCATGCTCAGAAAAGTGCGGTTAAATCAACGGGTCGGAATTCCATTTCGGTTGCCGACAGCCTTGTCAATGCCGAACTGCAGAGGCTGAGCCTGCTATACCGGCTCGATATGGATATGCTTGCCGGATCCGACAAGATCATCACTTTTGACCGGGATGTGTACGTAGGAAAGATCCACAACATAACGTTCTCAGAAGTGCGGTTCACATGTCCCCCCGACAGCATAATCCATGCCGTCGGCCGTTCCCGGATCAGCCAGATCCTGTACGCAAGCGGCAGGCGGGATGTCTTCATACCCCTGGATGATGCGGCTGTAAAACACAAGGAACTGGTGGACACGGGCCGTATTATTATCAAGAACCAGCTGGACTGGATGAAGGTGCAGGTGACAGAGGATCCCTATGATGTAACCCACCTGAAGGCATATGGCACGATCAGGGCCCGCTATGAAGCCGATATCGGCAATATGAACAACGAAGACCTGATGCGGCATGCTTCAATCGCGCTGAAGAAAAAGGCAGCAGCTTTAAAGGCACATTGTGTCCTGGTGGAAACCAAGTATTTCCTCAAGCCATACGGCGAACTCCCGGTCGTGGAGGTGACGGCGAAGGCGTTTGGGTATCGGTAATATGTAATCAGTGTTCAGTAATCAGTGTTCAGTAATCAGTATTCAGTATTCGGTGTTCGGTGTTCAGTGTTCGGTGTTCATTGTTCATTGTTCATTGTTCATTGAACTTTTCTTCATGCTCTTTGCCGTAAAATTCTTAGTCCTTTAATACATTTTGGCACAGATATTGTACTATTATTCCTGACAGTTCTCCAAAATATACCTGATTAGTCAGGGCAAGTCCCGGTGATGAGCCGGGACTTATTATTTCAGCCTGATCAGCCCTGTTGCATCCTTCACCTCATCCAGCGTCTTTTCTGCATATTCACGTGCAACGGCGGAAAGATCCCCTGCCAGTGTTTTCATCCGCACCGGGTCGGCGCAGAGCTCCATCCGCTTTTCGCGCAACGGCCGGAGGGTAACCACCAGGGATTCTGCCACAGCTTCCTTCAGATCCTTGTATTTCAATGTGCCCCCTTCATACTCCTTTTTCAGCGATAATACAGCTTCGTGGTTTCCGCAGGCTGACAGGATTGAAAACAGGTTGGCAACACCCGGGCTCATCTGGCCGGCAGGTTGGGCGCCCACATCCGTTACGGCGGTCTTAACCTTTTTGCGGATGGAATCCTCGCTTTCGAAAACTCCGATATGATGTTTATCCCCCATGCTCTTGCTCATCTTTTTGGATGGATCGGCAAGGGACATGAGTTTGGGAACGTCGGTGAAGAGGGGTTCGGGCTCGGGGAAAATTTCCCCGAACTTATTGTTGAATCGTACCGCAATGTTCCTCGACAACTCAAGATGCTGTTCCTGGTCCTTTCCCACGGGTACATAATTTGCCTTGTAAATAAGAATATCGGCAGCCTGAAGAGTGGGATAGGTAAACAGTCCGGCTGAAACAAAGGATTTCCGCGCACCTTCATCAAGCAGATCGGACTTATCCTTGAACTGTGTCATACGGGACAATTCACCGTAAGCCGTTACGCAGTTGAAGATCCATGTCAGCTCTGTATGTTGCGGAACAAGGGACTGGATAAAAACCACTGACCGGGCCGGATCAATGCCGCATGCCAGCAGGTCGGTAAACATCTGCATTGTATTTTCCCGGAGCGACTCCGGCTCGTATGGCATTGTCATCGCATGCAGGTCCACCACACCGTATATGCAATCGTACTTATCCTGAATATCAACCCAGTTCCTGATGGCACCGAAATAATTCCCGATATGGATTTCGCCGGTCGGCTGGATACAGGAAAGCACTCTTTTTCTGGACATGATAGTTGGGTTAGTGATGTGTTACTGATTACAAGGCCACAAATCTATAAAATGTTATTTAAAAAAATTACTTTTACATGATCACTGATTACTGCAAAGATGGATACGGTAAGACAAAGCAAGGTTTCACGGCTGATACAAAAGGAGCTGGCAAAATTTTTCATGGTGGAAGGGAGAACGGCGTTTCCCGGTCGGCTGGTAACGGTAACCATTGTCAGGATCACACCCGATCTTTCATTGGCCAAGGTTTACCTGAGCGTATTCCCCAAGAAAAAGGATGAGGATTTTGTGGCGCTTGTCACACAGCAGAGCAAGCACATTCGGGCTGTACTGGGCCGGAATATCCGCAACCAGGTGAGGGTAGTTCCCGAACTGGCCTTTTATATAGATGATTCCATTGATTACCTGGAACATATAGATGAGCTTCTGAAATCATGAACCGGTCTTAAGCCACTGCCCTGAACCTTCCCTTTTATATCGCAAGCCGGTACCTGGTGGCAAAAAAGTCGCATAATGCCATTAATATCATTTCCATTATTTCCGTGATGGGTGTGATGGTGGGTACTATGGCGCTGATTGTCATTCTGTCCGTTTTTAACGGTTTTGACAACCTGGTGCGGTCGCTGATCAATTCCTTCAATCCCGATCTGAAAATAACCCTGGCGGAAGGGAAGGCCTTTACTCCCGGAGAGGCTGTGATGCGGCAGATCCAAAATGTGCCCGGCGTAATGCATGTCAGTTTTGTGCTTGAAGATAAAGCCCTCGTAAGGTATGAGGAGCAGCAGACCATTGCCGTGGTAAAGGGTGTCAGCGGGAACTATGCCCTGGTATCCGGGCTGGACAGCATGGTGGTGGAAGGAGAATACGATATCAGTCAGGAACCTGAGCCCCATGCACTGATCGGAAGGGGGATCAGCATTTATCTCAACATCCGCGTACTTTCTCCCCGCCAGATCACAATTTTTGTGCCCAGGAGGCTGAAACAGCCATCCTTTGACGCCAACCGGGCGCTTAACCGGAAGTACATATCAGTCTCAGGCGTATTCAGCATTGAGCAGGATTTTGACCTTAAATACATACTCGTACCCATTGAGTTTGCCCGGGAATTGTTCGAGTATACAAAGGGAGAGGTCAATATTCTTGAAATCAAGATCAAACCGGGATACAGCCACTCCATGGTACAGAAAAAGATCATGGAAATCCTCGGTTCCAATTACCTGGTGCAGAACCGGTACCAGCAGAATGACGTTTTCTACAGGACCATGCAGACGGAAAAATGGGCAATTTTCCTTATCCTGATCTTCATCCTGGTGGTTGCCTCCTTCAATGTTATCGGGACACTCACCATGCTGATGCTGGAAAAGAAAAAGGATATCATCACACTCCGCAACCTGGGTGCAGATTCCCGGCTTATCAGAAAGATCTTTCTCATTGAAGGGTGGCTGATTTCCGCGTCCGGAGCTTTTCTGGGTGCCTGTTTAGGACTGCTGATATGCTGGTTGCAGATCCGGTATGGCCTGGTCAGGCTCCAGGGCTCCGGCTCCTTTATCATTGATTCCTATCCTGTGCTGGTAAAAGGCACCGATGTGGCAATCATCCTTGTCTCCGTGGTCATCATCGGCTTCCTGGCCGCCTGGTATCCCATCCGCTATCTTACAATAAGATATGTTGAGGATGCTTCGACTACGCTCAGCATGACTTCCGAATCTTCCTAAGTATAGTTTAAGAATGTTAGGCTAAATAGTATATGTCATGAAAACAATGTATGTTTATTTATTAAAATGTGCTGATAAAAGTTATTATACGGGCGTTACAAACGATCTGGACAGGAGGTTGATTGAACACAATGAGGGTTATAACCCAAATTGCTATACTTACTCTAGACGACCTCTGAAACTTGTATACTCACAGATATGCAGTACACCCCAAGAGGCTATTAACCTTGAAAAAAGAATTAAAGGATGGTCCAGAGCAAAAAAGGAGGCACTAATAACTCGTAATTGGAGTCAACTTCATGAGTTATCCACTTGCAAAAATACCTCAAAATCTACCAATTACAAGAAATCATAGTTTCGTTTTGTCACCCTGAGCGGAGTCGAAGGGACATGACCGTTGCAGATTGGACCGTCACCCTGAGCGGAGTCGAAGGGTCGAAGGGCCCTCTGTATTCCGGCCAACCGGCCTTTTTGACCAACGAAACATATTAATAACTATTTCGTAAACACTCATATTTCAACTATTTTGATCATTCTTCATAGCCCAAAAATATAAAAACGACCTTCATGAAAAGATTAATGGTTTGTATGCTGTTCGCCTTGGTATTGCTGCCTTCCCTACTTTCGCAGGCCATCAGGTATGAGATCAGGGTGAAATACAAAAATTCCCCTTCCGGCATCACCGCCGACATAACCGTCCTGGTTAAAGAGGGAACCCCGAACTTCACCTATTATCTTATGACCAATGACCCGATGAAAGGCCGGGTCCTGATGCAATCGGATCCATCCCGCGACAAATCGCACGTATTCAAAGGTGTTGCACCGGGAAAATACTTCATAAAAATAGAGGACGATTTGGGACTGCCGGCCGGCAAAACCATTGAAATCAAGGAAAACGACAACAGACAGAATTAATATCTCATCCCATGGCAATCCGCAAATTCAAATATCAAATGGTGTGGCTGCTGGCAATGCTTTTTGTCTTTGCCGGCATTGATGCGCAGACCATTACCTTCACCCATAAAAACGTCACCTGCAATGGCGGATCGGATGGGGAAATTACAGTCACTATCACCGGGGGAGCCTCAACCTACCGGTATGTTTATTATAAAACCTTCATGCCTTCGGAGAGTGATTCGTTTGGTCCTACTACCAATCTGTCCCATACTTTCACAGGTTTTGGCCCTGATTATTACACGGTGTTTGTCAGGGATGTGATTACCGATAATGTGCTCGACTTTAATACGATCCAGGTTACGCAGCCGGCTGTACTCAGTGCAACAGTGGCATCCACCAACATAAACTGCTTCAACGCAAACAATGGCACCATTACGATCAGCAGTCCCACAGGTGGCTCCGGTGCTTATGAATTTTCTGTTAACGGAGGTGGGTCCTGGCAGGTGTCAGGAAATTTCACCGGTCTGCCCCCGGCCACCTATGTAGTGCAAATCAGGGACAGGAATGCCCCGGGCTGCATCAGGACATTGAATGCAGCGCTTGTCATAACACAATTTGCACAGCTGAATGCCACGGTAACAGCTACAAATGTTACCTGCTTCGGAAAAAATAACGGCAGCATAGTCATAAGCTCCCCGACGGGAGGATCAGGAGCTTACCAGTACAGCCGCAATGGCGGGGTAACCTGGCAGGCAGGCGGTACCTTCTCCCCACTGGCCCCGGGAACATACAACATTGTCATGCGTGATGCGGCAGTCCCCACCTGTACGCGTACCCTGAACGGTGCGCTCCAGATCACCCAGCCTGCCCAGCTGCAGGTTACCGATATTAACATCATTAAAGGAGTCACCTGTAACGAAAGTAGCGACGGACAGCTCCAGGCTGTTGTCGTGGGCGGAACTGCGCCTTACACCTATGACTGGTATATCAATACCGCCCCTTCCGTATGGACAACGATCAACCAGCACAATCAATCAGCCACGAACCTTCCCAAAGGATGGTATGAAGTCAGGGTCAATGATGCCAACAATTGCGGCAGTCCAACACCTGCCTCGGCCCGTGAGGTTTTCCTCGAAGGCGCAACGGACAGCATCCCACCGGTCTTCATATTCGATTCGGCTGCTGTTGTAAGCACCTGCCAGGGACAATCTAACGGATCCATCACGATATATGCCCATGGCGGCGTATCTCCGGCCCGGTACTCCATCACTACCGGCGGTGGCAGCGGATACCAGGGAAGCAACCTTTTTTCAAACCTGGCTGGTGGGGCATATCAGACCTGGGCCATGGACAGAAAAGGATGTAAAAAGAGCGGACCGGTGAAAACAGTTGTCACCACGCCAAATTCGCCTGTAAGCGTCAGCATAACAGCCAATCCTCCGGGAAGCATTTGTCCCGGCACCTCCGTCCTCTTCACTGCTAACCCGGTGAACGGTGGCACAACTCCCGCTTACCAGTGGCGGCTGAATGGATCCCCCGTGGGATCGGGCGTTCCAACCTATTCAAATTCCACGCTGGCAGCCGGTGACCAGGTGAGAGTGATCCTCACATCAAGCCTGCGGTGTACATCAGGGAATCCCGCCACATCAAACACCATTACAGCATCCCTGTTAAGCCCGCCGGCAATTACAGGTCAGCCGGTAAGCCTTGTACAGTGCGCCGGTACAAACGCTACGTTTACCGTCACAGCAACCGGATCGGGGATAACATACCAATGGAGAAAGAACGGGGTCAATATAGCCGGGGCCATTAACGCCTCCTATACGATCAACAATATAGGTCCTGCTGATGCAGCGGGTTACACAGTGGTCATAACCGGAACCTGCGGAACGGTCACATCCAATGTGGCTACGCTTACCATAAGCACCGCACCGGCCATCACCTCCCAGCCTGCCAGCATCACGCAATGTGCGGGTACGAATGCCACATTTACGGTAACAGCGACCGGAACAGGCCTAACCTATCAATGGAGAAAAGGCGGGGTAATTATCGCCGGGGCTGTCAACCCCAGTTATACGATAAACAACATAGCCCCTGCAGATGCCGGCATATTTGATGTGGTGATAACCGGCACATGCGGAACCATAACATCCAATACAGCAACGCTCACGGTCAATACGGCGCCGGCAATTACCGGCCAGCCCGTCAGCCTGACACAGTGCACAGGCACGAACGCAACCTTTACCGTAACTGCAACCGGAGCAGGGCTCACATACCAGTGGCGCAAGAACGGTGCAATCATTGGCGGAGCCATCAATGCATCCTATACGATCAACAACATAGCTCCTGCCGATGCCGCGACTTATACAGTTTTAATAACCGGTACCTGTGGCACAGTGACTTCCAACGGTGCGACCCTAACTGTGCAAACGGCACCCGTCATTACCGCACAACCTGTGAGCATTGCACAGTGCAGCGGAACCGATGCCACCTTTACGGTGACCGCAACAGGACCCGGACTTGCCTGGCAGTGGCGCAAAAACGGAGTGAATATTGCGGGAGCAAACAATGCAAGCTATACGATCAGCAACATCGGCCCGGCCGATGCAGCAACGTATTCTGTTGTGATCACCGGCACATGTGGCAGTATCACCTCAAACGGGGCCACATTAACGGTGAACACAGCCCCTGTCATTACAGCACAGCCCGCCAGTCAAAGTCTGTGCACGGGAGCAAATGTGACATTTACCGTTACGGCTACCGGACCAGGCCTTACATATCAGTGGCGGAAGAACGGTGTGAATATTCCCGGTGCGTTGAATGCTTCGTATACGATCAACAATATTGCACCGGCGGATGCCGCCAATTATGATGCAGTTGTAACGGGAACGTGCGGTTCCGTCACTTCAGCAATTGCCATACTTACCGTGAATACTGCCCCGTCCATTACGGTACAGCCTGTCAGCCTTGTCCAGTGCACCGGTACAAATGCTACCTTTACTGTGACGGCAACGGGCACAGGATTAACCTACCAATGGCGGAAAAACGGGGTAAACATACCCGGGGCAATCAATGTCGCCTATACGATCAACAATATTGCATTAGTCGATGCGGCTACTTATACTGTATTGATTACCGGCACCTGTGGTACAGTCACTTCAAACAGTGCCACCCTGACGGTAAATACTCCGCCTGCCATAACAGGCCAACCGGCAGCGCTTATCCTCTGCCCTGGTGCCAATGCCACTTTCACGGTGAATGCAACGGGAGCCGGACTTGCCTACCAATGGAGGAAAAATGGTTCTGATATTCCGGGTGCCACTTTTTCTTCTTATACCATCAACAATATCAGTTCAGCAGATGCCGGCAATTACGACGTGATGATAACTGGGACATGCGGTAACCTGGCCTCAAACGTTGCCAACCTTACGGTGAATGCAGCTCCGGCGATAACAACGCAGCCTGTAAGTCTTACCCAGTGTGCCGGAACGGATGCAACCTTTAGCGTAACAGCCACAGGAACCGGAATTTCGTACCAGTGGCGAAGGAACGGTGTGAATATACCTGGGGCTACAGGCAACAGTCATACAATCAATAACATAAATCCCGCCAGTGCAGGAAGTTATACGGTAGTCATTACAGGAACATGCGGCACTCTCACTTCCAATGCTGCAGTCCTTGCTGTGGATGAAGCGCCGGCCATAACAACACAGCCTGTTCCGGTTGTTTCCTGTGAAGGCACTACGGTGATTTTTAGTGTAAATTCCACGGGGGCAGGATTAAATTACCAGTGGCGGAAAAACGGTTTGAATATCGGCGGGGCCACCAGCCAGTCGCTTACCCTTACCAACATTGCATCTTCGGCTGCAGGCAATTACGACGTGGTGATCACCGGCACATGCGGAACCGCCACCAGCAATGCCGCGTCGCTCACGGTAGCAGAACAACCGCAGATTACAGTCCAGCCAATGGACCAGGAGATCTGTGAAGGGTCGGATGTAACGTTCAGCATCACCGCCTCGGGTACAGCCCTGTCATACCAATGGAGAAGGAATGGAACAAATCTGCCCGGTGAAACAACCCCAATCCTGAGCATAACTGATGCACTTTTTGGCCAGTCGGGCAATTACGATGTGCTTGTATACGGTATGTGTGACACCCTTACAAGCAGCACTGCAGTGCTTTTGGTGGATCCGGCAACTGCGGTTCTTTCTTCCGACGAAGATACCCTGGTCTGCGAAGGAAGCACCGTACAATTCAACATAACGGCCAATGGATTCGGCCCCAAAACATACCAGTGGCAATGGCTTTATACAGGAACATGGATTGATCTCAGCGACGGCGGGGATATTTCAGGTGTTTCAACACCTGATCTCAGGATTCAGAATGTGGAAGCTGCCGATTCAGGTTATTACCGCTGTTTTGTTACATCTGGTTGCGGTTCGGCTTATTCCGATTCCGTAAACCTGGATGTTAATCTCATCGTGGCAACTATTGGTACCCCGGCCCCTTTCCTGATCGACTCCACTTCAACCCTAATACAGGTGGGTGTTAAAGTCACCGACCGTTTTCTGAACTGGGATCTGGGATTTGCCCTTGTGGCGCCCGACGGTACGGAGGTAGTATTGAAATCCCCGCTGCCGTTCTGGTGCGTATTGAATCCATTCAACAACGGCGTTGATGGCCAATTCACCAATGACATTGACCCGGCATCGGGGGATACCCTTGATTACTGCGTGCTCAGTAAACCCATTACAGGTACCTTTGCCGCCACGGGCAACTGGAATGTGCTGCACGGGAAAGATCCGGCAAACGGCGCATGGCAGGTACGGGTTTATGATGCGGACAAATCAGTTCCCGACCCGGATGGATTCATCAGGCTTGCATCCCTGTCGTTCACGGACCTGGATGCCAACGGGGATACAGCCGTGATCAGGTATAATTCGGGAAACATCAATGAAGGCATTTTAAATCCGATAAGCGGTGAATTACGGCCCACATCCTTCGTGGTTCCGATACGCCTTATGACCTCATGCTTCAATTCGCAGGATGCAAGGGCTGTTGTTACCGTAAAGGGCGGCATTGCACCTTACACTTACCAGTGGAGCGGCCCCACTTCAGTTCCGGATGCTGCACAGGTTGACCTGGGAGCAGGCACCTATACGGTAACGGTTACGGATGCACTGGGATGCTCATCCGTTGCCAGCGTGGATGTTTCAGCCCCTCCGGCCATCATAATTGATGATGTGTCTACTTCCGATACCCTGATCTGCTTCAATTCCGCAGATGGTTATATCCGTGCGAAAGCAAGCGGCGGGACGGGTGAGATCAGTTACCGCCTGTTGCCCGGCAATATACCCTCGGCTGTAGCGGATTCGGGTGTATTTCTGAATCTTACCGGCGGAACCTATACCCTCAGGGCAACCGATATCAATGGTTGTTCCCTGGATACCGTCATTACCATTGAAAGGCGTCCCGAGCTGACAGTTCAGATCGACCTGGTACCGGTGGTCGGTACGGAATCCGGGAGCATAACTCTCACTGCTGCTGGCGGAACACCTCCTTACCGCTATTCCATTGATAACGGGACCACACTTCATTCATCGGGTGTATTTGACAGCCTGTCAGCCGGTATTTACCCTGTATATGTTGAGGACACCAATGGCTGCACATTCTCAGAGGATGTCAACCTTTCCATAATTGAATTGCATGTTACGGTGATCAAACACGATATTTCCTGTTATGGTGCTGCCGACGGGGACTTCCTTCTTACCACGGTGGATGGCGTTGCACCTTATACGCTTACTGGCAGCTGGCTCACAGATCCCTATGTATCTGCCGATGGCCTGATTTCCTTTACGGGACAGACCTCAGGTATTTATGATCTGTGGATAACCGACAGTGAAGGCGCCATGTTTATCGACACTGTTGAACTGGTGGAACCTGAAGAAATACTTGCCGTGGCAACAATTACCGATGCAAGCTGTACCTCCCTTACCCTGGATGGTGCCATATCCCTGGCCGCAGGCGGCGGGGCCGGCAGCCTCTCTTACTCATGGAACAGCGGGGAAACCACACGCGATCTGACCGGTATTGAAGCAGGCAACTACGAAGTAACCATTACCGATACAAACCTGTGTTCCGCCCTCTTCACCTTTACCGTTCCCGGAACAAACAGTGCTGTTGCGAATGCCGGTATTGATGATACAATATGCCCGGGTTCGGAATACCAGCTCATAGGGAATATAGGCGACAGTGTTCACTGGGAGCCCGCCCTGGTGACCGATGATCCGGATATATTCAATCCCACGATCAGCATTATGACGGCCACACCCTTTTTCTATACAGTATATCAAAACGGATGCACCGACCGCGATACGGTGGTCATCAGCGCATTCGAACATATCGGCATGGATATTTATGATCCGTCGAACGAGGTGAACATTGACACAGCACTGTACCTGCTTGAAGGAGAAATGTATACCATGGCCGCGACGCCGGGGTTTGAAAGTTACCTCTGGGATCCCGCTACATGGCTGAGTGATCCGACATCCCAGGCTGTACTGGTATCTTCGGCAGATAACATCTGGTATACCGTATACGGAACCACTGCGGATGGCTGTGTTGAAACTGATTTTGTACACGTGGTGATTGCCCGTAAAATTGAAATATTCACTGGTTTCAGCCCCAACGGCGATTCATTTAACGATAAATGGGTCATCAGGCATGCCGAAGAATACGGCGAACGGATCCATGTGAAAGTCTTTAACCGCTGGGGTGAACCTGTTTTCGAATCCAGGGGATACGGCGGTTCCGATGAGTGGGATGGTACCCGTAACGGCAGGCCGATGCCGGTGGGAGCATACTACTATATTATTGATGTTGATGACGGTAAATCGAAACCGTACACAGGAACAGTAACTATTTTAAGATAAAACGATGAAACGCTTTACCTGTCTGATAATATTCTGCCTTGGCGTGGGTCTGGCTGCCACGGCACAACAGAACCCGCTGTCCACGCTGTTCATGACGAATCCCTTCGTGCTGAATCCAGCCCTGGCCGGTACAAACAACTATTTCCAGGTCATATCGGGAAACCGGTTCCAGTGGGTTGGATTCACGGACGCGCCGATTACGAATTCCCTGAGCATTTATGGCCCCATGGTCAAATATCCCATGGGATGGGGCGGAACAATAAGCTATGATGTAGCCGGACCGGTGAGCATGGGAACGGTGCATGGATCCTATGCCTATCACTACAACATCAATGAGGATATGAAGATCTCCATGGGACTAAACATGGGTATCATGCAGTACAAGATCGACTTTGCAAAAATCGAGATGGAGGTTGATGATCCCACCATGAATGCCAAGGAGAGTTATTATCTGCCTGATGCAAATCTGGGTGCTTATTTTTATTCCTCGACCTTTCATGTGGGATTGGTGGTATCCCATATCCTGAACAACAAGATCAAGATCGGCACCGATCCGACAGGTGACAGCCGGTTGAAAAGCCATTTCTATCTTACGGGAGGGTATAAATATTACATCAACCGGGAATGGGCAATTGAACCGAGCGTGGTATTGAAAAAAGTGTGGCCGGCCCCGTTCCAGCTTGATTTCAATACAAGGGTATGGTACCGCAACATGGTATGGGGCGGGCTGTCTTACCGCACCCAGGAAGCCCTGTCATTTTTACTCGGATATACATGGGAAAGAAAAATATATATCGGATATTCGTATGACCTTGTCCTTAATCCCCTCGGTGCCCATAACCTCGGCTCACATGAGCTGATGCTGGGTTACAGGTTTAATGACATCAAGGAGTAGGCGGAAGGCTGTAGGCTGTAGGCTATAGGGCTGCAGGATGGGCCTTGTGAAGAGTTCGGAACTACTCCTGAGTTCCGAACTCTGTTGGCCTGATCAATAACAGGCCGTGCGGAGTCGTGCGGTTTCGCTAAAGAAAATAACAGTAATCCCGTTGCCCTTAATATGAAAAACACCTTTAGATCATCCCGTTACTTACTGATATTGTTACTTATCATAACAATATTTTCCTGCAGCCGCATCCCCAGGCGTTATATCATCCCACCCAAAAAAATGGTGAATGT
>Ga0105092_10001402_pt1 | contig 12954 bp, 18 predicted proteins | sample PPLLak2March2015_FD_87021 | JGI IMG/M metagenome (GOLD analysis project Ga0105092, IMG submission 87021) | Freshwater sediment microbial communities from Prairie Pothole Lake near Jamestown, North Dakota, USA - PPLs Lake P7 Core (1) Depth... | ecosystem: Environmental > Aquatic > Freshwater >... | reverse complement strand
AGCAAATCATTGATTTTATCCGCTCAAAAGTTAAGGCTGCGGGGGCAAAGGGCTGCATAGTTGGGCTTAGCGGAGGCATAGACTCTGCTGTCATTGCGGTACTTTCAAAAAAAGCGCTTGGAGATGAGGCGATGTTTGTGCACATTCCAATAGAAGAAAAGCCTTGCCCAAATATAAGCCTTTTGAGAAGCAAGCTTGGACTTGATATCCAGACAATTGACCTGAAAGGAGCTTATAGGAATTTCCTTAAGTCCCTTCCAAAGGGAAATAAGATTGCAAAAGGGAACCTGCAGTCGCGCCTCAGGATGTGCGCCCTTTACTATATTGCAAATCTCAGCAAGCGTCTGGTGATTGGCACTACTAACCGCTCTGAGCTTGAATTAGGCTACTTTACAAAATATGGTGATGGCGGTGCCGATATCGAGCCGATAGCCGACTTATACAAGACAGAGATTTTTGGCCTTGGCAGAAAGTTGGGCCTGCCGGAGGAAATTTTGGACAGTGTGCCCACTGCGGGATTATGGGATAGCCAGAGCGATGAAAAAGAGCTAGGCTTAAGTTACTTTAAAATCGACACGATTTTGAAGCTCAGCCAGATAGGAATCACCGAAAAGGAAATATCATCTTTAACTGACATCGATTTGAGGAAAATCAAGGATGTCATGAACCGCAAAAAATCAAGCCTGCATAAGATCAGTCCTCTACAGATTTGCAAAACTAAGCCTTAGCCTTCTTCTTTTTAGCTGCCTTTTTTTCTGAAGCCTTCAGTTCTACATAAGATTTGTATAAGAAGAAGCCTACTATGAAGAAGGTTGCCAGAGGGGAAAGCCACGATGGTATGTGGAACCCAAAGCTGTCAAGAATCATGATGCACCCCAGGACCAGGATGGAATACATTGCCCCGTTTTTCAAATATTTGTATTTCTTTATATTTTCAATATTCCCCACGGTAACCTGCCGGACAATAATTGCGCCTAGGCCGTTGCCAATAAGTATCAGCGGGACTGACATGGTGAAAGCAAATGCTCCAAGAACGCCATCTATCGAGAATGTCGCATCAATTACTTCAAGATACATGATTTTGCTTACATCAGACATGCCGCTTTTCATAAGGTTCTTTTCAGCCAGCTCTGCATTTTGCTTGAATCCGTGGGTTATGAAAAAAGCTGTTGAGCCAGCTACAGCCCCAAGCGCCATCAGGGGATTAATTTGTATGGAGAGATAAACCAAGACCATCAGGAAAATTGAGACTACTGCATAAAACCATACTCCCTGCTTGGCTATGAGGCATTCTCCTGCAAGGCCATAATGCTTAGGCTCAAGGAAGAGCCAATGGAAGAAGAGGAATATGAGAAATGTCCCACCGCCTACCAGGAGGATTGGGGCTGTTGCCTCTATTGCTGCAATGACTGCGGGGTCGCTGCTTAAGGTGCTCATGAACGCCCCTACTGGCCCAAGGCCGGGGTTTGTTGCCCAGACAATAAGCCATGGAAGAACCCCCCTTATGACAAATACCGCAAAAATAATCCCCCAAATAAGGAACCAGCGCCTGTATCTTGCCTTCATTGTCGAGAGCACTTCAGCGTTTATGATGGCGTTATCAATACTGCTGATTGTCTCAAACAGGCAAAGGCCAAAAACCGTGATAAGGATTGCGAAGAGGTCCATTAAAAAATTAAGCAGATAAGAATTAAACCTTCCTTTCAATCAGATAATTTACAAATTCTTTTAGCTTGGCTTTGGCAGGGCTTTCCTTAAGAAGCGCATCAGTGTCCTTCCAGGCATCCTTAACGATTTGCCTGGCCCTTTCGCTGGCATATTCAATCCCGCCGTATTTTTTAATTATTTCTATCGCCTCTTTTCTTTCGTGCAGATCATCCGTGTGCTTGTTAAGAATTTCCAACAGCCTCTCTCTATCTTTTTCGTCAGCCTTCTTTAGTGCCTGAATGATCATCAACGTCCTTTTACCTTCTTTTATGTCATTACCAAAGGGCTTGCCAAAAGCAATTCTATCTTCATCTTTAAGAGAAATATCAAGAACATCATCCTGTATCTGGAATGCTACGCCAATTGCTTCTGCAACATGTCCGACTTTTTCGATAACCAAATCATCGCAGTCTGAGAGAGCAGCTGCAAGCTTTGCAGACATTCTTGAAAGGCACCCTGTCTTATAGGCGCACATCTGCAGGTATTCAGATTCATTAATCGTATTAGCCCTGCCCTTATGCCAGTATATGTCTGTTGCTTGTCCCAGGCTGACATTCAGCATCTCCTGGACATAAATCTCATATGCCTTTATGATGTTTTTTTCCTTGAAGTTATTTTTCTTCTTGTAAAGGGTGATAAGGGGGAAATAATACATGAAGTTTCCGGCGTTTATCGCAATATCCTCGCCAAAAATCTTGTGGGTGCAGGGCTTTGACCTTCTAAGCTCGCCCATATCTTCAATATCATCAATCATCAAAGTTCCATTGTGGACAATCTCTGGTATGATTACCATATCCTTTAGCTTTTGAATATCCCCTCCAACTGCTTCGGTAATCAAAAGAAACAGAACCGGCCTCCACCTTTTTCCGCCCCGGTCAAGCAGGTCCCACATTGGGTCTACAAGGGCTTTTTGGGCAGGCTCAAGGCTGTACTCGTATCGTGGTTTTCCAAAAACGCATTCCAGCCAGCTCTTGTCTATTTTCCTGGGAAGATAAAGCTCAATAATCCGGTCCACTTCAGGCTTTGTCTTTTCGAGGAAAGTTACAATATCTCCTTTTTCCAGTCCAATTGGTGAAATGGCCATAACTTTCTCTGTCACAAAGATATAGTTTTTTGCAAGGTATCGTCAATTGCAGATTTTTGCTTGATTTGCGAGTTTTTAGTGTTTTTAAATGGGGATATAAATAGCCCTATATTATTTGAAGGGAATCTTGTTTTATGGAGGACAAAGTCGGAAGGATATTCCTGCTGATGCTCGTATTCATTCCAATAAGCCTGTTTTTTGCTTTTGTCATCCATAGCCCGACACTCACATTTATAGCTTCAGTTCTTGCAATAGTTCCGTTGGCAAGGATAGTCGGATTTTCGGCTAAAGAGATCGCCTTAAGGTCAAATGTCACCCTTGGTGGCTTTCTAAACGTAATTTTTGGAAACCTAATTGTCCTCATGATTGCGGCTTTTGCGATGAGAAAAGGGCTGATAGAAATAGTAAAGGCCGCAGTAATTGGAAGCATAATAGGCAACCTGCTGCTTTTGATCGGCCTAAGCATATTCATGGGCGGCCTTAAGTATAAGGAGCAGATTTTTAATAAGGATTCTACAGGGGTTTCCTCAACCATGCTCATAATAGCCGTTGCCGGCCTTGCCATACCAAGCGTCTATGCGCTTACTGTCGAGTCTGAAATCCATCATGTCCAGTACCTTAGCGACTCGGTTGCTCTTGTGATGGCATTGATTTACATTGCAGGATTAGTTTTTGCATACTTTACGCATAATTATATTTTCGACTCCAGCGACGACATAAAGGCCGCGAAGGAAAAGCCGACTACCACCCTGGAGAGGGCTGTCCTTATACTTATTTTAGCAGTTGTTTTTGTTGCCTTTGAAGCATGGCTGCTTGTTGGGAATATTGAAGTTGCGGCGTCAGTCTTCGGATTGAGGGAATTTTTCTTTGGTGCGGTTGTTGTGGCATTAATTACTAATGTCGCAGAGAAGTCTAATGCAATCTATTTTGCCCTTGAAAATAAGATAAACCTATCGATTGAAATAGGCATGTCAAGCGCCATACAGATAGCTCTTTTTGTTGTCCCTGTGCTGGTATTCATAAGCCAGTTTCTCCATTATGGCTTTCTCCTGAGCTTTACAGCGTTTGAAATCGTGTGCGTGATGTTCCCTGTGATGATAATAAGCTATCTCTCGGCAGGCGGAAAAACAAACTGGCTTGAAGGCGCGCAGCTTATAACAGTTTACCTGATAATTGCCTCTGCGTTTTACTTTATCTAATATGCAGGACAAGGTCGGAAAAATATTCATTTACATGCTTCTATTTATACCAGTGAGCTGGTTTTTTGCCTTTTACCTTCACAACAAGTCGCTTGCATTTGCAACCTCTATCATTGCAATAGTGCCGCTGGCAAGGATAATTGGGTTTTCGACAAAAGAAGTTGCCTTGCAAACAAACCCGGCTTTTGGCGGGCTTATAAATGTGACTTTTGGAAACCTTGTTGAGCTTATTATTGCGGTAATATCCCTAAGCGCAGGTTTAATCGAAGTTGTCAAGGCATCACTCATTGGAAGCATAATCGGAAATCTTCTTTTTCTTGTGGGAATCAGCGCCTTTTTTGGCGGCTGGAAATACAAAGAGATGAAATTCAACAAGACCTCAGTTTCAGTTTCCTCAACCATGCTCATAATAGCTGTTGCCGGCCTTGCCATACCTAGCGTCTATGCGCTTACTGCAGTAAACCCCGAGCCGCAGCATATCCAGTACCTGAGCGACTCGGTTGCAATTGCTATGGCTTTGATTTATATCGCAGGGCTTGTATTTGCGCTGATTACGCATAATTATCTTTTTGACGCGACAGATGAAATAAAAGCATCACGCGAGAAGCCAACCATAAGCAGGAATAAGGCACTGCTTATATTGATAATTGCCACCATTTTTGTAGCAATTGAGTCCGAGCTTCTGGTTTCCGGCTTTGAAGCAGCCGCAGAGATTATTGGCCTAAGAGAAGTCTTCATTGGAGCCATATTTCTTGGCATAGTCACGAATATTGCAGAAAATGCAAACTCGGTCCACTTTGCGCTTGAAAATAAAATCGACCTTTCAATTGAAATTGGATTGTCCAGCGCCATACAGATAGCTCTTTTCGTTGTCCCTGTGCTGGTATTCATAAGCCAGTTTATGGGTTATGGCTTTCTCCTTACTTTTTCAGCCTTCGAGCTTGTCGCGCTAGTCCTCTCAGTGATAATCCTGAACTATGTAACTGCGGACGGAAAGACTAACTGGATTGAAGGCGCTCAATTGCTTACTGTGTACCTGATAATCGCGGCGGCTTTTTATTTTATCTGATATTCAATTTTCCTCTCATCCATATATTTTTCCAACTTGCTAAATGCCTCTGGATCAAATATCAGCCAGGTCTCTTCACATTCTTTTGGTAATGCGCCAATTACCCGGCTTAGATCTTCGTCAATAGTTGAAGGAGGATGCGTCTTTGTAACCTTAAGTGCAGAAAGACTGGCGTGACCTTCATTATCGAGAACATAGGTTCCAAATCCCTTTCCGAATTTTTTTGCTTCCTCAAGCGTCGGAAAAATCAATACTTTGTTTGCTTCATCGAAATATTTTTTAGAATATCCCGTACCCTCCTCACAGCCCAGAATTCTGCCTTCTTCCAAAAGCTTTCCTGTGGAGTAAACATCTATCATGAAGTAATATGTCAATTATAAATAAGTAGCAATTATATTACTCAGACACACACTTAATCTTCTCCCTGATTTTTTCCTCAAATCCAAGGTTCATCGTTTCAACCACGTTATTGACAACTCCTTCCACTTCCTTCTTCAGTTTCTCGTTTTCCCTGAAAAATTCATTGTCAGTCTCAGAATTGTTTTCTGCTCCATGTGTGGAGTAAGTGAACCCATAAGGCGCCAGGATAAAGCCCATTTGCTGGAAGTAGATGAAAATATCCATCGCGGTCTTTAATGCGCCATCTTCATGTCCGTTGATTAAAATCCCAACGACTTTTCCAGAGGTCAGGCTCTCTTTGCCTAGAAGGCACATGTTTTGGAGGCTGGTTAATCTATCTAGAAAATCCTTAAGGCGGGCGGACATATTATTCCAATTTATCGGTGAGCAGACAATGACCGCCTTTGCTTGCAAAAGCATTTCATGAAGTGCGGGGGCATCGTCATTCTGGTTTCTGCACGGGTAAGTGCAGGCATCATCCCTCATGCTGTAGCAGCACCAGCAGTGCTGTATCTGTAGCTCATTGAGGTTGAATCTTCTGTAGCTCACATTTCTCTTTCTGAGAGCTTCCTCTGCGAAATTTACCAGAAGATTTGTGTTGTGGGCCTTATGCGAGCTTCCATTGATTAGCAAAACATCAAACTTTTTGTTATCATACTGAAGAGTTTCCCGTGGCTTATTCTCGACAAAGTTTTCAGCGTTCGAGCTGCATTGAGGGCATTCCTTTGGGGGTTTATCACCTTTCAGAATAATCCCGCATACAGTACATCTCCATTCTTTCATTTTAAATACCCACTTATTTTTTGCCAAGCTGGGCTTTTTCGCTTCCTTTCAGACAGTATAGGGCATGCCTAAAGCCCATCATTGATTCAACAGGACAGGAGGGGCAGAGGCATCCTTTCTGCTCTTTTATGCATTTGCTTTTTCCAACTGCCTCTAGGCAGAAGGCAGTCTCTTTGCATTCAACAAAAGTCGGGCACCTTTTGCAGGCGCACAGTTCCTTTAGCTTTTTTTCATCTGGAGTTTTTCCAGAAGTCTTTTCATGGAGGATCATAGTCTATAAAGTAAGTTGTTTTGGTTGGTATATATGGAGCAGTTAATTAGAGAGATTTTAGTTTTCCAGAAATTGCGGTCTATTTCAACAGTAAGCTTATGATAAGCGTTATCTTCAGCTAAGTCCCATTCACAAAATTTTGGAAGGCGGCGAAAAGTCTTGCGCTTGCTCTCGTATAAGTCATGAACCCACCCTGGAACCGCAATTATTCCAGGTATCCTGCAGTTTTGCATTAAAGATAATGTTATCTTGGCCGCTGTATCTGCCATAGCCAGGTCTGTATCGGGAATTTTTTCAAAGTTTAGTCTATAGCCAACCTCATTGAAATCATACTGATGGGTATGAAAATAAGGCTGGCTCGCCACAGGAGAAAAATTGGCAATCATAAAAGCATTGTTTCTTTCACGAAAGCAATTATCATTGTCGCTATGAATAATAGGTTCCATTCCAGTGGCAAGGTCGAAAATTCTGGTAAGATTAGTTCCAATGCTTAGAAAGTCATCTACATCCTCACCAGGTCCAATAGTAATCCAGCTTCTGGCCGCTTTAGCCTCATCATGATATCTTGTATTGCTCAAAGCATCTGTAATTTTAAACACCATTCCTTGGTAAAATGCTTCCGGATTCTCCTGGTAGATTTCTATATCTCTTGCGCCAAAGTTAAAGTAAACTACAGGAACTTCTTCCTTTTGCGTCATATCCTCAGCTCTCCTGAAAATCAAATCCAATGAGTTGTCCAGAAACCAACCCGGGCCATACTTTTTTATATAGATGTCCGCTAAGTGTACGTTTGGTATGATCTCCATGCTGCGCAGTCCAGCTTAAAATAAACACGTTCAGAATCTTCGTTGGTGCATATGGGATTGATTTCCAATATGGGAGCTCTCAGATAATTCTTTATCCATCCCGCAGGATGTGCAATCCTTTCAGGAATTTTGCCATACGTTTTGGAATAGTCCATATCCCTAATTATTAGTAAATAAACTATCTATGAATACAGACAATATTTTGATAGTAAAGGCATATTTTTGCAGACACCCTAAAGTGCATTTAAACGCCTTTAAATATACTATTTAGCTTATTTTATGGTAGAAATACTAGTAGTACAATCCAAAATTAAGGACGTAGCAAGAAAGATGGACGTTAACATGTCCGGGGATTTTGCCGAAGTGCTTTCAAAGAAAGTTGAAGCAATGATCAAGGAAGCAGGAAACAGAGCAAAGGCAAACGGAAGAAAAACCCTTAGAGGCTACGACTTGTAATCTCAACATTCGCTTTTTTCAGTTTTTTTAATTTCATTTTTTTGGAATTTTTATATCGTGATATAATCCATCATGTTCTGAGTATTGCAGAATGGCAGGGCTCCCACAGAAATTCACCGCGGCCAAATATATTTTTTCGGGTTTATACTGCTCTAACCACCTCGAAACTCCCTCCAAAGTTTTTCCACGAACAATAGCATCTTCAGCCAGAAGGATATTTTTGCCACCAATATTTTTTTCCAGTGTCTCTTGTGATTCCCATGGAGGAACAAGCACGGCACAGTCATTTTTCCGATAGTAGGAATATCTTATCGGCAAAATATTTGTGACTCCAAGATAATATTCGCAAAGCGCCGCTGGCTCAAAACCTCCTGAAGCAACAGGAATTATCAAGTCGACTTTTTCATTCAATCCTGAGTACACCTCATCTGCAAAAGGCAAAAGCAGAGTCTCCATCCAAAATTCATACGCAGCGTCTCTCTTGTAACTATTTTTACATCTCCCTAAAATCCATCTGTGTTTTGACATTTCGTTTCTTATTAATTCCCGGGACAGGTCATTTTTGCAGTATCCCGGGACTGCCAACTCTACTGCCCTCCAGACACTGCCCCATATTTCTTTCTGGTTAGTTTCAAGTGTACCCGTTGGATCAAGAACTTCATCAAAAAATATTTGTGCAATTCCCAATATAGATTCCTTTATTTTTTTAGGGTCTTCCTTTGTAAGGATATTTTCCAGTAAATATTTTGACTTAACCATATATTTTCTATCTAAAAGTAGTTTAAATAATCTAAATCTTTAGAATTACTTATTGGGTTAGATATTGCCTATCATTTCAACAAGGGGTATCGGTTTCGCATCATATCCCTCTCGACTTAAATATTCTATTGCTCCAGCAATACAGTCTTCTCTTGTTTTGTAAAGAGTATTATAACCCTGAGGGTTACCATTTTCTGAGTATGGGGCAAACTCTACAACCCACCAATCCGAGCCGTTCTCAGTTTTATCATCGCGAGGCCTTTTGATCAACGGTTTCGAAAATCCGTAATCCGAAGGAAATAAATAGTGATCGTTATACTTACTAAGAACCTCAACCAGGCTAGAGAACTCGGTTAGGCCTGCTTTGGGAATATATAAGCCCATACTTCTAAGCGTTTCCTCGTCCTTTGTAGATATCTTAATGAATTCCTGCTTGACATTTCCCGGAGGGTCAGTTAGTCTTATCATAATATAGTAAATCTTTAAGTGAACTAAATCTCAATCAGCTCATTCCTAGTTGATCCTAATCCAATCTTCTCGGCGTAAGCAAAAACATCTTCCCCTCCAAAAACTTTTCTCCCTTCTTTCTCATTCAGCAAATCGAAGCTTGCCTTATCCAATGCCACTGGGTCGCTTGATGCAAGTATCCCGATATCCTTGGCAACGGTCTTCATGGATTTACCTTCACAGTCGCAGTCTTTTGTGATATTGAGGACAAAATTTAGGTAGATGTTTTTCTTTCCCATCTGGGCGGCCAAAGCATACTCGGCCATTTTTTCCCTGAATGCCTTTGGTAATGTTGAAAGCCAGTTAATATCCATAGCGCCATATGGGCAGACAGCAATGCACCTAGCGCAGCCGATGCATTTTTTCGTGTTCACTTTGAAAATAATTCCTTTTTCAATCGCATTTGCGGGGCAGTTTTTTATGCAGGTTTCGCATTTCTTGCACTTGAGAGGGTTCAGTGTCGGGTGGGCGTTCGCGTGCTGGTCTAATTTACCGCCTCTTGCAGCGCATCCCATTCCAAGCTGCTTGATTGCCCCACCAAACCCAGCAAGCATGTGGCCTTTGAAGTGAGCGATTATTATTAGCTGCTTTTCCTTTGCAATTCCTGAACCAATTTTGCAGGTCTTAAAATGAGGTTGATTGATTTCTATATCCGCGTAATCTTCTCCCGCCTCCCCGTCTGCAATCATAACCGGAAGCTGAGTAAACCCGTGCTGTTTCGCCAGGTTAGTATGCTTTTCTTTGGTAGTCCTTTCCCCGACATACAAGACATTTGTGTCTGTGTAACAGCTTTCAATTTTCCTTTCTTTCAGGAAATCAATAATCCCTTCAAAATTTTTTGGCTCTATAAACGTGACATTTCCTTTCTCCCCGAAATGGACTTTTAGGGGAATCTTTTTTTCAAGCGGAATCTTTTCTTCTTTTACAAGCATTTCTAATAATTCTTTTGCCCCTTTGCTGATTTCATCAGTCTTTGAATAAGAATCAACCGGCTTGAAATAAACCTTGGCCATAGAATTAATTCTACATTTTCCTTATAAACTTGCAGTCAGGATTGACTTCTATAAAATGCTTTGTTTTTCCCTTCCCAAATGCAGGGCATTGGTTCTCTGGCAGGTTATCGATATCTATCCTTGGTTCATGCGCAGCATCGCAGACCCAGGAATCATTCTGGGGTATTGGGTTTAAGAGGCACGGACCATTTTCGAGATTATTCCCTGCGGCTTTGGAAGACTCACAAGCCTGAACGCAGGCATCTATCAAGAAGTGTTCAGAATTTTGCGTAGTAATGAGGTTATTTTCCGGAGGATTTTGGGCGCAGCCACTAAGAAAAACGACTCCAAAAAGTATTGCAAGAGCCAAGATAAGGAATTGATTCATATATCTACAACTCCTGCTTAATTAATTAGCTTTCTGGCAGTTTTAAGCCAGGTTAAGCTTAAAGCGCCAAAATTAGAGGTTTTACCCCTAAAAAGTGTTTTGATGAGATAGTTAAGGATATTTATAGATATATCATATGGAACAGAGAAGAACAGGAGGTTTCGGAGGCGGAAAAAGCTTCGGAGGCCCAAGGGAAATGCACAAAGCCAAGTGCTCTGAGTGCGGCAATGAATGTGAAGTACCATTCAAGCCAACTGAGGGCAAACCGGTTTACTGCAAAGAGTGCTTCGCGAAAAAGAGCAAGAGATATTAGTTTAGTCGAGTCTTAGTCGGAAGAGTGAGTATTTTGTTAGTTTTTCGGGTTTTGCGTTTGGGTGAGGGCAGGATTATCCCAAAAGCCTGAAGCTTATGGCTTTAGCGGGTATATTTTGGTTATTTCGCAGTTGTAATATTTAGAAAGGCAGAAAGCATTTCTTCGTCAGAAGAGAACTTCTCATGTCCAGCTGTCTACATTAAGTCGCTCAATTTCAGTCCTTCAGGTTAGTTTGAGGACTAAAGGTGACTGAGATATTGATCGAAAAGATCTTCTGGAAGGTAAAGCGGACCTTCTGGCAATTGCTGATATTTGGAGTAAGCTTCTACTGAAAGATGCTTTAGAATATCCTTTCTCCTGACTGGAAGCTGCTTGATGACATTTATTTCATGGGAGTTTCTTCCAGTTTCACCTTGCTTTTTGCAACAGGCTTCGTGTAAATTAGACCAAAATAATTCTTTTGTTAAGTCTCTTCCATTAAGAAATTTTTCTGCAATGCTTGCGCTCAAGTCAACAGCTTGCCAATAATCCCGCCCGTTTCTCCTAAGATTGGTTCCATTCATTCTTCGATTATATCCTGGGAAATGGCGGTAGTATTTGCCCAAATTCATTTCGACATAAGGCAATAATTCTCTCTCTAAATCTATCTGGGGTTTTATCCGATAGATCTTTCTGTTGCCCGCATTTCCCCAAATATCGTAAGCCATACTATAATTAATTAGTACTTAAAAAAAGCAAAAAACATTACAAATAAACTACAAACGTTTTGGCCTAGAACTGCTCGCACTTAACCTGGTAGAAAGTCTCTTCGTGGTCGCATGAAGGGCATTTGTCTGGCGGGGTTTTTCCGGTGTGGACATATCCGCATTCCCTGCAAACCCATTCAATCTCCTTTGATTTTTTGAATACTGTGCCGCCTTCAACTTCCTTTAGGATTTTTCTGTATCTTTCCTCGTGGTGCTCTTCAGCTTTTGAGATTGCGCGCAGCCTGTTTGCAATGTCGATTAATCCTTCGCTTTCCGCGACCTTTGCAAAATCAGGGTACATCTTTGTGTGCTCATAGTTTTCACCTGCAATCGCTGCCTTCAGATTCTCGATTGTTGTTCCAACAACATTAGGCACTTCCACCCCATCGACAACGACATCGTTGAATTTTCCAGGATTCTTCTCCTTAATTTGGTTAATCATCCTCATGTTCCATGTCGCATGCTCTCTTTCATTGTCTGCAGTTATGAGAAAGATTTCAGCAATCTGTTCGAATCCTTCTCTCCTGGCAATCTTTGAGTACATTGTATACCTGTTCCTGGCCATGCTCTCTCCAATAAACGCTTTAGATAAGTTTTTGATTGTTTCCTTCATATCAATAATAGGGTTTTTGGTATTAATTGAATTTTCAGCCATGAAATTATGCTTCTTGTAAGAACAAAGATTGGGCCTAGCAAGATAGAGGGAACGGGATTATTTGCAGACCAGTTTATACCAAAAGGAACCCCTACTTGGAGGTTTCAAGAGGGATTTGACTTGAAATTTTCCGAAAAAGATATCATGAAATTGCCAAAGCTAACGAGGGAATTTATGCTAAAATATGCTTACAGAAGTGCCGCAAGCGACAAATATATTCTTTGCTGCGACGATTCGCGATTCTGCAATCATTCAGACAAACCTAATACTGATGGAGTATATAGTGAGGAGAACCCGGAAGGCCTGGAATTTGCCTCCCGAGATATACCGAAGGGAGAGGAGATTACTGCAAATTACCTGGACTTTGATAGGGATGCTAAGAAAAAGCTTATGCTGAAATAAATTATGGCCAAAACGAAAAGCGGAGTCGGCAGGGCAACAACCGAAGTCATAATGGGCGCGGTCACGGTTTTTATAATAGAAGCAGTTATCAAGTTTCTTCTTCCTCCAGAATATCTCCTGATTTACCGCATAGTGACCGTTATCGGGATGATAGTTATACTCATGGCAATGAAGTTTTGGAGCACAAGGTATATTCTTGGCTGGCTCTTTGGCATGGCAATTTTGTTTGCCATAAGCGGCACAAGCCTCTTAAGCGAGTGGGAACTGTTTTTGTATTTGGGAGTGCCAATATTTGTGCTGGTCAGAAGAGTCGTGTAAGGAGTTAAGATTTGATTTAGAATCCATTACTCTTAGTCTAAGGTTTAGAATGGACTTCTGCTGGAGCGCCGAAGTTTGTCCTATCTAGGAGAATTCTTTT
>Ga0105092_10001401_pt1 | contig 12954 bp, 14 predicted proteins | sample PPLLak2March2015_FD_87021 | JGI IMG/M metagenome (GOLD analysis project Ga0105092, IMG submission 87021) | Freshwater sediment microbial communities from Prairie Pothole Lake near Jamestown, North Dakota, USA - PPLs Lake P7 Core (1) Depth... | ecosystem: Environmental > Aquatic > Freshwater >... | reverse complement strand
TACACCGTGATATCGCGCACCACCGATTGGGCGGTTTCCGTCAGCATCTCGATGCTGCCAACGCTTGCGCCCATGTTCGAGATCGACGCAAGTAAACGCGCCAGTGTTCCCGTCTCATGTACGTTGCGGACACGAACCGTCCGCATGAGTCGATGTTCCCATGCCATAGCTTGCTCCTTTCCCTATTCTAAAACCGTGATAATAGAGTTTAACTCATCGAAGGATTTGATGGTTGTGCAATCGGGATCAGGGAAGATGCCGCGCGGGTCGTAGAGCACTGGCCGCAGCCCTGCGCGCCGCGCCCCGACCACATCCGCGTAGTAATTGTCGCCCACGTACACCACATCCGTTGCAGATAAATTCGTGCGTCCAAGAGCATGTTCGAAGACTCCCGGCTCCGGTTTGAAGCTATTGACTTCTCCCGCCGCGAGTGAGAATTCGAAAAACTCTCCAATGCCGAGTTCATTCAGAAGGTCCTGGAAGGGGTGGTCGCGGTTCGAAATCACGCCAAGCAGGTAGCCCGCCTGCTTCAACTGCGGCAGGGCTCTGCGCACGTCCTCGGGGACAACACTTTCGGGCCGGTAGAACTCCCCCATGTGCTGCGAGACATTGGGCGCAAACTGTATTGCCCACTCGGGAGAAGCGCCCAATGCCACGAGACGACGCCGGCTGTATTCGATCCAAAAATTTTCCGTATCGCCGGAATGCGCCAGCAGGTCATCACGCAGGTCAACCGAACTCGCCCAGTAAAGATGTTCCCAACGCGCAGCGCGCAGGCGGGCAGCCTCGTTTACGTCCAAACCGAGTGTCATGACATAATCGGTGAAAACATCACCGCCCGAAGGGAGGCTGTGTCGCAGCGTACCGTCGAGGTCGAACCAAATGGCTTTTATGTCGTTAGTGGAAATCATATGGATATGTTATTGTGAATATAATGACCTTGTCAAGTAGGGGCGGATCATGATCCGCCCCTGCAAAGGAACAAAATGAAAAAACTATCGAACAAAGTTGCAATTGTCACCGGCGGGACCTCCGGGATTGGGAAGGCGACCGCCTACCTGTTTGCAGAGGAAGGCGCGGATGTGGTCATCACGGGACGCCGCGCGGACCTGGGTCGAGGTGTGGAAAACGGGATCCACGAACGGGGTGGGCGCGGCGTCTTCATCGAAGCCGATCATTCCCGAGCCGCTGCTTGTTCCCGCGTCGTCGAGCGGACTCTCGCCGAATTCGGCCGCCTCGACATCCTGTTCAACAACGCCGGCATCGTGACCAGCGGCACCGCGGAGACCACGTCTGACGAAGTCTGGAACGAGACGCTTGCCATCAATGTGACCGCGGTCTGGCGTATGAGTAAACTGGTCATCCCGCACATGCGCAAACAGGGCAAGGGTGTGATCGTCAACAACGGCTCGGATTGGTCCGTGGTCGCAGGTAAGGACGCGTTCCCATACGTGATGAGCAAGGGCGCCGTCGCCATGATGACAAAAGCCATGGCGCTCGACTACGCCCGCGAGAATATCCGCGTGAACGCGGTCTGCCCGGGCGACACGTTCGTGGAGCGTTGGATCAAAAAAGGTTACTTCGAAGGCTACGACCCGGTGACCATCGGAGAAGCCATGAACGAATCGAGCGCCTACATCCCGATGGGTCGCTTCGGCAGACCGGAAGAGATCGCGCAGGCCGTGTTGTTCCTGGCTTCCGATGATTCCTCGTTTGTAACAGGCCATTTGCTCCTGGTGGATGGAGGCAATACGGCGCAGTAGTAGCAGTAATCAGTGTTGAGGTTTAATAGGAGTGCTATACTTGACCTCTTGCAAAAGTCTTTTCGCCACAGCCCCCTGAAGGGGATAATCCCCTTTAGGGGATAATAAAGAACACAGAGAAAATGAGTTTTTCTCAAAGGTCTTCGCGAACGCCGCGCAAAGCAGCGGCAGTACTCGCAGAGTACAGTGGGCTCCCCCGGCACCCCGTTCGGACCGCGAGCCCGTGATTTGCTAGGCAAAGGGGCACTTACGCAAGAGGTCCACTTTATTTGTATTATTCGCCCAAGGATTTCACACATGACCACACCTGATCTGATCAAGTCTAAAGTTGCTCCCGTTCAGCAGGCGGAGCGCATCCAGCTGGTTGACATTCTGCGCGGGTTTGCGTTGTTCGGCATCCTGCTCGTCAATATGCCGCTATTCGCCCGTCCTGTCCAATCCATTGTTCTGCCCGTAGACCCTGCCATGCCCTGGTATGACTATGCTGCCGAGTGGCTGATCCATTTCCTCGGCGAGGGAAAATTCTATTCGTTGTTTTCGTTCCTGTTTGGCCTGGGACTGACCCTGCAAATGACTCGGATCGAGGGACGCGGCGGGCGTTTCGTGCCGCTCTACCTGCGGCGTCTGCTGATTCTGCTCGGGATCGGGGCGGTGCATGCTTTTCTGATCTGGGTGGGCGACATCCTGATGCTCTACGCGGTGCTTGGATCCCTGCTGCTCCTTTTCCGCAAGGCAAAGCCACGTACGCTGCTCATCTGGGTAGTAATATTGCTGATGATCCCGCTTTTGTTCAATGCCGCCGTGACCGGACTCGTCGAATTGGGACGTTTAGTTCCCGAGGGCGCAGCACAAATCGACCAGACCTTTGAGGAAGTCGAAGCCAACTACCAGGCCGATCTGGAGCGCGGGTATCAGGCATATGCAAACGGGAACTTTGCCGAAATCACGGGTCAGCGCGTGTACGACTATCTGAATTTTATGTTGATTGGCAACTTATACGCCCTCAGTTTCAATGTGCTTGCCATGTTCCTGCTCGGAGTATATTTTGGGAAGCAGAAGATTTTTCACAACCTTGAATCCAACCGGTCGTTGTTCCGCAAACTGCTGTTCTGGGGATCGATCGTCGGTCTGATTGGAAATGCCATTTACGCCACGCTGATTATGCCGATTTCACGTTTTGAGCCCACGTGGTCGTTCCTGCTTGCCACTGTTTCACAGGGAATCGGCGCACCACTGCTGTGCCTGGCATATATTTCAGCCATTGCATTGTTGACCGGTATTCCTGCCTGGAGTAAACGTCTCAAGGTATTGGCTCCGGTGGGACAAATGGCATTGACCAACTACCTCTCTCAATCCATTCTGTGTACCCTGATATTCTACGGGTATGGGCTGGGTCTGTTCGGCGAGCTTGGCACTGCCCTGGGAATTGGGTTGACCTTTGTGATCTACCTGATCCAGATCCCCGTGAGTCACTGGTGGATGAAACGCTTCCGCTATGGGCCCGCCGAATGGCTCTGGCGCTCGTTAACCTACGGGCAGCCCCAGCCGATGAGGAGATAAAGACTGCTACTGCCTTTTGTGTTGCAGATAAAAGCACAGTTTCATGAATGACATATGACACGTGAAACCAGCAAGGGGATGGGTATATTATTACGTGACTACATTACAGCAACCAAAAGGATTAATGATGAGAAAAGCGACCAGAATCATTGCAGCAGCGCTCGGCCTCTTTGCCGGGTTTGGCGGCCTGGAGCACGGATACTTTGAAATGCTGCAGGGGAATGCACGACCGGAGGGCATCATGATCGCGTCCATGGGCGCGCCGTGTGTGCCGGAAGAGATCTGGCATCTCTGCGAACCCGCCATGACGATCCTGCCCAACTTCCTGTTCACAGGGATCATCTCGATGGTGCTTGGTCTGATCACGATGGTTTGGTCCACAGCTTTTGTACAGCGAAAGCAGGGCGGCATCGTCCTTGCTTTATTGTGTTTAGGGTTGCTGCTGTTCGGAGGCGGGATCTTTCCACCGGTGATCGGCATCGCCGGCGGTCTGGTGGGAACCAGGATCAATGCTCCGGTGAAAAAGCAAGCGGGACCCATTTTGAAGGTTTTGGCAAAACTGTGGCCGTGGGCCATCATTCTTTACTTTGTATTTTTATTTGGTCAATTCGTGATCGGCTATTTCTTCAACGAATGGTTGATGGAAAACGGCGCGGCCGCCATTCCCTTGTTGATCCTGGGATTGCTGGCAATTTCCATCCTGGCAGGATACGGGCATGACCTTCAGGAGCAGGGTGGCTCTGAAATATAATGGGACAAACTATCTGATAACGATGTGCATAAAACAAGGAGCCAGTTATTGAGCCAGTACTTATTAGGAAGAAAGACACATGAAACCAAAACCTGTCGAAGATAAATATGTTATTCGTTTATTTCAGCGGGACAAGGATTTCGCAGGGCTTGTTCAACTCCGCATGGATATCGAAACTGTTGATCAGGCAGGCAACGAACTTGATGAAACAGCGGTGATTGAGACGCTCAATTGGCCCGGTCACGACCCGCAAAAAGATCGCTGGGTGATTGAATCTCCTGAAAATCCCGCCAAATTGGTGGGTCATGCTTGGGCGCGCATGCAATCGCAGGAGCGCACCGTTGTTTATGTGGCGATCCATCCGGAATGGAGAAGAAATGGGTTGGGAAGTGCCTTACTCGAGCGTGCGTTCGTCCGCGCTCATGAGCATGGTGCCAGGCATGTCACAGCCGCTGTAGATATAAAGAACAATGGAGCCAGGGAGTTCCTGCTTCACCATGGTTTTAATCAGGCTGGCGATAACAGGTTTATGCAGGCCCCCGCAGGCATACCGCTGGCAGAGCCTCACTGGCCGACGGGATACACCGTACGCAATTATGCAGAGGTGCGGGACCTGTCGACTTTGGTGAAAGCGTTTACCCGAAGTTACGGCGATATGTGGGGGCACCGGGAGAACACCAGGGGAGCCATGAATGAGGACTATCTGGCGAAGAGAATGGAGCAATCCCCTGAGCGGTACATTCCAGAGGGGATTTTCATTGCCTTTGGACCCGATGGAGAGATTGCCGGAGTTTGCATGGGAATCCTGGGCGCCAAAGCCGAAGGGGATAATGAGGTACAGACAAAGACCGTAGACGCTCCAGGCGTTATACCTGAGCATCGTCATCTGCGCTTGCAGCGTCCGCTTGCACTCACTGCTATGCGTTGGCTGCAAGGGTACGGTCCCGGACCAATTGACCTGGAATCCTATGGGGATAAAGAAGAGGCTATTGAAATCTATCGTGAGATCGGCTTTGTCCTTCAGGAACACTATCCAGAATACCGTCGAGATCTAGGTTGAACTTTGCACGTACAACAAAATACTTTTGGGCAATTTCATCATGACAACTACTATCCCTCCATCTCATATAGACTTATTACAGCAGCCGATCGTCGTGGTCCTGGCAACGATCATGCCAGGCGGACAGCCGCAGGTCAACTGCGTCTGGTGCCTGTATGACGGCACATACCTGCGTCTCTTCACCTGGCGGGGGACACAAAAGGAACGGAACCTGCGCGAGCGGCCCCAGGCAACGGTCCTGGTGATCGACCCGCAGAATCCCTACCGCTATCTCGAGATCCGTGGGACAGTCGAAGAAGTGACCCCCGAAGGCGCGGAAGCATTGGCAGACCAGCTCACGCAGAGATATGTCAACCAGCCGAAATTTTTCGGGCACGTGGAGCCAAACGAAAAGCGGGACGAGATGAAACTGGTGGCATGCAGCCTCAGGCCCACCCGCGTCGTTACGTATGGTTAACGGCGGTCCAGCCAATGACCGCGCAAATTCCCGATATCCTTTTGCTGCAAGACCAGGAGCTTTCCATTGTTGGCGTGAATGGCATGGGGCTGTTCGATCCAACGGATTACGATATGCAGCCCTTTTCACGCATCACGAGCTGCTGGCGCGGTTATGTTTGCACGTACAAAACTCTCTACAATAAATTGTTTTTGGGTGCCTTGCAGGTCAATCTAAAACGTGAAGGTCCGGCAATTCACGATGTAATTCCTGTGTTCTCCCAGGAAAGCACATTCGACAATATATACAGTCACCTGAACCTGCCTGTTGATTTCAGCGGAGGTATATTGGCGGCAAGTGATTTTGTTCAGGGACTTTACGTCCACATGGGCTTCCACCCCGCCTGGAAGTACCGAAGTGTCTTCGAGCTGATCGTCTCTCACGGATCCGTGATCGAGACCAGAGATGTATCGGAGAGGATGCAGGCGATCAGGAACGAGACGGTCAAAGCTCCCCTGGAACCGGGTATCAATGCCGCGAAAGAACAAATCGAAGAATGGGTCGCTGCGACCTTCAAGCTCGACTACAATTCTTAAAGACAATCGCCTCCGGGTTCAACTGCAGGCATATTGAATGTTGACGAGGAATATGGCTCACATAAAACGGCTCGTTAATCCTGCGCTCCTGCTATCCGTTTTTCTATCTGCCTGTCTGGGAAATCCTCAGCCGGCAACGGAGACACCTATTCCACCTGCAGTTGCCCCGCCCACAGTGAGCTTAACCTCAGTGCAGTCGATATTCCATTTAGATACATCGGCGCTTTCCTACGGAATATTTGAAACAGATGCAACCTCCGTAACCGTGGAAGTTTCCAACACTCTGCCTGAAGAACTGAGTGCTTTTGCAGATATCTCCATTGGGGATGGCAACGATGTAACAACATATAAAGTGGAGCCTGGTGAATCTATGATTGTTCATTCCTTGCCTTTGGGAGAAAAACGAGTAACGATCACATCTGGAGGCCAGACAAAATCCAGCAATGGGATCGCAGGTGTGTTCATTCCCAGGATTATTTTCAATGGATCGGCACTTCAAATCAAACAGGACGCCAAACAGATCGTAGTTTACGGAGATTCGCTCACAGTTGGCGGAAGTGTTGACAACCTCTCCGCCGAGGCTTGGCCAGTTTTACTCAGAAAACATTATTCGGTCATCGTGGAGGCATATAGCTATAGGTCACTGTACGATGACGCCTCTACTCCTGCAAAAATAGCTGAGCTCGCATCCAAAATTTCGGCATGGACCCCGGATTACATATGGCTGGCGATTGGAACGAATGATTATGGCCAGTGGCGCTGGCCCGCCGCGGAATTTGGCGAAGCATACGCAGCGACATTGGATGCACTCCATTCTTCAAATCCTCGGGCGCTTCTGTTTGCACAATCCCCAATTCTTAAAGCAGGCGAATTTGCAAACCAACTGGGCGATGACCTTGAGAGTTATCGTCAGGAAATTTCTGCCGCCTGCTTGGCAAGAGCAGTCTGGTGCGTTTTTGTAGACGGCACAGATACTGCATTTCCACAGCCAAACGAGTTATATAAAGATGGCCTTCACCTGACCACGGAAAGCAGTGCGAAATACGCGGAGGCAGTTCGAAATATAATAGCCAAACCGCGTTGAGAGAATCGTATAATTAAGCAAACAAGAATGTTCGTAAACTCATATCCTGATAAAGGAAAGGAAAGCGCATGCATCTCCATCACAGCCAGACTATACAGAACGTCAAGGAATATTTCGAGCGCGATCCGGAAGTGCTGGCGTTACTCCTGAGCGGCTCCATCGCACATGGATTTGAAAGCGAGTCCTCCGATGTCGATATCCTGATCTTCCTCTCTGAGGAGGAATATCAAAAGCGTCTCCAAACAGGGCAGCTTACCTTTTTCAACCTCGATCTGGCTACCTACCCGGGCGGTTATGTAGATGGCAAGTACCTAAGCTTGAGCTTCGTCAAACAGGTAGCGGAAAAAGGCAGTGAACCGGCGCGGTTTGCCTTCGAGGGCACTCAGATCTTGTTTAACAAAATCGAGGGGTTCGAGCAGGAGATTCGCAGGGTCATAGCATACCCGGTCGAGGAGAAAGCCGAGCAGATCAAACGCTTCTCTGCCCAACTCGAAGCCTGGCACTGGTATTGTGGCGAAGCGCTGAAGAAAGACAATCGGTATTTACTTGGGGTAGCTGTCAGCAAATTGGTCTTGTTCGGTGGACGTCTGATATTGGCTCACAATGAGATGTTGTATCCCTATCACAAGTGGTTTTTGAATGTTTTGGAAAGAGCAAAGGATAAGCCATCAGACATCATGGCTTGCATTCAAGCGTTAACCGAAGCGCCTTCAGCGGAAAATGTCGAAGCGTTTTATCAAAAGGTCAAGACCTTCCAACCCTGGAACGAGAATCCCTACGGCTGGGGCGCACAATTCATGCTCGATAGCGAGTTGAACTGGATGGATGGGAAAACGCCGGTGGATGACTTGTAGTTCTGGATGGATGATTCCTTATGTGGTCGTTGCCTGATTTTCTTTTTCTTGACTTGGATGACACAATCCTTGATTTCACAGCTCCCGGAAAGAAATGCTGGAAAAGCCTCTGCACATCTTTCGCTCCCAAACTAGTTCCCATTCGTTCAGAGCAATTACTGGCTGCGATTAACCAAAGTGCGGAATGGTTCTGGTCCGATCCGGAAAGACATCGCACGGGTCGACTCGATTTAAAAAGCGCTCGTCGTCTGGTTGTTGCCGGAGCCTTCAGCCAGTTGCAAATCGACAACCGTGAGCTTGGTGAAGAGCTGGCCGATGCGTTTACAACCTTGCGGGAAGAGTTGGTTCAACCCTTTCCAGGTTCCATGGAAACCCTCCAGGTACTACAGGAGCGAGGCATCCATATGGGTTTGATCACAAACGGGAGGCCTGAATTTCAGCATGCGAAGATTCGCCGGTTTGGGCTGGCACGATATTTTGACTTTATTCTGATTGAGGGTGAATTCGGCGTTGGCAAGCCAGACCCGCGTGTATTTAAACATGGACTGGAACAGTTCGGCATCTCTCCGCCACAAGTGTGGATGATCGGGGATGATCTCGAATACGATATCCGTCCGGCGCAGGGGCTGGGCATAGAGGCGGTTTGGGTCAACTGCGCCAAAATTGATTTACCCACCAGTAGTTCGATTACGCCGAGGCGGATGATCTACTCATTGGCAGAGTTGATCAAAGAGCCGTGATGGAATGTTACGCATTGGCTCCTGCGCGCCTTTGTCCGCCCACCTTTTACTTCTTACTCTTTCTCCCCACTTATTTTCATCCAGGCTTTCTTCATGTTCAGCGCGTCCGCTTCCATGATGGGGCTTTCACACAGGATGCGTCCGGCGCACCCAAATTCTTTCAATGCTTTGAAAAGCAGGTTGAGTTTCAGATCCGACTCTGCTACTGGCAGATGGTTCTTCTCGCCCTTGGGACCATACTCGATCCCCGAAAGGTGGATATGCAATCGTTTCAAGGCTTTCTTGCCCAGTGCCTTTTGGTATTTCTTTAGCAGAGTACACCACTCATCATACGTGTTCATCGAGCCGTCACCGGGACGGGCATGCAGGTGCGCAAAATCCAGGCAGGGTTCCACGCCTGCGATGGCTTTGCTCATCGCGAGCGTATCTTCGAACGAGCCCAGCATCGCCGATTTGCCCATCGTCTCGGGCCGCAACGTGACCGGGTTGCCTGCTTTGCGCAGTTCATCGACACAACCCTGCAGGCGCGGGATCGCAAGCTTCAAGACTTCCCTGGGATCATTACCAAAATAGGAACCGGGATGGAAGATGATATCGGTCGCGCCTGCCAGGTTGCCGTAGATCGCCGCATCCATCAAGCGCTTGCGCGACTTGGGCCACTCCTCATCCATCCCGTTCAGATTGATGAAATAGGGCGCGTGGACGCTCAAAGAAAACCCATGCTCGACAGCCTTGCCTTTGATCACCGCACAGGTAACCTCGGTCACGCGCACCGACTGCACCCAGCCGAGTTCCAACGTATTCAACCCAAGGGTTTTGCTAAACTCGATCGCGCCCACCGAGCCACCCGGGTTCTTGGGCGTGGCAAGCGGGGAACCAACGGTACCGAATTGGAAAGATAGGGTCATGTTATCTCCAGTAAGTAGCTGTTAGCTATTAGCGGTTAGCTTTTAGCTGCCGGTAAATAAGGATGCAATACGCGCCCACAACGGCGGGCCCAGAATGAGCAGACCGACCAGCACCGCAGCAAGGGCAGAGATCAGGACCGCGCCTGCGCCGACATCCTTACCAACCTTTGCCAGCGGATGATGGACGGGGCTCGCCAAATCCACAACGGCTTCGATCGCAGTATTGATGAATTCAGCAGTGAACACCATGGCGATCGTCAACACAATGACGGCCCAATCGCGCAAGGGCAGTCTCAGCCAAATGCCCAGGATGATGACCATGGTCGCGGCGAGGGAATGGATCCAGGCATTGCGCTGGGTTTTTAGTACATGCTGCCAGCCATGGAAAGCGTGCCCAAAGGCATGGCTGCGGGACTGGATGAAGCTTTTCAGTGACATTGTTCTTCTCACAGATCAGAAGCCTTGTAAGGTTGTCCTGAAAGAAAACTGCTGCTTTTGAAAACCTTCACAAGGCTCGTTCTACTCTTCCCGAATTTGGATGTGACCGATTCCGAGTCTCTGCAGCACCTCGGCTTGCGCTTTCCACATCCGGGCTTTGTCTGCCGCCCGGGCATGATCGTGACCGAGCAAATGCAGAATGCCGTGAACGACCAGGAGCTGCACCTCCGCTTCGAGCGGATGGCCCGCCGCCGCCGCCTGTGTCTGAGCGCGTGGGACCGAGATGAGGATGTCGCCGATATAGCGCGCACCCGTTTCCGGGTCGGTTTCGGAGGCGGGGAAGGAAAGCACGTCAGTTGGTGCATCGACTTCCAGATAATTCAGATTCAACTCATGCAGGCGCGCGTCGTTCGTCAAAATGATGGACAGTTCCGCATCCGGCGATTCAGACTCATGTTCGAGAGCAGCCCTCGCCGCCTCCTCGAGCACATTTTGCGGGAAAGGGAATTCAGTTTCGACGTGGATCATTTTTTATTCGGCACCGTGCTGACGTCCTGCGTGGCAGGCGATTCCTTGGGGTAGGAAATACGCGGGTGATGGCTGCCGCGCAGGATATTGACAAACACATCCGTGATCATGCTGAGATCGCGCAGCGTCAATTGAGTTTCATCCAGTTGACCGAGTTTCTGTGCGATCTCGATGGTGGAACGCACAATGTTCCGGATGGCTTCCTCATCCTCTGGGCGTTCGGCGCGGGCGCGCGCCTCGCACCCGTCTGCCAGCATGAGCAAGGCCGTCTCGCGCGAGCGGGGCCGGGGTCCCGGGTAACGAAACGCCTCCATATCCACCCTGGAGGCATCGCCGCCCGCGGCTTCCAACGCCTGGTTATACTGGTAGCGTGTGACCATCGTGCCATGATGCTCAAGAATAAAGTCGTCGATGCGACGCGGCAGGCGATGCTTGTGCGCCAGGGCAATCCCATCGTTGACATGCGACACAATCGCGGCTGACGATTCGTCCGGAGCCAGGTCTTCGTGGGTGTTCAACTGGTCCTGCGGCTGGTTCTCCACAAAGAACATGGGGTTCATTGCCTTGCCAACGTCGTGGAAGAGGGCGCCCACGCGCGTCAGCAGGGCGTCCGCGCCGATCGTTTCCGCCGCCTGCTCCGCCAGGTTTGCCACCTGCAAACTGTGCTGATAGGTTCCGGGAGCATTGCGCAAAAAGAATTGCAGAAGCGGGAAATCAGGTCGTGAGATCTCGATCAACTGCAAAGCAGTGGTCAAGCCCAGAGCCTGAGCCAGGAAATATTGCAGCAGGAGTGCGATGCTCGAAGCCGCCAGCCCGCTGAAGATCGCCGCGCCCGGTAATTGCAGCAGGGCGATCAAGTCCATCTGCACAAAGGGAAAGCGGAACGCGATCAGCATGGCAATCCCGGCTGCAGCGGTCGCCATCCCGGCGCGGAAGAACGTCCACACCCGCCGGGCATTCCCAAGCACCATGATACCGGTCAACGACGACAAAAGATAATAAGGCGTCAGGTCGAGCGCGTTCGGCAAATTGTAGGGCGCCAGGATCGCCAGGGCAATGGAAAAAACAGTCCCAGCCTCCACACCGAACAGGGTGGCGATCAATAGTCCCATCGCAGCCAGCGGAAAGGCGTACGGCAAAATCGTGCGGTTCGGAATAACGAGGCGGGCGCTTACGATAAAAACAATGAAGAGCAACGCCACCAGGATCAGGCTGCGCGGCTCGAACAGGAACGGCAAATGCCGCCGCGAAAAATACAGATTGATAAAACCTGCCAGCATCACCACCAGCGCGCCTGCCCCCACGTAATCCTGCCAGGGGTTGTCTTCCTCGATCAACCCAAACTGGTGCAGGGCTTCGAACTCTGCGGGAGTGATGATCTGCCCGCGCAGGACAATGATCTCACCCGCCTTATATTCCTGGATGACAGGCTCCACTGCATCCCGCGCGGACTGCCTGGCGGCTTCCGTTAACTCTTCGCTGTACACGCTGTTCGGGGCGATAAATGCCGTCACCAGTTCCACCACAAGCACAGCCTGCTCTTCGTTCAAGGCAAGACTCACCAGCGAAGGAACGGTCCGACGCGCCGATTCCAGCTCCTCGTCGCGGATGCTGGGGCGCATCACCTGCTCCAGCACGCTTAACGCTTCCTGCTGGATCGCATCCCAGCGCGCCGGCAGCAATACCAGGATGCTTTCGATGGTTTCCGACTTTAACTTCACATCACTCAGAGCGGCGATGTCGGCAGCTTTTTGTTCGGGAGTGGAATTCTCATCCTCGCGCACGAGGGTGATGTATTGCAAGGCAGCACGCAGCCGCTCGATCTGCCCGCGCGCAATCGACGGGTCGGGTTGAGCGTAGACCGGTGCAACGGCCGCCTCCGCCGCCTGGCGTGCCTCTTCCGTGCGCACCTCGCTGATGTATTCGAGGGATTGCGGCGCCTGGAAATCGCTGGGGGAAACGTCGCCGGGCTCGAGCGGCACAGCGATGGGCAGCAACACCTCCGGCAGCACCAAAGCTCCATAGGTAATGATGCTCACAATAATGAGCAGAACGAACTGGAACAGGCGAATGCGTGCTGGAATCTTATAGCCGCGCGCGGCAAGTGTCCCCATCTTATTTCCACACATGCAGCCACGCAGACATGAAGGTACACAGGCATTCCGTAAAAGAATCTCTGTGTCTCCGTGTCTCCGTGGTCAGAAAATTAAACGTCATGAATTACTTTTGCAGGAGT
>Ga0105092_10001400_pt1 | contig 12954 bp, 15 predicted proteins | sample PPLLak2March2015_FD_87021 | JGI IMG/M metagenome (GOLD analysis project Ga0105092, IMG submission 87021) | Freshwater sediment microbial communities from Prairie Pothole Lake near Jamestown, North Dakota, USA - PPLs Lake P7 Core (1) Depth... | ecosystem: Environmental > Aquatic > Freshwater >... | reverse complement strand
CGTCCTTGATAACCATGGCAAATACAATGAGTCCATAGATTCATTTGATAGCGCTATTATGATTAATCCTAATGATACGGATGCATGGTTCGGTAAAGGCATTGTTCTTGGTGAATTGAGCAAGTACAATGAGGCAGTTCAAGCATATGATAACGCAATCAAGATTAATCCGCAACTTGCGAGTGCTTGGTATAACAAAGGTGTTGACCTCAGTTATCTGAGCAAGTACAACGATGCTATTGATGCTTATGATAATGCCATCATGATTAACCCACAAGATGCTGATGCTTGGAATGCCAAGGGTGTAGCCCTTAAGAATCTGGGCAAATATGATGATGCAATCCAGGCTTATGAAAATGCTCTTAAAATTAATCCACAATTAGCAAAGGCGTGGCATAATAAAGGTATCGCGCTTGAAGCTGTCAATCGTAACAGTGAGGCAAATGAAGCATTCTCCAAGGCAGGGGATAAATACAAGAGCTAAATCCGTCTGACGCACATTTTTTCGCTCTGCCCTACGGCCTTGATGGTACGTGTCCCGCCAAAAGGTAAAAAATACAGTTCTAATGCCCTAGTCTACCTGCACTCTTTGCGCGTTAATCACTACGAGCTTGGGCAGATGAACCTCCAGGATGCCGTCCTTGAAGCTGGCCTTGACCTGCTCCGGCTTGATCTCTGCGGGCAGCTTGATCTCTCTCTTCTGGCCGATGGGGCTCATCTCACGGCGCAGGTACTTTCCGGCTAGGGGGTTGGCCTTGGTCTCGACGTAGAGGCTGTCTTCCGTTATCCTCAGGTCGATCTTATCCTTGGCGGCACCCGGCAGGGCTACCAGGGCGATCAGTTCTTCGTCGGTATCGAGAAGGTCGATGGCCGCATAATCGTGGCCTCTGGCCTCACCCATCTCGCTGGTCACGTCTCCCAGGATCTTCTTGGCTGCCTGGCTTGCCTGGTTAGACATTCTGGCCGCCTCGACGGCAGCCTTGCCGATCATGCGCTCCAGATCGCTCGTCCCTGAGGAATCCGATTTCATACCTCTGATTTAGTACCTGTTCTCATAAAACCCTTTGCATTCCCTAAGAATCGGCCAAAGCCGGGGCGCACTTCCAGGTCCCCGTCATAGACCACAGTGCCTCTGACCAGAGTCATCTGCGGAAAGATCCCTTCCCGGCCCTCGTAAGGCGTCCAGTCCGCCCGGCTGTGCAGCCGATCGGCCCGAATCTCTCGAACGGATTTGGTGTCCACAATAACCAGGTCCGCATCCTTGCCCATCTCGATGGAGCCCTTGCTCGCCAGTTGGAAGATCTTCGCCGGCTTTGCCGCAAGCGCGTCCACCAGCCGCTCCAGGCCGATGAGGTTTTTCTTCACTGCCATGAGCATGAGCGGCAGCATGGTCTCGACCCCAGGCACGCCCGCTGGAGCCTCCCAGATGTCGTCCCTCTTCTCTTCGGGCAGATGCGGTGCATGATCCGAGGCCAGGATATCGATGGTCCCGTCTCGAAGGCCCGCCCAGAGCGCATCGTTGTCCGCCTGGCCTCGCAAGGGCGGGTTCATCTTCAGGAAAGTGCCCTGCTTGCGGTAATCCTTGACATTGAATAGAAGATGATGCGGAGCAACCTCAGCGCTCACTTTTTTGCCTCCGGCCTTCGCCTCTCTGACAAGTTCCAGTCCCAGGGCCGTGCTGAGGTGGCAGATATGCAGCCGATCCGACCAGGCGAGAACCTTCTCGATGGCGGCACCCTCAGCCAAAGGAGTTCTGGCCTGCGAGTAGACATCCGGTTCATGCATGTTTTTCAGGTGCCCCATCTTTTCCCGGATTATCTGGCCGTCTTCTGCGTGAATTGTCGGCAGCGCTCCCGCATCTCTTACCTCGGCCAGGATCTCCTGCAGCCTCCGGTCGCTGTGCTCGTAGGTGAAGATCTCGCCGATGGCTGCGGCTCCGGCACAAACCAGCTCCTCGATGTTTCCGGGATTTTTGGGGCCTCCATTGATGCAGAAATCGACCACTGAGCGATGGCGGGCCAGTTCCAGCTTAAGCTCGAAGGACCCGGCATCAACGGTTCTCGGATCGGTGTTGGGCTGATCGAAGACCGTAGTAACGCCGCCCGCAGCCGCGGACAGGGAACCGCTCGACCAGTCTTCTTTGTGAGTCGGTCCAGGATCGCGAAAATGCACATGGGCGTCGATGGCTCCCGGAAGGATCAGCATCCCTTTGGCATTGATCTTCTCCTCGGCTCGATGCGATCCGCCCAAGGCCGCGATCCGCCCGTCTTTGATCCAGATGTCGATGGTCTTGTGGCCTGTCGGGGTGAAGGCGCGACCGTTCAATACACCAAGATCATAGTTTATATCCAAACCTCCTCAGCAGCGCCCGCCGCTCCTCGACTTTCTCCGCGTCCTCGACGCCTTTGGGCGAAGAGCCGTCGATGACGCCCATGATGCCCCGCCCCAGGTCCGTCTCGGCCACTATGACCTCCAGGGGGTTGGCTGTGGCGCAGAAGATGGCGCAGACCTCTTGAATCTCCTTGATGGCGTTCAGGACATTGACGGGAAAAGCGCCCTTCATGAGCAGGACAAAGGCATGGCCGCAGGCAAGGTCAAGAGAGTTTTGTTTGGCCGTTTCGATAAGCTCGGCGTCGTTTCCCTCCAGGCGCACCAGGCAGTCGCCGCTGGCCTCGGAGAACGCCAGGCCGAACTTGGCTCCCGGCACATGGCCTGCCATGACCTCAAAGATGTCCTCCGCCGTTTTGATGAAGTGGCTCTGCCCCAAAACCAGGTTCGCTCCCTCGGGAATATTCATCTTTACTGCTTTTAGTTCCATTTCAATTCAACCCTTCAGGGAACAAATTATGGCGGAGTCCGACTTATACTTTGGCCCGCAGACAAAAGCGGCAGTTGTAGAGAAAATAAGAGAAGGAAAACGAGCAGATGGGAACAAGCTGCTGAAAATAAGCGGCTGAAATTGAGTAGCCAGAAATGAGTGGTTGTGAGCGAGCAGCTACAAATGAGTCGCTAAAAAGAGAAAAACAAAAAAACGCCGGCTTATTTGCCGGTCTGCTGCTGGTTTCGACTACGGGTTGGTTTGCGGATTGGTTTACTGTTTTGTCTTATCGGTCTGGTTATCGGTCCCCTCGTTGGTCTACTTATTCCTCAAGCCCTTCTTGGGGCCCTTAGACTGATTTTCCATCTGCACGCTCTTCTTCATCACAAAGACGGATGTGAAATAATATACAACCATGAATATGATGGATGAATAAATGGCCATGCTGGCCGATTCAACCGGCCCGAGTTTCATCAGCAAAATGTAATACAGGGTGTTAATTACGAAAAAGATCACACCGACAATTGCCGCCTGCTGCATGGGCTGAAACTGCCGGAAACGGATTATCAGTTCGGTGTAATTTAAATTTTTAAGGTTTACCATGGATCCCTCACATCATCAACCTTTAAGAGTCCCTTTCTGTTCATATAAAGCCTTGTCCACCAGAGGTTAGTGAGCGGGGCTAAGACCAGGATGTTGATCAGGCCCGTGATTATCGACAGAGATTGTTGGCCTATGCCTTCACCTGCAGAAAGCGAGCCGCCGATCATCTGCAAGCCAATCGATATGGCCACAACGATCAGCCATAGGATCAGGACATCGAACTTGTTGTAGCGGAAGAAGTCAATGCTCGCCTTGATGGCATCCACTGCTCCAAGTCTTTCCACCACAAGCGCATAAGGTGCCAATGCCAGCAAGAGGGAGAGCGCCAGGGCATAGAAGATGAGCAGCATTATTCCTATCAGCAGCGCTCCAACAGCCTGCGGCTCGGCTTCGAGCGGCCGGGGAAGCAATGCAATTCCCGGAATGAGAAAAACCAGGCCCGCCATGGTCAGAAGCCCCATCAGAATGGTGGCCATGAACATATTCCAGAAGTTCTCTCTTCCTGCAGACCACATGTCAGCCAAACGGGCTTTGCCGCTATCGAGAGCGCTCCTGGCCATGCCGATGGCTCCGGCGGTGAAAAACGCGCTGACTAAAGACATGAGCACTGCAAGCACCACAAAGAAGAGCGCGATCTGTACCATCTGACCCGTTTGCAGATTTTCCAGGGATGCCTGCGTCTGGTTAATGAGGTTTTGCATCTCTGCGGCATTCTCCACCGTTGTGGCATTCAGATCCATGCTCGCCAGGGGCAGAAACGTCAGGGCAAAGGCGATCAGTACGGGTATCATCACCAGAACCGAGACGAAGAAACTGAGTATGAACGGCAGGCAGAGGTTGAGGTTGCTCTTCCAGGTGCCGAATCCTTTTCCGATTAATTCACCTATCTCTTCCATTTTCATCCCTCCAGCCCTTTCCAGATCAGGTCGCCCACGTGATGCAGCGACTTCACGGCTTTTCCTTCGCCCTTCATCTCCGGGCCCGGTATCATCGCTCTGCCGATGGCCAAGGGCTTCTTGTATCTCTCTTCCACTATGACTACCAGGTCCCCGGCAGCAATCTCCGGATCGGCGGAGACGATTCCCGGATTCATGATGTCCGCCCCATTCACGACGAAGCGCACCGCGCCTGCATCTACTGTCACCAGCCTTTTAACGGGCTTGAGTTCAATGGCACCAAGCACGGTAAAAAAGGGCTGATCTTCCACAATCATTATTAAAGGACGGCCATTCACGAAGATGAGGTTAGCACCCTCGTCTGTGACGGCCATCTCCAAGGATGCCTTTTTCAGGGGAGATGAGTTGTCAAGGAACGGTTCAAGGCTAGCGGTTACCTTCCTGGCATCGCTTCCCTTGAGATGGTGCCTGGATTTTATCTTCATGCTATCCAGGTATCCCGATAGGTTTAAATATGCAACGAGCAAGTCTGAAGTTCGAAGCCTTTTGCGGTTATCATCGCTGGAGAGAGGATTAATGGGTCAGAGACCGCTTGATATTCTGAATGAATCACTGAATGGTCCCGTCATCGTTAAGCTAAAGGATGGAAGGGTATTCAGGGGAGAGCTGCAGGGTTATGATATCCACATGAACCTAGTGCTCGACAAAACTGAAGAAGTGGCAGAAGGGGCGGTCGCACGCAAGATTGGAACGGTAATCGTGCGAGGAGATAATGTTGTATATATTTCACCTTGAGGTGCTTTAGATGAAAGGTACTCCTTCTATGGGCAGACGCCACAAGAAATCGCATATTAGATGCAGACGCTGTGGCAGTATTTCGTTCAATTTCAAGAGAAAGGTTTGCGTCAAATGCGGATTTGGCCATTCTTCGAAGCTAAGAAGCTATAAGTGGATGAGAAAGGCGGATTACTAGAGGTCGCTAAGTTGCACGATGCCTGCGGCGTTGTCGGTATTTCCTTCAATGAGACGGGCAATAACGTAGCTAAATTCATTTACTACGCCCTCTATGCCCTGCAACATCGGGGACAAGAGGCTGCCGGCATATCCGTGCACGACGGCAAGTCCATTCGTACCCACAGGGGTATGGGACTTGTCGCTGAGGTCTTCAAAGATGCTCAGATCGACATTCTGCGTGGGTCGGTAGGCATAGGTCATGTCAGATATCCGACCACAGGCCGATCGTGCATCGAGAATACTCAGCCTTTTCTCGTAAAGTACAAGGATGGCGCTATTGCGGTAGCGCATAACGGCAATTTGGTGAATTCCAGCCAGCTTCGAGAGCAGCTCGAGCAGGCGGGAGACATATTCTATTCATCCTCGGATACCGAGGTAATTGCCCACCTTTTTGTCAAAGAGCTTCTCAAATACGATCTGCAAGAAGCCGTTCGGGCTTTGATGAGAAAGATCGTGGGATCGTATTCACTCGTCTTCCTCTGGGAAGATACGGTTCTGGCCCTGCGCGATCCCCTGGGCATAAAGCCTCTATGTATCGGCGAGGTCGACAACGGCTTTATGGTGGCATCGGAGAGCGCGGCAGTCGATACCTTAAACGGAAGGCTCATTCGCGACGTTCGCCCCGGCGAGTTGGTAGTTATCAAGAAGGGAGAGATGAAGACCTATCAGCTGGCGCGCATGCCCCGCCCGGCTCATTGCGTCTTCGAGTACATCTACTTCGCCCGGCCCGACAGCATTCTGGACGGCCGCCTGATCTATGATGTGCGTGTAAACATCGGAGCCCATCTGGCCGAGGAGCACCCGGCGGATGCAGATACCGTCACGCCCATCCCCGATTCGGGCATCACCTTGGCCGTGGGATACCACCAGCGCTCTCAAATCAGCTACCGAGAATGCCTGATGAAGAACCGCTACATCGGCAGGACATTCATCATGCCTGACCAGAGCATGCGAGAGACTGCCGTGCGCCTGAAGATGAACACCATCCGGCCCAACATCGAGGGGCATAAACTCGTCCTCGTGGATGACTCCATTGTGCGCGGCACCACCAGTCGGCGGATTGTGGACATGGTGCGCAGAGCCGGGGCAAAAGAGGTGCATGTTCGCATCGGCAGCCCTCCCATTCTTGCGCCCTGCTATCTCGGCATCGACATGGCCAGTCGCGAGGAGTTGATCGCCGCCTACAAGACCGTGGCGGGCGTAGAGGCGGTCATCAACGCCGACTCTCTGGGGTACGTGAGCCACAAAGGTCTGGTGGAAGCGGTGGGCATACCCAAAGAGAACCTGTGCATGGGATGCCTCACGGGAATTTATCCTGTGGAGATTCCGGGCGAGAAATGCATGGCGGCTCAGACCAAGCTATCGGAATACCTGAATGCGGATGCAACAAAGGATTAGGCCCAAAAAAGTTCAGGCCAAATCAAGTTTGTCAGGCCATCTGCCGTGAACTGCTCCTTATGCTTTGTCCACGGCACTGTTAACCCGCAAAGCGGAGAACCTGCAAACGCAATGCATTTGTCTTTTGAAGACATTGAGCCGGAACTGGCGTCCGGGCTCAAGCCGTGGTCTTCGTCTTGGCGATGTACTTGATAAGCTCTGCACCAAGCCGGGAAGTCTTCTGAATCTCGCTCGTCACATCATCGAGGTTCGCGCCGCTGGCTGCCAAGGAATTGATCTCCTGCAGTGTGGAATCCTCTATAGTGAAGTACTCGTCCAGATCCTTTCTGTGGCCCCAAACGTCGCCTTCCAGCATCTCAATGCCCTGCATATCCAGGAATACCTGAATGGCGTTGGACATAGTCTTGCGGTAGGAGGGCGGCACCTGGATCATTCGCAGCCTTGGGCACCTTTGCATAAGATTCAAATAATCCACATTGCTGGCCCTAAATGCCAGGTGAACTGTCTTCTAATTTGGGTTCAGGTTGGCGATCTCGCTTCTTGCACTGATTACTCTAATCCTCATCGTATCACTCCAATACCCTAAGTAGCTTCGATAATATTAATAGACACTTGCGATGTTCACATCTGTACAAATAGTAATTAGTAAAATGAAGAACAATGCGTTTTCGATCGTAGGCATGGATGAAATACTCGATCTAATGCCACAGACAGACACTTCCATAAAATGGAAGACAGACCTGGAAAATATCTGAAATGCTGCAGATAAACCTGATGCTTATTATTTTCCGCAAGTTTTCCCTTGAGAGGTTCCTGATGGTGGGCGAGAAAGCATCAGGGGCGAAAGAAATGTTTGAAACGATTCCAAGCTGAAAAATGCGTTCGAGCCGGACCTTCATATCTCTTGTCCGGCTCACCGATCCTCACAGATTTGAAATGAAGAGCGTTTTTTTGGGCTCACTCATCCGGCGCGTCTCTAAAGATCGTCTGCTCTCGACCGGCACCCACGGACACCGCAGAGATGTCTACGCCGAGTAGATCCTCCAGTCGCTCCACATAAGCCCGCGCGTTCTCCGGCAGATCATCATAGTCCTCGACGCTCGTGATATCTTCCGTCCAGCCGGGCATGTCCTCGTAGACCGGCTTGCACTTGGCCAGCTCCACGGTGCTCTCGGGCGGATAGCCTACGGTTTCCCCATCAAGCTCGTAGCCCACGCAGACCTTTATTGGGCTGATGCCGGTCAGGACATCCAGTTTGGTCAGCGCCAGCTCGGTGTAGCCGTTCAGGTAGACCGACTTCAGGCCGAGCACCGCATCAAACCAGCCGCAGCGGCGTGCCCGTCCGGTGGTTGTGCCATACTCGTGCCCCTTCTCTCGCATCTTTAAGCCCATCTCATCCTTCAGTTCCGTGGGCATGGGTCCCTCGCCGACGCGGGTGATGTAGGCTTTGATTACACCGACAACGTTATCCACCATGACCGGGCCGACGCCTAAATTGGCACAGGCGCTCCCCGCAGTTGTAAAGCTGGAGGTGACGAATTTCTGGGTGCCGTGAATGACATCCAGGAATGCTCCCTGAGCCCCCTCGGCCAGGACGCCCTTCTCTTCGATCAAAGCGACGTTGATCTCCCGCGAGACATCAGTTACTCTGTCCTTCAGACGCTTTCCGATCTCCAGGTACTCGTCGATGAAAGGTGCGTATCTGACCACAGTCGGGTCGCCGCCCATGTCGGCGATGGCCTTCTCCTTGGCCGGGCCGATCTCCTTCAACTTGGCCTCCAGCAGAGCCGGATCGGTGAGGTCTCCCATCTGAACCTCCTCGCGAGCGATCTTGTCCACATAGGCAAAGCCGATGCCGCGGTTGGTGGTGCCGATCTTCTCCGTTCTGGCCTTCTCTCGCAGGCCGTCCAGCTCTATGTGGTAAGGCATGATGATGGTCGTCTTGGCATCGATGCCTATGTCGAGCTTGATTCCCTCGGATTCAAGCGCCTGAATCTCGCTCCAAAGGACGCGCGGGTTGAGCACTACGCCCGGGCCGATGAGCAGCCTGCGCCCGAAGATGGCTCCGCTCGGAACCAGGTGCAGCTTGTAGGTCTTGCCGCCCACGACCACGGTATGTCCTGCATTGTCGCCGCCCTGGAAGCGCACGACGATATCGTAGTTCTCGGCCAGCAGATCGATTACCTTGCCCTTGCCCTCGTCCCCGAACTGTGCACCAGTGAGAATCGTAAACATGCAGTTGGGGTTATCGGCCACGTAGATAACAATTTTGATGCCGAATCGGTGCGGCGACCTGCCCAGGGCGACTCAAGAATGCGGGCGGAGAACATGCTCTGCGATCGCATCCGCCACATTGACACCAGAAGCCTCAAAGATGCCTTTTCCAGAAGGTGTTCCGTTTACCTCGATGACCTTCAGCCCCTCGCCGGTCTCCAGGAGGTCCACTCCACAATAAACCGCACCCACTGCCCGGCTGGCGTTGACGGCCAGGTCCCGCAGCTCACCTGTGATGGGGCACAGCTCGGCCTGGCCGCCTCTGGCAAGATTGGTGATCCACTGGCCGGGCGGAGCGACGCGATAGATGGCGGCCATGAGTTTGCCGTTCACGACGAATGCCCTGATATCCCGCGGCGAACGGAGGGCTATGAATTCCTGAAGATAAACCAGTCCGTCCTTTTCCAGGATTGCGGCCAGCTTCTCCATATCACTTTCGTCGCCATCCTTTAGCAGTTCTATGCCCTTTCCCTTGAATCCGAAGAGCGGCTTGGAGACGGCTTTTCCATATTCATGCAGGATTCTCAATGCATCTTTTGGGCTGGTGGAGACGGCAGTCTTGGGAGTCGGCACTCCGGCACGCTGCAGTGCCAGAGAAGTTGCGAATTTGTTGGCCGCCCTGGCGATGGCCTGGGGCGGATTTATGACGGGAAGGCCGAGGCTTTCCAGAGCTTGCAGCGCCTCGAACCGGAAGGCCACATCCTGCACACCCCTGCGCCCCAGGTCCCGCACTACCAGGGCATCAAGCCGAAGGAGATCGACGCCGTTGCTGCAAAATGAATGGCCGCAAGAAGCGGATTTCTCGCCCATTTTGTAGCTCATTTTGCCGTCAATGGTTGATGTAAGTTCTGAGAAGTTCAGGAAGACGGCTTGGCCCCCATTTCTGGTAAACGAGGCCATCAGGGCGCAAGCAGTCCAATCCTTTGGATCGGAGACGACGATGCCGATATGCATGAAGGACAACTTGTCTCCGAGGCTATATTTTTGTCGTCAATCAGCTCTAATCGTTTTTTTGTGCGGGCGGGTTCATCTGAAGAATGCGATGGGAATCCTGAATGGGGCCAATTTATCCGCGTCCTGAAGAACGCGGCCTTCTTAGCCCCTTTGCCCCGCGAGATAAATCCGATAACCGCGATGGAGGCTAAAATTGGGAAAAATTCTAGGTAGCTGCCAGTCTGCACTTTGATAGATCCGTCAATCTTGTGGGGCCGATTACGGCTCCCACTCCGGATGCAAAAAATGCTAGACCAAAGGCAACTAGGAAATAAATTATAACCTATCTCTTTACGAATCCTACGATCACTATCAGGACTATCGCGCCCAGAATTGCCGTTATCCAGCCCCCGAATCCTTCCGTCCCAAAGAGCCAGCCAAAGAGAAAACCACCGATCATGGAGCCCACGATGCCGACAACGATGTTTCCCAGCGTGCCGAATCCGTGGCCGACCCAAACCTTTCCTGCGATCCAGCCGATGATGGCTCCGACTATCAGCCATCCGATGAAAGAGACTATTCCAAACATTTCTTCCCACTCCTGACTATCCAAACTGAAAACTAATGCAGGCGGTGTTGCCGAGCGCCTTCGGCAGCTAAGCTGCCAATCCGCCATCTTGCTTAACATTGGCGCGGATGCTATAAATTATTTTGGGATCAGGCCGGCCTGCAAAAGCCCCTCAGGCAGTTATCTCCACATGATACGTTCTTGTATCGGCCACGATGTTCTCCCAGGAGCGCTTGTAGACGAAGGCGATGGTTGTCTTGCCGGGACGGATGGGATTGAAGACGAAGACAGATGTTCCTCCTGCACCGATTGCCTCCGAGGGCCCTTTCTCGAACTCTGTTTTTGCCAGCTCGCGAAGATAATAGTCATAGTCCGGTTTCCATTCATAGGCCGTGGTGGGATTGGCCGGCATGGATATGGTGAACGGCTGCTTTACCTTGGCCCGAATTAGTTGCACTTTCGCCTCCTTTTCGCCCGTTATCCTGTAATTCTCCACAGGCTCCATCAGCGGGTAGTAATCGACGTTTCCTTCAGAAATAACCATTGGATCGTCACCGATTCCGTCGGCATTCTTGTCCTCGCCGGTGTAGTTCGCCCAGTAGTTGCCCATGCGGCTGCGCAGCACCCGGCTGTTGAACTGGTAATTTATGCCCTGGCTGGAATTCCAGACGGATGGAACGTCCGGACAGACGATTACGCTATCATCAAAGTCGTTTAGATAAATGACTGTAGGCAAGACTACCTCCAGAGCGCAGTTGCGGCTGTCGTTGGAGCCGCCGGGAACCGAGACCTCAAAGCCCTGCATCGATGCCCCAAAGGCCGCCAGGATAATTTTTCCGCCATCTGCAACCAGAAGCGGCCTTCCGCTGCCGGTGTCCAGGCCCTTCAGGGAAACGCTCTTTCCCATTATGAAATTCTCGCGGTAAGTTCCACTCTCCACAACGACCGTCTCATTCGGCGATGCGGCATTGAGCGAGTCCTGAATACTGGAAAAGTCGCAGCCTTGCGGGCAGACCCGCACCTCAGCGTTCGCTCCGGGCAGGAGGAAGAGCGAGAGCGCGAGTGAGGCGAGGGCAGCAGCGATAAATAATCTCTTGTAATCAGCCATGTTATTAGTAGACTGTAATTTCAAAAATTAAATAGCCATCTGATGGGCAAGGGCGGCATGATATGTCTCAGGGCGGTGCAATGGGCGAACGGGATCTGATCAGGAGAATCTCGGAGATTTTAGGGGGCGTGGAGAACGACGACTGCGCGGTGATCGATGCAGGCGACCGCTACCTGGTCGCCACCACGGACATGCTGCACCGCCAGACGGACTTTCCCGATATCATGAACCCCTGGCAGATGGGCTGGATGGCGGTGGCCGTCAACCTGAGCGACATCGCCGCCATGGGAGCCGAGCCCGCGGGCGTCCTCATCGCCGCAGGACTTCCGCCTGAGGCTGATCTCTATTTTATCGACGAACTTTTCTCCGGCTTTGGAGACTGCGCCGCCTACTACGGCACGCGAATCCTGGGTGGCGACACCGACGCGCACCAGGAATTGACCATCACCGGCACGGCTCTCGGCTTTGTGGAAAAGGATCTCGTGCTGCGCAGGCGGGGCGCGCGGGTGAGCGACCTGCTCTGCACCACTGGCGCTCTCGGGGGCGCGGGCGCGGGCCTGCGCGCGTGGAAGCAGGGAGAACTGCAAAGCGAGTTCATCGTGAAGCTGCTGGAGCCGGAGCCCCGGCTGAAGGAAGGACGCCTACTGGCGAAAAGCCGCGCGGTCACGGCCATGATGGACAACAGCGACGGTCTCGCGCTCTCGCTCTCGGATCTGTCTGAGGTGAGCCGGGTGGGCTTCGTGGTTTACGAGGATAGGCTACCGATTGCGCCCGGCATCGAGGAGACGGTCGGGCATGAGGAAGCGATCGAGATGGTGATGAGCGCGGGAGGCGACTTCGAGCTGGTGTTTACGGTCAAGCCAGAAGAGCTGGAGGCGGCGAAGAAGGCGGGCGAGGTGACGGTGATCGGGGAAGTGGTCGAGGAAGGGATCTGGATGGAACGGGCGGGCGAGAGGAGGCGGGTGCAGGGAAAGGGGTATGAGCACAGGATTGGTGGCTCCAAAATTGATTAGAATTCGAAACGGATATTCAAATTCAATCGAGGCTAACGAGCCGCCGAACACGACTTATCTTTTGCACCAAAATACGGCTCTCGCCTCTCGTTCGCCTCTCGCAGCAGCCCCTTGATCCTCTCGCAGTCGCAGGTCCCGATATCAATCAAATTGTCGCTGCGCAGCAAACAGGGCTTGATCTTCCCGTCCGAGGTCACCCGCAGCCGGGTGCAGTTGGCGCAAAACTCGGTGTTGTCCATAGGCCGGACCACCTCGACCTCCGCCCCGTCCAGATAGTACTTCTTGCGCCGGTGCATCTCGCGGGTGCTGACCCGATCCGCCTGCGCCTG
>Ga0105092_10001397_pt1 | contig 12969 bp, 12 predicted proteins | sample PPLLak2March2015_FD_87021 | JGI IMG/M metagenome (GOLD analysis project Ga0105092, IMG submission 87021) | Freshwater sediment microbial communities from Prairie Pothole Lake near Jamestown, North Dakota, USA - PPLs Lake P7 Core (1) Depth... | ecosystem: Environmental > Aquatic > Freshwater >... | reverse complement strand
GACGAAATTTTACTCTCAAAATGAACCCAATGGGAGAGAATACAGTCTTCAAGATGGATGGCAATACAGGTAAGACAACGACTATCGAGCTATTACGTTGGTGCTTTGGTCATAGCCAGCATGAAGCGGAAAAATCGAACATGTTTAAACACATGTGGACGAACCCTTCATATGTCCTTGATGATACTAAGAAAGGCACTCAGAAATGTGAAATAATAATTCAGTTTAGTGCTACAGGGGATGATAATCAGAAACATTTTTTTACTTTCAAAAGAGAAACCCAAGGAGAGCACATCGAGAACTATCCTCCAGTCAATGAAAAAATAACAAAAATCTACGACACTTTAGAAATAGATCGAGGAAAAGATGTACTGATCGGAAATGACGTATTTAGTTATATGTCGCAAGAATTCAGATTTAATGAATGTGAGGAATATTTCTGTTTCGATGGAGAAAAGGCCAGAGATATTATGCAATTAGCCTCAAACTCAAAAAATATTAAAGAATTATTGGAATTAGTCAATCGGAGAACAACTCATCCCAAACTCCGAGAATATAAACAAAAACTAGAGACGCTGCGTGAACGAGTTCTTGATGAAGCTAAATCGAAAATATCAGATAAAGCTTTAGAAGTTAATGTTACTAGACGAGATAATAGACGCAAAGAATTAACTCAGCTTGATAGAGAAATCGAAGGCAAAGACCAAGAAAGAAGGGCAAGCACGTTGGCCTTAGATAGACTTACTGATGAACATCATCGAGCCGATCAACAAATCACTACAGCAAAGTCCCAAGAACTAGTTGAGAGAACTCGATATGAACTTATCAAAGAACAAAAAAAGAAGAGTCTGAATGAAAGAAGAGCTGAAATATACGAGCACTTCCCTGATTGGATATCGGCGAATATATCCGACCAGATCAATGGAATCAAGAAGATGGTGAAAGAAAAGGGCAAGCTGCCAGAACCTTATAGGCGAGATTTGATTGAAAGCTGTTTAACATCAGGATTTTGTGATATTTGTGGACGTCCCTTAGATAAAGAAGCTGAAGAGCGCGTAAAAAGTCTGGAGCTTCAAATGGCGCCATATGGGGTTCATGATTTTCTATCTTTAACGTTCTCTTTGCCACTTATGACATTTCCATCAGATTCTAAATATAGTGCAATTAAAAAGCTTATAGAGGAGTATAATATCGCTGATACCAGGTTGGAAAGTATAAAGCTATCGGATGACGATGAAAAATTAATCTCTGAAAGAGATACTCTTCTTGAGAGGATAGGAATTATGCAGAGAAAAATCAGCAACATTGAACGCGATATTCAAGAGCAAAAAGAATGGAGAATCAAGCTTGTAAGTGAAATTAATGAATTAGAAGCAAAGATTATCTTATTGAGTGAGAACAAGGTGATTCTGGACAAGATCAATGAATCAATTCAAATCATCGATAACGCGGCAGAAAACATCAAATTGAAGGCCACTGAAATTATAAGTAATGTTATTTCAGAAGGCGTAACGTCAATTTTGGGTCCAAAATTTAGTGCAAAACTTTCCCAAAAAGAAGGTTTAATGTTGGGCGAAAATGGTTTTTTCGGCAAGGAAAAAGGAGGATATTCTGGTAGACTTGTCCTATCCTATTGCTTTGCTGAAGCCATGACCATGGTGGAGCCAATTATAGTTGATACTCCTGCAGGCAATATTGGCGATGCAAGAAAAAAATTAGCGGAACATTTGGTTGCCAATCACCGTCAAGTCATTTTGCTTTGTCTGCCAACCGAGCTAGAGAATTTTGCCTCAATTGTATCTACAAGAGAGCCGACTGAAGTAATAAATTTAGAGATGTGAAATTATGACTAAGCTTAAAGGCACGATCCAAGTACCAGAAAGCATGCTTCAGATACTCAATACTATTTCTGAGCAAAGAAAAAGCAAAGAAGGATGTTTAGTTAGGTTCCAGTACCTAATAGAACCAATTATCGCAGCTACATTCTATGGGCTTTACAAATCTCAAGAATTGCCTCCACTTGAAAAGGAGACGAACTATTTTGATAAATCTTATGAATTTAATGTCGATATTACGAACTATGCAGAGAAGCTTAACCATTTCCTCTTTTGTCTCTGGGTAAAACTAAACGGCATGCCAGATGAATCAGAAAACATAAAAATTTATAGGAAAGATCTCTATGAATTTATATCAAAATTACTTGATGATGATTACTTTCAGAATATAATTGTACCATTTTATTTAAAAAAGGCTGACGAACGGAGTGATGATACTTCTTCGTTTATATACAGATTATGGAATAGCGATAACATCGGACTAACTATGCAGGATTATTCTCCCGAATTCTTGGCAAAGGAATTTTGTTCGGTCCAAAATGAATATATAGAAGATGTAGTTTTGCCAATAATGAATAAAGAGATGAAAAAATGAATAGTCCCAATGAAGCCAGACTTTAATCTAGGACTTGGGACGAATCAAACAAGCCGACCAAAAAGTCTATTGGCGAATTAATTTTTTTAAATTCATTATATAGTAGTTCAAGGCCCCGTTCAATATGATTTCTAAAATAATAAGTAAAATACTGATCATCATCTAGATATTTCCCTGCATGCTGGCAAATTACTGCTTTAAATACTTCATCGAAATCGCCTGCAAGAGTATATCTATTGAATTCAAATCCATCGTTATCTTTTGGTTGCATATCTTCAACAGAGATAGGCACTGACAGAGATCGTCCAACAGCTATCCGACAAAGAATGTTTCGCTTAAGACTTAGCCTCATGGAGAGCATGTTGAGTCGATCAGATGCTTCTTTGGATAATCTTAATTTATTTGACATAAAATCCTCTAATTAAAGAAATATCCCTCACGTATTTTTTTTGATTCATCTAATGATAATATATATGAGCGGTTTATATGAGGTTTTAGTTTTTTATATAATATTTCATCTATTTCTCTGTCGTGAGATAGTATAATTACGTTTTCAGCAGCATTTGGGAAAAAATTGTTTATAATTTTATTAACATGACTGCTATCTAATTTGGCTAATGGTGAATCGATTATCATTGGGATTTTCTTTTCGGATATCTTGGCTAATCCCCATAAGACAGAGAGTGCATATACCTCTTTTTCTCCCGCAGAAATACTCTCTTTTCTTATCAATTCGCCATTGTATCCCATAAGCTGCGTAGTAAAATTGACTGGATCCAAATTGATATGATCAACCATATCATCCTTATTTGCAAGCAAATGGTACATGAAAGTGATTTTATCTTGAAGGTCGCGCATTTTAAGAGAGGTCGCTTTATTGATAAATTCTTTTATTGTCTTTTGCGAGTCATTACAGAGCTGTATTTTTCTTTTGTCTTCTTCAACACAAATAATTTTCTTATTTATTTCTTTTAATTCCTTCTGTAATTGACCTTTTCTTGTTTCAAGAATAGGTATATTGTTTTTTAAGGATTCACTCTCATTGCTCAAACATCTGATCTCAGAATCAATAGACGCGATTTTTTCAACGTAATCCTTTATGAAACTGTCACTTGGTACCTTATTCAGCTCTTTATGGTATTTATCCAATTGTGCGACGATTTCATCTCTTCTTCTCAAGAGGTCTTTAAGAGAGTTAGAGATGTTTTTATCAATATTTTTTATAAATTCTTCTATCTTAAAAGAATCAGTCAGACTCAAATCGTGTATCAAAGGTATTTGCGTACCCTTTTCGATCCGACTCAGCTTTTCCATAAATAGTTCGTTGATTTCATCAATAATAAATTTTAAATTATTTTCGCCAAGATGGCGATTTAGATTATCATTTTGATTAATCCTATTTACTAAATCTTTATTGATATCTAACATCGTTTCTTTACTTGACTTTAGCTCTTTTTGCATTCTTTCTTTTAATAATTGGATCAAAAGGGCTTTGCAGATCTTTGAAGCCATAATGAACGGAAGATAGTCCCCGCTAATTTGCCTTATATCCTCATTTACAGAGTTTAATTTTTCATCTAAAACTGAGATGTTTTTTTCGAATTTTTTCCTTTTCTCCGCATAAGCCCCTGCCTTCCTTCGCAGCTCTTCTTCTAATTCAACTTTTTTGTATTTAATTTCTTTAATTTCAATATATTTTTTATCGATCGATTTGTGACTTTCTTCTATTTCTTTTTCAATGTTAATTATATTTATTTCCCGATCATTAACCAAATTATTCAGCGTAGAATGCTCGCTATTTCTTTTTAAAATCTTTCCTTTTAATATTTCTAAATCATTATATAATATTTCATACCTTTTTAATCCAATAAGATCCCTTATAGATTCTCTTAATATTCCTTCAGCTTTATCTCCGGTTGCTAACTCTTTTACTCTTTCCCCGTCAAAAAAGAAGTAGTCTAAAATGTACGATGGTATTAGGGATGAAATATAATCTTCCCAATATTCCCTAGGAACTATCTGAAATGTCTCCCCATCTCGTATGATTTCAAACTTCTCTTCAATGGATTTATCGTCTCTAATATCCCATTCTCGCTTAAGACTAATGCAGTATGGAGGATAGCTGTCATCTACTAACAAATCCGTTTCGATAAAAAAAGATCGATCACCATCTTTTGTTGATAGTCTATTTTTTGAATCTATTATATAATCTTGGTATTTTTTATTTGATAAGTCAGTACTTTTTTTACCAAACAGACAAAGTTTTATGCTTTCTACTAATGTAGTTTTGCCCGATCCATTAGCTCCACCTATTAATATAATGTTATTATGTTTCTTTGAACCATTTTGGGAAAAATCAAATAGATTTTTTCCTCGATAATTTTTAAAGTTACATATGGTAATTTTTTGAAATTTCATGAGATTAACCTCTTACATCCCCCGCATCCGCATTCCGCGCAGTATTCGACATTTTGTTTCTGACAGCCCGTATCGGAATTTAATATATATTCCCCAAAGACCTGTTCTAAGCGATCATAGATGCCATTTCTTCTCGAGAGCGAAGACAAGTCTTTTTCCACGATTAGAAGTTGCTCAATCAAGCTCCGCGAAACACTATTTTCAGCACATAGATCTTCTAGAATTCCTGTTACAAGGCTTTTATCCTGGACTAAGTCCGGTAAGTTCAGTCTATTTATGTGAGAATTAAGAACATCGGTAATTGAGGATATATTGTCTCCTTCATATATCCATATCATTTCGATAGCTTTGATTTCCTCCGGCGAGATTATTGAGATCTTATGATCAGCTACTTTCTCTTGCAGAGTAATTAAGCGCCTCAAAATTTCATGCCTAGCTTCAAAAGTAAATGGTCCTAGCGTTTTATGACCGCGGTGCTCTGATTGATTGAATTCTTCTCCAAGTTTTTTTGCCAAAATCTTCTTTTTGAGATCTTGCTTTCTCATATTTTCCCGAAGAGACGGATCATCTCGAATTATTTTTAGCCAATTTCTGAATTCCAAAAGTGCTCCTAACCACGTTTCTCCGTCTTCGATCAATCCTTCGAGAGAACGATCACGCTCAACAACCGTACAGACCCAGCATCCAAAACGGCTTCCACCACTTGGTGGCGTGTTCTTGTCAAGCATGAAAGCAATTTCTTTATCGGCCTTACCATATAGGGACCTTAATTCATTGTTATCATCACCCCAGGGTGATAATACCTTCAACAGATAATCCCAAACTTGATCCACTTCCAGGTCTTCTATAGGAGTATACACATATGCGCCAGGTATACTAGAATGTCTTCTCAATCTAAAATCTGGTATTTCATATTTTTCCATTGTTTGTGCCCGAGTTACGCTTTCTGATTTTCTTGCACCTAATACAACAACAACCTCGCCGCTGCTCTTCACTTGATTGAGAATATATCGCGTTGTAGGCCTAATCTTAAGACGATCGGTGCACCACCGGAACCACCTATTTGGTGAGGGATAACCTCTTCCAATTAGATTTACCCAAAAAGTATCACTCAGTTCTGGCTTAAGCTGTTCTACCATTATCGGTAAATTATCTCTTTTGGCGGCATTCTTAATTCTATTAAGCCGTGTTTTTATTATCGAATCGATCGAAGGAGATTCAACTAAGGTGTTTGATGAGATTACATGAATCTTTTTATTTCTCAGTTCGGGAGGCAACTCCAAGAGCATGTAATATACTAATTGAGTTAAACATGTGGAGTCCTTTCCACCACTCAAGCCAATTATCCAAGGTCTATTATCTTTTAAGTATAATTTCCTCATCTCTGCTTTGATATCATCGATACATCCCGCGGTTTTGGTCATTTTCTCCTCCTTATGCTATTCCCCCTAATAAGGGAAAGTTTCTTCTCCTTTTTTGCCTGTTATTACAGTGGATATCGAATGATTTTTATATGCAAATTGCTTATAGATTACATCTTATGTAGATCACTAGCCTATATATATTACCTATGCAAGGTGAAAGTGACACACCCACACCTGATTGTGGAAGAGTTGATTTCGGCTATTGTGCCCACCCCTATTTTATCATCCGCATTAAATGACCTAATAAAGGCATTTTGGTCGATCAGGAACTACTTCTGCCTACCTTGAGGAAATTGATCTTGTCTTCTGGCAATGGATCTACAAGGACCACCAAAAATTCCTTATTCGCGTTCGCCACATCGAGATATAAGCGGCCATGCTTATCGATCTTCCTGTAGGTAGGCTTGATAGTTACCTCCCGGTCGGCAATATTCGGAATTACCTCTTTCAACTTCATGCCTTCCTGAATGGTTGTGATGGTTAATATAAGTGCTTGTACTACTAAATAAATCTATCTCACCAATACTACCAATATAACTAAAGTTACCAATGATAACAATATGTATTAGGTATTAAGTATTAGTAAGGTTGGGTACCAGCAGAAATTTTTCTGCGAGATACATGAGATCAACAATGCGAAATGACCGCGCACGAACGGGAATCAGCGATGCAACGGCCCCATCCTTATCGATTTAGTAAAGGTCCACATAGCAGAGAGCCCAGGTGGCCTTGAAGAGCCACTCCACATGCAGATACGGACCTCATCGGGGCTACTGGAGGCGGAAAGGGAGTCTTAGCCTGTAATGACATGTTAGAAGATAACCCAACAGTTGAGATCCTTGACCGCTGCCCAAACCTTGAGAAGGCAAAAGAAGACCCATTGGTTCTGGAGTTAATTGCGAAACTCAAGAATGAAGTCTTTGCAAAAGCGGGGAAAACGATTTACTGGGAAGACGTGCTAAAAGGAAATCCAAAAGTTGTGATTCTGCTTGGCCATGCTTTGCTCAACGAACTCAATGTACCGAGAAACCCCAAGCTTCGTAAAGAGATATTATCTGACTATCGCAAAGTACCGACTCTTTTATTCTATGCTTTACTCAGCCAGATAACAAATATTCCAAGTTGTGAAGTGCTAAGCGGGCAATTCGAGGCAAAAAAGAAAGCAGGTACCAGAGATATTTACCAGAAACTCGTCTTGGATAAAAGACTGAAATGATAAATATCTTGTTCAAGCGAGTCAGAAAGTAATACACCATAATTTTTCCCGCGATGCCCAGCTTCAGCACCTGTCTGAAATGCTTCTCGGCCGGCTCGATGTCGCCGGTTAACAGGCGAAGACAAGGCCGTACACGGTCCGCGGATCCTGGGGATCGCACTCGTTGGAATGGGCGCAGATAGTAGAGAGCCCGCAGGCCGTCGCCTTCCTTGCCGAGGATGGCGCCCAGGTTCTTGAGGGCTACGGGATTCTTGGGATCGGCTGCAAGAGCCCGCATGGCGTACTCCTTCGCCCGCGGGAGGTCGCCCTTCTTCTGATAGGCGATGCCCAGGGCTACATAGGCGTGCGAGTGGCCGGGCGCAAACTGGAGGCAGCGGTGCAGCAGCTCCATGCCTTTTTCGAGCTGGCCGAGGTCCACATAGCAGAGGCCCAGGTTGTAGAGGAGATCAGGATTATCGGGGTCCTGACGGAGGAGTTCCTCCAGGTAGATGCGGGCCTCGTCGAGGTGGCCGGATGCGAGAAGCTGGAGGGCGCGTCCAGCAGGGGAAGGAACGGAGATCACGAATTGGTGTATCTGAGGAGAGAGGAACGTTCAGGATGATCGTGCATGGTACGTTATTCAAATAAAAAAATAATTTAATTAAAGCTTATTTCCAATTTGATTGTATCCACTGTGAAACATCGTTCGAGAGGTTATTCCATGCGGATTCTTTGCTAGTTATATCCACTGCGAAGATCTTATCATTTTGATCTACATTGTTCTTTGCAGCATCTCGAACTTGCACAGCGGTTAAAGCTGTTCTGATAAGCCAAACAGATTCCAAAGGCTTTGCCCAATTCCCATAAGATTCCAAATGAGATTTCAGCTTTGGATAATCTTTGCCTGGTGCACGAAGATCGTATGAAATGAGAATCGTGTTCATTTTCATTCACCTTTTAGCAATGAATAATCGTTAATATTTATGTACTTTAACTACGGCACGAAAGTAATCCTGGAAGAAAGAGAAGGCAGCTATGCCGCCCACCCTTTGACACCCAGGATCTCGGCAATCATTTCCGGGCTGACGTCAAACTTCTTGGTCTTTTCATCGTATGCTGTTGCCTCACATGATGCTAGGTATGCCAGCGGCAAACTTGGCTGACGAGAATAATACCGCACGATATCTTCTTGTGGCACCCAGTGACAACACAAACTACCATCCACGCTCGCCGCCCTAGTCGTGACGGCCACCCATGCTTTGGCCCGCCTATAAGGATCTTGCAGATCTGCCCATCGACTGAGGCTGATTACCTTGTCAATTTGCGCTCGGCTGCCGTTGAACTCCCGGCTTCTAAAAAGCGCGTTGCTGCGACTTTGGGTATTTGTCCAATAAACCGAATTGACTCCTATAGAGCTGAACATCGCGCCGGGCAATGGACGAATTACCAGGTCAAAGGGATTCCTGGCATTTAGAGTGTGACTTACTGTTCCTGGTATGCCGTATTCCTTGACGGCGTGCGTCAGAGTTCGGACAAGTGTACCGATTGCCCATTGTGCGTGTTCGATATTCTGGCGACCTATAATCGACATCGAGTGATCGATATTAGGCACTTTCTTTACACGATTTTCTTTAGCAAGCTTAAAATATGTTAGAACACTAGTACTCATTGGATCACGCTCTTTTAAGTCGGGAGATGTGGTCTTTTTTGACTCATTTCCGGGGGTCTGGACAACCCCCGAAACTGCATTTCGATAGCGGTAGCTATGCATAGCAGCCGCTTCGCTGCTTCGATTGACCTTCATAGGTCTTTTTTGACTCATTTCTATATCCTGGTCCTATTTCCGCCTTGGACAGAGGCGTAGGCAAAATGCCAAACATTGGACCTATCAGTGCAGTATTTCATTCTTTGTTTATTGGCTTTGCGCCCCAAACTCTCTTAAAATTTTCCTTTAGATATTTCACCCCATTGTAATAAACTAATGGCCATATTTACCTGAAGTATATTAAACTCATCGGAACCGGCGCGAAAGTAATCCGCGAACGCTAATGAATCGGGACCGAAACGGTTTTTGATAAATCATCTCTCCTTATCTGACACTGTATATCAAACGAAAAGCTCTGCGATCTTGCTCAAATTTTAAGGGATTTCATAGATCGATCTCGATAATAGACCACCAATCACATTCGCCCCGCCCCCTTGCCTCGCCCTCATATCCCCGAAGCCACCTATTCTCTCATCATGGAAATCGAACTCCATCCCGCCGTCTCCCTGCTCCCCGAGACCTTCAACGTCCTCATCGCTCCCCCAGAGCTGCTGACCAGCGCCCTCAACAGCCATCAGAGCCTGCAGCGCTACAAGATCCTCTACATCTGCGGCAACTACTCCCGCATCCTCAGCCGCCTGGACCGCAACATCACGGAGCTGGAGGTGCGCCGCGCCTTCACATCCTCCCAGCTCATGACCATCCTGGAGGAGAACCATCACAGCTTCCTGATCGTGGAGCATGACCCGCAGCTCTACGAGGATGCCGGGGCGATGGTGGATTACGTGGCCCAGGCCCTCAGGCAGACCTTCAGGGAGGCGACCATCCTGCTCTACGCGCCCGCGCTGGACCCGCACCTGCAGAAGATGACGGAGCTGGCTAACCCTGGTGTTCTGCATCTACAGCGAGCCGGTTCCGGCCAAAGTCAGGAAGGCCGAGGCGAGGATGCCGGGAGCGCAGGCCACGCTGGAGGCATACTCATGAGGTGGCCGTGGAGGCGAGAGGCCAGGCCGATCGAGCCCAGGCAGGCGACAGATCTCAAGGTCATCGAGCTGCAAACCGCCAAGGAGATGCTGGCTAACGTATTTCACGATTTTGCTTTGTTCCCAAACAAGCGGATCGCTTGGCTATATCGCCGCCAAACGAATTTCTATGCACTCAAGTTCACAAGCTCTTCTGCTTGCTGCTTTCCTCATGCGTCCTAAGAATCTTAGCTGGTCTATCAAGCATAGATCTCATTGGGATACTGACGACAGACTATTCATCAGATATTTGCATTACTCGATCAATCGTGACCGAATTATGACCGTCCTTTTGGAAGAAATCTCTGAAATGCACAGCTATGATGGTAACCTTTTTTCGATTTCCTATATCTTTCTTGTAATAATAAGTATCGTTGGCAGTCGTCCCGTCTTTTGACACAGATACGACCTTGCTGTCAACGAGCTGGCCGTCCTTGGACAGTTCCACGTAGGCTTTATTGCTGATCATATCTACGGACTTTATGGCAAGCTCATAGCCCTCCTCTAACTTGAGCGATGTACGAGAGGGAATGGTGATCTCAGTGTAGTTATCTATTAATTTTTGTTCAGGCGGCAGAATCCTTTTTATTTCCACCTCAACCGGGATATAACCACCTGGCTGATTATTACTGTTAGAATTCCTTTCATCGTTCCAGTTACCGGCATTGTCAGCTACGTGTATGCCGTACCAATATTTGCCTGCATTTGAGGAAGCATCTGTGAACGAGCCAGTGGCCGGGCCATCACCACCAGATAACGCGTCTCTCTTAATCTCTTGCCAGTCACTTTGTTCATCTTTGCGCCACAGCTCAACTCGATTAAGACCAGATCCGCCCGTGTCCGAAACGGTATAATCGATTGTAATGGACTCGTCTGTGGTCACGCTTTGAGGTGCCACCTGGAAGTTCTGTACTGTTGGAAGAATGCTATCTGTATCTGAACCTGCATTGGCTTCTGAATCAGCCGCTCCTACTGCGGCAGGTTCTTCGTAAATTATCCGAGAATCTAAAGGATTAATAAATCCTCCTGGAAATAGCGGATCACACTTACAGCCAGTGAATTTGTCTGTATTGGGGTCGTAATCGCTATCTCCATTTTTATCTGGAAGAGCACCTCTCAAACATATATCCGAATCTCCACCGCATCTAATTCCAAAATGAAGATGATTAACTGTGTCGCAATCGGATGCCTTAGTTCTATCTGGAATTTTTGCAATCTCTGCAATTCTTCCAATTATATCGCTTTTTTTAACTTCAGACCCAGCAGTAATTTGTTGTTCGGGATCAACATGTTCGTAGATTGTGGTAAATAGACCGGAATGATCGATTATTATTGTAGACCCCCAATTAGTACACCAGCTAGATGAAGGCCGGACGCGCGTGACGGTTCCATCATACGCAGCGTAAACTGGTTCGTTGAAGTTCGCACGCAGATCGATCCCAACGTGCTTTTTGGGAAGGTTATTGCAGTACGTGCGCGGCCATGAATCACCAAAGAATGAACCCGTAATCACCCTTTGAGATAAGCTACCTCCTGCAAGCGGAGATGCCAATGATGGCAAATTATTTGCGCATGAATTATCTAGAGAACCATATTGCGGGCATTCACCTTCAGCAAGTGTAACGATCATCGTAGCTAGCAGCATAAAAAAAGTCAATGCTAAAATGAACAAATTTTTTGGGATATATCATTCCTCCTTATTTGGACGTTTGATATACCTAGCGAAAAAGTTTGCTATCTTGTTCGAATATAGTGCATTGCCCAAACTCGCTAGTTACGTCCGCATCCCCAGCGCCTCTGCCTTCATCGCCCTGGCCTTCTGGCGAGCTTCTGTGACATCCATTTTCTTGCAGCTCCCCAGGTGCACATTGCGCGTTTTGCCCCCCTCGCACCAGGAGGCCATTTCAGTCAGGTGTAGGTCTTGGAAGCACTTCCGGCTTTCCTTGACCTTATCCATCCCACACACCGTCAGGTCCTCCAGATCCCGGGCATCTCTGGCCAGCGCCCAGGCGTCCATTTTCAGGGCTTTTCTTCTCTCGCTCCCTCAATTTGCCCTCTCGCCAGCCGTATGGCCTCCTGCAGCTTGGCCTCCAGCATCTCCCTGGGCGGCAGCTCCACCAAATACTCCGCCACCCAGATCTCGCCCCGGTCGAGCTGCAACAGCTCTATCTGCTCCCGGTTCTTCTCGCCGCATAGGATCAGCCCGATAGGCGGCTCCTCGCCAATCCGCCGCTCATACTTGTCCAGCCAGCGCAAATATAGCTCCATCTGGCCCTTGTAAGCGGCATCGAAACTGCCCAGCTTCAGCTCAATAGCCACCAGACGGCGCAGGCTGCGATGGTAGAAGAGCAGGTCGAGGTAGAAGTCTCGATCGCCAATCGTCATGCGCTTCTGCCTGGCAATGAAAGAAAAGTCCGTGCCCAGCTCCAGCAAAAAGCGCTCCAGCTCCCGCAGAATTGCCGCTTCCAAATCGCGCTCGCTGTAGGTGTCCTCCAGCCCCAAGAAGTCTAGCAGATAAGGGTCCCGGAAGACCAGATCGGGCGTCATGAGGTCCACCAGCGACTTCCCGCGAAACAGCCGCAGCGCCCAGCCGGATAGAAGACCGCATCCATCCTTGGCCCCCTGGCCTTGAGCCCCCGGACCGCAATTCTCCACGCAGCCCATTCCGGCCATCGGCTCTGCCAGGCTGCTTTCTTCCTGCCCCTTCGGCTGCAT
>Ga0105092_10001396_pt1 | contig 12972 bp, 7 predicted proteins | sample PPLLak2March2015_FD_87021 | JGI IMG/M metagenome (GOLD analysis project Ga0105092, IMG submission 87021) | Freshwater sediment microbial communities from Prairie Pothole Lake near Jamestown, North Dakota, USA - PPLs Lake P7 Core (1) Depth... | ecosystem: Environmental > Aquatic > Freshwater >... | reverse complement strand
CAGCATTCCGGACCTGCTCATCCTCCCGTAAAACATGCAGGACCTTGGCCCAGAACCATTCGGATGAATATATTCCTCCCTCATATTTTGTATAATCCACACCCCCCCAGGTTTTGACAAGGCGATTAATCTCATCAGCCTCCTTTGTTGCAGTATGATCCTTCCACAAAATAAACATCGCATTCGGATTATCCCGGAAAGCAGGTGTAAGAGAGAGGGGTGTTCCTTCCCGGTTAACTGCAACCGGGGTGGATCCGGTTGTGTCCACCGAAATAGCCACAACATTTTCAGCCACCTCTTTGTCACATTTGGATAGGGCGTTTCTTATTGTCATTTCCAGTCCTTCAATGTAATCAAGCGGGTGCTGCCGGAACTGGTTTTTTGAAGGTAAGCAGTATTTACCGGACTGCCATCGGGGGTAATAAAACACATCAGTGGCTATTTCCCTGCCGTTTGAAGCATCTACAATAAGAGAACGGACTGAATCCGTTCCATAATCAACACCAATGACGTATTTCATAGTGGATAGTTGTTAGTTGTTAGTTAGTTAAAAACTAAAAGATAAAAATTAAAAGTTGGGGAAATTGACTTTTCATTTTTCACTTTACGTTTTTAGTTTTTATCTGATTTCGTCTCACCAGAAATAAACATAAAATATTACAATGATAGCTACGATAATGGTAGTATGCAGTACATCCCATTTATTCCAGCTTGCCCGGGTGATCGCCTTGTCTTTGGCGGAAGCAGCGTAGATGGTATAATTCAGCTGTTTATCAGTAGGTGCGTCGGTAAACAGACTTACAATCACAACTGTCGCAATACAGAAAAAGAACAGGAGACCGGTGAAATTAAACCCATTTACAGAGGCAATATGGAATAAGAACCCATATTGATCAGTAAACATTTTATCGAGTGAACCAGCTACCTGGGATAGCATATTTACCGCATGTTCTTTGGTATCGGGTGAAACAACTGCCATGGAGCCTGCTGCATCGTTTACAGAGGACTGCATTGATCCTGCCAGGTCACTGGGAAGTATCTTGCCAAGCTTTTCTGAAAATGCCTGCATACTTGTTACCAGTAATTCCCTTGTGTAGGTTGTAGCTTTTTCGGCACTCACCATAAGCTTTTGCGCTTCAGTGACCAGGCCTGCTTTGGCGCCGATTGTAATATTCAATGCGAGCCTGAACATACCGATTGCGAATCCCAGGATCATGCCCCACAAAGCCCCTTTTGCTGTGGTCCGCTTCCAGAATACACCCAGCAGGAAGACTGTGGCAATGGCAGGTGCGAGCAATCCCTGTACTGCCTGCAGGTATTCATACAATACCTTGCCCAGGCCAAGCATAACCGGTATCCACACCACGCCCAGCACAACTACCGATGCCGTAGCTATCCGGCCAACAACCAATAGATGCTTTTCACTTGACTGGGGTTTAAACTTTTTATAAAAATCACCGACAAAAAGAGCAGCTGAAGAATTGAACAGAGATGCCAGTGAGCTCATCAGCGCAGCCAGCAGACCGCATACAACTATACCCTTGACCCCCACGGGGAGTAACTGCGCCACCATGGCAGCAAATGCTGAATCACTGGAGCTTACGTTCAAAAGCCCTTTCTGGCTGAGCGCAAAAGCGATCATTCCGGGAATCAGGAAAATGAAAACTGGCAGCAGTTTGAAATATCCTCCCAGGATAGCTCCCCTTCGGGCTTCCATCTGGTTCCGTCCCGACAGGACACGCTGTACAATAAACTGATCGGTACACCAGTACCAGAATCCGATTACCATGGAAGCAATGATCACACCTGGCCAGGGAAATTCAGGATCCGTTATTGGCCTCATCAAATGCATGTTGGGACCAGCAATATGCTGCACCTCTCCCCAACCGCCCACTTTGACCAGTCCAATAAACAGGATCACGACAGAGCCGATCAGCAAAACCGGTGTTTGTAACACGGAAGTGTACATCACTGCTTTCATACCTCCGATAACTGTATATATACCGGTAATAACCACCAGTCCAATGGCACTTACCCAGAAAAAATCAATGCCCCAAACGGATTCAATGCCAAATACTTCTTTGAAAACCACACCACCCGCATATACGGTAACTGCCACCTTGGTGAGCACATAGCTGATGAGTGATATCATGGATAGAATTGTCCTTGATCCGGACGAAAAACGGTGTTCCAGGAACTCCGGCATTGTAAATATCTTGATCCTGTCATAAAAAGGCACAAAAACCCACCCGAGTAACAGTATGACCCAGGCCTGGATTTCCCAGTGTGCCATGGCCATACCACTGATAAAACCTGTTCCGGCCAGTCCCACAAGATGTTCTGAACCGATATTGGAGGCAAAGATGGATGACCCGATCGATACCCATCCCGCATCTTTTCCTGCCAGAAAATAGTCATTTGTATCTTTATCCTTTTGCAGGAATACCCAAACCACAATACCGATCAGGGCAAGGAAGAAAACTGCAATTACAATCCAGTCAATTGTTGCCATAGGGAGGAGATTTACGATTTACGATTTATGATTTACGATTTACGATTAGAACCATCAACTATCAGCAATCAACTTATACAAATACGCGCCTTTTTTCGAATCTGTCTTGTCCTTGATTGTGGTCCGCATTAAAACGCCCAGGGAAAGCATCTTCTTTCTAAAATTCCCGGCATCTATGCTTCGCTGGAAAATGGCTTCATACAATTTTTTCAGGTTTGTCATTGTAAAAAGATCGCCCAGCAGTTCCTTTCCCACCAGTTCGGTACTGGCCTTTTTCTGAAGGCTTAGCAAAGAACATTTTATCATTTCCTGATGATCAAAAATGAGCTTAGGCAGTTTTGAGATCGGCCACCAATGCGCTCCATGCTCGCTCACCAGGTAAGAATCCTGCTGGGTTATCCTGATCAGTGCATAATATGTCACGCTGATTACCCGGCCGGCCGGATCACGGTCAGGTTTGGAAAAAGCATGCACCTGCTCCTGGTATATGTTTTCAAGTCCGGTTATATTATACAATACACGCCTGGCTGCGTTACCCAATGTTTCATTACTCCCGACAAAACCACCCAGAAGCGACCACTTTCCGGCAGAAGGCTCAAAGCCTCTCCGGTAAAGCAACACTTTTAATTCATCCCTTTCATAGCCGAATATCACGCAGTCAACTGCTAAATAATGCTTCTCATGAAGGGTATATGAATTATCCGGCATGATTTGAAAATGTATTTTATTCCATAAATATAAAAAGTAATATTTACTTTTAATGATAAAATCACAAAAATTTTGTTCCGTTACCGGCTGTAATTTTTCGGGTTAACCTATTTTACTAAAAATTTATAAACAGTCAATTGTGTGTACTTCTCGCCCGGATTCAGCACCACACTGGGAAATTGCGGTTTGTTTGGTGAATCTGGAAAGTGCTGGGCTTCCAGGCAAAATCCATAGTGCTTCTCGTATTTAATCCCGTTAAAGCCGGTCAGGTCTCCTTCGAGGAAATTGCCGGTATAAAATTGCACGCCAGGTTCGGTCGTAAAGGCCTGCAAAACCCTTCCGGAAGCAGGTTCATACACTTCAGCAGCCTGAACAAGCTGCCCGGTCTTGTTTCTAAGTTTGTAATTGATGTCATAACCGCCCGGAACCTGGTCAATCCTCTCGCCAATCTTATGGGCAACCGTAAAATCAAAAGGAGTTCCGGCCACCGGGGCCAGAATACCTGTGGGTATAAGGGTGGTATCGGTGGGCGTAATGGAATCAGCCATAAGTGTCATTTCATGATTGAGAATATTCTCCTTACAGGCTGTCAGGTTAAAATAACTATGGTTGGTAACGTTCAAAACAGTCGGTTTATCCGTTTCTGCCTCGTATGCAATTTTGATCTCATTGTTGCTGGTCAGAATATAATCCACCCGTACCTCTAAATTTCCCGGATAGCCTTCTTCCATGTCTGGACTCAGATAGGAAAGACTGATTACGGATGAATCGGGTGTGGAATAAGCTGTATCGATTTCAAAAACCCGCTTGTTGAATCCCTTAATTCCTCCATGCAGATGGTTTAGGCCATTGTTCACAGCCAGGGTATACGTATTGCCATCCAGACTGAATTTTCCCAGTGCAATCCGGTTGCCGTATCTTCCCACCAGGCTTCCAAAATAGGGATGTGCTCCCTGGTATGATTGCAGGCTGTCGAATCCCAGGACTACATTTTCCATCTTTCCGTTTCTGTCGGGAACAACTATGCTATTTATTACAGCCCCGAAGTTTGTTATTTTTACTTCCATGCCGTTTTTATTCCTGAGGGTAAAGAGCTTAATCTCTTTGCCGCCATCTATTCCCCAGGTGATTACATTCAGAGAATCAGGAGCTTCCGGTTTCGTTTTACAGCCAGAAACCACCAGGATCAGTGCCAATAAAATAATTGTAACTTTTTTCATATGATTTAGTTAAGGTTGTGTTTGTAATTCGGGTTAAAATTTAAGCAAACTATTTTATTTTCCATTCATTCATTCCACTCAATGGTGCAGGGTCTGTTTAATGGCTAATATAGTTGATCCGAACATTATTTTTTCAGCGGTTTCACCCTCATTACAAATTCATACCGCCGCGGCATTGCACGATACTGATTAAAGACCGACCGCGCCGTGCATCCCACACCACTGGTGGCATAATCAAAATTGAACGTAATACCGTCAAATGGCTGAAGCTGGTATGTATATAAAGCCTTGGTGAGATTTTCAACCGAATAAGGCCATGCACTGAAATTGAAAACCTGGTCACCTGAGAATTCAAGCCCATTCCCTTCCTGATCCAGCATGCGGACCCAGGTATTGTCTGTACGCAGGCCATAATCCTGGGGAATTAGATACGGCTCGATCATATCTTCGACTGATGAAGTATACTTTCCGATTTTATATCCCGATTTCCGGTCGGGATAGTTTTCCTGCGGACCCCGGCCATACCACTGAACCTGGTCGAGGCTTTTATCGAGTACCCATTCTGTTCCCACACGCGGAAGCCAGGCGGGCATGTCACCGCTGGGAATTACTGTATGTTTGATCGTCATTTCACCATCCGCATCTATTTTATAGATATATTGGTTCTGAAAGCCATCCGACTGTCTTGCCATGGTTTGAATATCCTTTATTTCAATTTCAACCACCTGGTTAATTGTCCGGTAACTGAAACTTTCCAGTGTCCTCTGCAGATCATCCAGTCCGGTTGAATACCAGTCTGTTGCTGCAAAGTGTCCATACCCCTCACCCCAATGTGTGGTGCCGGAAGAAGAACTGCCCCACTGGTCCGTTTCATTCGCCAGGGGAGCCCTCCATACGTTTAAATCCGGACCACGGCGGATCAACTCCTTGTCAAAGCAACGCATTGATTTTAAAACACCTGTTTTTCTGTCAAAGGTGTATTCAAAATGATTTCCTTTCACGATCAGCGTGTCGGCTGCTTCCATTGTGGTGACAACTGATTTTACAGGGATTCTTATCTCCTGATAAGATTTCCCAGTCGGAATTTCAAACTGCTCAAAGGCAATTTCAAATCCGGCCTTTGCCCATGCTTTGTTTTCTTTCTGACGGAAACTCAATCCAAGCCTCCAATCATGCAAATCTTCTCCTTCATAATGACGAAAGGGAATTTTTACGATTGCCGTGTCGCCGGGATTGATATCGGTTGACAGCTCGCCATTCTCTACTGTATCGCCATCAGCAGTCAGTATCCAAATTGTCTGCAGATCGCTAAGATTGGTAAACAGATAGTGATTGATTATTTCAACCGATCCGTCGCTTGCGTTAATGAGCTTTGCGGATACAGGCTGTCCCGACTTTTTGATCTGCCACATCTCCGGCTGGGGACGCCGGTCGGGCCAGATTGATCCATAGGTCCTTGCACCAATGCCAATGCTGAAAAACTCACCTTCCTGCTTAATTTCCTCGAAATCAAGCCAGAGAGCAGACTTTCTTTTCAATTCATCAGATGGTGATATAAGTTGTTCAGGTTTCAGGGCATGATCAAAGATTCCCACCATATCGATCACCGCATCACACAGGTAAACCGAAGTTTCCTGCCCGTGAATTTCCGCATTCCGGCCAATGTTGACCGGGAAAGGAAGGTTTTTAATATTTCCGGAAGCGCTGGCCTCCTTTCCCGGAATGCCATCAATGAATAAGGTCAGTTTGCTCCCGTTGTAAACAGCTACCAGCTGGTGCCAGTTGTTATTCCAGTTTGCCGGCAAGGGACTCCGAACGGCATTCCTTCTGCCCGTAGTAACATAGAATTCGATTGAATCTTCATCCAATTGCTGAATACCATATTGATAGCTTCCCTTGTTAAGAAGTGTTCCGGCAGAACTGTTCAGCGAACGCGGATAAACCCATATCGACAGCGTGAGCTCATTTCCAGTGATTTCGACAGCATCATCACGGTATACTTCCACCCACTGGTCATGCCCGTTCAGATCGATGCCTTTGCCTGCCTTTCCATTGACCAGTTGGGCCCTGCCCATCACATTCACCGGTACCTGGTTGGCAGAACCATCTTTCAGGGCTATCACCTTCTCGCGAAGTCCGGGACTTACAAGATCCCATATCGCCCCACCCATACTGCGGGGATAGGCACGGATCATTTCCCAGTAATCATCCAGTCCGCCACCGCCATTGCCTGCCACACTGAGATACTCATCCATAAACGATGGCCGTGGATCAATACTGTCGGGTATCACTCCCACCAGGGTTACCATTTCGAAGGGTGTATAATAGCGCGGGCCGATTATGTCCTCACATGGATGCGCAAAGGCATTCCCACCATACATCCAGTACCTTGTGGGATCAAGTTTTTTGCCTTCCTCTATCACAGCGCAAATATTGCTGCCCTCGCCGCTTTCATTGCCTGCGCTCCAAAACAGGATGCAGGGATGATTGCGGTCTCGCAGCACCATCTTCTGAACCCGTTCCACATACATATCCCTCCATGCTGCTGATTCCGACAGATATTCCGTTGCATGGGCTTCATCTCCCGTTTCATCAACAACATAAATCCCGTATTCATCTGCCAGGTCGAGGTATTGTATGACCGGCGGATAATGAGACGTTCGCACACAGTTGATATTGAATTGCCTGAGCAGTGTAAAATCCTTCCGTATGGTTTCCTCGTTCATGGCATGTCCCTGTTCGGGATGTTGCATGTGGCTGTTGATTGCATTCAATTTGACAGGTTTTCCATTCAGGTAAAAGACCTGGTTCCGTATTTCGGTTTCCTTAAAACCAATACGACCGGATATAATCTCCTTTGTTTTACCTGCGCCATCGACCAGTTCAAATACAAGCGTATACAGATTCGGGAATTCAGCAGACCACTTGTCCGGTTTGGCAATTTTCTCAGATAACCGTACGGACTGCATTGATCCGGGTGCAACTTCGAAAGGCGCTGAAAACAGGGTATCGACAGCCTGATGTTTATTATACAGTGTTGCCTTTACTTTATAATTGCTTCCTGCAGCATCCGTATAATTCCTGATATCCAGAGCAAGTGCCAGCGTGGCATCCCTGAAACTTTCATCAAGATCCGTGGTGGCATGCCAGTCAAAAATATGCACGGCAGGGGCTGCAAAAAGCCATACATTGTCGAAAATTCCGGCAAGCCTCCAATAATCCTGGTCTTCGAGATAATAGCCATCGGAATATTTATACACATTAACAGCCAATACGTTTTTGCCCGGCTTTAGAAACCCCGTAATGTTGTATTCAGCCGGTTCCTGGCCACCCTCGTTATAACCGGCCTGTTTGCCGTTTACCCATACAAATGATGCTGAAGCGGTTTTTTCAAGACGCAGGAACACCTGCCTGCCTTTCCAGTATGCCGGCAATTCAAAGGTTCTGCGGTAGGAACCGGTAGGGTTATATTCATGCGGCACTTTGGGCGGTGTGGGTTTGAACGGTGTAGTCACATTACGGAACAACGGATCGCCAAATCCCTGCATTTCCCAATTGCCGGGGACTATGATTGAACTCCAGTCCTTGTCGTTAAAGTCTGGATTATAGAAACCGGCGGGCGTACCCTCCGGTATTTCGCTATAAAAAAACTTCCAGCTACCATTCAGCGAAAGGTAATTGCCCGATTTTTCCAATATCCCGGCCCTGGCTTCCTGCAGCGTAGCATATGGGACTAGGGGCACATGACCCGGTTCCTGGTTTAATTCGAAAACTGATGTGTTTTCAATATAATCATAAACATTGTCGAGGTAATTCAATTCCTGGGCGACAATTGAGGATGCGGGTATTATCAGTACCAGCAGAATTCTTAGCACAATGGGCACTGTTTTCATGTATAATGAAGGAGTTTTTTTTGGTGAAAATAATTTATTCTATTTCCATTCAATAACGATTGTTTCTTCAGAAGCAAGAGAAAGCCTGTTATTTTCTATTTTGCCCGTTTTATCCGAAAACAAAACAGAAGGCTTCAGATTTTTGCTGTTCACCAATTCAAGATCCTTACTACCCCCGCTTTTGTTTATGATTATGGTGATATACGAGTTACCCGATTGCAGCGTTTTCATCATCATGCCTGTTTCCGGGGCGTTAAACCGGAAGGGGGCTGAAGCAATATTTGACTTTGCTTCACCCTGCAGGAGGGTGGAAAGTGGCGAATATCCCTGAATTCTTCCTGCCAGTCCGATCAAACCGGGTATCCACAGTACTTCTCCCCTGCCATATGCATTCCGGGTGGCAATGATATCCTGATTAAATAAGCCAATAGTTTTGGCGGTAGTCGGGGCCAAAATTCCGCGCCAGCAATGCCCCGGAATTTTAAGTGATGGATCCGTAAGAACAACATCGAAGAGGTTGCCTTCCAGTTTGAACTCCCGGATATTTGCCCCGAATACTTGCTCCAGCGGAAATCCTGTTTTCATGATGCAATGGGCATGCTCATCATAATAAGCCGTCAAACCGTCTGCGATCAGCTTGCCTCCTTTTGACACAAAGTCATCCAGGTTCTTCCAATACCTTGACGGAAGAGATACCTGGTGGGCCAGTATAATAACTGTTCCTGTAAAGTCTGTACCACTAAAATCAAATTCATCGATTTCTTTCAGGTTACTCTGAATACCCATTTCACATAACGCTTCGAAATATCCCAGGGCAGATTTCATCACACCACCTGCATCGCGTCCTTCATAATGGTCTCCCCCGGTCTGGAGTTTCTTCTCCACCCAAAATGATTCGCGGGTGTATACTATATTGATTCCTGATTCAACAGGTACAGCGGCTTCAAACAGGGCTGTGTTTTCGCTGATCACCTTTGCCACCGAAGAAGCAGCCGTCAGCCTGTCGGTGGGTTTATTCTGAAAATCGATCATGGCCCATTCACCTGCTTCAAAACCCGAAGCACGCGGGTTAAACGTCCAGAATATGGCCCCCTTACCGCCGCTGGCTATAACTGTCCATATCCACTGATTGATTTCCTCACGGGTTGGACACATGGCATTATATCCGCTGTAGGTATTGTTCCCACCCTGGATTTCAGTCATCAGCCAGGGTAACGAACCTGCCCCGGATCGGATAATTTCACAATTAGCCGACATGGCCACCGTATATTGGCTTCTTTTATAATATCCAAAATGCCAGCTGGCATGGGCAGAACCTCCGAGTGAGGTCAATATTTTTCTCCAGGCAGGGAAATTATATTCAGCGATATTTTGAAAAATTGCATGATTGTTCACATGCAAATGGCTTCCGGGATCATATTTATATACTTCATCCTTTAGCCAGTTTAAAAACCAGGTATTGTAATCGACGAGGAATCGCTCTTCATCAAAAGTAAAAATGTTATAGCCTTTGCTGGTATAAGTTTCGGCCGTTTGCATTTGTTTCCATTCCCCGAACATCTTACGCGTAAAATCTTCATCGGGCAATTTTCCGCTGCCCGGTTCATTGATAAGAACCCATCCGTAGCATGATTTGAATTGTTTAAAATGTGTAACCAGGTTTTTGATATATTCCGAAATAGATTTCAGGTGTTCATCATTATGCGGAAACTTGAAACCCCCAACATCAGTGAAAGCGGTAGCAGGAAAGAGATTACCCCAAACCTTTATATTGTACTTTTCAGCTGCCTTGTATGCGAGGTCAAAAAGGGAAAAATCCCATGTGCCATCTTCATGGTGCATATAGGTTTCAAACATGCGTATACGACAGATTGTCATCCCATTTTCTTTCATCAGCCGGTACCAGGTGTCAATTTCTTCTGCAGTCTGGCCCGGCTCAATGAATATTTCCGCACCGATCATGGGGGCAATTTGCTGCATTGGGGGAGTATCGGTTTGTTTCATAGGAGCAGAATTTTGTGAATAACTGCTGGCAAACGAAAAGGTTAGAATTAAAAGGGGAATAAATAATTTTTTCATGGTTAAAATAAATGTCTGCAATACATTATGCGCTTCACGCAACGAACAACCCTGGAACCTTTCCCCCGCTGGCCTTGCTTCGCCCGCTGTCGCCGGAGTTTCAGCGCCGGCGCCCGAAGCGGCTACGCGAAGGCGTAGCAGGGGTAGCGGGTGGATTTTGCCGTATTTATCTCAAATACCATATGCCCTCCGGGCAATGGTCTTCCATCTTCCATCTTCATTTTTTTGATTCATCATATTGACTGATCTTTGCCAGGATACGGGTTTCCGCATCGTCATACATCTCCCTGATAAAATCATCGGAGAAGTTGAAGGTGCGTTCCTCCAACCGAAGGCTGTCAATTCTGTCAAAAAGCCTCTCCCGGGCCTGCTCAATATCCTTTCCATAAATATGGTATGAATCAGCCTGCCAGTTCAATCTTCCCAGTTTAACTTTTTTCATGGTGCGCCGGGCGATTTCTGCTGCTACAATTTCCCTGTTGAACTGAATAAAGCCGAACATATTCATGAAGCTCGCACCCCAGGCATCGTTGCTCCGGAAACGGATATTACAGTTGAGCCAGTATATGCCTTCGCTGTCCTCCAGTATCCTGTACCAGAGCGATTGAAGGCAGGGCGGGTCAAAACAGTCAAGGTCTAGATTCGGCATCCAGGTGATCATTTGTGCCTGTCGTGTAAATGGCTGCTTGCATAATTTATCAATAACCGCCTCTATCTGGTTTATGTTGAAAAAACCCTTGATTCCGGATCCACCCGTTTCGGATTCCTTCCATGTACCGTATTTTTCCAACCTGCCATGATAGGTATATTCCCAACGTGTGTCTGCCGGATCATTCATATTCTTTACCCAGTGGTCTTTGAATCCTTTCAGTTCCAGCACATATTCCTTGAGGTCTTCGATGCCTCCGGGGAAGGCCATATGGATCATGGGTTCGCTTTCCGGTTCTTCAATAGTCAGGTTTAATGTGCAATCAATACTTTCCGGGTCCCCGGGCTTGTCATACTGCGTTTTAAAACGGATCCCGCGATTGTAAAGTTCAATCAGTGCTTTTTCGAATGCCTGTGCCAGTGACTTTTCTGAAATAGTGATAACAGGAATATTTAACATATGCTCTTTATTAATGAATACTATTCAAACCTGAAGCAATCCATCCTATCCATGTTATTTACAACGAAAATGAATTTCTTACAGAGTTAATTTGGTCTCCCCCGCTTTCAATCCATAATTCTTCCCTTCCCATACAAATATTCCGGTCAGGTTCCCCGGTAGATTCACCAGTACATTCCATTTCCCTTTTTCATATGTATACCTTACTGAAATTTTACCCATCGGATGGGGGATTTCGCCTCCAGCCGTTTTCAGGTCACCCAGATGTGGTTCGATTTTCACCCGCTTAAATCCGGGCGCGTCCGTATCAATACCCAGGACGATCCGGTAAAATTCTATATTTGGACTGGAACCCCAGGCATGGCAATCCGACCGGGCTGTATTCACATTGGAATCTTCTGCCCAGGTAGTCATGCCCATGGCAATATTCTCATGCCACTTGTCCAGCCAGCTGAGATAATCATTGCCCAATCCTGCTTTAACCAGGGCGAGATGCAAATAGTATTTGAAATAGATGGATGCCGGTGCAAGAGAAATATCTTCGAGCATTTTTTTGGCCAGCTTACTGCTTTCTTTCTCCGGCACAAGGTCCGTAAGAATGGCCAATGTATTGGCATGTTGCGAAAAAAGATCCTTTTCCGGTGTATCGGCATATAAACCTTTCGAAGCATCCCAGTATTTCTGCTGAATGGTCTGTTTCAATAGTTCAGCCCTGGCCAGGTATTCCTTTGAAAATGCATCCATTCCCAATTCTTGTTCCAATTCAGCTGCAAGCTGATAGGTCCACAACAATTGCAGATCAAGCACGGCCGAGTTTCCTTCCTTTCCAAAGGGCGCTGCCCCACCCGACCAGCCTTTCCGGTTTTCGACCCAATCGGTAAACAGCCAGTACGGAACTCCTTTTAGCGATCCGTCCTGCTGCTGGTATTTATTGAAAAATGCCAGTACTTCCCGTGTGCCATGAATTTTATCCCGGATAAAATTGCTGTCGGGACGATACATCCAGTAATCATGCATCATACCGATATACCAAAGGGAAAAAGTTGGGATGATCTGCAGTGAAAAGGAAGGATGGCGGCTGCCCGTCACACCTTCAGCAATACGGGAATGATCCATCAGGTTCAGGGCATTCCTTACCAGCCGGTCATCACCGCTGTTATAGAAGCTGACCATAGCCTGGATCCGGGTATCTCCTATATATTCAAGTTGTTCATAAAAAGGACAATCCACATAGGTTTCCATGGCACATAGCCTGGCTGTTCTCCAGCCGATATCAAGAACTTTTTGCAGCGAACTGTTATCCGATTCAAAGCGGGCATTCATCTCGAAGGGATAGCCTGTAAACGTTCCGTAAAAATCATCAATGACAAGCGGTTCATCCCGGGTTTCTATTGTAAGCAGAACATACCGGAAAGTTCTCCAGTACAGTGTGGTGAACTCCTGTTTCATGGT
>Ga0105092_10001393_pt1 | contig 12980 bp, 10 predicted proteins | sample PPLLak2March2015_FD_87021 | JGI IMG/M metagenome (GOLD analysis project Ga0105092, IMG submission 87021) | Freshwater sediment microbial communities from Prairie Pothole Lake near Jamestown, North Dakota, USA - PPLs Lake P7 Core (1) Depth... | ecosystem: Environmental > Aquatic > Freshwater >... | reverse complement strand
CGCAGCGGAACTTCGATGGACCGGGTGGTGAAGTGCACCGTGATGATGGCGGACATGAAAGAGTGGTCGCGCATGAATGCGGTGTACGCGACTTACTTCAAGAAGCCGTACCCGGTGCGGGCCGCGTTCGGTGTGACGGGTCTCGCGCTGGGGGCGCGGGTCGAAATCGAGTGCATCGCGACCGTGGCCGAGTAGTTTTCCGCGAAACGGCGTCGGTTCCGCCGCACTCGCGCTACCAGTCGCGATGCGTCGGACGAAACGCTAGCGCCTTGACAGGTACAACGATAACTTAATAGTATTCTAACCCCAGGGAAGCTCGGCTCTGCAACTTCGCTCCGCGTTACTGCTGCTTTCCCACAAGCGAACTCGATATCGGACTTCACACGCAATATCACGCGCCCACTCGCAACGGGGGCGGAGGTCTTGGAATGCGACCATTACCAAAGGTTCTTCTATCGCTGGCGGCGATCTCAATATTCGCGAACTGCGGCTACGTGTCGGTGGTGCGTGCCCCCAAAGATCCTGATGGCACGGATACGAAGACAAAGGGGGTCCGGTTCTATCGCCCCGCGCCGTACCTCTGGATTACGCCGGCTGCGCCGCCGGACAAAGTGAATATTGAAACGAAAAGCAATACGACCAACAAGCCCGCCGACAAGCCTGAATCGAGCTCGACGACGACTACCGTTGCTTCCACATCGCCAGCCGCATTCACCGCGCAGATCATCTTTCTGCCGGACAAAGAAGAGGAATACATCATCCAATGGGAGTCCGGCACGTTTGGGACCATTCACCCGAAATTCATCCTTGAGAACGGGTGGAATCTGACATCCTTCGAGGCTGATGTGAACACGGGCCTTTCGGCTTCGTTGTCGTTAACGGGTGCGGCATCGTTAACGAAGGCATCCGACAAACAACGCGACGAGATCCCCGGCCTTTATAAGTTGAAATACGACGAAGACCTGAAAGCATGGACAATTGACCGAAAGGTGTTTTCGCTTGAAGATGTTCTTAAACAGTAAACACGCGCGACTTTGACAGTTGCCCTCCCGAGAGGGTATCATGGCTTCATCATTGCGACGCCCCCCTCGCCTACTGTTCTAACCTCCGAAGGGACGGCATCCCCGCGTCGCTCATGAGGTTCCTAAGGGCACGGTATGATCGGCCAGGAGATCTCCCACTACCGCATTACCGGCCTTATCAATGAAGGCGGACTCGGTATTGTCTACAGGGCCGAAGACCTCACTCTCCGCCGCACCGTCGCTATCAAGGTCATCAAACCCACCCAAAGTGATCCCGAGACCGCGAGCAAGCGCTTCCTCAGAGAAGCACAAGTCGTCTCGCAAATAGAACACCCCAACGTAATCTCGATCTACGAGGTCGTGCATGAGGGCGGCAAGAGCTACATCGTCATGCAGTACGTCCAAGGTGCGTCCCTGCAGGAGCGCCTGAAGAGCGGCCCCGTACCCGCCGGCGAAGCGCTCGATGCTGCGGTGCAGATCGCGTCCGGACTCGAGGCAGCGCACAAGGTCGGTGTAGTCCATCGCGACATCAAGCCCGAGAACGTCGTGGTAGACGCGCGCGGACTCTGTAAGGTACTCGACTTTGGCCTCGCGCACTTGATGGACCGTTCGACGCTCACGGGCAAGGGGCTTGTGCCCGGAACGAGGCCCTACATGTCGCCCGAACAAATGCTGGGTGGCGACGTCGACCACCGAAGCGACATCTATTCGTTCGGCGTCGTACTCTACGAATTGCTCACGGGCAAGCACCCCTACGAGGACATGGAAGAGCACGCGCTCTTCTACCAAGTTGTAAACGTCGACTTGCCGCCTCTGGACGCTACGAACCCGGCCCTGCCATCCGACCTGCAGGCGATCGTCTCCAAGGCGACTGCCAAGAGAGTGGAGGATCGATACGACAACATCGGCGAAATGCTGCACGACTTGAAGGTGGTGCAAGCCCGACTGGAGGCGGAATCCCCGTCCGCGACGGAACGTCTCCATGCGCACAACCGTCGCCGACGGGCCGCGGTCATAACCACTTTGTCGTTACTGTCGATCGTCGTGATTGTGGTGATTCGATCGCCGCGCTTCACGGAGGCTTTGCGAGGTTCGACACCCCGCATCATGGTTACGCGCGCCGCCAACAGCTTCGCCAACAAAGACATCGACTATCTGTCGGGCGCCATCATGGACGGGTTGATCGGCACGTTGTCCGGACTCGACGGGTACCAAGTGTTGGCGCGTCCGACCGTCTCGACTGCAACGCGCTCGATCGATTTTGCGTCCGCCAGTCTGGGGTCGTCGGAGTTCTTCGACGTCGCAAATCGCGTGGGCGCGGACTACGTCGTGACGGGGAGTTACGCACTGGCGGCGGGCGACGTTATCGTAGTGCGCTGCGAACTTTCAAACGTCGAAGATGGGGTCGTCGTCGGCGGTTGGTCCGCCGAGATGGGGCGATTGGAAACCGACTTTTTCCCCACCCTCGAGCGATTCGCCACGAGCATCGGCGAGGCCCTCGGCGCACGCTGGAAGCCGGACGCGCGAACCGGAAGCACCGCTATGCGGACATCGCTTTCGGAGTCCATGGAGGCACTTCGAGCCTACGAGCGGGGATTGACCTACTACGAATTGGGCAACGACCCCGCGGCCGTCGAGCAGCTCACGGAAGCCGTTCACGCCGACTCGGTGTTCCCGGCTGCGTACCTCTACTTGAGTATGCTGGATCCCGAAGAGGACGCGAGTAACCAATCGCTCGCGCTCGCAATGAAGTATCGCCGTCAGGCCGCACCGCCCGTGGACGACTTGATTGTCGCGCTCTACCAAACCCGCAACGACAAAATCGACGAAGCGATTCAGACGTATGAGAAGATACTTACTGCCGACCCGGAGCAAGTGCTGGCGCGACGCTCGCTCGCGCGACTGTTCATTCAGAAACGCCGCTTCGAAGCCGCACTTGCGGAATATCGAGTTCTGGGAGCTACCAATCCGCTCGACTACTCGTTCTATCCGAACTGGTGGGCAGCGTTGTGCGAAACAGGTCGCGATGCGGACGCATTGCGCTTGCTCACACACTGGCGCGAGCAGTTTCCTAGGGAAGAAGCTCCCGTGCGGCAGCTCCTCAGCCATCACACGCTACTTGGTGGATACGACGCCATTCCCGCGTTGTGCGATACCTTGGACGCCCTCCACGAGGGAGCTGCGCTCAACTCGCGTGCCACGTGGTACGAAATCGTCGGGCGAATGGGGGAAGCCGAGGCGGTGTGTCGTCGCCTCGTCGACTCGCCCGATCCGCACTATGCGCGGTCGCGCGGCCTCACGTATCTCGCGAACATCTACTATAAGACGGGCGACTACCACCGTGGGCTCGATGCGATCCGCGAGGCGCATCGCGTGCAACCCGACTTCTATAATGCGTGGATCGCTGGGCTGCTCACGGCCGCGGTCGGCGATACCGTTGCGGCTCATCACCATGCCGACGAGATTCGCTCGCACTTCGACTACGCTGCCGAGGATTCGACCGTCGTCGAGGGCGTGGCGTACCGCCGGTTCTACTACCACCTTCTGGGAGAGATCGCGCTCGCAGGCGGCGACGCCGCGCGCGCCGTCTCGATGCACACGACCGCGCTCAAATTCTCGACGCGCTTGGACGACCCGTTCTTTCGAACCTACTTGGGCCACGCGTACCTAGTGGAAGGAGACTACGGCCACGCCGCGAGCGAGTTCGAGCGAGTGCTCGCCGTAAATCCCAATTATCCCGACGCGCTCCTCGATCTGGGGGCGTGCTACGCGGCGCAGGGAAAGACCGCGCGAGCAAATCGTGTATTGGAGCACCTAGAGAAAATATGGAAGGACGCCGACCCCGACTATCGGCGAAATGTGCAACTCAATCAGTTGCTGGCGCGAGGGTCGCGCCAGTGAGTAGTACCCCATGCGCCGCGAGTGACCTCGCGGCGCGGCGCTCCCAGGAAGGAGTCACTACGATGGAAAGCTCTATCGCCACATGGAAATACCTCAGGTACATCGCCGGCGCGGCACAGCTCATGACAGAGGTGGTCGCGGATCTCGAGATCGCATTGAAAGAGCAAGGCGTGAACATTCAGAACAGGACACAGCCCGGCGATCCTCCGCCGATGCCCTGGGGTGGAGGCATGTGCTTTCCCCCCGAGAAGTGTAAGGTGAACGTCGCGGAGCTGGCCGAGTACGTGGGCAAGCTTCGCACCTACGTGGATCGAGTGTTTGAGCTGGGGAGTGAACACATCACGGCAGCCCGGGAAAGAGGCGTGAGCCAGTTCTCGTACCGTGTCGTGGGGTCACCTGAAATACCGAAGAAGTAGTCGACGACGTCGTAGTCTCTTGACAACAAGGCGGCCCACCCGATGTCGGGTGAGCCGCCTTTGCTTGGGGAGGGCGTGCGATTCGCCTATTCGCAGGCGACGTTGCGCTGCTCCGTGTCCCAACAAGCCTTGGCACCGCCGTTGTAGTCCGGAACGGTGAGACTTCCGGTGCCGTCGGAATGCCAGTTGATGCTGGAAGTGAGATCCTCGCTGGCGTCGAAGTATTCGATCGAGCCGGTCGTCTTGCTATCGCTGAAGGTGAGAATGTCGCCTTCGTTCTCATAGCCGACGCCGTTGACGGTCAGTGTCAGCGTGTCTTCGTGCAAGCCGTTCACCCAGTCGATGCGCACGCTCGGCACACCGTTGGTTGCATCGATCGGCTCGAAGAACTGCCAGTAGCCGCCCGTGTCGTCGCGCTTCGATTCGCCGCTGAACCACACGAAGTGATCCAGGAGCAGCGCCGGGTTGTTCGACGAAACTTCCAAGCGCCACTCGACCGTGTCCAGTTTCGGCGTTCCGAACAGAAACACGCTGTACTCGATCTCCTTGTCGACGAAGATGTACGTCCACAAGTACGAGCCGTCGTCTTGCTTCTGGGGCACTGAGTGGATGGCGTACGCGAACGCTCCAATCGGCTCTTCGAGCATGTCGAAGGTCGTGAGGTAGATGAAGACCGCGCGCACGTAGGCGTTGATCCAGTTCTCGTGGTCGCCCGCAGCGCTTTGCAGCATGGCGTCGCTCGGTCGGCCGGTCGCGAGCGATTGGGCGTCGACGGCCGGCGAAGCAACGCCGTAGAAGTCCAAGTTGAACTTCATCGTCGAAACGGCCGGCAGTGCGGGGGCTTGGTCGTTGTCAACGTCGGGTCGGGTGGTGGAATCGTCGCTGCATCCCGACAGGGCGACCCAGATAAAGAGCCCCGCAAGTGTCGTTCGAATGGTGCTGTGTTTCATGAGTGTGTCCCTCCTTGGGGTGGTGTTCCTGCGGGAAGGTAAAGCAGCCCATGTGCCATCGGCGTTAGCCGGTTAACACATTGCTATATAAAGCCTTATATCCACTGGTATATGCGGTGTCGCCGTGAATCACCGTCACACTGTTGTCGCCCACTCACGCTCTGTGAACGGCGGCGGAAACGACGCGAAACCACCCTCCATCGCTTAGAAATAGAATAGCGTAACCAACGAGAAGAGGAACTGCGAACCATCCGCGTCGATGTCGTAGGTGAGACCGACGCCGGACGACTCGAGCGTCACTTCCTCGTAGCCGATGATGTGGTAGGTGGCCTCGATGCCGAGCGACACGTGACGCGCGACGGTGAACTCGACCCCCGCGCCGAGGGGCACGCCTCCACCGCTCGCGGTGACGTCGCCGTGTGCGTCGCTGAACTCGAGCGTGTAACCCCCGAGTCCGGCGCGGAGGTAGGGACGCGCGAAGTGGCCGGGTAGAAAGCGGTACTGCATCAGAATTGCCGCGGATCCGATTCCTGCGTCGAGTCCCGGCGCGAGCGACGAATACCCGTTTCCGCTCAGCTCGAGCTGCAAGCCGAACACCGGGTTGAAATCGTAGCCGAGCGTGAGTGACAGCCCGCCCCCGATGTCGGACACCTTTTCGTTCGCGCCGGCGTCGGTGGCCCAGAATTCGCCGGCGTTCAGGCGCAGCGCAAGAGTCAAGCCCTGGTCGGACGGTTGATCCTGCGCGTGTGCGCCCGCGAAGGGTAACGTCGATGCCAGAACCGCGATAGCGACGATGATGCTTTTCATGTGGCTTCTCCTTTACTTCCGTTCGATTCCAAGCGCCTTCATCTTCTTGTGGAGGTTGGTGCGCTCGAGTCCCAACTCCTCGGCCGCGCGCGAGACATTCCAATTGAATTTCTCGAGCGTCTGTACGATCAAGTCGTGTTCCATCTTCTTGCGGGCGTCCTGCAGTGATTTGCCGGCGAGGCCCGGCGCATTCGCCGCCGGGGTCGCCCTCGGTGGTGTAATGGGCGGTGCAATGGAGGGTGCGCCGGACCGCACTTCCGCGCTCAAGTCGTCCGCGTGCACCACGCGCCCCGGGCACATGATCGCCATGCGCTCGACCTGGTTGCGTAGCTCGCGCACGTTGCCCGGCCACGGATACACGGCGAGCGCTCGCAGCACGTCGTCGTCGAACGTTTTCGGCGGTGCGTCATTCTCCGCGCAGTACTCGGCCAGAAACGCACGCGCGAGCAAGGCGACGTCGTCGCCGCGTTCGCGCAGTGGCGGCACGGTGATCGGCACCACGTTGAGCCGATAATAGAGGTCTTCGCGGAAGCGCCCCGCGCCCACTTCGTCGGCCAGGTGCTTGTTGGTCGCCGCGACGACGCGCACGTCGACCTTGATGATCTCGTTGCTGCCGACTTTCTGGATCTCGCCTTCCTGCAGCGCGCGCAGGACCTTGGTCTGCACCTTGAGGCTCATGTCGCCGACTTCGTCCAGGAACAGGGTGCCGCCGTCGGCGGCCTGCCACTTTCCTTCGCGCGCCTGCACGGCTCCGGTGTACGCACCGAGTTCGGCGCCGAACAACTCGGCTTCGATCAGCTCTTCCGGAATGGCGGCGCAGTTGACTTTAATGAAGGGGCCGCCGGCGCACGTGCTGCGATCGTGTATCGCCTGCGCAACGAGCTCCTTGCCGGTGCCCGACTCGCCGAGAATCAATACACGCGCGTTGGTGGGCGCCACGCGCCGCACGTGCGCCATGACGTCGACGGCCGCTCTACTCTCACCCAAGAATTCGCGGCGCTTGCCGCCGCGCGAGCGCAGCTTCTTGTTCTCGCCCGCGAGCGCGCTGTGGTCCAAGGCGTTGCGCGAGGTGAGGAGAATGCGCTCCTTGCCGCAGTCCTTCTCCAGAAAATCGAACGCGCCCAACCGGGTCGCTTCCACCGCGCGATCGATGGTGCCCTGCCCGGTGAGAATGACGACGAGCTGGTCGGGTTTCATGCGGCGAATGTCCGCGAGTACTTCCAGTCCGCCGCGGTCCGGCATCGAGAGGTCGAGGTAGACGACGTCGAACGCGTCGCGCGCGAGTAATTCCAACGCTTGCGTGCCGCCCGGCGCGGTCGCCGTTTCCCACCCCGCGTTGCGATGGATCATCTCCATCATGCGGCGAATGTTGGGTTCGTCGTCGATAATGAGAACGCGTCCGGGCATCATGTCTCCTTGTGGGCGACCGCGGGCGGCGGACCCGCCAGCGGGAGTCGAATCGTGAACGTGGTCCCCGCGCCGGCCTTGCTTTCCACGGTGACGTCGCCGCCGTGCAGCAGCACGACGTTCTTGACCACGGCGAGCCCGAGTCCGGTGCCCTCGCGGCGCGTCGTGAAATAGGGTTCGAAGACGCGTGCGCGGTGTTCCGGCGGAATGCCGGGGCCGTTGTCGCCGACGCGCAGGACGGCATGCTGGCCGGCGCGGGCAATGGAAATTCGGACGGCAGTGTTGCCGGCGGGCGCCATCGCCACCGCGTTGTCGTACAAGTTGACGAGCACGCGGCGCATCTGTTCGGAGTCGAACGGAAACGATTCAACCGGCAGCGCCGCGTCGTGGGTGGTCGTCACCTGCGGGTAGAGGGCGGCGACGTCCCGGACGACGGCATCCAGCGACGCCACCCGCGCGTTCAGCTCGGGCATCTTCGCGAATTCGGAGAATTGGCGAACCAATCGCTGCAACTGCTCGACCTCTTCGCCCACGACGCGCGTGCTCTCCAGCAACAGCTCGCGGAAGGCGCGGTCGTCTCCGCGATACTGGTCGCGCAGCTCTTCGATGGTGAGGCGGATCGGCAGCAGCGGGTTCTTGATCTCGTGCGCCAAATGTCGCGCGACCTCGCGCCACGCCGACATCTTCTCCAAGTCCACCAACCGTCGCCGTTGGTCGTCGAGTCGCGCGACCATGTCGTTGAATGCGTCCACCAGGCGGCCGGTTTCTCCGCCCGCGCGGACGTCCAACCGGTATCCCCAATCGCCGGCCGCGACCACGCCAGCTGCGTCGGATAGGCGCCGGATGGGTGTCGCGATGCGCTCCGCCATCCACAGCGATAGCGCCAGCGCGAAGACGGCACACACGCCGTAGATGATGACGAACGAGTAGAAGAAGCTCCGCGTCAATCCCGCGCGCGTGAGTTGTAACGTTGCAAACAGTTGCCGCGCGGCGATCAGGTCGTTGGCGCGATGGAGGAAAAACGGGTCGGTTTGACGGTAGAAGAGCACCTGATCGCGGTGCGCCGGCGGCGACCAAACGGCGAGGAGCAGGCTGCGGTCGGCGGCTTCGAACACCGTCAATCCGTCATCGGTGTCGAGCGGTGTCGCGAGAAACGACGCGCGACCCGTCAATCGTTGGAAGGACTCGCGAGAGGAAAACGAAAGCAGCGGGGAAGCGCTGTCGGCCACCGCGGCGCTGACCGGTGCCACCATGAATCCCTGCACCGTCGAATTCTGCGCGCGGCCCGTCTTCATGGTGGCCGCCACGCGCGCCGAATCCGGCGGTGAGTCGCCGATCTCTGCCAGCAGCGCGCGGACGTCGCCCTCGAAACGGGTGCGCCGTTCGTCCCACGCGTCGCGTGACATGGCCACACCGCCCTCGAGCGCCCCCTCCAGCGTGTCGTTCAAGCCCACGTTGAAGGTCTTTTCGAGCAGTGACTGTACCACCAACGCTAGCGGAAACGCGGGCAAGGCCGCGACGATGAGACACATGACCACCAAACGCGAGCGAATCGACTTCATGGCCGGCCGCCCGGCGGTCGATACGACGGCGAGCGAAACCAGTCGCTTCGCTGCTCTACGTCTTCGGAAAAGAGGCGCTGGATCAAGTCGTCGATGTTGAGGACTTGTTCGCGCCAGGTGCGGCTCGATTGACCGCCGACCTGTTCTTCCACCCACCCCACGATGTCTTCCTGTTCTTTTCCGCGCAGCGGATACACCGCGATGGCGACCAGAACGGAAATATCCGCTCCGTGGTCCAGCGCCGACAACGGCATCACGGGAACGCGCTCGAGCCGTTCCACCGCCGCCGACACCGTTTCGAACGAAGGATAGCTGTACGACGTGTCGTCGCGAACCAGCGCGTAGACGTCGTTCCACACGTCGCAGCGAATTTCGACTGTGTACAGACCGCGCACCAGCGATCGATCCCGTGCATCGACGACGCGGTATACCAATTCAACCACCGCCGGAAGTCCGCTCTTCACCGTGTTGACCACCTGCTGGTTGAACAGTTCGTCGCTGGTGATGGTGCACACCACGTGGTCGCGGGTGGACGAGACGTCCACGCGCGTGATGCGGGGACGCGGCGCCGCGCGCACTTCCGCCGCCGCGGCGACCAGCAGCACGACGGCGACAATTGGTCTCGAGGGGCGGCCGCGCATCAGAACGAGAACCCCAAGAGCAAGTTCACGCGGAACCGTTCGTCGGTGCCGCCCTCGGTGAGCGGGATGCCGACGTCGAGCCCCAGCGTTCCCGCCCAGGGCAGCAAGACGCGAACTCCATAGCCGGCGCCGACGTCGATGTCGTTCGAATCGAACGACTGACCCTGCAGCACGCCCTGGCCGGCGTCGACGAATGCGAGTGCCACGACGCGCGGCCGTCCCGGAGCGCCCGCCACCGGCCAGCGCAGTTCCTCGTTGACCTGCCAGTAGACGTCGTCGCCGCCGTTGGGCGAGAGGCTCAAGGGGTCGAACCCGCGCACGGAGTAGTTGCCGCCCAGAAAGAAGCGTTCGTAGTACGGCGTGTCGCTCGATGTGATACCGCCGGCCACGTGGGTCGACAGTACCCAGCCGTTGCGAATGTGGAGGTGTTTGCGCGCGTCGAGGGTGGCCTTGGTGAACGACTGCGCGTTGGCTCCGACGTCGCCATTTACGTTCAGCGTGGCGCGCAGGAATGAGCCGCGGGTTGGATACGTCTCGCTGTTGCGCGTGTCTCGAAACGCGCGGAATACCAGACCCCCAATGCTGGACTTTCGGGCGTCGGGAAGAATTTCGTCGGACAGAGTACTCGGCGTCGCGGGCGCGTCATCCACCGCCTCCAGCGAGCTATCGGGATCGACGCGGCTCGCCGCCAGCCCGAACTCCAGACGCACCGCGTCGGTGACGGCGTACTGCAGCGTGGCTTCGGCGCCGCCGCGGCCGATGTTCTGCCGGTATTCGTTCCACCGCGTGAGGCCGGTGGAATCGACCATGCTCTCGTAGAACACCTGATCGGTGCCGTAGAGAAAAAGCCTGGTGTTGAGCGCGAGTCGCCCTCCGTCCGAGATGGGCTTGTGCCACTCTCCGTCCACGCCGAGCATGCGGAACCCCACGCGCAAGCCGAAGCGCAGTTGGGAATCCGCGCCGAGCGAATTGTCGAAGCGCACACCGAGGAGAGTGAGGAACCAGCCGTTGAGGTCGTTGTATCCGAATCCGGTTTCGAACACCGGGTTGGCGCGCTCCACCAGCGCCACGTTCAAGACGACGTCGCCGCGTTGTGTGCCGGGCTGGGTGGAGAAATCGGCGGACTTGAAATAACCGGTCGAGAGGAGTCGCGCTCGCGCGGCGTCGAGGATGTCGGCGTCGACCGCGTCGCCCGGTTCGAGCTCGAGGTGTCGCCGTACCACGAACGACTCGGTGCGGTCGTTCCCGGTGATCTCGATGCGTTCGAGTCGAAGCGACGGCTGGGCGCGGACGGCCCCCGAAAGAGCCGTGAGGAGGATCAGACCGATGACGAATAGCCGTCTCATGCGCCGCCCAAAGCGCAAGTGTTATGCCACGGGCGGGGGCGCGTCCAGAACGGCTATTTAGCTGTAATTAAACATGTTGCGAAGGCCGTCCGTCCGTCGTCACGGCGTCGAGTGTGAAGAAACCTCACACCTGTGACCAGCCGGGGCACCCGGTTTGTCGAGCATGGGGCTGGAGATCGATCTTGACGAGTGTTACCGCTGACGGTAACGTCCACGCGTGGGGAAGGTGAGGCGGGGGAACTACGTGTTCGTTACGTGGACAGGGGATCACACGCCGCGGCACGTTCACGTCTATCGTAAAGGACGCCTGGTCCTCAAGTGGGACCTGGAAAACGAACTTCCGATGAAGGGGAAGCCAACCGCCCGCGTGCTTCGGCTGATTGAAGACCTGCGCAGGGAAGGACTCCTATGAAGATACAGTCCGTTCATTTCAACAACCGAAAGAAGGCCTTCGAAGTTCGCATGCGGAACCGTGTGTTTGCATATCCGTATGCGCGAATGGAGCACGGCCCCCAACCGGGAGATCTGGTACGGGAGGCGCGCATCGATGAGGAACTCGGCCGTGAAGGTTTCTCCTACGTCCTGACCTCCGGCCGGGAAGGCACGGTTCACGCCGAGCAGGTCCTGGACTACAACGAAGACTCGGACTACTTGCGTGAGGCACTCCTGTACAAGCTCACGGTCGAGGCGCAGAAGCGATTGGCGAGTAGCGCGTTGAGCAAGCGTGAGATCATTCGGCGGCTCGGCACGTCGGCAACGCAGTTCTATCGGTTACTCGATCAGACCAACACGCGGAAGTCGGTTGGCCAGCTCATCTCATTGCTTCACATCCTGGATTGCGACGTTGAGCTGGTCGTGAAGAAGCGCAAGTCGGCCTGACCGATTTCGGCGCCATGAAGAAGGCATCTAAAGTCCACTCGCGCGAGGACACTAACAGGCCGGAGTACCACTTCACGAACGGTATTCTGGCCGCGACCGTCATCGCGCTGCTACTCTCCACCTCCGCGCGCTCCGATGACTTCTCTCCGGACCGCTACGGCATCGGCGCCACACTCGTGAAGCCGGACGAGTCGACCTGGGTCGAAGCCCGCGGGCTCACGAAAGGCGGCCCCGCGGATCGAGCGGGGCTGCTGGAAGGCGACATCGTCCTCGATCTCGACGGCCAGTCCGTCCGCGATTGGTCCTTCGACCGAATCATTGACTATCTCATTCGAAGCGAGCCGCTGCCGTTGCGCGTGACCGTGCGCCGCGGGGATGAAACGGTGAATCTGGAGATCGTTCGCATGCGCTTCTCGGATATCGCCGCGAACGCCGGCTTCCGCTGGGAGCTCATCGACAGCGCGCGCGGCTACCGCGCAGTTCCTCTGATCGAATTGCCGCAGGTGAACGTGGGGGACGTCGTCCCATTCGACGGTCTCTTGAATCCCGCGTGCCGACCCGGGACGCTGTATCCGGGCAACGAGACCATCGTGCTCTATTTTTGGACGACGTGGTGTGGACCGTGCAAGGAGTTGTTCGCGAGATTCCGGGGGCAAGGGAACCCGGGCGTTTTTTCGTGGCTCGGCCACCGTTGGGTGGCCATGAGCGTCGACGATTCGTGCGAGGTCTTCGAGCATGCGGTGAAGGCCAACGACCCGCCGGGTGAAGAGTTTTGGGCAAACGGGTGGCACGGCCCGCTGGCGCAGCGCCTCGGCGTGAATCGGCGCGGCGTTCCTACCGCCGCATTGGTCGGTCGGGACGGGCGCTTGATGCGCGTCGCAACCGGCGTGAACGCCATCGTTGGCATGATCAACACGGAACCACCGGCGTCGATGAAGGCGACGTTCCTGCGCGCGGCCGCCGACTTTCACGTGCCGACCGATATCCTGATCGCGGTCGCGTACGCATCGACGAAGTTCAGCCACGTGGCCCAGACGGGAATCGGTGGT
>Ga0105092_10001392_pt1 | contig 12984 bp, 14 predicted proteins | sample PPLLak2March2015_FD_87021 | JGI IMG/M metagenome (GOLD analysis project Ga0105092, IMG submission 87021) | Freshwater sediment microbial communities from Prairie Pothole Lake near Jamestown, North Dakota, USA - PPLs Lake P7 Core (1) Depth... | ecosystem: Environmental > Aquatic > Freshwater >... | reverse complement strand
GCTGCTTCGGCGGCTTCACTGATATGACAGCCTACGATCAGAAGATCTTCAAGTCTGCCAAGGGTATCTTTGACTGCACCTGCTTCAAGGCACCCACCCAGGCTCAATTCCCAAGGGTCTACAACTAAATAAGGGATTTTTCCCTTATTCTTTCCTTTTTATTCATGACTCATTTTGGCATTAATTGGCCGCAATATTTTCCTCACTAACCGATTCTTTGGGAAAAATCTTTTATTGCAGGCTTGGGCAATTGCTGCCATGCAATTCGCGGAATGGGAACCACTTTACCTTGCCATTATCTCCGATTTCGGTTTTTTACAATCCGGGGATGAGGACGCAGCAATATTGCTCCGTGATCTCCTTTCGAGCAGGGTTCCGCCATTACCTGCCGTGAAAGAGCGAATCTCCGGCCATAACGTGATGGTCCTCGGAAACGCGCCGTCGCTTGGATCGGAGCTGGATAGTCTTGATTTAAAACCGCGAGAAGCTGTCAGGATTATTGCGGCAGACGGAGCAACAGCAGTCCTCTTAAGCAGGGGAATCGTTCCGGATATTGTAGTCACCGACCTGGATGGCCCGTTCGATGCCATTCGTCAGGCGAATTCGCGAGGCGCGATTGTCGTGGTGCATGCTCACGGAGACAATCTGGATGCCTTGAGGAGATATGTGCCACAGCTAAAACATGTCGTGGGAACCGCGCAGTGCCGACCGCCGGACGGCCTCTGCAACTTCGGCGGCTTTACGGATGGGGATCGATGCGTCTTCCTGGCCAAGGAGTTTGGAGCAGCCTCCATAAAGCTGGTGGGCTTTGACTTTGAGGATGAGAGCGTAACACCCCGCAAGAAAAAGAAGCTGGGGTGGGCAAAGAAACTGATCGAGACTGCCCTTGGTTAATGAATTTGGGGCTGGCCGAATACGACGGCCAAATCAGATCATTATGCTTTCCGAATCTATGGCTCAAGCTTGTTCAAGCAATTTGAGAATAGGCATCATGGCTTGGCCGGCAACATCATCAGCTGCCCGGCTGGCATCAATGGTCACAAAACGGTCCGGCTCCAGGGCGGCCAGATGCCGAAAGTTCTTGTCTACCTCTCGCAAGAACTCCAGCCGCTCGAATTTCTCGCGCTCAGGACGCGATTGCATCCTCTGCAATGCCAGAACCGGATCCAATGAAAAAAGCAGAGTTCTATCCGGGTGCCTGTTCCACGGGCTGTAGATCTCTCTGATCCATTGCACAGGATCTGGTACAACGCCCCGAAGAGTCACTCCTTGATATGCAGCAGTCGAGTCGGCATATCGATCGGAGATTACTATTGCGCCCTCTTGCAGGGATGGATAAATCAGCTTCTCCAGCTGGTCCGCGTGGTCGGCCATGAAGAGAAATAGCTCTTCCATGCGCCTGGCCACGGAAGGCTCCGAGCCGTCGGATGCAGATAGTTGCGCTTTTAGGATCTTACCGGCCTGGCCGCCGGTCGGCTCTGCGGTGAGGATTATCTTGCGCTGCGGCACGGCCTCGTGCAGCCTTTTTGCGATGAGCCTCGCCACGGTGCTCTTTCCCGAGCCGTCGATGCCTTCCAGAGTAATGAGCTGCCCTTTCACGCGCATTATGCAGAAACGGCAGAGAAGATCAAATTATCGCCGTTGATTAATCATAATTAATTGAAGATATTAATGATGGATTGCGCTAGAGTATAATGGTTATTTGTCGCCCGATACTAACTCTGGCACGTCATTCGCCGGTTATCCGCAGTCAGTCCAGTAACCCTCGCAGCGGGCGTCTGTACCGCATTTGGGTTGTCTCATGGTCATAGGTAGACCATAGTGTCAATATCCTACCACGAGGACCTATCAATGCGGCCTGTATTCCCTTTCTTGCACCGGCACTCACAGCTAAAACAAATTCTAAGCTCGTGACAGCCCTCTGAAGGGACATGATAAAAATGCTGCGTGGTTTTATAAAGGTTTCTGCATGAGGGGAGGAACATTTTTCGGGCTTCTCCGCGCCGCTGCCTAGTAAGGTTTAAGTCGAAGTTCTACATTAACAATGCTGAGGTGCTTCGTTTGACCGACAAGATCTATGTAATTGGGCACAAGAGTCCGGATACCGATTCTGTAACATCTGCAATAACCTATGCCAATCTGAAGAACGCCCTGGGAATGACGGAAGCCGTTCCTGCCGCTGCGGGCGATATCAACGGCGAGACCAAATTCCTGCTGGACTACTTCAAAGTCCCCTATCCAGAGAAGCTCACTGATGCCACCGACAAGAAGGTCATCCTCGTCGATCACAATGAGATGGCTCAGGCCGTGGACAAGCTCAACATGGAGAATATAGTTGAGATTATCGACCACCACAAGATCGGCGGCCTCGCCACCGGCAAACCCATATTCTTCCTCAATGAGCCAGTGGGCGCAACCGGCGGAATTATCGCGAATCTCTATGAGCAGAACAAGGTCACCATCAGCAAGGAGATGGCAGGCCTGATGATGTCCGCGATCCTCTCCGACACCGTGCTCTTCAAGTCGCCGACATGCACACCGCGCGACAAGGCAGCCGTTGAGAAGCTGGCCAAGATCGCAGGTGTCGACCCAATGGCGTTCGGCATGGAGCTGCTCAAAGCCAAGAGCAACATGTCCTCCAAGTCTGCCAAGGAAATTCTTATGGGCGACTTCAAGAAGTTCGACTTCTCCGGAACCAAGGCAGGCGTCGGCCAGGTAGAGGTTATGGACCTCGCAGACCTCGCACCCAAGAGGGCAGCCATCCTCGATGAGATGAATAAGATGAAGGATGCCGAGAAGCTGGACATGGTCGTTCTCATGCTTACCGATGTCATGAAAGAAGCCAGCGATCTCCTCTTCGTGGGCAATGCTGCAGCAGCCTCAGGCTTTGAGAAGGCCTTCGGCGGCAAGCTCGCCAACAACTCCCTCTACAAGGAGAAGTGCTTGTCCAGGAAGAAGCAGGTCATCCCGCCTCTGGAAGGCGCTTTCAAGAAGTAAATATTCCCAACTTGGCCATAGGTGGACCAATCCACCTATTTTATTTTCTTGATCTTTTGCTTCGATTATATTTTTATTATTTTATTCTTTTACCCGCATTATTCTATCGGCTCGGATGCATATTCTCCCCAGTAAATCGCACCAGCGGCTTGGAGAGATGTCTTCGAGCGCAGGGCGGCACCTCGTAAAAGCCCTTCTCCAAATCCCTCGTCACAATCCTGCGCTCGCGATCGGCGGATTTAGTCTTGCAGCACCGGCAGCGATAGCCCTGTCCTTTTCCTGCGGATTCCATGCGCCTGCCGCAGTTGGAGCAGGCCGGTGCCTCCAGAATTTCCTGAAGAGCCAGGTTTAGAATCTTTATCTTCTCCAGGTTGAGCTTTCCCTCGCGGACGGCACCCCAGACCTCCACTTCATCGCCGGGAATGAGCCGAGACACTATTGTTCTGAAGTTCTTGGTGGGCTCGAATGCAGCGCACTTCAGCAGGCTTTTTTTGTCAACATCTTGCAGCGTAAAGAAGAGATGACCGCCCTCGATCGCAGCAGGCCGATCGGCCACTAGCCCATGAAGCCTGTAGCTCTGGCAATCCACCACATCCCCAATCGCACCATCCAGGATGTGGGCGTCCGTTCCCTGATTGGTCTTGTAAAGCACTCTTCTCTCCCAGGGCTCGGATTTTATGGTTCGGAATGCCACTTCGATCGCATCCGGATCACTGCCACGAATGCCGAAGAGCACCGGATCGCCGGTATGCGGTGCGAAGACAATCCTCCTGTTGTGGCAGTCCACCGTGTCCCAGGTGCAGGGATATGTGAGCGCATCCGCCTTCCAAACGGATGCTGCATCAATATCGCGCGGCGTGCCCCAGCGCTGACGCTCACGATAGGCAATAAGCTCGTATGTGTAATCGGGCAGGTCGGCTCCAATGGCCGCCAGCGCGCCGATAAGCCCGCGCCCTTTCTTGAAACCCCGATGCCAGACTCCTTCCTCGTCCAGAAGTTCCCGGGCCTCACCGATCTCCAGGATCTCCGTCACTGCGCGACGGTAGAAGGCCGTCATCTTGGCCGTCACGCCATCCGCGATCACAAGGCCGGGATTGGTATTGGAACCGGAGAAGTCGGACAGCTCCAGGACCGTCTTCAAGGCCATCTCCTTTACCTCATCAGGTCGATCGCTCTCCAGCTCGAAGGCCAGGGCAGCATTGCCGCGCGTCTTGTAGCGAGCGCAGGGATTGAGCCTGACGAGCCTCGGCAGGCCGACGACCTCTCCCAACGGTGCCAGCCTCTCCATGAGCACTGCTGCCAGGTAAGTGGTGCACAGCCCCCTCTCAGAATCAGTATCATCAATTCCAATAAACATGGTCAACCTTAAATAGCCGTCAAACGGTGATATATAATGATGGATAAGGAACTTCTCGCCGAGCGCGTAGAAGAGGTTCTGGTGCAGGCCGGGTTCTCGACCTCGGATCGCTGCTATCTCCGTCCCAGGAGCTTTGATCTGGCTGCCAGAAAGGGAGATATGTTCCTGCTTCTGAAGATACTCTCCAATATCGATGGCCTGAATGAGCAGACAGCTCTTGAGGTGCGCCGTCTGTCCAAGCATCTTTTTGCCAGCCCCCTGTTAGTGGGCGAGAAGACTCGCGACCAATATCTGGAGCAGGGCGCGGTCTACTATCGCTATGGAATTCCAACGCTCAGCCTCTCCACTCTTGCGGATTGCCTGCTGGAAGAAGAGCTGCCGTTGGTTTATGCAGCGCATGGCGGCTTGTATGTGCGCATTGATGGAGTAAGGATGCGCAAGATCCGTCTTGAGCGCGGCATATCTCTGGGTGCTCTGGCCTCGGATCTGGGTGTCTCTCGCCGGACCATCAGCAAGTACGAGACAGAGAGCATGGATACCTCTGTGGATGTGGCGTTGAAGCTGGAGGAGATATTCATGCAAGAGTTGATCCAGCCGGTGGACCCGTTCAATTCTGCCGGCGTGGAGGAAGCGGCGGGCGAGGTCACAGACAACATTTTGCGCCTGCTCCTCGAGATCGGCTTTGAGGTGGTACCCACGGCGCAAGCTCCTTTCAACGCCATTACCAGGGACAATGATCTGGTTGTCCTGACCGGCGTTTCCAAGTTCTCGCAGAGCATGCTCAAGAAAGCAAAGCTTATGAGCAGCCTTTCCGCGGTGGCCAGGACGAAATCGGCGGTGATCGTGGACGGCGAGACCAAGCTTGAATGCATCGAGGAGACGGCGATAATCGAGAAAAGAGAGCTGGAGACCATCGACCGGACTCGCGAGTTTGAGAGCTTGGTTAAAGAGAAGCAGAGCAAATGAAATCCGCTCTTATTCATTTAGAGAATGAAAATCGCAAATAGCTGCAACATTAAGTCGCGTTGGCGCTCAATATTTTCTCGTGAATTTTAAAAAAAAATGAGGCATCTTGAATGCCTTTATGTAGAATCAGTAGCATACGCGTTGACACATCTAAACGCATCACACTGGGACTGGCTCTGAAAACCGTTATTCTGCACAGTAGGGGTTGTCCGCATAGTAGGGGTTGTTTGCAGCGTGGGGGTTGTTTGCAAATTAAATGCTGATGCCCCGTCATTTGACAATAGGTTATTATATCCGATCGTGGATAGTTGTACACCAGCTGAGTTAACTAGACTTGCATAACCTGCACTATCGTCCAGAAGATTTTCCGAATAGCCTGCTGAGTTGAATAGATTAATCTGTACTTCTTCACCCGGATTAAGTTTAATCTCTGGCAGCACAAAAGTAGTTCCCTTATCGGTGTTTACGGAGACACCACTCAATTCAGTCGGTTTGTTGCCTAAGTTTGCCAATGTAACACTTTCTTCGTCGATCGGCCTTATGCCCACAATTGATAATATGGACGAGCTTGAGCTCGATCTTTGACTTCCATCATGTTTATCTGTATAACTGCTGACATCTTTGGATGCCAGAACCTTAGGGTCTGTAGCAGCTGTGATTCCTGCGAATACCATGGCTACAATGGCCATTAGCGCTATTACGTTTGTTATTTTTCTATACATACCTACACCTCTAGATATAATTATAACTGTATACTCATTACTATTTAACTTTTTTCTAATTTTTTCATTTATTTGTTGATTTAGCTGATATTTGAAACAAATCTATAAATTAGAATTAAACAATTTAGATTTTCGTTTTTATCATTAAATATCGATCTCATTAAATCATCAAATGATATTTTTAAAAGCATACGTCTTAGAATCGATCTTTCTGTACGTATAGTTCTTAAATTCTCAATACATCCGGTAAGATTATTGATTTTCAATTAATTTCTATCAATTTTTCACTTTGCAAATCGTTATCTGACTAATCGTACAAATGTTATAAAATGATTTTTCTCTATTTTTCTTATTTGTGGATGTAGACATATCATATTACCTCTTAAAACATTAACGATTTTAAAATTTGCTATTTTCGTTGAAATGGACTAATCTGAATCTTAATCAGAATGTGTCTTGTTTGTATTCTGCATACTATCGCTATTTTATCACTATTTCGCGAAGAATTTATGAATTCACAATTTTAGCTTGCAGGATTGCGAAGAGCGAATCTTGCTGACCGCAGGTCTGCGAGAGTTTCGACGAGTTGTCGAAACTGCGGGAAGGCCCCGGCTTTGAGGCCGATCTCGCTAACTCCTCAGAGTTTGCAGGAGTTGCGACACGAGTCGCAACGGGATGGAAGCGGAGTCCTTTGCCCTGATTGCTTTCGCCCTGCACCCTAATTATATAAAAATGGAATGAGGCATTATAATCACGCTCAAGACTTACGATACCGGAACATGATTCCTTCTCTGAAGCCTGAGAATCCGAAGCAAAAGCAAGTCCATTCCAAAGTTCTTCGGATGGCAATTATACCTTTTCGTCGAATACCAAGGGACTCGCAACGTACAAGAAGAATGGTCGAAGGATCGGTCATATCCACTTCAAAGGATATGGTTGGCATAGCACCTTAAATTACAGTCAGTCCGGCAAAAAATTGCATTAGGTCCCGTTATGCGTTTTATCTAATCCGATTAGAGCGAAATCTAATCGACTTTGTGCCCTCAATTGTGTTCTGATTTTAGATTTATGTATTTTTGAAGAACTTACGTCAAAAATAATATGATGCAGCAATCTCTGATTGATATGGCCAAAAAGAGATATGTATAGGCAAGGCTATCTCTCATTGAAGATAATCTCATACGATCCAATATGGTAAAAATATAATAAGAGGAGATTGAGAAAAATTATGAAAACATTGATGGACAAGATCAAGGAATCAGGAAAAGTATTCGTCTTTGGAATCGCGGGCGACAGCGGCTCTGGAAAGACCACCATATCCAAAGGCATCAAGCGCATCCTGGGAGAGAATATGGTGGCCTCCTTTTCTATGGACGACTACCACAGCCTTGACCGAAAGCAGCGCAAGGAGAGAAACATCACGCCACTTCACCCTGATGCCAATCATCTGGACCTGCTGGCGGAGCACCTGGAAGCCCTGCGTGCCGGGAAGTCCGTCGACAAGCCGGTCTACGACCACAGTTGCGGAGCGATCTCAGGAACTGTTCCCTTCGGGCCTGCACCCGTGGTCATCGTGGAGGGCTTGCATCCATTTTATACAAAAGAGCTGCGCGATGCCATCGATTTCAAGATCTTCGTGGACCCCTCTCGGGCGGTAAAGCGGCTGTGGAAGTTACGAAGAGATGTGGGCGACCGAGGCTATCAGCCGGAACAGGTCATGGCAGAGATGCTGCAAAGAGAGCCTGACTACAAGCTCTACGTCGATATCCAGAAGATCTATGCAGAGACTGTAGTAAAGATCCATGAGTCCAGATTCCATCCCTGTCTCCCCGGCACCGGATCGGCCCCTGACTGGTATTCGGTAAGGCTGATTCAGCATATCCTGGAGCAGCCGGTCTCGAACGTGGATCTTCCCATCGCCCTTGCCAAGATACTGCGCAGCTCCGAGCACGAATTTTCCATAGAGTTCCAGCGCGATGATTATTATGGAAAGCGAGTCGGCGTCATGACCATCGACGGCGAGATCCACCAATCCATGATTGCGGGTCTCGAGAAGAACCTGGGCGACATATTGGGGACTTATACAGCCATATCTGACCGGAGTCAAGAATATGTGAACGGCATTGGCGTAGCCCAGCTCATCTTGACCTGGACGTGCCTGGAGAAGCTGGAGAGCATACTGGCCAATTATTGAATTGATAACAGATGCAGAATAATCGAGGATATTTTTCAAATTTTTATAATTTGCCTTGGCGGCGGAAAAACATATATAAATAGATGAGAACAGTTATTATGAAACGAAAGTTATTATCAGTCATACTTTATTTATTATTCATAATGGTTTCTTTTGGACAGACTTCTGCAGACACAATCTCTGGAAGTATTCCGCCGAGTTATCCCTGGAATGAGACACTATTCAGCATGCCGGACACCCGCCAGAGCACGGAATACTCCTGTGGAGCTGCCGCCCTGCAAGCGGTTGTCGGATACTGGGGCAGAGACATCGGCGAAGAAGACATGATGGAGATGCTCAATACCAATCCCGAGTCCGGTACATATCCGGACGATATAATCAGAGTCGCTCAAGAAATGGGCCTGAATGCGACCTACAAAGAGAATCTCTCACTTACCGATCTCGAAGCATATTTGCAGGAAGGTGTTCCGGTTATTGTGGACTGCCAGGCATGGAGAAGCGTCTCGCAAGCTAATGAATCCTGGGCCGACGATTGGAGCGACGGTCACTGGGTTGTGGTGATCGGCATGGATGATAAGTTAGTCTATCTCGAAGACCCCTATCTTCTGGGCAGCCGGGGAATAATGACACGCCAGGAATTCGAGGAGCGGTGGCATAACTGGCGCGGCCTGGACGAATTGGACACCGGCGAGCAGATCCACATGGGAATCGCCATTCGCGGGGACAGGGCAGATGGATTTCAAAAATTCCGGCATGTAGATTGAATCGTCAAATAGTCGGGTCCGGGGAAGCCGAATGATGTCGCTATTGGTGCAGATCACGGATTCGGGCATGGTATCGTGGCCAAGCTTATCCTGACTTGAACCTGCCTGAAGAAGCGGGAGAGAATTCGGGCCTACTACTGAATACGAATCGGAATATAAAAAGAACTATAAAAAAGAACTCGGCGAGCTATTGAGGCGTTGGGCCCATTGGTGCTGATTATTGTGCAGTCATTCCACTATTGACAGTAATCTACCAATATCTACCCTACCAATATCTACCAATGGTCGTAGGCCACGATCTCGTCCATGCTCTTTCGAGGTGTTGCTCGCGCAGCCTGGGCCAGATAGCCGAGCGGCAGCAGCGCGACAATCCGGATGTTTGGCGGCACACCCAGAATTTCGCGCACCTGGTCCTCGTAAAAGGCTCCGATCCAGCAGGTGCCGAGGCCCAAAGAAGTAGCTGCCAGCGTCATATGGTCTACGGCGATGGCCACATCGATGACGTAAGTGGGCTGGCCGCAGGTCATGACCAGATCAGAGGTACCGCAGGCGGCGATCACCACCGGCGCTTCGCACACGAATTGCTGATCCCTGGCGGCCTTGGCGAGCTTTTGGCGCGTGGCCTGGTCCCTCACAACGACGAACTTCCAGTCCTGCATATTCCTAGCCGAGGGAGCCTGTCGCCCTGCATCCAGGACCGCCATCAGCTTCTCCTCTTCCACGGGACTGTCGCGGTAGCTTCTCACGCTGCGGCGGTCGCGGATGGCATCCATGACATCCATTTTGGCTCAAGCCCTCTTCTTCATCTCTTTCTCGGCATCTCTTCCCGTTTCGGTCAGGCACCAGGTGCCGTCTTCTTCGGCGACCAAGTCCCTCTCGGCCATCTCCGACAGGATCTTCTTGACGGATGGTGCCGGAATGTGCTCGATCTTGGCGATTTTTTCGGCGGCCAGCTTGCCCTTGGAACCCAATATTTGAACAACTCTTTCGCGTTGTTTGTTACCCATGATGAAACCCATGTTTCCTGCTAAATCTTCTGCCATGATTGATCTTTTCCCTTTTCTCGCGTTAGCTTTATAGCTACTCACCTCAATATTAAAAGTGGCGGGCAGTCCGGGTGGTTCGGCGTCACCTATTACCCGAAATCGTCGATAAGCGGGGGGCGAAGCTGACGGAAGACTTCGAGATCTGCATGCTCAGTCCTGTTGCGGACAATGATTCTCCGTCCTGTAGGGATAGCATCGGTCCATGGGCCATCCTGAAGGAAGGCTTGTGTCCCATAATTGCAGGAACCGGTTCAGGCCCGGAAGGGAGCAAACCCACTGCGGGTAACTGTCGCTTACAGGTATAAGGGGAGGAGGACGCTTCGGGATTAACTGGCAGGCAGGCTTGCTGGCAACCGTCGGCGGGCTCGCCATTTAATCTTAATTATATCAAATATTTTTTAAAATCAAGCGATACACCTTTACATTTACCCATTAAAAAGAAAATAAAAATTTGTGAAAGGCCCGTCGGCTCACTTGATCTTTTTCTGAAGCTTCTTGAGCTTCTTCTTAGCGTCATCGCTACCGGAAGCTGCCAGCTTCGTGAGCTCTTCTGCCTTGGCCTTCTTAACTTTATTCAGCCTTTCCAGCTGTTTTTTACTCGTTGGCATACAGTCACCTCGCTAAGCCTTTGGCGGATTCTCTTTAACTCTTTCCGTCTCAATAATATCCCTGTATCGGTGTACCAGCCTGAAATCTTCGAATTAAGGGAAATAGCTTAACCTATGTTTATCATTTTCTCCCGAAAAGCCGTTCCAGCTTTCCGTTCGTTGATAATAAATCTTCCTCCGACTACGGGAAAGCGGATCTCACCAGCTTCACGGTGCAATCCAGGAAGGCTTGTGTCCCATGATCGAGAAAATAAGGCCAATAAAATAAGACGCATCACAAATCCAGCGAAGCGCAAATAAGCATGAATCGACTAGATGCCCATAATGAGCCACATGAGATGTCTGGTGCTGATATTGTTCTTGCTAGTCGTAACGGCAGCTTTGAGCGGCAGTCAGGTGCCCGCCAGCCTGAACGGCTCTGAAGGCTTGAATTTATCGAATAACCTGACTGAAAGCTCACTGAATCGGACGAACAGTTCTCTAAACGCGACAGAATACTCGGTAAATGTGGATGGGATCAAAAGCACCTCCTCCGACCTGTGGTCTTGGGGATCGAAGCCTAAATACAATTCATCAGATGACGCAGAGACCGACTATCTCAGCGATCCGGCGTTTAACTTATAAGCTCGGGAACCGGATCAGAAGAAAAAAGCAGAGAATGGCGATCTTGCCTGCATATCCTAAATGAGGCTTGGCTTCCATTCTTCATCCGCCAATCTGGTCAAATTCCCGTTTTTCTCCAGCTTGTATCCGATCGGGATTCTGCCCCAGCTCCACAGATCAGATCCGGGCTGTTTGGTTTGATTCTGGGTGGAATTGGCGCTTGTCTTATTGGCGCTTGTATTATTGGCGCTTGTATTGGATTGGTTGCCGGAATTCCCGGTAATTCTCGCCAGGATTGCCATGCCGCTATCCTTGCTGGTATCGACGGTTTGCAGCGATTGGCAGCTGCAAACAAGCATGAAGAGGATTAGAATTGAAATTATGAAATTTTTCATAACATGCTCTCCTATTTTATCGTTTTAAATCCACACTGGTCTTGATTTACGATCTTGCGATCATCCCCCACAGCTAAAATGAGGATTATAGCTAAAGGTTTGACTGGAATTCTATTTGTATTCTTTGCATTAAATGACGAACGTCCAAAGCGCGGTCTCGCTTGCCTCATCGAACCCCTGAAATACGATGCCGACAAAAACAATGCCCTTGTGTTCGATCTCGGGGAATGGATCTACAGATACTACATCGATCCCATAATCTATGACACAAGCTACAATCCCGTCGATACGGTCACCTGGGCGATAGTCCTGGGACTGTCCATCCTCGTTCTGGTGAAGCTCTTCCGCCACTTCGACCTTGTGTTTGACGAAAGGCTGACGCAATGCACCATCCCCTTCATCCTGGCGGGCGCAAGTCTCAGAGTCGTTGAAGACGCAAATCTGGTCTCGCCCCCGGCCAGCTACCTGCTCATAACTCCGCTGATATTTTTCCTGGTATTCCTCCTGACCTCGGCCCTGCTGTTGCTGACCAGAAAAATCCTGGGGCCGGAGTTTTACCGGGGCTATGCCGCAGTCGGGATGCTCTGGACTGCTATCAACCTGATCGTCCTCTCGACCGTGGGATTTCAGCATCTTTGGGTCATTGCGGCGGTCTTTGCCCTTGGGACGGCGATAACCGGCGGCCTTTTAGTTATCCGACGCGGCCTGCCTGCTCTCGGATTCCTGGATAATAAACTCAACCTGATGATCATCTATGCCCATATGCTGGACGCCGGCTCGACTTACATCGGCGTGGACTGGTTTGACTACTATGAGAAGCACGTCGTCCCTACTTTTCTCATCGATCTGGCAGGAACCGCTGTGGTCATGTTTCCCCTCAAGCTGATCATTTTATTGCCGGTATTGAGCATGATCGACAGGTCCATCGAGGACCGAACGCTGCGCAATATCACCAAGCTTGCCCTGATAACTTTAGGCCTGGCTCCGGCAGTGCGAAACACGCTGCGCCTGGCTTTTGGGGTATAGAAAATGCTGTCTTTTTCCGATCACGAAATGCATTTAAACCGATGATGTGAAAAACGGAAAACGGCTGCCGTAAAAGGCAGCTCGCATCATCGAATTGCTGTTCGAATTGCTATCTTCGTAACTTTGCGTTATGCAATTGATCAAATGGCGAAGACACGATTGTTGGATCTTCTAGTATTGGATCCGCTTGGCCAAGGGATCTACGTATTCGGTTTGAACTGGTGCGGTGGGCACAAGGATCTTGGATATTGCCGTGCCGTCTGCATCCAGTAGAGTGACCTCATTGTCAATCCACAGGGGTGCAGT
>Ga0105092_10001390_pt1 | contig 12989 bp, 9 predicted proteins | sample PPLLak2March2015_FD_87021 | JGI IMG/M metagenome (GOLD analysis project Ga0105092, IMG submission 87021) | Freshwater sediment microbial communities from Prairie Pothole Lake near Jamestown, North Dakota, USA - PPLs Lake P7 Core (1) Depth... | ecosystem: Environmental > Aquatic > Freshwater >... | reverse complement strand
GAAATTCGAGCACAATGAGTACACCGGCGCCGAGATTCAGCCCGGAATCAGGCTGGCGTGGACTCCCGACGATCGAAATACCGTTTGGGCAGCCGTTTCCCGTGCGGTTCATCCTCCCAGCATGGCGGAAAACGATCCGAACCTGTTCATAGGCCAGCAGGTCCTGGTCGACCCGACACAACCCATGATGCCGCCTGTCTTTGTAGGGGCAGCGGGTAACGGGAACCTGTCGGCGGAAGCACTCCTGGCATTCGAGGCCGGCTACCGCGTCCGTCCCAATCGCTACGTCTCGTTCGACATCGCGGGCATGGCGAATCGATATCGAGACCTGCGCTCGGTCGTTCCCGGGCAGCCTTACATGGCTTTTACACCGTTTCCTCACCTCAGAGCACCGGTCCTGTTGGAGAACGACCTGAACGGCGAGACCTATGGGATTGAGATCGCCGCCCATGCAGATCCCTCTCCTCGCGCGAGGCTCACACTCACGTACTCGTACCTGAGTGTCAACGCCTCCACGACCGGGATTGACATGGAATCGAACCGCCAGCCGGATCACCAATTCGGCGCACGTGCGGCGTTCGATCTTCCCCGAGCATTCCGGTTCGATTCGAGCTTGTATTACGTCGACGAACTGCCGATCTATAAACTCGACAGCTACGCCAGGGTCGATTGCCGGTTGTCCTGGGCCCCCACCGAACATGTCGAACTGAGTGTCACCGGTCAGAATCTTGGGCAGGGGCAGCACGCGGAGTTTGGGACGATATTCTGGGAGCTCCCGACGGCCGTTCCACGAAGCGTCTACGCAGGCCTGGCCTTCAGGTTCTAGTTGATTGCCTGTACCCGGTTTGACAGGACTAACAGGATTTACAGGATTGTTGCCCCATTGCTCTAATCCTGTAAATCCTCCTGTCAAACTATAGTGTCGCGCCGTTCACACGAAACGCCTGCGGGTTGCACTGGTAGGTCCGGATCCGGCCCTCTTCGGGCACTTCCACGATCCGGTACCCCCGGTAGTTGGCCCCCCAGTTGCCTCCCATGTGTCCATCGAAAAAGTAGCGCCGGTTCTTCCAGTGGATCACGTTGTCGATGTCGTGGTCATGGCCGTGAAATACGGCGACGACGTTCGCGGCCTGTTCCAGCACGTCTGTGACCTCGGGCCGCGAGATCGAATGCTGAGTGACCTTGACCTGGGCGATGTGCAGGAACGGAAAGATGGCCTTTTTTCCTTTGTAAAACTCGAGGCGATCGCGCAGCCACTTCACGTCAGCCGGAAGGTACTCGCCTTTTTGGTTCGAGGTTGAAGCTAACAGGACAGCGTAGTCGCCCTGCTCGAAATCGTGGTTTTCCAAATACCCCCACGTTTGCTTCCACACTTCGGGCGACGCCTTGTCGTGGTTCCCGCGGTTCACGAAGTAGGGTACTTCGAGCTTATCGAGTCGCTCTTTCAACTTGGGCAGCAGGCTCGGGTCCTCATGGAACATATCGCCGTTGAAGACGACGAAATCCAAACCCCTGGCCCTTGATTCCTCGTTAAGCCAACCGATCATTTCGCGGTAAAAGAGCTCGAAATCTGTCTCCGGCTGACCGAAGTGCCCATCGGAGGCAGTGGCAAAACGAAGCTTAAAACGTGGACTCTTCGAGGGAACGGCGGCCGTCTGAGCGGCAAGCACAGGGGAGAGTGCCGTAACTGCGGCGATCTGCGTTAGAAATGCCCTTCGGTTATTCATGCCCTTAAGAAGTACCAGATCCGGTCCTGTCCGCCAAGGACTATCCGCGCTGGAACCTCAACGCTTCTTTGTCAGCCGGTCAGTGGGTCAGCTGGTTCCTTCCTCTTTCCTGTCGCAGATACGGCGCTCTTGCTTTACCATCTGCACATGAAACGACGCGATTTCCTCGGACTGGCGGGAATGGCGGCGCTGACCGCAAACCGGTCTGCCGTGCCTGGCTCCTCCCGCCCGAACATCCTGTTCTGCCTGGCGGATGACGTTTCTTACCCGCACATGGGAGCTTACGGGTGCCGCTGGATCAAAACACCGGGCTTTGATCGGGTCGCCCGGGAAGGTTTGCTCTTCAACCGAGCCTACACTCCGAATGCCAAGTGCGCGCCGTCACGCGCCTGCATCCTGACCGGACGCAACTCCTGGCAGCTCGAGGAGGCAGCCAATCACTGGTGCTACTTCCCCGCTCGATTCAAGACCTTCTGCGAGGCACTGGCCAAGAACGGATACCACGTCGGACACACGCTGAAAGGCTGGGGCCCGGGAGTCGCGACGGGTCCAGACAACCAGCCGAGAAGCCTGACGGGAAAAGCCTTTAACAAGCGGAAAACGGTTCCTCCGGTTGAGCACATATCCGATTGCGATTACGCCGCGAACTTTGAGGACTTTCTCAATTCCAGGCTCGATGACGCTCCGTTCTTCTTCTGGTACGGCTCAATCGAGCCGCACCGCGCGATCCAATTCCGAGGCGGGATCGAAAAGGGCGGGAAGAAACTGTCCGATATCCCGAACGTGCCCGGTTTCTGGCCCGATAACGAAACCGTTCGTACCGACCTTCTGGACTACGCGTTTGAGATCGAGTATTTCGACCGCCACCTGCAGCAAATGCTCGCTTTGCTGGACAGGAAGGGATATCTCGAGAATACGCTTGTGGTTGTGACTGCCGACAACGGAATGCCTTTTCCCCGGGCCAAAGGCCAGGCTTACGAGTACTCAAATCACATGCCCCTCGCTGTCATGTGGAAGGCCGGAATTCAGCGCCCGGGGCGGCGCATCGACGATTACGTAAGCTTCATCGACTTCGCTCCCACCTTCCTGGAGATCGCTAAGGTTGATCCGAACAGCGCCGGAATGCAGGCGCTCACCGGAGGCGCCCTGACCGATATCTTCAATTCAACCACGGCTGGAATCGTCAGTCGGAAGAGGGACTCGGTCCTCGTCGGCAAGGAACGCCATGACGTAGGCCGGCCGCACGACGCCGGATATCCGATTCGCGGGATCTTCAAGGACGGATACCTGTATCTCCGCAATTTTGAAATCGATCGATGGCCGGCCGGCAATCCGGAAACCGGCTACCTGAACTGTGACGGAAGCCCGACCAAGACCGAGTGCCTGAAAGCGCGCCACCGCCCCGAGACCCGCCGGTATTGGGAACTGTCTTTCGGTAAACGCCCAGCGGAGGAGCTTTACTGTCCGGCTCGGGATCCGGACTGCCTCCAGAACCTCGCGGACAGGCCCCAGTCACGAGAGCTGAAGGCTCGGCTCCAGAAGGAACTCTTCACCCGGCTACGCGAGCAGAACGACCCGCGCATCCTGGGCAACGGCCACGTTTTTGACCGCTACCCGTACGCCGACGAAAAGAACCGGAATTTCTACGAACGGTACACGAAAGGCGAGGACATCCGGGCGAACTGGGTGAATGCGAGTGATTTTGAAAAACTGGAGTAGCCGAGGAACAGGGACGACACCGACGATCACGGACAGACACGGGTGCGGACGGACGCTTGATGCTACTTGACCCGCTGCGGTGCCAGAATGACGCTTACCAACTGGTTCTTTCGGCGGGTCACCTTCATCGTCGCACCTATCAGTGCCAGGCCGGCTTCGATGTTCTGACGTCTTCCGGCCTCGAAGGTGCTCGCGGGGTCCGTCCCAACCGAACAACCGTCTGCAGCAACCCGGATCCTGATCCGTTCAGCGGGAACCGGCTCGAGTCTCACCTTGACCCGTTTGGCGCCTCCTCCCACGACGGATTCGAGCAGCTGCCGAACAACATCAAACAACAAAAGGCGTAGATACATCCCTTCGGGCTCGGCTTTCCCCTCCGCCGTTACCTCGACCGGTACACCTTGTTGCTCGGATATTTGCCCACCCAGCCATTGCACCCCTTCCCCCAACCCCAACTCCGAGAGAACGGGAGGGCATAGCTCAGAAGCGAGGACCCGCGATTCGTCCAGGGCCTCTCGGAGCAGTCGATCCGCTTCCCCGAGCAGACTCGGTCTTTTCCCACCAGCCTGCCGCTGGGCGGCCGACTCGATGGCGAACAAGGCGCACACCATCAGTTGCTGAACGTGCTCGTTCAGCCGCTGGGCGACACGCGCGCGTTCTTTTTGGAAGTCCTGGCTGAACGCGAACCCCGTCTGCGTGAGCTCGGAGATTCGGCGCTCTAGTCTTCGACAATTCGTTCTCAGCTCCTGATACCCGTTGAACCGGCTCAGCAGTTCCGCGACGTTTTCCGCCAGGAATTCCGTCGTTTGAAGCTGTTCGACGGACAGAACCGCCGGTCGTTCGTCAGCGAGGTGGATAACTCCGAGAGTTTCCCCTTGGTGGCGAAGAGGGATAGCCGCGATCGAACGAAACCCGTTTTGTACGCACGCTCCGCGATACTGAGTCAGTCCCTCAGCCGGGATGCCGGCAATAAAGGACGCTGAATCATGGCAATAAAACGATCCTGCGGGTGTTGTCGCCTCCCTGTCCGATTCGAGCGTCTCCCCGCTGACCACGCGAGTGCAGACGCAATGGTCGCGGTCCACGTTAAGGCAGCTTTCCTTCTTCCAGAATTGTTCACTAAAACCCGTATAACACTCGTATGGAATATCCCCATCCGCCGTCGTGACCCGGAGGCCGATACAACGACAACCGGTCACCTGCTGAAGCAGCTTCAGGGTGTTCTCGAGAAACTCGGTTCGGTCCTTGGCCAGCGTATAACTTGCGAAAAGATCGGCGTGAATCGCCGGCTGGCCGCGTTCGAGCAACCGCGCAACGATAACCGTGCTGACCCGGCCATTTCCACCTCGGACGGGCGTAAGGGAGAGGATAATTTTCCTGGAAGGCCCCTTCCTGGTCGTCGTTTTCACCTGTATCGGCCGGCCGGATGCTGTTTCCCTTAACCAGGAGTCAAACGCAGATCCATCAGCGGGACAGAGGAAAGCGGATAGCGACTGACCGGCGGCTTCGGCCGCCACGCAGTTGAAGAGCTCCTCCGCGGCAAGGTTCAGGCTCACCACGGTCCCCAGCTGATCAGTAACTACGCACGCCTCTCCCGGACTTTCTCTCACGGAGTGGAAAGGGCCCGAGTTAAGGCACAGGGCCTCAGCAATTCCCATACTTTCCCGCTATCTTACTGATTACCCGGCAGGGAGTTCAAACTGAGCTCGGTGCAAGGAATGTCGGAGGAAAAAGATGCAGGGCAGCTAAGAAAGTGGCATCTCGGTCGCAGGTTGGCCTGCTCTTTACACGAACTTTCGCCGTTCCACCCCCAAGGGGTCGGGGTGGAACGGCGAAAGTTCGTATAAAGTGCAGGCAGGTTGGCAGCGCCCTCCTCATGGCTTACCGCCGGGCGCGGATGTCTTCTATGTTCCTGGCCGCCTGCTCGGCTGCCTCAGACCCGGGGAACTGCGCTTGAAGCTGGGTCAGCACGGCCTCAGCATCGTTGAGCTTCCCCTGACCCGCGAGAGTAGTGACGAGTCCGAGCATGGCCAGATGACACCGGGTTCCATCGCTCTTGAATTCGCTCAGGCTTTGCTCGAACAGCTTACGCGCCTGCTCGGCGTTATTCAGCTTCATGCTGTTCGCGCCGAGCATAACCAACACCTGCTCTCGGCACGGGCTGTGGCTTTTTCCCTGGGTTGTCTTAAGAGAGGCTTTTAAATACTTCGAGGAGAGATCCAGGACGCCCAGTTGACCATAGAACTCAGCAATGCTCAGGCAAGCTGGAAAATTGTCGGAATTCTCTTGTAGCTGGGCGTTCAACTTGGCTATTGGCGTGAAGTCTGAGGGAATAGCGGAGAGAAGCCGTATGACATCGAAACGGTTTTGAAAACCCGTTCGGTCGGACAATACATTGGCCGACGGGTCGAGGATTAGAATCCGCGGGACCGCCTCGACATGGTAACGCGAGGCTGAGCGGTGATCCTTGTCTATGTTGATCTTCAAGCAGACGAACTTATGGAGAAGGGGGAGGACGCCAGGATCGTCCCAGACATCCCGGTCCATGGACCAGCAAGGGCCGCACCAGGCCGCCCAGAAAACGACGAGAACGGGTCTGTTAGTCTTCCGTGCTTCCTCAAGACCTCTCTTGTAGTCCAAATTCCAGAAAACATGAGCAGGAACAAGCGCCGTGAAACAGGCTGCTGTCAGAAACAGGCGGCGGGCGAGGCGCATTCCCACCTCCGAGTTTTCGCACACTTAGCGGAATCACAACTCCAGAAACTCTTCTTCGTTGTGACGCGCGAACTTCAGGCCGAAGCCAACCGAGGCGAGCATGAGCACCCAGCCCAGGAAGCTGAGCAGGTTGGCAAGGGTGGTGTCAAGCTGGAGCAGGTTCAGCCTGCCGAGCATATAAGCCCAATCGTGGATGCCGCCGCCGACCAGGGGCAGGACTTGCGCCCGAGCGTCGCCGACATAAACCGCGATGTTGAAGAGATTCTGCCCGATCCAGAACAAGGTCGCCGCAGCACTGTAGCGTTCGTCGCGACGGTAGAAATGGACGGCAATCCCGATGGGGATAAGAAGCTGCATCAGGGTGCCGCCCGCGAACTGAATGAATTCTCCGAGGAAGCCGAAAGCCAGGTGCCCGAACTCATGGAAGGCGAGGTCTACGCCGTTCAACAGCCAGAATCTCTGAGGGTCGAGTCCGCCGCTGATCCCATAAAGCAGAAGTAGCCCCATGAAAGCCGCTTTCGGAAGGCTGTACTGTTTGACCTCCATCGGATTGCCGCGCCGATTATACTCAGAATCCCCGTGCGATGAAGCCCCGGTTCACTTCCGGCCGATTGCCTTAAAGAAGGTGTAACAGAAGGTCCCTTCGCTTTCGGCCGTCCGGTACAAATCCTGAATCCCCTTGGCCCAGGCCAAAGGATCGATCTTTTGACGCTCGATCGCTTGCTTGCCCACGCCTTCCACCATGGCCGTAAAAGTCTTCCTGGTGAAACCGTCGACCATCTGGGGCCGCGAGGCATCCGCGTAGACCATACGAGGAGACACAATAACGTCTCGGAAACCGTTCTGCGTCATCAGCGGAAACAGTCTGCGTCCGATGTTTGGATCTCCCCCCGCCTGACGTTGGAGGTCGACGAGGCACTGAATCGCGGTTCGGGCAGCATCGCTTTCCGGGTGGAAAAAAGCAGAGCCGTGATCTCCCTCGATAGCGGTAAGTGATCCTCCAGTCTTCAGAACGCGCCCAAGCTCTGCGAGTGCTCTTTCAGGACCGACCAGGTGTTCCAACACGAAGCAAACAAAAACATGGTCGAAACTCTCGGCGGGAAACGAAAGGTCGAAGACGTCTTCTCGCCGGAATGTCACGTTACGCAGTCCGGCATCCTGCACTCGACGTTCGGCGACAGCCAAGGCTTCGTCCGAAATATCGACGGAGACGAACGACGCTTCGGGACTGTTGCCAGCGAGGATGACGGTTTGCGCGCCGATACCGCAACCGGCCTCCAGGACGATTGCACCCGGGGAATACCGGGTATCGCAATGCAGCAACGATGTCAGCGTCGCTGCCTGATCGGCCAGTCGCTCCTGTTCTCGGGCGGAATAGCCGTGCACATAGTCGGGCTTCATTGAAACAACTCGCTCCTTTCCCAGCAGTGTACGCAAAAGATGCGGCAACCGGCGGAACAGTTCAGTAGATTTGAACCGTGCGACGGGGAAACCGTTTTAGGAATCATGCGCCAAGTGAACCGGCGGGATTTCCTAGTCTCTGGCGCCCCGCCGGCAACGGTGCCGATTATCGCAAGAAGATCACAACGCCGGAGTGCATCACGAGGGTGACATTGAGCAAGGCCCGGAGATTCTCCAAGGGGTTCTGATCAACCACCAGGATATCGGCCCGTTTCCCCGGCTGGAGGGTTCCCAGGTCCCGGTCCAAGCGACAGATTTCGGCTGCCGTCTTAGTGGCCGCCAAAATGACCTGCATCGGGCTCATACCAGCCTCTCTCATGGCTTCCAGTTCCGTAATCGGCATACCGATCTCCAGTCCTGCCAGGTATCCGCCGTCATTCCCCAGCGCCACCTTGCCACCCGCCGCCACGAAACGTCGGAGATTTGACACGGTTTCGCCGGCTTTCTTCTGAGCCGTAAGCGTGGGAACCATGCAAACCCCCGCTTGCACCATTTCGGCGATCATATCGTCAGAGAGCCTGTTGCTGGCGGAATGGCAAATATCGTCAACTCCGGCGTCCAAAGCCCGGCGGTACATCGCCGTCTGCGTGGCGTGGACCGTAACCGGAACGGGACGGACGTGGGCCGTCTCCACGATAGCCTCCGCCTGCTCCAGTGTCAGGACCGGCCAGTCGGCACCGGGTTCCAAGGTAATCTTGATGAAATCGGCGCCGGCGTCCAGAAGCTGGCTGATCTTCGCCCGGGCGTCCTCAGCGGAAAGGACTGACATGGCCGGGAATTGATTAGGGATAAGTGGATAGCCGCCCGGAACAGTGACAAGCGGACCGGCGGCGACCAGCCGTGCGCATAGCGGATCTGATTGATAGGTATCACGCAGTCGGAAGACAGTGACGTACGGTTCCGCCGCTCCGACATCACGCACAGTTGTGACGCCCTCCGAAGCCCAGGTCTGCAAGTGGTCTTTACGCAAGGCGTTGTGGACGTGGGCGTTGATGAAACCTGGCAGGATAAAACCGCCGCCGAGGTCTATGCGGTCGGCATTCGGGGGAAGCGCAACTGCAGCAGATGGTCCGACCGCCGCGATCCTCCCCGACTGAATCAGAACGACAGCGTCAGCAACCGGATCGGCACCCGTTCCGTCGATAAGTGTTCCGTTGACGAGCGCTACAACAGGACCGCTCGGAGCCCGAACCCGACGCTTGTGGCGCAGTTGCCGGTCCTCCGCGCCCATTAAAGCCGACAGAGCCACGAGCATCAGAACGAAGCGTGTAGGGTAGCGGATGCGCATTGCTGAACTCATATTGTGCCGTTGGATCATACCCTCGGGCAACCCGCCTTGAACAATTCTCGCAAATCTGCGAAGGTCAACTTAACCCCCCTGGAGTTACCAGCTTGACAGAAAACAGGAGCACCGTTCGTATCAGTATCGATCTCGAGCTTGGGCCATCGGCAGCGTTCGACACCCTCGTTGATGAGCTGAAGTCGGCCTTCGAGCGAGTCGGGATGCGCTTCATCCCAGGCGCCGACGGGCGGATTGTCCAAAAAGGCATCGAAGTCGGCCGCGTTGTTTCCTGGAACCCCGGGGAGAAGGTGTTGCTCCAATGGCACCCGGCCGACTGGGATTCGGCCTATACGACAGAGGTCGAGTTGAGCTTTCAAGTATCGAACGGCCGAACAATTGTCGTCCTCGAACACCGGGGATGGGGGCAATTGGTCGGCGGGCCGGCGGAGCTTGCGGGCTGGTTCGCCGGCCAGGTTACTGCTCCGTTTCTCCGAGTGACTTCGCCCGCAGCGTTCGGCGATTGGCTCACCGATCGAGGCGCTCGCCGTCCTTACGGCGCACAGGCGCGGGCGGTCTATCGCGACCCTCTCTATCACTATCCGAACTTTCGTGTGATTCTCGCTGAACTTGCACTCAAACCGGATGATTACCTGCTCGAGGTGGCCTGCGGCGGAGGAGCGTTCTTGAAAGACGCGTTGCGGAGCGGATGCCGGGCGGCAGCCGTGGACCATAGTCCTGACATGGTGCGCCTTGCCCGGGAGACCAACTGCCAGGCAGTCGAAGAAGGGCGTCTCGAGGTACTGGAAGCGACGGCCGAACACTTGCCTTTTCCCGACGCAACTTTTACCTGCGCCGCCATGACCGGCGTGCTGGGCTTCCTGCCCGATCCGGTCGCCGCCTTCGCCGAGATCCGGCGAGCTCTCCGTCAAGGCGGCCGTTTCGTTGTTGCGGGAAGCGACCCGGAACTGAAGGGGACCCCCGGAGCCCCCGAACCCATGGCTTCCAGGCTGCACTTCTACCTTGACCGCGAGCTCGAGGAATTGGGTCGAAAGGCGGGCTTTCACGAAGTTCGGGCTGTGCGGCGCGATCTCGAACCTTTCGCACGCGAGGTAGGCGTCCCGGAAGAACACGTTCCACTCTTTTCAGGCCATGGGGCCCGGTTCCTGCTCGCCCGAAAACAGTAGCCTCGGACGCCTCACCTGGTTTGTCTCATCTGTTCCTTCGCTGTTCTGCTATCATCCCGTTTCAGCCACGCTCCGGCGCTGGACGCTGGCGCCCCGAGCAGCGCGGCGGTGCAAATCCTGCTGAGGTCGGGTTATGAAGCTGCGAGCGAGCCGTGTTCTCTTCATTTCTGTGCTTCTGGTTCTTGTCCTCGGTCTGCTGCTGACCTTTAACGCAGTCGACGGCAATAGTCAGACGGCCAGGTATTCGAACCTCAGGGCCAACCAATTTATGACAGCCTGGTTGGTTCTGACCCCCATCCCGGTGCGGCCGCAAGCCGATGGGACACCGGACGACACCGCGCGGAAAGAAGCCTTCGCCCGGGACTACCTGACGGCACAGGGAGGTGAAGCGGGAGTCAGCCCGGTATCCGGACAAAAGGTAACGATTGCCGGGAAAGACTACGAATGGCGACTCCTGCGATCCGACTCCGATGTTGTCAGTTTCGCTCCCGAATCGAGTGCGCCCGCGCATTCGATTGCCTACGCCTGGGCCGAGGTGGAAGTGCCGGAGGCCAGCAAGCTGATTCTCGGCATAGGCAGCGATGACGGTGTCAAGCTCTGGGTCAACGGGCAACTGGTTCACGAAAACTGGGTGTCGCGCGGGGTCGAAAAGGACCAGGATCTCGTTGCGGTCAGCCTTAACAAAGGCGCTAATCGTCTCCTGCTCAAAGTCCAGAACGACGACGGAGCGTGGGGATTCACCTGCCGCCCGCTTGACGGCGCCGCTCTTGACAACCAGTTCGTCAATGCGGCGGGGCGCGACGGGCTTGATCAGGTCAAGAAACTCCTGAAGGGCGGGGTGAATGTCAACGCCAGGGCCTCCGCCACTGGTCTCACCGCCCTGCAATCCGCCCGGGTGCATGGCCGCAAAGACGTGGTCGAGTTCCTCCTCGCCAGCGGCGCCGATTCCTCTCTTGAGATGCTGCCGGTCGAAGAGGTCGTCGACAGGGTATTCGCACGAATCGTCAAGGACAACTATCCCGGGGCCGCGGTCCTGGCCGCTAAGGACGGAAAGGTCATCTACCGCAAAGCATTCGGTCTGGCGAGCGTGGAAAACCGTATTCCGGCGACACCCCAAACTCGCTTTCGGATCGGATCGGTCACGAAGCAGTTCACGGCTGCCGCCATTCTGAAGCTGAATGAGCAGGGGAAGATCAGCCTGGACGATAAACTGTCCAAATTCATCCCCGATTTTCCGCGAGGAGAGCAGGTGACTATCCACCATCTCCTGACCCACACTTCCGGCATTCACAGTTACACCAACAAGCCCGATTTTCTCAGCAACGTAACCGTTCCATGTGAACCCGAGGAATTGATCAGATCGTTCAAGAATGATCCGTACGATTTCGACCCGGGCCGGCGGTGGCTCTACAACAATTCCGGCTATTTTCTTCTCGGCTACATCATCGACAAGATCACGGGGGATTCCTACGCGGACCACCTGCGCAAGACGTTTTTCGAGCCGCTCGGAATGAAAGATACCGGCGCACACAACTCACGCGACATCATCGAGCACGAGGCTTACGGATACAGCTGGGATAGCGGCCGGGTGACGAAGGCCCTCAACTGGGATATGTCGCGGGCGGGCGCAGCCGGCGCCCTCTATTCCACAGTCGACGACCTCTTTCTCTGGAATGAAGCGCTTTTCGGGGGCCGGGTACTGGCGGCGTCCAGTTTGAAGGCTGCCACCACTCCCGTAGTCACGGCCGATGACACCCAGAAAGTCAAAGAGGAGGGTTACGGTTACGGGCAGATGATATCCAAGCTTCGCGGCCTTCGTGTCGTGTCCCATGGCGGGGGTTTGCACGGGTTCAGATGCAACCTGCTGGCCGTGCCAGAAGAGCGATTCACCTTTATCGTCCTTACGAACTCCGCCCCGCCGATACCGGAAATGTCGGTTGAAGGACTCTCGAATGAGATCGCGCAGCTGTACCTCAGTGACAAGATGCAGGCGGTCGTCGTTCCCACCGCAGACCCGTCGGTTTCGTCCTCCACCTATTCGGATTACGTCGGGCAGTATGACTACGGAGCGGCAATCATGACGGTTACACTGCGGGGGAAGCAGTTGTTCGCCCAGTTAAGCGGCCAGCCCGCATTCGAAATTTACCCGAAAGCCAAAGACGTTTTCTTTTGGAAAGTGGTCGAGGCGGAAGTTACCTTCGTTCGCGATGACAAGGGCCAGGTCACCAAGGCTGTCCATCGTCAGGGTGGACAGACTATTAACGCGCCTCGATACGTGGAGCCGGCGGTGGCGATGATTGATCCCGCAATGTATGACGCTTACGTGGGGAAGTACGACTTCGGCCAGGGAATCGGCATTATGTCTGTCACCAGGGAGGCTGACCGGTTGTTCGCCCAGCTGACCGGCCAGCCCAAATTCGAAATATTCCCCAAGTCGGAAACCGAATTCTTCTTGAAGGTCGTCAACGCCCAAATCCGGTTTGTCAAAGACGTCAACGGAAAGGTGACCAAGGCCGTGCATTCTCAGGCAGGCCGGACGCTCGAAGTGCGACGGGTTGAGTAGGACGAACCTGGTTGCCGGCAACTTCGATTTGCTCGCGTCTTTAAGGGGTTTGTTCTGGCGGTGTATCCCCGGAAGATCTTCCGGGACCAGCCGTGACGGGGCTGGATAGGAAAATAAAATGCCGGCGGCCTAACCGGCAACGTATCTTGATACGTATCTTGCCCCAGGCGGCCCTGCCGCCATTTTAGGGCCCGGCTACTTCTTCACGCCGGAGGCGTGAGAGGAGAGTAGCCGGGAGTGGAGCCGTTTTTCAGGCGACACCCCCGGAAAAACGACGCAGAAGCAAGAACGCACCCCGGCAGGGGTGCGAGGAGTCCCTCCTCCCACTCCTGCCGGAG